>Ga0256407_10000317_pt1 | contig 119246 bp, 109 predicted proteins | sample RumenRJG_04DNA_FD_193489 | JGI IMG/M metagenome (GOLD analysis project Ga0256407, IMG submission 193489) | Bovine rumen microbial communities from Lethbridge, Alberta, Canada - RJG_04 | ecosystem: Host-associated > Mammals > Digestive system > Stomach > Rumen | place: Canada: Alberta... | reverse complement strand
TTAGAAAAATACTATATAGATGTAAATGAATACGATGTAATTATCGGCTTTAGAGCGGATGATGCTTATTTCCGCTTTCCTTCTAGATTTGTTTCTAATGATTTAGCATTTGATGATTTAGAAGAAGCGTTTCTTTCCGGTCAATTAGGAATTCAATATGCTTTTATTTCTGAAAGAGCTATCAAATTACTCTCTTTTAAAAGAGTCATTGAATGTGATGAAGAATATTTAGGTCATTACTATTCAATAGTCAAAAAAGCAAGTAAAGAGTTTGATGAACTAATAAGTAGAATAAAAGACCCAAAAAAGAAATATATTCTTGATCTTATGAGGGAAGAAAATGAATAACTTATATATCGAAGAATACACTAATAATCTAGAACGTGTTCTTTCTACTAGTTATATAACTAAATATTCAACTTCCGCTTTGGAGAAACTTATTTCATATTCCTCTTATTTCCAAGATATTGAAGAAGACGCTGCTTATTTTGCTCCTTTAGTTAGCGATGTTTCATTAATAAAAACACTATTTCCTTTCAAGAAAATAGAACTATTAGCAGTTCCTACATATAAAGAATGTTTATGGGCCGCGGAAGCTTATTTACGTATTCAAGGAGATACCGGATTAACATTTGAATGTATATTCTTATATATACCTATAAAGAAAATGTATGAATACTATCCTATATATCATGAAATGGATTTTTCTCATATTATTAAAGAATTCAATAGATTGTTTAAAGAAAAATCCGTTTTAGCAATTTTAATAGAAAGAAATCCTTATTCTTTGAAGAGCCTCGCTAAAGACTATGGAGTTTCTTACGATATGCTTTGTAGCATCAAACAAAGAAGAAGAGATATTAAAAAAGCAAGTGCGGAAATAGTAATTAACTTAGCGCATTTACTAGATGTTAGAATTGAAACACTAGCTGAAACTTCATTCAAAATAAAGATTTAATATTATAAATTGATAGTGTTATTCGTACTTTCATCTAAATAAGAAGATAAAGTAACTGAACTATAAGAGTTATCTTCTTTATTGATAGTTAAATTCGTGGAGTTAACTTCATTTAAAGAAGACTCACTTTGTAAATAGATACCGTAAAGATTAACGTTAGAAGAAGAAGCTTCTAGATTAATAACGGTATTTTTAATATTAATAACGTAATTTTCTCCTTCGAATATAGTAATAGCGCCGACAGTAGAGTATCTACTACTAGTTGCATAAGCGGATACCGTGGAGTTATTGATATTAACTATACCGTTATCTCCTAATATATTGATTGTAGAGTGAGCACCTAAAGCGTCTCCACTAGAAAGAATAGAGTTATGAACATTAATATTAGTTCCGTTAGCGCCATTATTATGAATACACGCCATCTTATTACAGTAGATAGAAGAATCTATAACGTTAACTGATATATCATCTCCTCTAATAGATATACCTCTTAGATTTTCATGTTGAGCGTTAATTACTAAGTCATGAATAGAGAAAGTATAGCTAGAAGCACCTTCATTTAATCCAAAAACAGCTTTAAGATCTTTATTATTGTTACTAATGGAGTAATTCCTACCATATATATTAAATGACCTTGTAATGGTTATTTCGTTAGTTGTAGTAATATTACTAACTAATAAGATATTGTTAGCGCCAGCAGTATATGCTTCTTCAATAGAAGCGTAATTAGCTTCTAAAGCGTTTCCTACATAAACAATATCTTTTACTTTATTTTGTAATACATCACTTACTTCTAAGTTTGTATCTCCTTCATTATTAATAATGAGGTCAACGGTATCACCGAAATTAGAAGCTATATTAACGTTACCGGTTCTATTATTAGTGTTTATTTCATCAATATGGGCGTTATCGCCTATATTTACTTTGCCCTGTTTAACTTCTAAGCTCTTGTCATGACCAAGTTCTTTATAGATATCGTTACCTAAATGAGTGATATTTACTTTCTCGATATTTCCGTAATGACTAATAGTAGTTACTTTATTTATATCTAATCCAGTTGTAGGAGTAGAGATATTTAAAGTACCACCTGAAGTAAATATCCTTACTTCTTTATTTCTATCGATATTACCGGAAAAAGTAATCGAGGTAATATCGTTACTTCCTACGTCTAATCCGCTTACCAAATTATTAATAGAGGTACTAGCAAAGCTAGAGGATAAGTAACTACTATATCTTTTAGAGGTGTCTATTGTGTCTTTTACGATCATCCAATATTTATATGGATTAAAAGTATCAATGTCTTTTTCTAAGTAGAAAGTATTGTCTTCTTGATTCCAAAGAATAAGATTATCTGATTTAGAAACAATACTTTCTTCTTTGATACTTCCATATTTGTCTAAATCATATAAAACATCTTTAAAAGTGATATTTGGGGTATCTTCATCATCTAGAACCGCAAAAGAAAGGGTGGTATTAAGCGTTCTAACTAAACTTGCATCAGCACTTTCATTAGCTTTAGAAGTTAGATTAACAAATGTTGGGATTAATATAGCGGCTAATATACCAATAACTGCGATAACAATAACTAATTCAATAATAGTAAAAGCTTTCTTAATTCTATGTCTCATAATATGAATACCCCTATAACTATAATGTTAGATTCATATAATGATCTTTTCTATATATTTCTTTATTTGTATAAAGATAATATCCAATCTCTGAACAACCGTTACTGTAGCCCACTACATCTATTACACCTATTAATTCTTTAATCTTTATTAAGGTAATGGAAACTTATATGTATTTGGTTCTACATATTCTTTGATACACATGTTAAGAATACAGTATTTAAAATAGAAGCTTCTTCTAATAACGTTAGTGTTATTGGTATATCTTTACATAATGACTCTAATAGTAATAGCGAGACCTCTACTAATAATGTAACTATTAATAAAGAAAATAACTCTCATTCAGGAGTTAAATTATTAGACTATAGAGATCTAGGTACTGGTAATACAGTAACTTATAAAATAAGGTATACATGTATTAAAAATTAGACCTTAAAAAATATGTTCTACAATTTTAGTTTAACCAAATACTTTAGTGTTGATAATTTCTTTTAAAATTTCCATCATTACATCTACAACAATGCTATTGCCTGCTTGTTTGTATGCCTGAGCTTTTGAAACAACGATTTTATAATCATCAGTAAAACCCATTAATCTATGCGCCTCTCTCTCGCTGAGTGAACGAAGTTTTCCGTTTATCGTTACGTAATTATCTACACCAGCTCTATGGTGATTACCCATAGTAGATAAAAGGGTTCTAGCAACAGTTAAATCTGTCTCTGGTTTTTGATACCAACTTTTCGTTCCACCCTTCATTACATATTTACTAACAGATGGACTTAAGAAATACATGTCATCTATCTTTCCTGGTTTCTTAGAAAACACTATCTCGCCTTTAGAATTAAAACTCATGCCCCCAAAAATAGTAGATTCTATTAAAAAATCTTGCATGGTGTAAATTGGATCTTTAACTGTAGGTGTATGAATAGAAACTTTTCTATCTTTAAACCCAACGACAAATAACCTTCTTCTATTTTGAGGAATTCCATAATCTTTTGCATTCAAAACAAAATATGTATACGAATATCCCAGCCTATCGAACTCTTTCTTCATGATTTCCCAAGTTTTTTTATTACTGTTATTCAAAACGCCATTAACATTTTCATAAATAAATACCTTAGGTTTTATCTCTTCGACTAATCTTGTATATTGAAAAAACAAATTTCCTCTTCTATCATTAAATCCACTTTGGCTTCCAACTATAGAAAAACTTTGACATGGACTGCCGCCAATAAATAAATCAATTTTATTTTTATATGGCGTCCCATCTAATAAAATAATATCTTGATAAAAATTAGTTTCTTTACACGAATAATTAGCCAAGTAACTGTCTTTAACAAAGTTATGTCTACTAGTATTTGCATTATACAAATCCTCTACATATTTCTGCTTTTCTTTTGCAGTTCTCAATTTTTTTATATTTTCAAACTCTTTTTCTTTGTCATACTCAAACACAACATTGCCATTATCACATGCAAAAACAATCTCATGTTCTATGTTGAGTCTTTTAAGAGCAAACTCCGCTGCTCCAATCCCACTAAAAACCGTTCCAACTTTAATCATTGTAAACCTTTAAAATTTCATCCATTAATGATGATAATACATTAACAACAATACTATTTCCAGATTGTTTATAAGCATCAACATCATGACTATCGATAATAAAATCGTCACCAAATCCCATTAATCTATGGCATTCTCTAGGTGTCATTTTACGAACAGCTCCTTTTTTGCCTTCGTAAAATCCTATATAAGCATTATCTAAAACGCTTCTTGGTAATTTATCATATTCGTCAAAAACGAAATCGCCATTCCAATTAAATTGTTGATTCCTTTTTTCCGTCCTAATAATCTCGGAGTTTATTTTTGCTCTTCCTCTATTTTTAGAATTTGTAACAAATTTAAACCCCTTCTCCTTTAAATAATACTTTGGTTCAATATTTTCCTCGTAAAAATTTCTAGCTTTCTTTTCAAGCGGTAATTCTTGAGGAAATTTAAAATCCTTTATACGTGTATCTAAAAACCCAACAACAAAAAGTCTTTTTCTTGATTGAGGAATACCATATTTTGAGGCATCCAATATAGACCAATAAATTTTATATCCTAGGGTATTAAAAACATTTTTGATGGTTTCCCACGTTTCTCCGCTATCATGAATTAACATTCCGGGAACATTTTCGTAAATAAAAACTTTAGGTTTAATTTCATTGACTAAACGAGCATATTCATAAAATAAAGTTCCTCTTGTGTCTTCGAGCCCCTTTCTTTTTCCCATCAAAGAAAAACTTTGACATGGACTTCCACCAACAAAGATGTCAATCTTATTTTTATATATATTTCCGTCAAGGAAACGAATGTCCGAATACCATTTACCTTTATCAAAATTGTAATTCTTTAGATATGTATCTTTAATGCGATTTTCTTTTTTACACTTACTATATAGTTTCTCTGCCTCAATCGTTCTTTGTGGATATGGAAGTTTTGATAATCTAGATAGTTCCTCATTTGTTATATCAACCTTTCTATCTCCACAATCACATGCAAAAAGAATTTCATGTTTAATTTTTTTGCTTTTAAGCATATACTCAAAAGCTCCGATTCCACTAAAAACTGTGCCAATCTTCAACATTTTATTTAATCTTTCCGGTCATAGTAAGCCAATTTTTGAAGGAAATTACATTCTTAAAGAAAGGTACCGCTTCAGCTTTTGGGCGAACAAAAACTCTTATACAGTTAGTAGACAATTTTTCAAAAACAATTTCAGAAACCTCACCAAGGCATAACGCTTTAAACATACCCATTTCACAGCATTGTGAAGGAAATTTGATATATTTTCTTGTTTCTATAATTATTGGGTTATTAGTTTTAAAAAACAAAATTTCAGGAGTTTTCTTATATGCCCATTCTATATCTTTCAAAGCTTCTTCTAAATAAAACAGGTCATGTCTATATAAACTTTTACAATTATTAATTAATTCACTATATGGTTCCTTGCAATAAATATATGAGGAAGCCAAATCTATATAAAAACTACCTTCCAGGTTGTTTAAAAAAGATTCTATTTCGTCGGCTTTTTGAGAAAGATAGTAAGAGCCAACCGTTCTTTCTTTTTCAGTGATTCTTTGTACATCTAAAATAGCCTCACTATTAGGTATTGAGAATATTACATGATTGTCTTTAATAACCACAGACATAACTAATCCATATAAGGGAATCCATTTCTAACACATTTGAGAAATAGTTCCTTTACCTTCCTTTCTTTTATCGCACTAGATATTTTTAGACAATATCTTATCTCTGTCATTCCTTCTTGTATTGTTTTTTCTTGCTGAGGAGATAAGACTTTGTTCTTTGAATTCCAAATTAATAATCTATTCCACAATGAGTAATTATATAGATTCTCAGGTTTTTCTATGAATTTGAGGACAGGATTGGATGGCATAAAATCAAAAGGTTGTTCAACATCAAGATCCAAAATCTTGTATTCGATATTTTTTATGATTTCCCAACATTCTTTCTTACGGCCCCACATTAATGTGTTAGGATGTTGAACAATATCATCTTGAAAGGTTTTAGAAACTTTTCTAGCAATCTCTAATATAATGTGCTCTAAATTTGAATCGATTTTTTGCTCATTCCATATTTTAGTCAAATTTATCATTTTAAGAGAATGATGGCTCAACTTAGCAATTGTGTATGGTAAAACAGCAGCCTTGATAGGTAATTTATCCTTAAGAATTATTTTGTCTGCTGCACGCCATAAAATTAATATAGCAATGAATTTTTTAAAATATTCCTCATTAGGTATAATCGAATTTTCAATAATATAATCGTTAAATTCTACAAAGTTCTTCTCGTTACCTAAACAAACAATATGTGGCTTCTTTTCATAAGCCATAATAGCTTTTGCTAATATTTTCTTACTGAATTTTAATTTTTCAGGATATCTTTTAGAGAATGACTTGCTGTAATTATAGATAACTCTTCTTTCGGTATTGTATTGTCCGTTGGATCTTTCAAAAAACCAGTAATACTCGTTAATAGGAGCAACAATATTGTCTTTATAGCATGGTACATTTCTCGAAAATCTTTGCATTTCTTTGTAGAAAGGTTCATTAGAAGATAAATCTGATTTAGCAATAGCGGTTTGAGTATTTGCATATCTTGAAATGTTAGAGACCATTTCAGCTTCATTCTCCACCCTTTTAAGAACTGTTAACTTCATTGGAACTACAACATCACTCAAATCAATTGGATCTCTTGAACACTCGAAAATAGTGACTGTTGTTTGACCTCCGTTAACAATTTGTAACTGATTCAAAGATAAGATTTTAACAAAGTCTCCTTGTAAAGATTTAATTACACTTCCGTCAGCACTAGCTACAGTAGATAAACCATTATTGTACGCAACAAATTCACTTGGAATATTTTGCAAGGTTCTAACTATTCCACTATTTACTTTTTGAGTTCTTTTTAAATACGAACGAACATTCCCTTCAAGTAATCTACTTTTATGGTTATCGTATATCTTAGCTAACAATCTTCCCGAAATAGATGTTGAATAAACATCAAAATCTCTAGTGGATGCTATCTTCAAACCATATAAACACGAGCTATAATCTTTTTCTAAATCAATTATTAATTTTGAGGATTCATTTGAAGTTATCGACTCATAAATTTCACTTGCCCCAAAATATGTTTTACTAACTTCCACATCATTATACTTATTAACCTGTGAGTCAGTAATATCAGGGAAGTCAAAGTTAGAGTAAAAATCTACAACAAAAGAGTAACCATTATCTTTAGCATCTTTAAAAGCCATGCAAGCTTCGTATGTAGTTGATGTACTAAGAAGAGATGATTTGTTTATAGATAACGCCAAAAAAATAAAGTTTTCAATATATAACACATTCTTTTCATACTGTTCAATAAATTCTTCTTTGCTAACTTCGTTACTATCAAAATATAAGAGTGATAGCACATGAAAAACTTTCTCATCTTCGTCATCATAATAGCCATCTATCTTTATTTTGCGACCAGGTATTTCATAATTCCCAACTTCGGCATCCAAAAATCCCGCAGTTTCAAAAACAGCCATCTTTAAAAATTTGTGTTTCGCACTTAAAGGGTTTTCTTCGTCGTCAAACTCAAGAGAATCTACCCTTTTTTTAAATAAATCACAGTAATCATAATTCTTCATATATATCACCGTTAAAAGTAGGAACGTGATCAACATTAACCCTGTATTTAACATCAAATATACTAGGATCAATTTGTGTTTTTAAAATGCGAGGAAAAGATTCATTTATTTGATAATGGTTTTCCATAATAACAGCAAAATGATATCTTGCATCATATGAAGTAGGGTCTATACCAAACTCTAATAGCTTACCCGTTAATAGTCTCTTCGCTTTATTGTTTGGCAATTTATCGAGAATTCTATTATATACATCAATCAAACTTTCTCCATTAGGATTAATATCAACTGTATACAAAACAAGAAACAATTTACTTCTTTCCTCATATTTTAATTGGTTTTCATTTGATATAAGAATGTTCTTTTGGGATTGAGCTGTAGTAGTTTTAATCTCTACCCCTACATTATTACAATTAATAAAGTCGTGTTTATTCTTTTGCGGTCCGGTCCAATAGTTGATATATTCATAACTTTTCTTATCCATCACCTTTTCAAGAAATGTTAACTCTCCAAACAAACCTTGTTCTTCTTGTTTAGATAATCTTTTATCTTTCTCAAAACCAAAGAAATCAACATAGTCATAGACCAATTCACATATCATATCGATAGCTTCGCATGAAGTGGTTAAATCTTGAATATTATTAAATACACTTACAGTAAAAGCTTCAAAAGCTTCTTCCATAACGTCCTTATTAGTTAAACGAATTCTTAAATATGTTTTGGAAGAATCGATTCTAGGAGCAGAAACAAATTCAAACGATAACCCTTTAATCTGAGGTAACTTTTTACTAGCTACATAACTATCAGCCTCAATATATAAAGCTTTCTCTTTTAATCGATTTGTGGAAATAAAAGTCATTCCAAACTTACAAGACCCATATGGTACATATAAAGTTTGGAAATCTGATTCGCATTCGTTTAAAGCTTTTTTAACTATATTCTCCCAAACATCATATAAACTTGCATTTGTCATTAATCTTCTCCTTTCCACAAACTAGCATCACGTTGCTCTTGATTGGTTTTTTGATACACCTCATTAATAAAATAAGATACATCAGCGTTTTCTTCATTAGGACTTACTGGGAACCATATACCTAATCCTATAAACCCTTCCCCATTTTCTAGAACGTTTCCTGTTTTTCTTATAATTTCTCCAGGAACAGTGTTAGATATGGTATCTTCGTTAGCGACAATATCGAAATCATAAATAGTTAATAAGGCATTCTGTGGAGTGAATCTTTCTCTAATTTGAGCGTCGCCAGCTTTGTAAGAATTAAATTTATTTCGAATAGGGTCATCTTTATCAAAGAAATCTAAGAAGTCATTTGGATTTGTAATGGCTTTAACCAAAAATGTATCACCATCATTTGTACGTGATCTTGATTTACGAGTAGGTTTTATAATTGTATGCCCGTTAATATCATCACTTCGTTCTCCGTATTTATTTGAGGCATCCTTTAAAGAATGCAATACAACGGTCCAATCTACAAGTTCATTATAACCATTTAATTTTTCTATATAGTTAATCCAGTGCAAAACACTTATTCTACCTCTTCCCCTAACTAGGCATTCTTTGTAATTTTTAAGATATTCAAGAACAACTTTTGCAGGAACATGTCTATATACTAATTTTCTATCAGACTCTACGCAGTTGTTCAGCTCATTTAAAAAATTACATGTAAGTTCTCTATTATGGTTTTTATCGTAATTGCTAAAAGAAATTGTTTGTTGTAAATCTCCAGAAAAAGTAATTTTAGTTAGTTCCGCGCTTCTTCTCTTGTTTGCAGCAGTAGGCATGAGGTGCGAATTATGCAATACTTTAAGTCCAAATTGAGTAGGAGTATAGTCAAGATTATTCATTGTATCAATATCCATTTTAAATGCATCAAGCGCCTCAGCGGCAGCTATAAAATCATCAATTATTTCCCTTGTTGTATAAACACGACATAAATCAAGCCAACCATCGCGGTATCCAAACCAACGACCCATTTGTAATAAAGTATCAAAAGCCTGAGCATTTCTATAATAGTAACTAACAATTAAGCCATCCAAGGTTAAACCTCTACTTAATTTATCGCCACCTACTATGATATGCATGCCACTGCTAGATGATGAATAGTCGATTATATCTTCGGAATCTCCAGTAATCAACTTAACAGTGTCTTCTCTTGTAACCATTCGTAATGCAGCAATAATACCTTCTTTAACTTTAGGCCATGTGTCATTAAAAGCGTCGCCCATTCTTTTTTGTGAAATAGGTTTGATGTTATACTCCCAATATTTTTTAAACTCTTGTTGAATTTTGGTGTAAAATTTAAAACCTTTTGTTTGTCTATCTAATTCTTTATCTATTAACTCTTTTAAATCTTCGTTAGGACACACATTCTTTGTCATATGAACTAACATTGAATTGTGTTCAATAATACCTCTTGAAATTTTCACACCAGAAGCAATTATAAAATGCATTATCGCTTCTTTAAGAGAGTCAGGTATTCCTATAGCATTTGTATCCTTCTTAGTTTTACCATCACTAGTTCCAAAAGCAATTTTAATATCTTCGACATATATTTCTCTAAATAAATCTAATTTTAAGTCATCATTATCGCCGTCATCGATTCTATCAATACCAAAATATTCTTTAACGCCACAATATTTCTCAGGTGTAGGCAAGCAAATAATAAAGTTACTTGGAAATAAATCTTTTACAGAGTCTTGATATTTTTCATCATGCATTGTAGGGATAAAAATATTAGCAAATGGGGTTGCTGTATATCCAATATATGTACATCTAGCACAAATATTTATAAGCTTTCTTATTAACTGATTTGTTCTAGTTGCTTCTTCCAATTCTATATTCTTTGCTGTGTTAATAGATGCTTGATCTGCCTCATCATCAATTATTAAAGTAGGAGTGTGTAATTTTAAATCATCAGTATCTTTAACAACAGGGTTAGAAGCAATAAAATTAATCAATGATTTTAAAACTGAAGAGTTCTTTTTTACCACAACCATTATTGGTGCACATCCTTCACCCAAAGGATATGTTTGAATCATTTTCTTAAGATCACCATCTACATTTGATTGTGTTAAACAGTTAATATAATTTTTAGTTTTAGATATTTTACCAACGCCAATTGCGTCGCCACGTTGATTATTAGGTTTGGTCTCATATCCAAGAACTTCTTTGTCTAATCTTTTTTGTGTTTGAGAACGTAAGTCATTAGTTAGACCTGCCAAAATAATGATTAATTTATACCCTACATCAAGAGCTTTATTAATCAAAGAGGTGTAATTAGCCGTTTTTCCCGATTGTATGTCACCAATTACTAAACCTTTAACATTAAAATCAATATTAACCAAAGGGTTTCCGCAGTGATCTAAGATAATATCAGTTGTTTCGTTTATAGACTTAACCGATTTTAATGACCAGTCCTTTTCTTTCAATAGATAATCAATATATCTATCGTTATAGAACCATTTAATTTTATCTCTTGCTTGTATAAGCCAAGGCTTGTAATCATAGTCAAAAACACAAGATGGATTATCCTTTGAATAAATCATCTCATTAATTGAATCTTTAATGAATTGGTCAAACTCCTTAGGGTTGTAATCATATACTTCTAAGTCATTATTAATAAATTTGAGCATAGCTTCATACTGCTCTACCAAAGAAACAGATTTACCATGTACAAACTTTCTTGTGTAGTACTGGTTTAGTTCTCTCTTGATAAAATATTTTCTGTCGGCAACAGCATTTAACTCTTCATCATTCATCTTTTTTACCATCCAAAAACTCGTACAACAATACCCTATACCTATCTTCGCAATAAGGACTTATTTTGTGAAATTGATCTTCAATCTCTTGTTTAGTTAGATTTGATTTTTTAAATTCTTGATACTTTAGCTCTAACATCTCTATCATTTCAGCATCTGAATAATAATCGTCAAGTCCATGATAATTTTCGAAATCACCTATAGGAATAGATTTTGATAGTAAGTTAAATAGCATATTACGTTGGGACTTCGTTAAATTAGAACAAATAGAACTAATTAGAGGATGCTCGGCATTTACTGTTGCTTTAATCCCCATTTCAGTATGAGTAATAATCCAAGGTCTAATTGTTATCTCTTTATTCTTCTTGTAAGGTCTTGGCTTCTTTTTGTACTCAAAGTTATTTACTGAACGTTTTCTTACATCCTTTGCAATTGGTTTCAAAATATCAGCTAATTCTTGAGGAACATTAATGCTATTTTTAACAAAATTTACTGATAAATATTTATCTAATGTATTATCTACAAAAATTCCTATTCTTGCATAATTTGCTTTAGGATCAATATTTAGTCCATCTATGTTTAACCAACCACCAATCGAAATGAGTCTATCTCCTCTATACAAGTAAAAGCCTTGTAATTCCTGAAGATTTTTATTAAAACCATACTCATATTCTTTTTCCTGAGGATTTAAATGCTCAACTATTGGAAGGACATAACCCTCTACTCTAATAGGACTTCCATTGATTGTTGAAACGACATCATCAAAAACTTTTTGAGTATTTTCGTGTTTTCTAAAGAAAGGGTCCCAACCTTCTATTTCGATCCCATTGATGTATATATGTGTACCATAATATTTTATGTACCTATAAAACACTTTTGATAAATGCTTTTCAACTTTATCGATATATGAAAGTATATAATCTGAATTTAACAAAAGCCTTTTGTTGATATCGTCATCTTTTTCAAGCTTCAATTGTTCCCAAATAACTATAGTTCCACTTTCTGTAGGTATTATCGCGTCTTTTCTATTCTCAACATTGAAAATTCGCCATTCATTTTCAGTTCTAAGATAATTAAAATCCATAGCTATCGAGTGTTGGGAACCATTCTTCTCTTTTGAAGTTAGAAGTAAGTAATTACAAAAAGATGAAGATGCAGAGTTCAAACCTATGCTATATCTACCAATATCAGTAATATCTCTTATGTCATTTACATTTTTGTAAGCATATATAATTGCGTCATGCAATTTCGCTTCACTCATACCAAAACCGTCATCCATAATTATGATACGAGAATCGAGACCATTGTCTTCAAATATGACGTTAATATTTTTAGATTTTGCTGCTATTGAATTGTCTATAATATCAGCTATCGCAGCCTCTAATGTATATCCAGAAGCCGACAAAACATCAACAATATTAGTTGATGGAGCACCTAAAAAACTACCAATGACCTTATCTTTTTCGGACATATAGTTATTCTAACACATTGCGCGAACATACATCACATAATTATGCGCGCAAGTTAAGTTTTTTTAAATATTGCTTTTATATACTTAGCCAAACTCGAATTTTCACAATATATAAAACACCCTTTTTGTCCTCTTGAGAGTAATGTTTTATATGTATTCCTAATTATGCGATCACATCGATCTGGATCTACTTTTCCTCTTAAGGATTGGTCTGCCTTAGCCCTGGCTTTAACATTTGTAATTACTTTACCATCACGATAAATCAAATCTTTACCAATTATGACACCACAATAATCGAATTCTAATCCTTGTGAAGTATGAATACATCCAACTTGCTCAAAAGAGTCTTCATCTATTGCCCAAGTAGAAGTATTGGAAAAGTTCCACTGGGCTTTAAAGTTATTTTCTAATTCAATATCGTACTTACTTGGATCTTTCTTACTAATCCAGTTATAACAGTAACCCGCTAGCATACGAGCTTTGTTATTTTTCTTGTTAAGTTCTCTTAATTCATCCCTCATTATATTTGGATCATCATATACACGTACATCATAATCTATATCAATTAAGTCAATATTAGCAGTTTCTCTAATACCTAATAAATTATCTAAGAAAGCTAAATAGCCATCACTTCCACTACATCTAAATTGAGAAGCTAATATTAAGTCTTCTCCAAAATGCACTTCACTATTAAGTTCTTTAGCCCATTTACATATTTCTTCTACTGAGCCTATATCTTTACTAGTAACTATTTGATCTTCATCAATAAAGAAAACACTGATTTTAGATGCACGTATTATTTCTTTTATCTGATTTTCACCTTTATTTTGGAATAATCCTGACTTTTCATTTAATCTATGAGCTTCGTCTACTAATAGACAATCAAATAGGTTTTCCTTAGTGTCTACAAATGAGCCTGAACCCTTAAATAGATTCTCTACATATCTTTTCTTGTAATCTTTATTAACTAATTGAGAAATAAATACACTTCTAGGAGCAGCATTCTTGGTAACATATTCAACGTTATATCCTCTATTAATGAGATGGGATAATAAATTAACCGCAATAACTGATTTACCAGTACCAGGTCCACCTTGAACAATAACAGTATGTTTCTTATCACTATCAATAGTTTCTTCTACAAGACTTTTGATAGTAGCATACGCTACTTGTTGTTCATCAATCATGGTAAATACTTCGTTTCCTTTTAATAAGGAAGCAATAGCATCTTGTAAAGCTATTGAAGGTTTAATCTTACCATTTTCAATTGTATATAAGATTTCTCCTTTATCTGGTTTAGTAATGTATTTCTTAACGAATTCTCTTAGTTTTAATTGATCTCTTTTTAAAAATAAAGGAGCCAATTCTATAGCAGTACTATATTTAGGATGCTTAATTTCACCTGAATATTCTTCTTTATAGTTATGGCAAAAAGCACAAGGATGTAAGTCTATTTCCTTTTCTCTTACAGTTTCATTAAATGATTCAATTGCTTTAGCGTAACTATATGCTTGGTAACATGGGTGAGATACCGCTCTATTAGCACCACCAACATAGGTAGTAACAACATCATCTTTATTGGTGGATTTACATGATTCCCACTGTTTTAATTCGACAATTACAACGTTTTCTTTATCAAATGCATCATATCCAGTGATTAAAAAGTCCACTCTTTTTGATGTTAAAGGTATTTGATATTCAATAGCGACATGCACATCTTGATCAATACCTGAATTATTACAAAGTACATTGTTCATAACCATTAATGAGTTATTAAACGCACAATACTCTGCATCATTGTGATGATTAAAACCGTTTAAAGAAAAACATTCCTCAATTCTATCTGCAATAATGCCCATTAAGACATCATTAGAAAATTGCTTTAATGTTCCTGAATAAACAATCATAATTTATTGTACTTATCAGCCTTTCCTTTAGCCTTTTTGATAGGATACTTTCTCTCATTTAGTTCCATTTTTGCATTGATTATTTCATCAATATCCACTCCTAGCTTATCTGCCATATTGATGCAGTAAACTATAACATCAGCCAATTCTTCTTTGACATGATTAACATCAAAATGTTCTTCATCCCATTGGAAGCACTCTAAAAGTTCATTAGCTTCAATACTAATAGATTTAGCTAGATTAGCAGGACTATGAAATTGATCCCAATCTCTATCAAGAGAGAATCTTCTAATTCTTTCTAAAGTTTCTTGTTTCATATAAAAAGACCTATCTTTAACTTTTTAAATTATATCACTATGTGATCTAAGTCTTTAATGTGTTTTATTAGCTAACCAATTCTTGTAGTGGTATTTAAATTCAATGAAAGCGTTATTTAGAGCAAGGGAAGCAAACTCTTCCACCCCTATGAGTTTAAAATACGACCAGCATAAAAAATCATAGAGTTTGCAACACGTTAAGCATGCACGTCTTCCATATGTTTTCATAACTGCCCAATTGTCTTTACTCATTTGGAACACAGAAATACTGCCATGAGAAAAGGCATTTAATGATTCCTCAATATCTCCTATAAACTCATCTAGTCTAGCAAGTTCCAGCAGTTGTTTTCTTCCATATGTATGATCCCTAGTAAATTTTGAAATCCTACTATAGTCAAAATAGTTGTTAATATTGTCCTTTATATTGTTTTCTTTCTTGAATGACTTTTTCTCTTCTTCAGATTCCAGCTCAATGTATTGTAAATATAAGTCATAGAGTTTTATGTACTCATCATGAGCGCCATCAACATTACAAAGAATATAAACTGCCGCTACTTGTTCAAGGCCAACTCTCAAAAGAGCAAAGGCTTGTGACCACGCATGATTAAAAAATAAGTTGCAGTATGAATATAATGTTAAGAAAGAATCTGCAATAAGATTATAAAACCTCTTTTCCTCTTTCTTCTTTTTGTATCTAACATAGTAATCAAACACACACTGAGGCATAGGATAAGAAGATGCCATGATAATATTTAACATCTCATTCATAAGTTCTTTTTCGTTTATCGAAGAAACAATATTATTCATTTATACACCTCCATTATTATTTATGTTTATTTAGAAATACCAAGCAAATTTAGGAAAAATCCTTTTAAAAGTTTAATATTTTCCATTTTTGAAAGGTTTTTTTAATCCTTAGGATAGGACTAGGAGATTAGTTATTATGTAGTTTTCCACTTCTGCTTTATGTTTATATAATTTCACTTTATCATGCTATTTAATTTTCGTAATTACATCTTTTTTGATTGATCTGATTTAATACGCCAAGACTCAATACAATCGATTTGCGCTTGTTCGATTTCATATGGTGGAATTTCTGTAATCATTTTTGTTTTATACTTGTATTTTATTCTAGGTATAGACCAATGAAATATATCTTGGAAACTGTTCCAGAGCTCTATCATTTGAATTGCCTTTTCTTCAGTCCTAGCAAAAATTTCACATTTAAATCTTGTTCTTCTATCAATAAAGACAAATTTGTATATGATAAATTCACACATCTTTCATTCCTCCCTATAGAGTAAAAACCATAAAGAGAAATAAAAAGCTCCCATCGTTATGATAGGAACTTATGAAACTAGTAAGGCTCCCATCATACAAGCTTTAGCACTTTGCCTAATATCAAGGTAAGTTGCTGGCAGGTCATCAGGCTTGTCCCTCACTGCACTCTTTATGGATGTTTTAATAATACTATGTTTTAAATATGAAATAAATATATCTATCTATATAATAGATGATTTTATGATATTCTATATTAGAAATTATGAAGGTATTTAAGCAATTAATCCTTATTATTGGTTTTTCTCTTTTAGGTGTACTTATATCATACCTACTCTCCTTAGGGCACATTAACTTCCCTGGGCCTTTAATAGGTATGATATTACTATTTATCTTCTTAATGTTTAAGATAGTGAAAGTAGACTCTTTTGATAGTGTTAGTAAGTTCTTTATAGATAATATGGGTATCTTCTTTGTCCCAGGAGCGGTTGCGATATTAAATCAATTAGAATTAATAAGCACTATCTGGTGGAAGTTAACTATTATTATATTAGCTTCTTTTGTTATATCTTTTACTGCGACATATTATTCCGTAAAGTTAACTCTATATATCCAATATAGAATAAAGAAGAAGAAAGAAGGTAATATCAATGCTTGATATATTAACTTCTCCTTTATTCTATTTATTTATGACTATAGGAATATATTTCCTATTTACATTCTTACAACGAAAGACTAAGTCTCCTTTATTAAATCCTTTATTATGGAGCATTGTCTTTATCGTAGGATATATCTTATTATTTGTTTTCTTTATATACGGTAATCTAGATCAAAGTAACATCGCTAAAGAAGTAAGTAAATATCAAGATTCCACGATGATATTTGACATACTTCTAGCGCCTGTTACTGTTGCTCTAGCTTTACCTTTATATATTAATAGACATGTATTAAAAGAGAACTGGGTAGCGGTTATAGTAGCTACTATTGTTGGTACATTAACTTCTATTGGTTCAGTAGTAGGACTTAGCCTCTTATTAGGCTTAAATAAAGATATCATGTATGCTTTATTCCCTAGAGGAGTTACTACCGCTATTGCGAAAGAGATAGGCAATATATTAGGTGTATCTCCTTTTGTCGCTATTACTGTAACTGTAGTAGTTCTTACGGGAGTAGTAGGCGCTGTGCTAGGTCCTTTATTAATTAAAGTATTCGGTAAGAAAGACGATATTGCTATAGGCTTAGCCTTAGGCTCTTCGTCTCATGCGATTGGCACTAGTAAAGCTTTTGATTATTCAGAGAAAGCTGGGGCTATAGCCACTGTATCTATTATTACTAATGGTTTATTAACTGTATTAGTGGCAGTTATTGTTTCTTTATTTAGATAACAATAGACCTTCTTTTATAACGATAGAACTATAAGAATAAGATTTATATTACAATCTATTCTTTTAATAATGAAAAGAGGGCGTTATCTAACACTCTCTATACATTTTGTTATTTATTATCAGTTTTAATTAATTCATTTAACTTTTTCCAATTTGTCTAGCTCCATAGACGATAAGAATTTTTGGATTGTCTTTTGCTTCGTAATATTTATATAATTCCGATTCTATTTTACGTTTAAACAAAGTTTAGACTCCTTCCAAAAGGTTTTTCCAATAATGTTATATGTAAAATTATCGCTTTTTCCAATACTTTTAATCTCTAAAATATCGGTTTTTCCAATACTTTATATGCTTTAGAAATATGGAACAATTGTATTCCCTGATAAAGGGTGATTTTTGTCTTTGTTTATAATACATTATGTATTATAAAAATCGATTTTATGGTCTAAGACATGCTAACGGAACGACATAAACCCCATCATCGCGTTTCATACCATATTGCGTACCTGTAACAACAATTTTTAAATCAGGCAATCTTAGTGGAACTTGCTCTTCAACTTTGTTGTATTCTTTAATCAATCTTTCGATTTCTAGTAAGTTAGCTGCACCATCATCAATTTCATTTGATCCGAGTTTAAACTCCAATAAGGCATACCTCCCATCTTTTAGATGAAGAACGCCGTCTGCTTCTAATCCATATCTATCATGATAGTAAGACATTATTCCATTCATTTTGTTTGAATAAACTTTTAAATCTCTTATGCACAATGATTCAAACAAAAAACCAAGTGTTTTGAGATCAGTGTTAAAGAATTCAGGGCCAACACCAAGCGCCGCAACAGCAATAGAAGGATCTACTAGATTTCTTTTAACGCTTGCTCTAATCGCTTCTCTAGATCTAATTGCAGGACACCAAGCAGGTACATCTTCAACTATATATAGTTTTTCTAAAGCCTGAACATAATCTAAAAATGTTGGTTTGCTCATTCCTGTTGTAGAAGTGGCATCACCGTAAACAGTTTTTGTTTCCGCCATTGTACATATATTTCTGGCATATGATTGGAGTATTTTTTCTGCCCATAATGGATTACGCTTAACTCCATCAATTTTAGAAATATCTTTATGACATGTTTGGTAAAACACATCTTCAGCAATCGCCAATTGACTCTGAGGGTTTTTGTTCTTCAAACTTTTTGGCCATCCCCCACGGCAGATAGCAAATATTAAGTCATCAACTGTTAGTTTGGACTCAACAAAATCAAAATCCTTTCCATTAAATAGATCCATCAATGATACTTCGCCACTTGATTCGCCACTTTCATATAAACTCATTGGATACATTTTTAAAGTTGTTATTCTGGTGGTGCCTGTATGTGGAGTATCAACATCATTTGAAGATGATCCAGTCAATATATAGAGACCATTTTCATCACTTCTATCATCAACGCTTTTTCTAATAGCTCCCCAAATCTTAGGCGCATCTTGCCATTCATCAAATAGTCTTGGATTTGCGCCAATCAACAATTTAGAAGGCATGATATTAGCAGTTGCCAAATATCCCTCTCTAAAATCTTCATCTTGAAATTCAATAATGCTTTTTGCTTTTTCACTCGCTGTTGTTGTTTTGCCGCAACCTTTAGGGCCGACAATTAGGGTGGCACCGAATGAATTTAGTTTAAAATCTAATAATTCATCAGCAATTCTTTTTTTGTAATCTTTGATTTTCATAGTGGTATCCTTTCATTATTATTGAATAATAAGAGGCACAAAAAATCAATATCATTTAACGTTTGTGCTGTTATTTATTTAACGTTTGTGCTGTTATTTATTTAACGTTTGTGCTGTTATTTATTTCCTATTCCCTGATACGGGGTGTATCTGAATTTGTTTCTATTACTGTTACTGTAGTTGTACTTACTGGCGGAGTAGGAGCGGTACTAGGTCCTTTATTAATTAAGCTATTCGGTAAGAAAGATGATATTGCTATAGGCTTAGCCTTAGGCTCTTCGTCTCATGCGATCGGCACTAGTAAAGCTTTTGATTATTCAGAGAAAGCTGGGGCTATAGCCACTGTATCTATTATTACTAATGGTTTATTAACTGTATTAGTTGCAGTTATTGTTTCTTTATTTAGATAGTAACCATAAACCAAATAGTACCAACGCATAAAATACGTTGTACTGACCATACCCTGTAAGGGCTATTACTCCACCGACCCTCGAGGGTCATAGGTAGACTGACAACCGTGATAAATCACTTTAGCTACCCTAGAGAGGGTCTTTAAATTCTTTACAAATTATCTTTCATCAAATCTTTTTTTCTTGATATTTGATATATTCATTAAGTTTCTTCTTATTGTGTAGTTCTTCAAATTCCTTGTCATCAAGTAATACTTCGATGATTTGTTCAGTAGGAACACTATTATCGAGGAGGTGCTTTTTGAATATTTCGAAAAGAAGATAAGATTTTCCGCATCTACGGATACCAGTAATAACCTTTGGAAACCCGTTATTTTTTGTGTTAATAAGTTGATTTAAATATTTGGTACGTTCAATCATAAAATCTCTTTTTTGGTTAATTGCTACCTTTTTTTCGATTCTTATATAACTTGTTATTATATTCTTTCAAGAACAATCAAAAAAACAGTATATTGTCGTCACCTATTCAACTTTGTATTATCGAATTATTATATAAATAATAAACGCAAAGAAAATTTGCATCTTTTAATCATATCCTATTCCCTGGTACGTGGTGGATGAATTGAGGAACATGGCGATTAAAATACGCCATAGACCCCTACTACTTTTTAAGAATAGCCGCTCTCCACTTAGCCATTGGATGTTTAACGGCTCTTTCTGCGTCGTTTGGTTCAAATAAAAGATATGGGTCAAAGTTTCCTTTTGAGAATTCTATTAGATATTTCTTTTCGTTATCAGTGAGCATTAACAAATCTTTTAAGAAAGAAATCACTTCTTCCTTAGTTTCAATTAAATCAAATTTCGAGTTTTTAGCTAATACTGGGAGTAATTCTTTCTTTATGTCTTCTTGGGCAATTTCTCTAATTGAGTCAAATGTATGTTCGTTAATATCAAAGATGCCATCTAAAGACATATAAAACACCGTCATCTTTCGTAATTTGTCTTCTTCGATAATCATCATGTTCTTTTTTAATTTGTTAACATCGAATAGATCCCTTGGTTTGCTTCTATCGATTAAAGCACATATTTTCATTCCAAATACTTCTTCCAAAAGAAGAGTTTGCACCATTACTTCTTTTTCAAAGTAATTAATTGTCTTTCTAACGCTTGGACCGATGTGAATTTTATCAATAAAATTGATCTCAACTTTAATATTGTCTCTATTATGAGAAGCATTAATAAATGTATATGTTCTACTGGCTAAAATAACACTTCCTCTAGATTTAGAAGAAATCTCATAGTCTTCACCAAGCATATAATTATCCAAAGCTTCCATGATTTTGTCTCTATCTTGGCTAGCTTTTTCTTTATCAAGTGAACCAATATAATCTAAATCGATATCGACGCTTAATCTTGCTAAATTGGTATACATCAAATTAATGGCGGTACCACCTTTAAGAACAAGTTTATCCCCATATGGATCTAATTCAGTGGATATAAATTTAAGAACGTCTAAAAGCCTAACTACTTTTTCAAGATTATTTTGTATGAAATTGTTATCTTTGTTTAACGCTTCAATATATTTTCTAGAATAATTCATCAGGCATGCTCCTTTCTAATGGCACCATTAATTTCCACTTAAGCATTAATTTAGAGTGGCCAACCTTAGATTCAAAATAATTGATCTTGTTACCTATATTAGATAAACATAATCTATAAAACGATTCCGGTATTTCTTCGCCAAAGTGTTTTTCAAATAAGTATCCGACTTTCTGATATAAGAATGATTTATCATAATGCTTTAATAGCATCTCGATCTTGTCTATTTTAAGTCTACGACAATTACTAAGAGCGTATTCTATTTCTTCAAGACCACCCGCAAGAGAAGGAGAATCTATCGAATCCACTATTGCGCGCTCTAAAGAAACAACACGAATATCCTCTTCTTTTATACGATTAAGTATTTCTAAATCATATCCACTCTTTTTTGAATGATATATTACATCTTCAAAAACCACATCATCAACATATACATGCGTTAGATAAGTGAAATAAGAAACAAAAGATTGATTAGCTAAACCATAGTATTCTAGAGCCTCATGATATGAAAAATAAGCGTCATCAAATAGATGGCTTGCTATTTGGAATTTAGTTGCAAAGATATTTCCGGTAGATGGATTTACTAATGCATATATCCCTCTTTTTATTTGTTTAAGCTCTCCACGCTTTGAAGCGCGATCAACAAAAGCATAAAAGGCTGCTACATTTGGATAAAATTCCTTTATATCTTCATATTTAAAGATTATTGGTAGAGTTTTCATACCATAATTTAAGCACAACTAAACATATATGTAAAGTTTTACTTATAAGTTGGTATATTTTATATTTGGCTAACAATTAGGTATTTTTCAGCAAATCAGCTCAATAGTTCTCTCATTCTTATAGATTACACCTATAAAAGGAGTCCGTGAAATAGGCTAGAAACAATAAGACTATATGGCAAGGGTTGTTACTATTTTTGATCGTTAATAAATCTTAAGTTACTTATTATCAATAGGTGTTTTACATTCCAATCATGTAAAAATGTAAATACAAGTTGTCTTCGTTTATTGGAAATAAATCTTACTTAGAGTCAATTCCAATATTTCTAGAAATATCATCATAATTAATTTGTTGAGCTGCTCTTAAGGCCATATAATCTAAGAACTATAAAAAATCTCTTTCTTTATCTACGGAGATTAACTTCATAACGTCTTTTTCCATATAAGTATTTAGATATGAGGAAAAGAAGGTGGTGCGATTTAAACCTTTATCAATATATTTGCATGTTTTTCGACATATATTTTTATAGAATATGCATGTTTTTCGACAATTTATAATCACATGCCGGTAAGTGAGAAAGAGTTAAACAAAGAATAAAGACACAATCCTTAAGAAAGACGATGTCAACACTTGAACGAGCGAGGTTTGATAGTCCAATATAACCCTGGATATGAGATCTTCCTTTACTCACATCACATGATATTACAGGTCTCTCCATTTATTACTCCTTTCTGGCATTTTCTTTCTTGGCTTTCCGTTAACTACAGATAACGCTGTTTATTAAAAGATACTCGCGATTAAACACATTTAAATTAAACGCATTCACTCTTATAGGACGGAAAATAACATTTTAATGTACGTGACTAAGCCACTAAAAAGGGCGCGTTATTAATCCGTTACCAGCAAGCATGCCTTCTCGTAGGTACTTAGGCTTAGCCATTAATCCAAGAAATATAAGTTGATTATACTCTTGAACAAAAAAAGCCATAAGTCACCTCAAAGGTTTCTTAATAGCCCTAATCTATACTAGATAAATCTTTTTTACAGTATTTTATTAATTTACTTATCGTGTTTGTATTATAAAGACCACTCGTAACCACATGCATTACATTTATAGGACGAGCATCCACTTACTTGATAGACTGGCAATTTTCTATAATCATGTGAACCACAATTTGGGCATTTAAAACTTGAGAAACATCCACCACCACTGACGGCTTCAATTTGTTCACTAGTTAATTCAACACCTTCCTCTTTAGCGAGTTTTAATAATTCTTCTTGGTTTTTACATGCTTTAACCTTTTCAACTTGTTCTTCATTTAAGCCTTTTAACAATTCTTTTTTCATATGGATACGTACCTCTTTGTTAAATTTATGTTATCACAGTAGCGGTCACAATTGTACCACATAAAAAGTTTTATACGGCTCTTATTCGGATAAGTCTTTTTGTACAATTTTGAATAAGTGACTTTGGATAACGTGAGAAATAAATGGGTTTTATTCCCTTAAAATCAAATCGCTGATTCTTTCTACGTGTATCTTAACTACAATAGGGATATTTCTTTATTTATGATTTCGTATTGCCTAATCCTTTTTTCAACAATTATTGGCATAAGATAGCCATTATTGACTAATTCACTACACCAATTAATAATTGTTCGATTAGTAACCTTTAGTTTGTGAGACATATCAATCGGAGCAAATTTAAGAATGTTGTGTTTATTAAGATATTCAAGAAATTGCTTAGCTTTGTTAGACAAATGAGAAAGACGTTCATTCTCACTATAAGATGTTTCTTTTAGAGCAATAGATAATACTTTTGAAGCGTACAATGAAAAGATTTTTAGATAATATTTTATCCATATCTCTGGATGAGGAGGATTGTTTCTGCCATCGTAATATAAAACTGGAAGGTTCATTTGTAATGACTCATAGTACTCATCAATGTTATAAGATATATACTCTTCTAATGAACCAATGTTTTTAAATCCATATCCGTTCAAAGACAAATAATAGTCTGATATTATTCTAGCGGTTCTACCATTTCCGTCTTCAAAGGGATGGATAGTAACTAGTTGATAATGAATGATAGCGGCTTTAATCAATGGGTGATCATCTGATTCATTAATATAATCAAATAGTTCATTTAATAATACTGGTACTTCGTTATATTCAGGTGGGATATAGCTAGGAGTGCTATCATCATTCCAAACCGCAAATAGAACCCCAGGAGGCATTGCACCACGCAAACCAATCTTTTCTTTACTCTCTCCGCTACATATTTGTTTTTGCACTTGTAAAAGAAGTTTTATAGATAAAGGTTCTTTCGCTTCTAATTTCTTTTCAAGGAGTTCTAACGCAAGATAATAGTTTATAATTTCTTGCTCAGGCTTAAGAAAATGTCTGTTTTTAGACTCAATTACAACATCTGCTTGTTCATACGTTAAAGGATTGCCTTCAATTCTGTTAGATGCATATGAGGATCTTTTTTTGGTATTTTTCCTAAACCTGTTAGAGAGATTAACTGGAATCTTAACCAAATTTAAAGACTCTTTACTTTTTTCAATGCTAAGTACTAAGGATAAAATTTCGTTATCAATTTTGACATTTATCATATGCGTTTCTTCCTAATAATAGAATATCAAAATTTCATTATAATTTCACTATTTTTTCACTATTTTCGATATGATTCTACTATAGTTTCAACATGTACCGATATACATCACAAATTTAATACATTAAAAACTTTAAAACCGCAAGTTTGGATTAAATAAAACCGCAAGTTTGGCGTAAAAATAATGGTAAGTTTGGCAAAACCAATAGCGAATAATAACAGCATACCGTCATCACCTATTCTTCTTGATTTTAATGCTTTATTAATTAAATATAATAAACTATAGAACCTATCACTCTTTTAGTCGTAGACATGCTTCAGTCTCGACATGTACCGAAATTAGATATGTACTGCCTTTAACTCGAGGAAAAATAAATGATATGTCTTTTTTTATACCCGAAACAAAGTATGACGAGCTTTTTTACGTAATTGAAAACATATCTTAATTACTTGTAATATTTTTGGTTTTTACTATTTGGTTTATCGGGAATAGTCATCTTTACTAAGCCATTTTCAATTGCGGGGTTGAGATACGACCCTCTTAATGTTTCTTTTGATTTTATACCGAGTCTTTTCATTATTTCGTTCGCCGTTAAAGGAATGTTGTAATCCATAACTTCTAGCAATCTATTTACTTGCTCTGAAATGTTTTTCGATTCCTGATTAACACTTTTTAAGGTTTCATCAATTGTCTCATCAATCATTTTTAACATAAACTCAATAAACTCATTCGAATTTCCGGCCTTATTTGAGTTATCGATTGATTTGTAATAATCACTTTGATATTTGAAGATATGTGACTCAATTGGAATATATTCGAAAAGCTCATTCCATCTCATTAACAAGACATTCTGCCAAAGTCTTGCCATTCTTCCATTACCATCACCAAAAGGGTGTATAAAAACAAATTCATAATGAAAGACACAAGATTTAATCAATAATGGAGTTTCTTTATCTTTTTTTAACCAGTTAAACAAATCGCCCATTAATGATGGAACCGTTTTTTCGGATGGCGCAACATGAATAACGTTGCCTTGCTCATCAATAACCCCCTCTGGATGAGATCTATATGTACCGTATTCTTTATCAATGGACCGAGCTATTATGCCATGAGCCTTTAATAAATCTTTTTCCTTAAAAGCATCGTATTCTTCAATAATTGAATAAGCTTCAAAAGCATCTTTGACTTCATTTATCTCCTTTTGTGGACCGAGTACTGCGATGCAATTTATGACATCTCTAACTTGATCTAAAGATAAAGAATTGGCCTCAATACTTAAAGAAGAATGAATTGATTTAATTCTGTTGTTTCTTCTTAAAATTGGCATGCGCTTCAAAGATTGATAGGAGAAAAATTTCCCAATCTTTTGCGAAATTGAAATAGAATAATTCAACATTGTATTTGTAATTGTAAAAGGAGGCTTATACATATTTTTAATCAACAATATTATATCATAAGTTATGATATGTGAAATATTAACTTGCTTAAATCTTGCTTATTATCTTGCTTATTTATCATTCTCTCAAAGAAGATTATTATTTAATACCAAATTCACTCTTTTAGTCGTAGACATGCTACAGTTTCGGCATGTACCGATACCAAGTATGTATAGTCTTTTATTCGCGGAAACAGCAAATAAATACAAAAGAAAAGAGATAACTTGTTTAGAAGCAATCTCTTCTTCAGGTTTATCTCGAGGTACATTCTACAGAAAACTAAAACAAATAATCGTATAAAACCATAATAAGACAGTAAATATTTCGCTTGTAAATGCACCCCATTATTGCTAAAATAAGGTGCAAATGGAAGAACATTCATTCTATTATCAACTAGATAAGATTTATAAAACTAATGGAGGGTATATCACTCGTCAAGATGTTGACAATGCCGGTATATCTTCATGGTTTCTTTCAGATTATGTTAAAAGAAATAATTTAAATAAGATAGCGCCTGGATTTTACGCTGACGATAAATATGTTATCGATGATTACTATATTCTTCAAAGAAGATATCCTAAATACATCTATACAGGAATGAGCGCTCTGTTTCTACACCACCTAATAGATAAAATACCTACTAACATAGAAGTAATAGCCCCTCATGGATACAACCCTAGTAGATACGAAATAAATAATCTAATAGTTAGAAAAATTTCAAATAAAGATATATATAACCTAGGAATCGTGGAAATAAAAACTATGTATGGTAATGTCGTAAAAGCGTATGACAAAGAAAGAACAATATGTGACCTAGTAAAATATCGAGATAGATATGACTCTGAAACTTTTATTAAAGCAATCAAAATATACGCAAAAACTAGTAACCAAGTTCTCCTCTTTAAATATGCAAGAATGCTTGGAATAGAAAAAAAGATGTTTGAAATAATGGAGCTTATAATTAACACAAGAAGATGTTTAGTATCTTAACTACACTATGTACAATCCTTTAGTTGTAATTACTGTTTCAACACAAAATTTATAAACCTTGGCAAAGCAAAGCTTATTTTCCCAAAGCCCGTACTAATAATAAGGCCACGTTTGATTAAACGTTCACGATAAACAGAATATGATTTAATGTCATATGTAGATTTATTTAATACTTCATCAGTTGACATGTCTTCTTTGCTAAAACATTTCAAAAATTCTTTCTCTTTTTTAGGCAATGTTGACCATATTTTGTCATATACATATATTGATAAATACTGATCAAGTTCATCATATATTTTAGTTATTTTATGATATTTTGAAAAAAGATAACCTACTACTTGATACGCAAACGCATATCCTTTTGTTAGTTCTGCTAAAGAAACAATTGTTTCTTCCTTTTCTTCCTTAAAAATTGAAGAATATTCTTTTTCTATTAATTCTCTCTTCAAAGGTCCTAGTTCTATTTTCGGAGCGCGATATAAGAAAGTTAGATTCTTATTATTTTGTAATGAGTTTACATTCTCATATAGGCCAGTCATTAAAGTAAAAACAGGATAATCATTTCTCAACAAACTTTGAAAGTCATGTGCGAAAGAACGCATATGAATATTATTAGATGTCTCATCAATAGTAATTAAAAGTTTTTGACTATGCTTTTTTAAAACCGCTAACATTTTCTCTAATATAGTTTTTACATTAGAAACGGGTGTATCGCCTTCGATTGAAAAACCAAATCCATGGAAAGAAAATGAAAAAGATTTTGATAGGAATAAATGTTTGACATGAGTATTCTCATAAATACCAGAGGCAATTTGCTCAAGTATTTCTCGATTAGGGTTAACATCAACAACTACCCAGTCTTTTTTCCTTTCAATATTTTTTGAAACATTGGTTAATAAAACCGTTTTACCTGATCCTCTAACACCACTGATGATATAAATATGCGATAGAGGAAAATCTAAGCAAAAATCATTACATATATTTTCAGAAATATGTTCTCTATTAATATAACTTGATGGTAGTTGACCAAAGGTCACAGTGAATTTATTATCCATACCCCCTCCTTTTTTGTTAGATTTGTTAGATTTTAAATTTTGTTAGATTTGTTAGATTTATTCTACCTGAAAAAAGATGGTCCTTCAACACAATTGTATACAAGGATTCACAGCGTTTTTTTATTCTCTTTTAAGGACGTAAATAGCGAGCTTAAAACAAACAAAAGCAGATGCAAACATAATAGAGCCAATTCTTTATTTGTATCTAATTCAATGTATTTTGTGTCTTTTAAAACACTTTTTTTGACGATTTTCGATACAAAGAGGTATATCACCCACTAATATAAAAATAATAGATACTATTTGTAGTTAGAACCACATCGATTCTAACTTCTTATTTAATATATTGCTATGGATTTACTGGCACCACTTTAAAGACGGTGTAATAACTCCAAACAGCGGTATAATCATACCAATCATTATAGTATCTAGAGACGTCATATCCATCCGCATATACACCTATTGGTTTATCATCATAGTCACCATACGCATTCTTTAAATGGGCGGCAGTAAAGCTAGCGACATTGGTGAAACTCTTCCAATCATCAAAGGAGAATATTTTACCCTTTAAGCCGTAACAGTGTTCTCTAGCCCAGTAGAAATCATCAATATCATTATATTTATTTTTTGTTACATGTGGTTCTGCACCAAGATGGGAGAATGAGACTTCATCATAATCTCTACCGCTAATACGAGATAAGTCATTAACATCATCATCACCGTGCACTATTCCATCAATCTTAGTAAGTACACCCACTGTCTTATCGTATACTTCCTTAGGAATAATACCGATTTTAGAGAGATATCCTTTAAAACTATAATCAGTATTTTTAATGATGTTATAAACATCAACTTTAATTTTCATAAAGGATAAATCTTCTTCACTAACACTTGCAAAATCTTCTAAACTTTCAGGGTCTTTGGTTTCAAAATTATTTTCTACAATTCGTACTTTTTTAGTCTCATCTTGATCCCAATCAGCAGTAAAGAAGATACCGTATCTATTAGTGGCGGCAGTGATATAACTATTAGAGACGAAGTTAAAGGCATTACCATTTGCGTCGTTACTACGATAATATCGAGTGGTACCGAGTTCTTCTTCAACCTTATCTATTAAATCATCATAACTACCAACATCAATATCGCCGGAATTTATTAATCTTACAAAATCAAATATCTTTTTCGCCCCATAGAATGAAGATTGAATCTTAATGGTAACAAGATTTAAATCTGGTTCAATTTCAAAACCGAAATTAAATACAGTTCTTAATAAGATTGAATAACATTCAAGTGGAGGAATGTTGATTGAAGAAACAATGTCTGAGGCAGTAATAGCCTCACAGAAATTCTTAAATGTATTTGTGAATTTATCGATTGTTTCTTGGGAAGAGAAATATTGCTTCATCGCATTAAATGTTAATGTGTGAAGGATTTCTGATAGTTCATCATCACTATAAGCATGATAAGAAGTTAAATCGGTAAGGATATCGTTTTCAATCGTTGTATAAGAATGTCCTTTGTGATGACGAATACCCGCTAGAGTATGATGAAGTTCTGGAAGGTCAATCGTTTTGGTTTTGGTTTTATCGATAATCTTTCCATCAACTGAATACACTAAATTATCAGCTGGATAGACAATATTACCCTTTTTATCGTAATAGATATTAATGGACTCTTTTGGACCGATTGAATCAGGGTTGCTTGCAATAGCAAGATTATAATAATATCGATAGTAACCAGTGGTATAGTTAAATACCTCATCCATCATAGGACTATAGTAATTTGACTTAAATGAGTTCCAAATATTATAAGCAGTTAAGAAAGTATTAAGGGCTGTTTGTTGACCAACCTCTTCTAATTCTTTCTTTAATTCATCGATTTTTTCACCGAGTTCTTCGATACGTTCTTCAATCTCGTTAAGTTTATCCATGATTTCTTTTAATCGATCAAGCATGAGATAGGATGGGTTTCTTAAAAAATCTATCCCAAAGGCTTTACCAACCGCATCACTTGCCGTCATATAATCGCCAGAATATACACCATAAGCAATCTTGCCTAAAGTAGTACCAACAAAGACAAGGTCTTCAATTGTTGTATCTTTATCACCGTCTAAAGCAAGGCTTTGAATATATGATTTTACTCCACTATAGCTTGAGCCTTCATCTTGGTTAATAGTGCCAGTTTCGTTTGGATCATAACCAACACTAGCAGGAGTGGTTTCAACCTCAAGAGTAACTCCTTCATCAGTAAATAATTTATAAAGTGGGTCTATAACTATGTCTCCTATTTTAACTTGGTTAACAGAAACATTCGCTACTTTAATATTTTCTTCAGTTTCAATATCAATTTTTCCATAAAATTCATAATCATTAACAAAGTTAATAGACCTCATGGTTACTTTAGCATCAGGAATACTAATAAAGAGGTTTATATTATTTGGATCAGTTAATAATGTTAATACATTATCTTTAAAGGCTTGAGAAATTCTACAGCCCACCACATGGATACGGTAATTACCAGAGAACATCCCTTTTCTCATAGGGGTGAGAGTAAGGGAGGAAGAAGTTTGAGGAGCATTTAAGATAAATCCAAGTTCACGAGCAGTATTGTCTTCAATAGCCTCCTTAACAACATTAAATTTAAGGTTAGAAGAAATATCGTTAATTACTTCTTCGTTAAAATCACCCTCTTTAAGATGAATCTTTGCTCCGACAGCGGTAAAGTCATCACTAACACCAGTAAAACTAAGTTCATATTTATCAGGATTATTGATCGAGAAATAATTAAGTGTTCCATCATTAAGTTTTGCTAAGTAGTCACTAGGAGTTAAATCTCCATGTACAAACTTTTGATATGCAGTTACTACGTTAAAAGAAACGTTATGACCTTTCTTATCAACGTTATAACTCGCTTTACTAATAGAGACCGAAGGTACTAATTTTTCATTAACTTCAAATGGCATTGTTAAATAAATACCTTCCTCATTACTACATTTAGAAAACGCAACATATGACTTAGCGTTTTTCACAGTACCAGAAGTATGAACAGTAACCTTACCATCTTCGTTAGTCACACTATTAACTTTTAAATCTTCAAATCCACCAGATAAGCGCACTTGATTTAGTTCAATTGAACTTTTCATTTCAACGCCATCGCTTTCTAAAACGATATCGACATCTTTATCGCCTTCAGTGAAATGTTGGTCGGATAAAAATGGAGCGTTAACAGGAAGATAATCAGGATTATAGTCAGTGAACGCATCGCCATATTCAAATAGTGAATATAACGATAAGTCCCCATAAACAGGGGTAGTAAAGTCATATCTATTTTGTAATTCTTTATCGCTACACCAATAAAGGAAGTTCTTTTCTTCTTGAGTTGGTTTTTCTGGTTCAACCGCGCATTCGCCGTCTTTAACCGACTGATTTAAATATAACTCATTACCATTATAGTAATTGACGGTATGTTTTGTTTCACCTGAACAACCGGCTAATAAACACGCTCCAAGCACGGAAACAACAAAGAGTTTAGTATGTTTAATCATATGTATACCTCCTATTTTAGTAGCGCTCTTTTTTATATTATTATCATAAACCATGTCACATAAGTGTCACAAAAGATAAAAATCTTTTCCTATATGATTTTCATAAAAATTACACCAATACTGTCGATTTGTGGAATATAAGATAAGTTAGCCTCAGCAATTACAAATAAATGAGTTTTATTTCTTAAAATCAAGCTAACGATTGTTTCCACATGTAGCGATATCAAATATGTATAGCCTTTAACTCACGGAAACAACAAACGAAATGCCTTTCTCATCACCCGAAACAATATATGACAAGCCTTCTTAAGTAAGAGAAAACATATCTATTATTTTTTTAAATACTTTGCGTTTTTGTATGTACCTATTTTAAGTATTTTGTTTTCTTTTAGTAATTTAGCAAGCACCGATTCAATTGTAGTAGTTGATACGTCTGGAAGCAGCTCTTGAATATCTGCTTTGGAAATTGGAACGATACTTTCTAGCACTATAGATTCAATGCGTTCGTACTTCTTGTTCTTACCGCTTTTGGTAACTATGAATCTTCTATTAATTTCTTTATAACACTGATAAAGAATTTGGAATGTAAATTCGATAAATGGGTAATATGTATTATTGTTTTCATGCCAATGATTTTGACTTCTCTCAAGGGCGTCATAATAATTTCCCTTAAATATATTTATCTGGTTTTCAAAAGAGATATATTTTCCAATGTCATAACCCTCTTTATAAAAAAGTAAAAGAGTTAGCAGTCTAGATACACGACCATTACCATCGCTAAAAGGATGAATAGAAAGAAAATCCACAATCACACACGGAATCAATAAGAGTGCTGGTATTCCAAAGTCGTCTCTAGCGACTTGATATGCCAAACAAAAATCCTTCATTATTCTATCAACGTCTTTCGCTTTTGTTGGTGTGAAAATAACTCTTTTGATTGTGCCATCAGGGTATTTCTCTGCAATAACATTGTCATCGGTTTTGTATTTACCGCCTTTATCATAACCAACATGTCTAGCAACAAGCATCTTATGAATAGTTTTAATCGTTTCCTCATTAAAAGAAAGATACTCATAATTATCTTTAACAAGTTTGATGGCGTCGTGATATCCCGCAATCTCTTCTTCATTATGTGTCAATGGCTCGCTATTATTTTCCACAATATCTTTTATTCTTTGTTCAGTGGTAAAAATGCCTTCAATAGCATTGCTCCCTTCTACAGATTCTTTTATCGCTTTTATTTCAAGCTTTTCAAACAAAGATTTATTTGAGTCCTTTCTTGCGTTTGTTTTGCTTCTTAAATCTGTAATTATGTTAGATAAAGAAAAAAGATCTGAAGTAATAGTTTTATCTTTTAAAAATTCATATGTAAACTTGTGCATAATGATACCTATTTTTCTGCATATATTTTAACATTTTATATGCAGTATTACAAAAGCATTTTTGTCATCGATATTATTAATGTTCTAAATCGAGTTTTGTAAAAAGGTGTAAATTGCTAAATCAAAAACCTTGCAAAAAGGTGTAAATAGTATGAAAAGAAAATATTTATCGAAATTAGAAGAATGGATTCAAAAGCCAGATAGAAAGCCATTAATGTGTGGGGAGCAAGGCAAGTTGGCAAATTCTCGAAATAAAAAGTAAAAAGTGCTTAGATAAACTAGAATCTCATCCAACAATTCCTTAAAAATTGTTTAATTGATACTAAATCTTTATCTTCATAATAGTTAACAAGATTCTTTTTAAATTCATCAACTTTAGTATAATCGATTACAAGCAAGCCCTGTCCTTTAGAAATCAAGTAATGATTCGCATATATAACAGCAGTTCTTTTATTGCCATCATTGTAGATTTGAGTCTTCATAACATAAAGGCATAACTCTATGGCCTTATCGATATCGTCTAATTTACTTTCCAATAAGTCTCTAATATCTTGCTTTACTTTATCTTCAGATGGGATAGGCGGAATATAAGAAGAACCTCCGATTGTCACTGGTACACCTCTTATTCTTCCTCCATCAGGAATTGCTAATAGACCTTCATTTACTAGCCTAGCAATATAAGAAACTAAGTAATAATCACTTGGAATTTGAATAACATCTTTATCTAAAATGAACTGCCAGGCGTGCTTTAAATTAATAATCTTTTGAACATCTTCAGCCTTAACATTTTTAACGATGCCGTTATCTATAATGGCTTCGGTATCTGGAAAAGTGGTTCCAACGCCTTCTAATACTGCTTGATCATAAATAATTTTTTTCATATTAGTACGAGCAAAATCTAAATTGAGAACAACTCTGTCTGACAATTCTTCTTCTCTATAGCCAAGTAAGGCCAGTTCTTTTTCAATTTGTCTAATTCCTTTTCGTATTGCTTTAGCTTCAACATTATTACGTAGCAAAGTGGTATATAGTTCCTCGCTATATTCGCCAACATAAGTAGATTTAACTTTGCCTAATTCTCTTTTACGAATATATACATATCTTTTATTAGAGATTGTCTTAATCTCGGGAGTGCCATTGTATGGTAAAAGATTTAAACGTGCTTGTAGCTCAGCGCGTCTATTGAGTAACTCTTGAATTTTAGCAACTAAATTTTCCATGCAATACCTCCTTAGGGAACTTTTTGCTTTGATTATATTATATTTGTTCCCTAAATTCAATATATACTGTGCTCTAACGCAAGCAAAAAGAAATGTTTCCAATAACAACGGCTAAGCATCTATATAAGGCGCTTTTTCAATAGACATATTACCGACGACAATATGGTTGTCACAAATGTTGAAAATCACAAAGAAAAACTATTGCTTAATGAATTTCGGCCCTAATAATCAATCTTAAAATAATTTAAATATGACTTAACGGTATCTTGACCATCCAGACATGTATCGATCAGCCATCCGTGTTCCTGATTCCAGTTTTTAAGTCCACGATAATAAAACATTTTTTTGCTATCTAAGATAATGAATGGAACGATATTGTTTTTTAAACATTCTTTGAACGCAATTAATCTACCCACCCTACCATTGCCATCTTGGAACGGGTGTATTCTTTCAAATTCGACATGAAAAGCTACTATCTCCTCAAATGAATGCTCGTCTTTCATTAAATAATGAGAAAGTAGTTTCTTCATTTCTTCTTTCACTTCATCTGGGTGAACCGTTTCTCTATCGCCAGCAAGATTTTCTACCAATTTGTAATCGCCAACTTTAAACCAAGGTTTTTTTGAATCCTCAGTATTGTTTTTTAGTATAAGATACAACTGTTTGATGAATGATTCAGAAAGTTTTCTGCTTGCAAAATCAATAGCGAGATCAATGCATCTAAAATGATTAACTGTTTCCAAGATGTCATCAATTTTTACAACATGGTCCTTGATTCCAATGGTCCTGGTTTCATATATACATCTAGTTTCATCGTGCGTTAGTTTAGATCCTTCCATGTGGTTAGAGTTATAAGTCATTTCAATTTGAAGTTTGTGATAAATACTGCCTTTAATTTGAGATTCTTTTTCCAATTTTAAAGTTTCCAATAAGTTGTGCTTCTTGCTGGAGTGGCGGGTTTGTCTTTCTGGTTTAGAAGCATCTTCTGGTATCATCCATGTCTTGCCTTCAAGGTAAGCTCCAATGACGCGACCTTTAGAACAATAGTCTCTGACACTTCTCTCTGAGACTTTCCAAATCTTAGAAATTTCATTACTTGATAAATACTTTTTCATGCTTAAATTATACACCTTATCGGCAATTTATAAAAAAGAAAATATATTAGATTTTGTATTTTATTTTGCCGATAAACAAACTACTGTCTCACAATGCTAAGTAATCCACGTGGACTATAACCTAGCCTAACCTAGAGGCTATCAAAGAACCATGTGTTTTAGATTGAGAATGTATAAACAACATGTCCTTTATATAAATCTTTCATTCCTAAGCATAAAAGTAATTAAGTTTATATGTTTAACACCACTTCTTCTTTGTTGAAGTTTATCAAGTGTCAATAAATATCTAGGATATAGTTTTTTTGCATTCAAATCACTTCGCAATAATAAATTATCTAGAATTAAGTGGTTTATCTGCATTTTTTATATTTTTTTAAAAATTATTTCAGTTTAAGCGCTACTTTCGGAGTATTAAGTTGACGACAGTCTCGCAATGGGTGCAGTTATAATAAGTGCTGACAAACCATCATTTTTCAGGGTGTGCGATTATTGTAGTGCTGATATTTTATTTTAAAACACTATGTAGTTTTAAGAATTTTGTATCATTCATTTGTTCGTTAGTGACATATTTACCATCTTTAAATAATGCGTATGTTGTAATAGGTGTAGGAGCATTTTGTGCTTCTTCCTTACTATTTATATGAACTGCTTTAAATGGAATATTATTGTCTTTAGCTGTTTGCTTTACAATAGGAACATATTTTCCATTGAATGGGCATTGACTTGTATAATATAAAACATAGCCAGATTCTTCAATACGAGGATGTTTTGCACATTCTTTAAACACTGGTTTTGGCGCATTCTTATCAAATGGAAAGTACCATAATTGTATTCCATTATCAGCTTCATCTGCTACTTCAAAACCTTTATATTTTAAATACTTTGGGTCAGCTAAAAATGGTAATTTCTTTTTGCTAGATAAAATACATAATCCAATCTTTCCTTTTGACTTAGAATCTTTAATGCAAGCATTTAATAAATCATTTGAATAGCCATGACCTTTAAATGATCCTGATACCCATAAACAATCTATATACATGTAACCATTTGCATCTAATGGATTCCAAGCATTTTCTGCTGGTAAATACTCAATAAAACATTTACCTCTTTCAACTGATTTTAAAAATACTAATCCATCATCAAATCTATCTTTTAACCAATTCTTTTTCGATGACACTTGAATATCATTATTATTAGATATCGCACAACATATATGTTCTTTTTCTAAATTATCTTTTGTTACTAAAATATACTCCATACTTATACTCCTAAATTAATCTTTCAAACATCCAATCAGAATAACTAAAACTCCGTCTTACTTCAATGAAATTTAACACATTTGAACATTTTAAATATTTTGTTTTTGGCTGATATGTTCTTATGCTCAATATAGTTGTAACTATAAAAAGTTAGGTTTAGTGCTGACACGTGCCTAAAATATGTTTCCTAAGACATCTCGTTTTTTAGTTACAACCCTAAACCGACACTACTTAAATGCTGACAAACTTTATATTTCAATTGATGCCAGTTAGACTTTAACTCTTCAAAATATAGTAAAAATTCCTTAAAATATACCATTTTAGCTCTTTTTTTAGCTATTTTGGATTATTTCCTTGTCAGCAAACAAACAGTTTCAACGTGATATGTTTTAGGAAACATGTCAACCGGTTGTACACAATTTATATAATAGTTATTTTTTAAATATTTAAGATCTCTAGAAAGGGTTGATGGGTCACAAGATATATAAACAATTCTCTTAGGTTTTATTGTTAACACAGCATTTAAAAATTCGGGTGTGCTTCCTTTTCTAGGGGGATCCATAATAACCACATCTACCTGTGGTTTATATTGTTGAATAAAAGACGTGCAATCATCTTCGATAATAGTAATGTTAGTAATGTTGTTTGAATGGGCATTATTTTTACCGTTAACGACTGCAGAGTGTTCTAATTCAACGCTTATTACTTCTTTACATTTTGAAGCGCACAACAAACCAATTGTACAAACTCCGGCGTACGCATCTAATACAACATCTTCTTTAGTAAGCGCGGCATATTCTATTGCTTTTGAATAAAGCTTTTCGGTCTGTACATGATTTACTTGGAAAAACGATTTTGAACTTACTTTAAATTTTAAGTTTAATATTGTGTCCTCAATATAACCTTTTCCATATAGAATTCTTTCCTTTTCTCCTAAAATTACATTTGTGTCTCTTGGATTAAAATTTTGAATAATTGTGGAGATTTGAGGGCATTTTTTCTTTAAATCTCCAACAAATTTACCTCTTGAAGGGAAGAAATCACCATTAGTTACTAGAACCACCATTATCTCTTTAGTTGCCCAACTTGTTCTAATTAATACATGCCTTATGATTCCGTTTCTTTTATCTTCTTCATATGGGTCGATATGATAAGCTTCCATAAGTGAAGCAATATTCTTTAATATCTCTTCACTTTCTTTAGATTCAATGTAGCACCTAGTAAAAGGGATGATTCTATGTGTACCAGTTTTATAAAAACCATATATCACGTGCCCTCTATCTTTTCCAAAAGGTACTTGAATCTTATTGCGGTAAAAATATGGGTCATCCATTCCTATAACTTCATTTACAGGAACATCAATTCCGCCTATTCTTTTCAAATCTTCTTTTACCTTATTTCTTTTGTATTCAAGTTCATATTTATAAGAAGCGTTTTGAAAACAACACCCTCCACATGCGGTTGCTTGTTTACATAAAGGCTCGACTCTTTCTTTTGAAAAACTGCGTAGTTTTTTAATTTTTCCGTACAAAACTCCACTTCTTTTGTATAAGATCTCAACATCTGCTTCTTCTCCCAAAAGCAAAGAATCAACAAAAATTATATCTTTATCGACCTTTATTATTCCTTTACCTTCGCTAGATAAAGATACACACTTTCCTGTAATAATCTTTTGTTCCATCTCCACTATTATATTATTGTTGATATAATTAAAATAGGTTTTATACATTTATGAAAAATAGAATGTTACTAGGAAAAATATATGACTCTAGCGATAAAGAGTTGGTTGCTTTAAGAAAGAAATGCCACAGGCTTTGTAGAGAATATAATACATTAGATGATACCGACCCTAGAAGAAAACAAATTCTAACCGAGTTAGGCATCGATCTTGGTGATAACGTTTATTTACAAGGTCCTATATATTTTGATTATGGGTGTTTCATCTCAATTGGAGATAGAAGTTACGCTAATTTCAATTTAACAATATTAGATACATGCCCTGTAAAAATAGGAAAAGATGTATTTATAGGAACTGGCGTTAGCATTGTCACCCCTCTACATCCATTAAGATATCAAGAAAGAAACTCATACGAAGAAAACGGACACTTAACAGATAAAGAATATGGAAAACCAATAACCATAGAAGATAATTGTTGGATTGCATCTAACGTTACTGTATGCCCTGGAGTTACTGTCGGTGAGGGTTCGGTAATCGGAGCTGGTTCAGTAGTAACCAAAAACATTCCCCCAAATTCATTAGCGGTAGGTAACCCTTGTAGAGTTATAAGAGAAATCACAGACAAAGATACAATTCCTGAAGATTTGCTCAGATAAAAAAGACCTAATTTGTTAAGCAGCAAGTAGGTCTTTTATATATGTTTTTATTGTTTCATTAACCCAGTAATAAAAGGTACTTCCACTTTTGGATCTAATCGAGGGAAGAGTTGTTCTGCAACGTTTACTTTAAATCCTCCGATGCAACCAAAGTTATATACATTCTTATATTCTCTTAATTCTTGAGGGATATTTAATTCATCTAAAGCCTTCTCACCAGCTAATACTAATACTGGTTTATAAAGTGTGGCGGCAATAAAGATAACGTTAGCTAAGTGGCACATTACACTAGCTAACTCTTCTTTCTTAGATTCGTCTTTAGCTAAAACCCAAGGTGTAGTTTCATCAATATACTTGTTAGCTCTATTAACAATTTCATTAACAAAAGTTATACCTTCAGTAATCTTTAAATCATCAATACATGTTTCATATTGTTTAATAGAAGATTCAACAAAAGATTCTAACGCACCATCAAATTCAGTTACACGTCCCTTATATTCAGGAATAACGCCATCAAAATATTTGTTCATCATTCCAATGGTTCTGTTAAGTAAATTGCCGAAAGCGTTAGCTAAATCACTATTAATTCTTTCGATAAATTGTTCTGGGGAGAAAGAACCATCACTACCAAAGTTGATTTCTCTAGTTAGATAATATCTAACAGCATCAACACCATATCTTTCAACAAGTGGATATGGATCAACAACATTACCTTTTGATTTAGACATCTTGGATTCTCTCATCATGAGTAATCCATGAACAAATTCACGATCAGGTAACCTTAAGCCTAAACTCATTAAGAACATTGGCCAATAAATAGCGTGGAATCTAGTAATATCCGCGCCTAAGATATGAATTGTTTCAGATTCTGGGTCTTGCCAGAACTTATTAAACAATTCTGGATTATCACTATCGTAACCTAAAGCGGTTATGTAGTTGGTTAAAGCATCTAACCATACATAGATAACGTGTTTAGGGTTTTCTTTAATTGGAATACCCCATGAGAAGGAAGTACGTGAAACACATAGATCCTCTAACCCTGGTTTAATGAATGTATTTATCATTTCATTCTTTCTTGATTCAGGGACTAAGAATTTTGGGTTGTCATCGTAGAATTTTAGTAAACGATCAACGTATTTACTTGTTTTAAAGAAATATGCTTCTTCAGAAGCTCTTTGTACTGGTCTTTTACAGTCAGGACAAATATGCTCTGGCCCCACTTGAGTATCGGTCCAGAAAGCTTCGCATTCTTTACAATACCAACCCTCATATTTACCAAGATAGATATCATCATTAGCAAGCATCTTAGAAAAGATATCCTGCACCACTTTTGTATGTCTTTCTTGTGTCGTACGAATAAAGTCGTTGTTACTTATTTTTAATAAGTCCCAAAGCTTATAGAAGCCTTCCACTATTTCATCAACAAATTGTTGTGGGGTTTTACCAGCGGCAGCAGCATTCTTTTCAATTTTCATGCCATGTTCATCTGCACCAGTTAAGAAATAGCATTCAAAGCCTCTTAATCTTTTATAACGAGCAAAAACATCCGTTAATGTTGTGCAGTATGCATGTCCGATATGTAATTTGTTACTTGGATAGTAAATTGGTGTAGTAATGTAAAATCTTTTCTTCATACAAATGGGTACTCCTTGATTTTAGTTAATAAAACCGGCAATCGAGCCGGTTTGAATAATCAACTTATTTGCTTTTGATTCCGTATTTCTTGTTGAAACGGTCAATACGTCCATCAGCTTGTACATAACGTTGTTTGCCAGTATAGAATGGGTGGCAGTTTGCGCATGTATCAACCCTGATTTCTTTTAAAGTTGAACCTGTTTCGAATGTAGCTCCGCAGCTAACACATGTGACAGTAACACGGTGGTATTCTGGGTGAATTCCTTTTTTCATTTTTTTCTCCTTCCGCCTAGGTTTTTGTTATACCTAAGTAAGTATGCATTGAAGATATTACCAAATTATGTTGCTCTAAGCAATATAAATATATGCAAAAAATATTAACAAATGTAAAATAACTCTAACAAACGAAGGAGGACTGTTGATGATTAGCAAGAAATTAGCGTTAGATGTAATTAATGAATCATTAAAAACGGGAGCGGATTATTCTGAAATATTTTATGAAGATACCCGTTCACATACAGTTTTATTAGAAAACAACAAAGTCAATACAAGTAACTCATCTTCATTATGCGGAGTGGGTCTAAGACTATTGAAAGATAATCGTTCGGTATATGGTTACACTAACGATTTATCTAGAAAAGGTTTATTGACATTATCTAAAAATTTAAGTGCATCATTTAATGGTGAAAAGCAACTTTCTGTCGATGGATTTAAGGAAATTAAATATAAGAATAGAAACCCAATAAATGATAGTTATGATAACCATGATTTAAGTGAACAAATTGCTTTAGTTAAAGAAGGATTAGATGAGATCTCTTCTTTAAAAAATCCACGAATTGTTAGAACTCAAGGAGCGTTCTCAACAGTTCATCAATTTGTTACTGTATTTAACTCAAAAGGAAAGATGTTCCATAGAGAAAGTGAATTCGGAAGAATGGCCTTTATCGTTATTGCCACTTCCGAAAAAGGTATTGAAACCGCATTTGAAGGACCAGGTACTCAACAAGATATTTCTTACTTCAAAAATAAGTTAAATATTCGAGATTTAGCGAGAAAAACAGCTGAAACTGCATTAAAAATGCTTGACGCAGATGAATGTCCAAGTGGAAAAATGGATGTCGTTATTGGTAACGGTTGGGGTGGTGTTTTATTCCACGAAAGTTGCGGTCACCCTCTTGAAGCAAGTGCTGTTTCTCGTGACCTTTCTCCTTTTGCAAATAGAATAGGTGAAATGGTTGCTTCTCCAGTAGTCACTGCTTACGATGACTCCACTATTCCAGGAGCATGGGGAAGTATCGATATTGACGATGAAGGTAACCTAGGAGAAAAGCGTTTATTAATTAAAGATGGTATCTTGCAAAACTATATGATTGATGACTTCAATGGTAGAAGAATGAACCGTGAAGGTAATGGTGCCTGTAGAAGACAAAATTACCGATATTGTCCAACAAGTAGAATGAGTAATACTTATATTGATAATGGTACTTCTACACCCGAAGAAATTATCAAAGCAACTAAGTTAGGATTATATGCTGTTTCATTTAAAGGCGGTTCAGTTAACCCTACTACCGGTGAATTCAACTTCGGTTGTAGTGAAGCCTATATTATTAGAGACGGAAAGATCTGTGAACCGGTTAAAGGAGCAACCTTGATTGGTAAAGGTCATGAAATCTTAAAAGAAATCGATATGGTTGGCAATGACCTAGCTTTAGGTGAAGGCATGTGTGGCGCTGCTAGTGGTTCAATTAGAACTTGTGTAGGCCAACCAACATTAAGAATTAGAAACATCATGGTCGGCGGAAGAGGAGGAGCTTTAAAATAATGAAATACGATTATTTCTTTGAATTAGCTAAACAAAAAGGCATTGAAGAATGCGAGCTAAAAATCTACGAATCATATAACTTGAATTTCTCTTTATTCCACTCCGAAATGGATAGTTATGAAATGAATAATGGCTATTCAATCATAGCTAGAGGTTTAATTAACGGTAAATTTGGTACCGCTACATGTGATGTGTTCAATAAAGAAAAAGTTGAATTCTTAGTAAATGAAATTGTTAGAAACGCAAAAGTAATTGAAGATGAAGATCCAATGTTTATATATAAAGGTGATGAAAAATATAAGAAAATCAACACTTATAATAAGCAATTATTCGAAATAGATGCTCAAAAGAAAGTTGAGAAACTATACGAATTAGAAAAACTCATTAAAGATGATCCAAGAATATCTGAGGTAGCTGGAGTAAGCTACGGAGAAACAAGAACTATTACTACTTTATTAAATAGTCATGGCTTAAAACTTTCTCAAAAGAACAACAACTACTTCATATATGGAGAAGCTGTGGCTAAAAATGATTCACAAATTAAAACAGGATTTGATTTTGCATTTGGTAATGTATTTGAAAACTTAGATGTTAATAAGTTAGCAAAATCCATTATTGAAGAAGCAACAAGCCAATTAGGTGGCGAAGCTTGTGATACAGGAAAATATAAAACTGTACTCAGCAACAGCGCCGTTTCTTCCTTATTGAATGCATACATGTCTTCATTTGATGCTGAGGAAGTACAAAAACACACTTCTTTCTTTGAAGGTAAATTACATACTAAAATTGCTTCTAGCAAATTAACCTTAGAAGATAGACCATTACAAAAATCTTTATTCGCTAGAGGATTTGATGATGAAGGTGTAGCTACTTATAACAAAGCTTTGGTCAAAAAAGGTGTTTTAGAAACATACTTGTATAATTTAACAACCGCTGCTAAAGATGGTGTTAAATCCACTGGTAACGGATTCGGTGCAGTTAAGATTGGTACAGCACCTACATATTTATATATGAAGCCAGGAAGAAAGTCCCTTGAGGAATTATTCAAAGAAGTAAATAACGGAGTTTATATCACTTCTTTAGAAGGTTTACATGCTGGATTAGATCCTCAAACAGGAAACTTCTCTCTTCAATCAACTGGTTTCTTAATTAAAGACGGTAAAAAAGACCGTGGATTAGATATCATCACGGTCTCTGGTAATTTATTTAAATTATTTAACAACATAGGCGCTATCGGTAACGATTCAAAAGTATTCGCTTCCGGTACTTGCTGTCCAAGTATGGTTGTTAATAAATTATCTATTGGCGGAAAATAATTATTTCTCTTCCAAGAGATATCCTTCTAAATTCCAATTAGGGTGAGCTTCAATCACCCTTTTTAATGCGTTGTTATATAATTTTAGTTCGGTTGTTTGCCTATTTTTAGGTGTTTTCTTAAACGCTCTCATTACATGATTCAAAGCTATCTCTGTTTCGCTTAGTGATTTATCTAAGATACCACTCATAAGCATGTATGCTCTAACAGAAGCCATAGAAATATCCTTAGAAATAAGTCTTCTTTCTGCTACAGGAACCTCATCGGTATAATACTTTTCAGCTTCTTCAATAGATTCGAGCATAATGTTTATATAGATTAATTGAGCCTTAGCTCTTATATATGTTTTTTCGCTGATATCATCTTTGTTCTCAACCACTTGTTTAATCAATACTTTTGCTTCTTCAAGTTTTCCTTCGTCTAATAATAAATAAACTTTGTTGAAATTAAGGTCAGCGGTAAAGTTTGTGATTGTATCAAATGTTTTTATTTCAACATTTTTATCACCTGTTTCAATTGCCTTTTTTACTTTAAGTAATTCATTAAAAGCTTCTCTATTTTTAGGGTTTATAACTAATCTTAATCTATAGCCGTCATTCATTGTGTCCAACTTTAATGGAACAATATTATAAACAAAAATCATCATTCCAATATATGCAACCACTAATAGAAAATAGCCCATACGTGCAATAGGTAATGTGGAATTTCCATCAGCGATATTGTTAAAAGTAATAAATAAAACAATAGATAGTGTAATTAACACAGCCAACATAACTGAAGGGAATAATGAATAAGGTACTGGGTTAGGCTCTTTTTCGTCGTTCTTCTTATTTGGATATATTCTTGTTTCACCTGTCAAACCATCATATCCTTTGAAATTAAATTTAACTTTATTGTCTACTTTAGAAAAGTTGAATCCGAGTATATTTACACCCAATATAGCATAACCACCTATCTTTGCTCCTATGACATGTCCAATTTCTCCAAATATAGCATTCAAAACAACACCAGTAGCGATAGCTCCTAACATAAACGCAATAAATGGTCCTGTTTCAAATCCTGATCTTCCAGAAAAGTCTTTCATTACAGTGAATGCAAAAATAATAGCAGACGCTAATAATAGAGCATAAACTAGTAGTCCTGTTAAATCTTCTTTCTTCATACAAATTCTCCTTTAATTTGATATTTAAGCCTTTTTTACGATGTTTTGCAGTGTTTTTGATAATTCTAACTGGTCTATAAAGTCAAATGAATTCAACAAACCATCAAGAGTTTTTCTTTTGTAGTTTCCTATATAATAAATAATACAATTTGAGAAGGCACTAGCATAAAATCTAGCCACATTTTTCTTCTGATTATTTGTTATATTTTTGCTAATTTCATATTCACCAATATATCTCATTGTGGATTGGTAACAAAGGTTATAAACAAACTCTTGAAAAAGGTCTTTTCCTGCACTATTTACAGTTGCTTCAATGAAGTTTTTGTTATCTTCATAATACTTATAAATGCATGTAATCATCTCTGTAAAATTTGTGGTTTTGTCAATACCTTCTACCTTTTCATCCAAGAAAATCAAAGTTAGTAAATCATATATATCATGAAAATGATAATAGAACGTTTGTCGATTCACTTTGCATTTCTTACAAATGGATAAAACAGAGATTTCATCGAGCGATTTCTCAGACATCATATTTTTTAAAGCGACTGCAAATTTATGTTCTGTTTTCATACATTACTCATCTTCATCTATATGTTTACCTTCAATTACCTCAATAATATATTCAGTAACGAAGAATAAAACCCCGGTAAGTACCAACACCATTGCGATAACAAAATAATTAAATCCACTTAATACAGAAAAATCTATTCTAAAGAGGTTACCTTTATGTAATACAAAGAACATGTAAGAGAATCCTATACATCCAACAGCAATAAGGGTGAATAACAAGAACACAAAGAATCTATATTTATCAAGCGGATAACATACTTTAAATAGCACCACCAAAGAAAAACCACTAAAGAATAACACGGCCATATTAATAGCTTGATTATATGAGGTGATACCAGTATAAATTTTGAAATTTACGAATAACGTGTATAGGAAAAAGATAGAAAACACTCCTAATAAAACAGTTATTCCAGCAGGAATAGATGTTCGATAAATATTGCCAAGAAACTTACCCTTTATACGTTCGCTATTAGGCTGTAATGCAAGGAAGAACGCAGGCAATCCAAGTGCAACTGTTTCCCAAATATATAAATGATTTGTAACAAATGGATATTCAATTGATGGGTTTCTCATAATAATTGAGGCTAAAAGGAAGATTAAAGTTGTAAAGACCGCAAAAATAGTTTTAACCAAAAATAATGAGCACGTGCGTTGTAAATTGTTTACAACTCTTCTACCTTCACCAACAACGTCAGGCAAGCAAGAGAAGTTAGAATTCATTAAAACTATGTGTGAAACATTTCGGCTAGCTTCTGCCCCACTAGCCATTGCTATAGAACAATCAGCTTTTTTTAAAGCAAGAATATCATTAACACCATCACCAGTCATTGCAACAGTGTGTTTCTCAGCTTGTAAAGCCTCTACTAACGCCGCTTTTTGTTGAGGAGAAACTCTTCCGAAAACATAATACTTATTCGCTATTGCTTTAACTTCATCAATACTCATTCCTTCTAGGGATATATATTTATCAGCATAATCAATACCTACACTTTTAGCGATTTCACTTACCGTAACAGCGTTATCTCCACTAATCACTCTTATAGAAACATCATTCTCTTTAAACCACTCAAAAGTCTTCTTAGCATCTTCTTTAATATGATCTTGCAAAACTATAATTGCTAGAGATTCACAAGGTTTTTCGTAAGATTTAGAGGAAATTTGCTCATTTCCTTTTGCTAAAACCAACACCCTAAATCCTTTTGAGGTATATTCTTCCGCTCTTCTTAAAGTGATTGATTTATTATTTAAATTAATGAATTCTGGAGCACCGATTAAATAAGTTCCTTCTTTGAATGAAGCACCAGAATATTTATTCTCACTTGTGAAAGGTAACTTAATCATTGCATCTTCGCAAACAGTGCCTGTACAACTATTAAGTAAAGCTACAGCGGTTGCGTTTGTGTCACCTGTAGCATTCAAAACTTTAAATATTATATCTTTAATCTTGTTCTCAGAAACATCTATGAGAGGGATGATGTTCTTAACTACCATTGTTCCATCAGTAATAGTACCTGTTTTATCGACACACAAAACATCTGTTCTAGCAAGCATCTCAACAGAATAAAAGTCCTGGACGTGTGCATGTTTTCTACTTAAATTAATTACCGCAGTTGCTAAAGCAACACTGGTTAATAAATATAAACCTGTTGGAATCATTGCAACTAAAGAGCCGGACATAGGTCCAATAGCCTTTTTAAAAGCTAATACGCTAGAAAATTTACCCTGGACCGCATAAGTGATAATCATGGCTAAAGCCATAACTATTACAGTTCCACCAATTTTCTTAAATAAACTTTTTAATGATCTTAGAATTTCGCTTTTGCTACGTTTAAACTTCTTAGCAACACCTTGTAATTGCTGCACGTAGCTATCATTTCCCACTTTATCAATATGAATATATGCTCTTCCGTTAACAACATAAGAGCCACTATAAACAACGTCTCCCGCTTTTTTATAAATGTTATCTGGTTCTCCAGTTAATAAAGATTCGTTTACAGCTAAATCTCCTAAAATAATAGTACCATCAGCGCATATTTGGTTGTTTGCGCCTAAAATAACAACATCGTCTTTTACTATCTCTTCACCCAAAATAGTTTGTTCTTTTCCGTTTCTAACAACTAAAGCTTTTGGAGAATTCAACACATGGAGCTTATCCATTAATTTTCTAGCTTTAATATCTTCATATAATCCGATTAAGATATTTGGAACCAAAACAACCATGAACAGTAACCCGGAATAATAACCGGCATAAAGCATTAATGCTGCAATCACATATAAAACGATATTAAAAAAGCTAAATAAATTATCAGCTATTATTCTTCCGTAACTTTTACCAACGGTTAAATTGGTTTTGTTTACCTGGCCAGAAGCAATTCGTTCATTCACTTCTTCAGTTGATAAACCTCGTGGTTTTGATTCTTCAGCCTTATTTTGCATACAAAAACTATAAAATTAAAAAACTTGTTTATCAAGTTTGAATCACTTATTAATGTAATTTCCTCTTTAATTTAAAGTAATATTTAATAATATTTGAACAACTTTCCTCCATTACACCGGAAATTATATTAGGAAAGTGGTTCAAATTTTTATTATTAAGAACATTATTTTCGTTGCTGAATGCTCCTTGTTTTGGGTCATGAGCCCCATAAAAAACATTACGTATTCTGCTTTGAATAATCGCTCCAGCGCACATTACACATGGCTCCAAAGTCACGTATAAATCACAATCATTGAGTCTCCAAGATTTAAGTTTTTTGTTTGCTTTAGATATAGTTTCTAACTCTGCGTGACCTATAACAAGATTTTTATTTTCTCTATCATTATGTCCTTTAGCGATTACCTTTCCATCTTTAACAATTACACAGCCGATAGGAGTTTCGTCTTTTAAAAGGGCTTTTTCAGCTTCTTTATACGCTATAGACATATAGTAAACACTATCTTTTTTCATAAAAATAAACCGTCGCACATGAATATGATACTTAAGGCTGCTACATTCCTGTCCTGACCTGGTTCATAGATACCCATCGCAACGGCTTTGTTATTATATCAAATAAAATTATTTCTTAATAGGTTTTAATACTTCAATTCCACCCATAAAAGGTCTTAAGACCTCTGGAACTATTACTGAGCCATCTTCTTGTTGGAATTGCTCTAAAATAGCAGGGAAAATACGGCTTGTTGCTAATCCAGAAGCATTCAATGTATGGACAAATTTAGTTTTATTTGTTGCTTTGTCTCTATATCTAACCATACCTCTTCTAGCTTGATAATCTCTTGCGTTAGATGCACTAGAAACTTCTTTATAAATACCAACTGAAGGTAAATATACTTCAATATCGTATGTCCTAGCCATTGAATGAGAAATATCTCCAGCAGCAAGTTTAGAAACATGATAGTGGAGTCCAAGTTTTTGAACTAATGATTCAGCTTTACTAACCAACTCTTCAAAAGCAGCGTCACTGTCTTCTGGTTTTGTATATTGAACCATTTCAACTTTATTAAATTGATAGCCTCTAATCATACCTCTTTCTTCGGTACGGTAACTACCAGCTTCTCTTCTATAACAAGGAGTGTATGCAAAATATTTTTTTGGAAGATCATCTTCAGAAAGAATTTCATCTCTATGTAAATTTACTAATGCGGTTTCAGCTGTAGGAAGGATGAATCTTTTTGGTTCTAACCCTTCAAGCCAGAAAACGTCTTCTCTAAATTTAGGGAATTGACCAGCTACATAACCACTTTGTTCATTTAACAAATGAGGAGGTAGGATAAATTCATAACCATCTTTAAGATGTTCACTAATAAAGAAATTAACTAATGCCCATTCAAGAAGAGCACCTTTATTTGTATATATCCACGCACCATGTCCACTAATCTTCGCACCTCTATCATAATCAATTAATCCTAAAGAAGTAGCGAGTTCAACATGGTCCTTCATCTTAAAGGAAAAATTAGGTTTAGAGCCATATTCTCTAATAACTTTATTATTCTCTTTTCCTCCGCCCACTAAATCATCATCTGGAATATTAGGTAGGGCAGCTAAGAAATCAAAAATCTTGTTATTTAATTCTTCAAGCTTTTTTTCATTTTCTTTGTTTTCTGCAGCAATTTCTTTTACTTTTGCAAATATTTTGGTGACATCTTCACCTTTCTTTTTTGCTTCAGGAACTAGCCCAGAAAGTTTATTCATCTCAGCTTTATTTCCTTCAACAAGTTGGAGAATTTCTCTTCTTTGTTTGTCCCATAAAAGATACTCTGTAAAATCAGCATCCCAAAGTTTTTTCTTTAAAGCTTCTTTTACGCCTTCAGGATTTTGGCGGATTCTGTCTTGATCAATCATTTTAAATCGCTCCTATTCATTTTATTTATAGCAAATTGATATTCTTTAATAAGTTCTCCCCCTAAAACTTCAAGAGTATGAGAAGTAACTTCATTATAAGCTTGTAATATTGTAGGTTTAATCTTACCTTCTAGATAATCTCTAGTTAAGCTTGCAAGTGTTTCGCTAAATTCACCCATATGAGCGGTAACTCCATCCTCTAAAAGACCATCAAATATAGCTGATCTTCTAGCAATAATTTGTGTCTTTGCCGCCATAGCTTCAACAATGCTTGTTACGCCTGCTTTTTTATATCCAGGAATCATAAATATAGAAGCATTAAGTAAAGCGCTACGGTAAATATCATCTGGAGGAACATCAACGAATTTAACGTTCTTAGGAAGTGAATGTTTAAGCGTTCTAAACTTCATATTAACACGTGTTTTTAGAGTTAATCTACCAATGTAATAAAACATTGCGTTAGGACACTTTTTAGCGGCATTAACAAAGCTTGTAATACCTTCCATTTTAGGATTGTATTCCCCAACAGCAATAACAAGTTTCTTATTAGGGTTTTCTCCATAATAGCGGTAGAAAAGACTCTTTTCTGTTTCTTTAGTGAAATCAAAGCGTGATAAATTAACACCTGCACTTACTACGTTAATTGGTGTAGTTACCCCGTTATTTATTAATAATTCTTTCGCTGATTCACAAGGAACAAGAATTAAATCTACTTTTTGAAGGAATTTTAATCCTTTAGAAGATAATAGACTTAATTTCTTTTCTCTATCATATTCTAAAAAACACGCATCAGGATCGTCTTCTGTATATAAAGCACTCACAACTACTGGAGCTTTGTTTTCTTTAATCTCTTTAATTTCATCTTCTTCAATTGGAGAAATCAAGTGAGCAACATCAAAGAAATCAACCTTTGTATTAGTGTAATTAATACCATTAAGTTCTAAGGAACCTTTAATGCATTTACGCATACGGGTTCCTTCGAAATTATCGTGGTTTTTATTTGGTTTAAACGAAACCAATATCTTCATAATTATTCTAAGGATGTATCAACATCATTTCCTTCGTTAGGTGTTTCAGAAACTTCTTCGCCTTCTTCTAAAGGTTCATCAGTCTCATCTTCATGAGGAACTATTGCGATACTAGTGACTTTTTGTTTACCTTCAAGGTTAACAATCTTAACACCTTGAGTATTTCTGCTAGCGAGTCTAATTTCGCTTAATGGGGTACGAATAACAATACCTCCGTTAGTGATTGCCATTAAATCATCATCTAAAGAGACTGCTCTAACAGCAATTAAATTACCAATCTTAGGTGTAGTTTTGATAGTGGTGACACCTTTAGCACCTCTATTAGTTAATCTATAAGATAGCACTTTTTCACCATTTTCATCGACTTCACCAGTATAAACATCGGTTAATTTACCAAAACCTTTATCAGTGATAGAAAGGATATATTGTCCTTCGTCGCTAGTGGTACAACCGATAGCTTTTTCTCCTTCTGGTAAATCAATACCCTTAACACCCATTGTATCCCTACCCATAGGTCTAGCATCGGTTGATTTAAAGTTAACCATTTTAGCGTTACTACCAGCAATGCCAACGATAGTGTTATCGTCAACCACTTTAACCCTCATCAAAGAATCGCCTTCTTTTAGAGAAATAGCAATCTTACCATTAGCTCTAATATTCTCGAATTCTTTCATTGGAGTTTTCTTGATTAAACCTTGTTCAGTAAAGAACATTAAGTATTTATCTTCTAAATATTCATCGCAAGCGATGATAGATTCTAATTTTTCTCCCTTTTCAATTGGGATTAAGTTAATACAAGGGATACCTTTACTATTACGGTTAAATTCTGGAATTTGGTAACCTCTAATACGATAAACTCTACCAAAATCAGTAAACATCAATAAGTCGGTATGTGTTTTTGTATATAACATCATATCCACAACATCATTTTCATTTGTGGACATACCTCTAATACCTCTACCACCTCTATGTTGGGCTCTAAATGTATCAGAGTTGAGTCTTTTAATATAGCCGCCTTTAGAAACTGTAACGATGATATCTTCTTGAGGAATTAAATCTTCGTCATCAATCGAAGCGTCGCTATCAGAGATTGAGGTTCTTCTTTCATCTCCGAATCTTTCTTTAATTTCATTAAGTTCGTTAGCGATAACTTCAATAACATTTTCTCTAGCGGATAAGATTCTATTGTATTCAGCAATATTCTTTTCAAGTTGAGCTCTTTCTGCTTCTAACTTGTCTGTTTCAATACCAGTTAATCTTCTTAAAGTCATACCTAAGATAGCTTGAACTTGAACATCGGTAAATCCATATTTATCCATTAATCTAGTTGAAGCTTCTTCAGGAGTGGAACTTTCTTTAATGATATCGACAATTTCATCAATATTGTCATGGCACTTTAATAAACCTTGGACAATATGATCTCTAGCGGTATCTTTATCTAAATAGAACTTTGTTCTACGTTTAACAACATCAACTTGGAATTCAACATAGTTATTTAATAAAGCATTTAAAGAACATACTTTAGGTGCGTTATTTACTAAACAGAGGTTGATAATACCATAGCTAACTTGTAAAGAAGTTAATTTATAAAGTTGATTTAATACAACTTCAGCGATAGCGTCACGCTTAATATCAATGATGATTTTAACGCCATCTTTATTAGAAACGTCACGAATGTCAGAAATACCTTCAATTACTTTATCGCGGCAAAGTTCACCAATAGCTTCAACCATAGTGGCTTTATTAACTTGATAAGGAATTTCAGTAACAACGATTTGTTTTAAGCCATTATTTCTTTCTTCAATATGACATTTACTTCTAATAGTGATAGAACCTGTACCATTTTGATATGCGTCTCTAATACCGCCTCTACCTAAGATAACACCTCCAGTTGGAAAATCAGGTCCTTTGATAATATTCATTAATTCTTCGGTAGTAATTTCTGGGTTATGAGCTGTAGCAATAACACCATCAATAATTTCTCCTAAGTTATGAGGAGGCATATTTGTGGCCATACCAACAGCGATACCATTACTACCATTAACTAATAAGTTAGGGAATCTTGAAGGTAAAACAACTGGTTCTTGTTCTGTACCATCATAGTTGTCGACAAAATCGACAGCATTAGCATTAATATCTCTAACCATCTCTAAGGCTAACTTTTGTAATCTTGCTTCAGTATAACGGTAAGCGGCAGCTTCATCACCATCCATAGAACCAAAGTTACCGTGTCCATCAACTAAGCAATATCTCATTGCGAATGGTTGCGCCAAACGGACAACTGCACCATAAATTGCAGAGTCACCGTGAGGGTGATATTTACCCATGACATCACCAACGATACGAGCACATTTAACAAATGGTTTATCTGGTGTATTTCCTGATTCGTTCATAGAATAAATAATTCTTCTATGGACTGGTTTCATACCATCTCTAACATCAGGAATAGCACGAGCAACGATAACACTCATTGCGTAATCTAAGAAGGACTGTTTAACTAAATCAACAGTAGCGACATCACTAAGCCCGGCGTTAACACCAGATTGAAGTTCTTGTTCTTGTTTTTCTACTTCTTCATTGTTCTCTTCAGAAGTTTGTTCATTATTTTCTAATTTTTCATCTTCGAATAACATATCTAGTCCTCCTTTCTTTAAATGTCTAAATTCTTGACAAACTGTGCGTTTGCGTGAATAAATTCTTTTCTTGGATCAACGTTATCACCCATTAAATCAGTAAACACTGTTTCTGCGGTAATAGCGTCTTCAAGGGTAACCCTAAGCATCTTACGTTTTGTAGGATCCATAGTGGTTTCCCAAAGTTGTTCAGCATCCATTTCACCAAGACCTTTGTATCTTTGGAATGGATAACCAGGTTTTAAATTTAATTTTCTCTTTATTTCTTCAAGTTGATCATCGTTATAGGCATAATATTGTTTACCATGGTATTCAACTTTATAAAGAGGAGGTTGGGCTATGTAAACATAGCCATTTTCAATTAATGGTCTCATGAAACGATAGAAGAATGTTAAAAGTAGGATTCTAATATGGCTACCATCAACATCAGCATCGGTCATGATAACGATTTTGTGATATCTAATTTTCGAGCAATCAAACTCAGGATCAACACCTCCACCTATAGCGGTAATCATGTTACCAATTTCAGCGTTAGCGTAAATTCTCTTAGCTTGTGCTTTTTCAACGTTAAGAATTTTACCTCTTAAAGGAAGGATAGCTTGTGTTTCTCTATCTCTTCCGTTTTTTGCAGAACCACCAGCGGAATTACCCTCAACGATATATAATTCACATTTTTCTGGGTCTTTAGAAAGGCAATCAGCGAGTTTACCTGGAAGAGTGGTAAGTTCAAGAGCACCTTTTCTAACACTTTCTCTAGCTTTTCTAGCCGCTAAACGAGCATTAGCAGCAGTAATACACTTATCGATAATTAAACGTGCTAATTTAGGATTTTCCATCAAGAATCTATTTAATTGATCCCCGACAATATTAGAGAGAATCTTTCTAACTTCAGAGTTTCCTAATTTAGTTTTAGTTTGACCTTCAAATTGAGGATTTGGGTGTTTAACTGAAATAATAGCGGTTAAACCTTCTTTAATATCATCAATTGTAAGGTTCTCTTCACCTTCTTTAAGTAATTTATTGTCTCTAGCATATGCATTAATTACTCTACCAATAGCGAGTTGGAATCCGCTTTCATGCATACCACCTTCGTGGGTGTGGACATTATTACAGAAAGAATAAATATTTGGAGCGTAGCCATCATTATATTGCATAGCAACTTCTGCATAAACGTGAGCAGTGTGGCCACTAGCAAGTTCGATTGGTTCACTTCCTTCACAATAAATAACTTCAGGGAATAAAGCTACCTTGTGAGCATTAATATATTGAACATATTCCTTAATACCACCTTGGTAACAGAAACTTTCAGTAACTTTATTTTCTCCTCTATCATCAGTGACGGTAATTTTGATGCCTCTATTTAAATAAGCAACTTGTCTTAGTCTATCTCTGATGATGTTATAGTCGTACACAGTGGTATCTGTAAAGATGGTTGGATCTGGTTTAAAAGTAACGATTGTTCCACTGATGTCAGTGTCACCAACTCTTTTAAGTCTATCAACTGGATGTCCACCATTTTCAAATCTGATGAAGTATTTTCCTCCATCTTTATGAACTTCAACTTCTAACCATGAGGAAAGAGCGTTAACAACAGAGGCACCAACACCATGTAAACCACCGGATACTTTGTATCCTCCGCCTTCACCAAACTTACCACCTGCGTGCAAGACTGTATAAACAGTTTCAACGCCTGAAAGACCAGTTTTAGCAACTATATCAACAGGAATACCTCTACCATTATCAGTAACGGTAATAGTGTCTCCTTTATTGATAGTGACTGTAACTTCTGTACAGTAACCCGCTAAAGCTTCATCGATAGCGTTATCAACAATTTCCCATACTAAGTGATGTAAACCAGCACTAGAAGTAGTACCAATATACATACCTGGACGTTTTCTGACCGCTTCAAGACCCTCTAAGACTTGAATATTAGTAGCGGTGTAATTAGCGTCCGCTTTTTCTAATTGAACCTCTTCTTCATTCATTTGAGAGATTTCAATTGGTGTAGCTGTAGTAGGAGTTTCAGCTACTTGTTCTTCGTTTTTCTTCTCTTCTTCCATAGAGACCTCCTTCTATAAATATTCTTTAATTTCATAGTGAGTAGCGCCCACTATATTAAGTTTTGTCGCAGTAATAAATACCTGCTCAAATTTTTTAAGTAATTTAATTAAGTTTTCTTGATGTTTTTCATCTAGTTCACTCATTACATCATCAAGAACGATAATTGGCTTTTCATCTTTGTCTTCGATTAAGAAGTAGGGGGCGAGTTTTAAGGCTAGAGCAACTAGCCGATTCTCTCCTTGACTACCAAATAGGGCTATATCTTTTGAAAATAGCGCAATAGAGTAGTCTTCTCGATGAACTCCAATAGTTGTTGTCCTTTGTCTTAAATCAGTCTCTAATGCCTTATTAAATGCGTTTTTGGCGTTCTTTTCGTAATCAAGATCATAAGGAACAAACGGGAGATATGAGATAGAAATATTTGCTTCTTCATGCGTGAGTGCGCGCGTTATTTTATTAAGGATATCATTGATATCCTTCAAATATTTCTCTCTATAATTGACAATCGGGGCTGCTAATTTAATTAGCATTTCAGTAGTGGTTTCAAGTAATTTAGTGTCTACTTTTTCTTGTTTTAAGACTTCATTTCTTTCTTTTAAAACTTTATTGTACCGAGATAAAGCTTTTAAATAAGAATCGCTATATTTAGATAACGAATAATTTAGAAAGTCTCTTCTATCCTTTGGTGGGCCTTTAAAAAGTAACACGTCTTTTGGCTCAAAAAGTAGGACATTAAGGCTCTTAGATGCTTCACTTAGTCTATTTATCGTCTTTCCATTTATTGAGATTTGTCGCCCGTTTTTTGTTAGATAAACGGTAATTTCTTTATTTGATGAACCTTTAGAAATTTTAGAATTGATTAATGAATAATCTTCATTTTCTTTAATTAGATTAGTATCATCAACCCCTCTAAAACTTTTAAATAACGATAAGTAGTGGAGCGCCTCAACTACATTTGTTTTACCTATTCCGTTCTTACCAAGCAAAATATTGATACCTGGTTTGAAGCTAAATGTAGAATTTTTGTAGTTTCGGAAATTTTTAAGATTAAGTGATTTAACGATCATAACTACTTAATAATGAATTTAGTGTTTTCACAAACTACTTCATCACCTGGATATAATTTTCTACCTCTCCTCATTTCAGACTCACCATTTACTAACACTTCATTTTCTTGTAGGTAGTATTTAGCTTGTCCACCGGTATCAATTATTCCAGAAATTTTAAGTAAAACGTTAAGTGTGATATAAGCTTCTCCTTCCCTAATTTTTATTAACTTTTCTTTCACTTTGTTGCCTCGTAACGTCATTATATATTATATATAATAAAAAGAGAATAAAATTCTCTTAAAAATTATATGTGTATTAAATGGTCATTTTCTTCGTGAGACTGATAGATAAATCTATAAGGAAAATTTCATTCTGATTAAAAAATCGAGCTAATAAGCCCGAATTTCTAACTAAATATTTTACATAATTTTGTCTTTTTTAAGATATATTATCTAACAATAAATATTCATAATATTTTTCTATAGTTACAAACCCTAATTTTTCATATATTTTTTTAGGAGCTTCATCATTATCAGCGTGTAAATAAATCGGACATTTATAATATAATGCGACATATCCTAGTTTACTAGTTGCTATACCTTTATGACGAAATTCTTTTTTAACTAATAAACCATCTATTACTACAACATTATAATAATAAGAGTAATGATCTCCAACCAATTCACCATTAATATAAGTAGCAAAATAATATAATTCCTTTATCTTTTTCTTTAGTTTTCGTCATCTATCTTGATATTTTTCGTGAGGTAAAACCTTCCCTGTATATACTTCCACACTTAAAAAGCTCTATTTTTAATACATCATTTTCAATATCATTTTCTTTTAATTTTTGAAAACTAGATCAGAATTAATTTCTTTTGGCCAAGAGGCAAAATCCTCTTTAACCGTAGTTAGTAATAACCCCTTATAAAAACCTTTCTTTTAAAAGGAATTATTTTTTAGATAATGAAGTAATTTTTAGTGTGAGTTTCTTTTCTAGAATTTTTATATTCATTTATTTTACAAAAAAAGAGCCTCATCCACCCTATTAACCATAGAAGTGAAGTCATGATCATACATGTTGTAAATAAGTTGTCAGAGTACCTTAAAACGTACTTATTTTCATCAAGAAGTGTACAAAAAGAAAATAGATCAATTAATGATTGTTCATTTTTTTAAAACATCATCAATCAATCTATCGCTAATTTTTATGTTATTTATTAATTAATAATACGCTCTAACAGGGGTGACAATTTGGATAATTGAATCATCGTTAGGGTTTTTAATAACGAATGGTTTCATCTCGCCAATAAACTCAAATAAGATATCTTCGCTACCAAGAGCTTTAATAGCTTGGCTAACAAATTCACTATTAAATGAAATTCTTAAAGGTGAGCCTTCATATTGGAATGCACCAATCTTATTAACACCAGATCCTGTTTGCGAACTCTTAGCGGAGATTTGAACGTTTTCTGGAGACATTGAGAAATCTACAACATTTTCTCTTTCAGTAACTAAATTAGCTAATCTAATTGCAGAAAGAACCTCACTAGCCTTAACCATTAAATGGTGATTAGTGACCTTTGGAACGATATTTTTAGTATTTGGATAATCACCCGCTACTAAAGTAGTGGCTACAACAATCTTATCGAATGAAAATAGTGCTTTTTTATCACCAATAGAAATAGTGATATATTCTTGTCCTTCTAACAAGTGGTCAACTTCAACCATCATTTTAGCTGGGATATTTGCAACAAAAGAGATGTTATCAGGAACTAAAGTTTCTTTTCTTGCCATTCTAGCTGAGTCAGTAGCTGTTACCGTTAACTTACCTTCATTAGCCTCTAAATTTAATGCAGTAAGAATTAATCTTTGTTCTTTTAAAGAAGCTGCAAAAGCAGTTTGATTTACGATATTAGAGAATTCGTTTTTAGTTAAAGTGATTTCTAAAGAATCAGGTTCTAGATCAACATCATAATATTCATCAACCTTTATACATTGTAATGTCATTTCGTTGTTACCATTACTACTTGCAATAGTGGCAATAGTCTCATCATTAACTTCTAAAACAACTTCTTCAGTTTTTACTTCTCTACAGAAATCTACAATCTTTAAATTAACTAAAACTGATCCAATTTGATAATTTCTAATTATCTCTTTGTCATCTAAAAAGTAAGGAATTAATGTTCTAATAGTTAAATCTCTATTACTTCCGGTGATAAATAATCCATTTTCATTCAACTCAATTTTTAAATTAGTTAATGCCGCGATTGGGTTTTTAGAATTGATTGCTCTACTAGATGTTGTTAGTCCTTTTAAAAATTCTTCTCTATTAATGGTAAATCTCATAATTTACTCCTTTGAATTTAGTTTTTTTATATTATTTATTTTATAAATTAATATTAATTAAGACTGTGGATTATGTGGATAAGTACTAATAATTTTTCCTAGCATATTTTACCACACCTAATTATCTAAGTCTTTATTTTTAAATAAATTATTTAATTTGTTTTTGTAATAGGTTAATTGCTTCTCTCATTTCTGGATTAGTTTTTAACTCATTTTCCACATGTTTTATAGCGTGAATAATTGAGGTGTGATCCTTTCCTCCAAAAGTTTCACCTATTTTCTTTAATGAAATGTCTAAGTTTTGTCTTATAAGGTAAATTGCTATATGTCTAGCTAATGCAATTTGACCTGTTCTTATTTTTCCAGTTATTTGGCTTGGGATTAAAGAATAGTAATCCGCAACAATATTAATAATCTTTTGTTCATTAAGTTGAGTAGCGATAGAATTACCACCTATTAAACCTTGAACTGCATTTGCAGCGATATCTAATGTAACTTGGTCAGTATTAGGTAAACTTAGTACATGGAAAATTAACCTATTTAATGCACCTTCTAGTTCTCTAACATTCTTAGAAAATTTGTCTGCAAAGAAATACAAAACCGATTCATCGAATTTAGAAATATCTAAGCCGTTACTTTCGATTTTCTTTTCTAGGATTTGGACACAAGTATTTTGATCAGGTTCTTTAATAGAAATAACAAGTCCTTGATTGAATCTAGTAACTAATCTTTCCTCTAAATCCTTAATTTCATTAGGAGATTTATCACTTGTAATGACAATTTGTTTACCGTTATTTACCATCTTTTCATAGATGTCAAAAAACATTTGCTGAGTATTCTTTTTATTACTTAAAAATTGAACATCATCAAACAACAAAACATCAAAATTTGATACATAATCTTTTAACGAGTTTGATTCGTGTTCACCGCGGGCAAATTTAACATACTCTTCCACAAATGATGCTGATGACACATATAAAATTTTTGTGTTAGGATTTCCTTCGGTTAATATATAGTTTCCAATAGCGTGGAGTAAGTGAGTTTTACCTAATCCTGAGTGTGAATGGATAAATAAAATTTTAAACATTTTTCCTGGATTACGGGCCACTAATAAAGCTGCTTGATGAGCTTCTCTATTACATGGACCCACAACAAAAGAGTCAAATGTTAAAGATGAATTTAAGCGTGAATCTTTGAAATACTCTTGTTTTTTAATAAGAGGGGCTGGACTTGATGTGTTAATTTCGGATTCTTCAACAAAATCTAACTTGAATGAAGTTTCTGTGAGATCAGAAATAACTTCGCTAACTAAGTCGTAATATCTAGTTTTTAAAAGTTGAGCGGCCAATTTGCTATTAACCACTACAATGATGATTTCTCCATGAATTTGTTGAATATAAGAATCCTGAAAAAATGATTGGAAGATTATATCTTCGTTTAGTTTTTCTTTGATTTTTAATAATGCTTTATCCCATAACTGAGTAAGCTCTGATAAAGTGTTAATCATACTTAATTCCCCTTAAGTGTGTGAGGATATTATTGTTTAAATAATGAGTAATTTCAATAAGAATAAATGAAAAATTTAGTTTTCCACATTTAGTTTAAACTACAATACATATTTGTAGGATAGTATTAATTACAAAGTAATTAAATATTGTAAATTTATAATGTGAAAAAACTTATTCACATTTGTCCACAATTTTATGGTTTTTCCACCTAATATCAAATGTAAGTTAATGTCAAAATGTGGATAACTCCTATTATCCTATATAAATAAAGAAAAGAAATGTGGATTTCTCAAAAAATAGGTAAAATGGAAAATGATTTCCACATTGACATTATTTGACAAAATATTTTTAATAATTAATATAGTTATTCGGAGGAAAGAAAAATGAAAAAAGCATCTTCAATACTTTACTTAATTGCATTTATCTTCAATGTCATTGGTGGCGTCTTCATGATTATCTTTGGTATTTTAGGTTGTGCACATGTTTTACCAGATTTAAGAATCTTAGCTGATCTTGTAAAAGTTTATCCAAACATTACACTCGATGTTTTAAGAGGTTTGTATGTTATTTACATCTTCCTTGGAGTGTTCTGTTTTGTTCAAGCAGCTTTATTTATGGTTGGTAGAAATCACAATAAATATAGACCAACTTCAGGTGCTATCCACATTGTGAATATAGTTCTTAACGTTATTTTATTAGATGTTCTTGGTGTTTTAGGTGGTATCTTCGGATTAATCGGAGCAAAACAACAAATTGCATCAAAAGAAGAATAATAAAATTTAAAAAACGCTGCAAAACTGGCCTATTTTAGGCCTTTTTGTTTGCTAAAAACGGTGATTTTTAAAAAGAAAAAGATTTTACAATTTTAATTATAATTAACTTTTTTCGTGTCTTATAAAGATTATAAATTGACATTTATAGATAAATGAGGGTAAACTTTTCAATGCGTAACATCTTAGGAGGAACGAAGAATGAAAAGAACATATCAACCAAGTAAAGTAAAACACGCTCACAAAGCCGGTTTCCGTGCCAGAATGAAAAGTGCTAATGGTCGTCGTGTCTTAGCTCGTCGTAGAGCAAAAGGCAGAGCAAGACTCACTGCTTAATTTTAATGAAGAAAACAAATCGAATTAAGGATAACAAAGATTTCTCTAAAGTTATCAAACAAGGCCATTATTCAAAAAGCATTGGCTATAGGGTGTATTGGTTAGAAAATACCTTAGGCTATGCTCGTATCGGTATAAGTGCTTCCACTAAATTAGGTAACGCCGTTACTAGAAGCACAATAAGAAGAAAAATTAGGGCGATTTGTGATTCAATAATCGATTACCAATCCTGTTCTCTAGATATTGTGATCATTGCTAAACCAGAATTTATTGACCGCGATCACAACACTAATCGAAGTGAACTAGAAAACACATTTACTAAAATTTTAGGAACGCAAGAATGAAGAAAAAGACAAAATTAGGATTAGGTTTAGCAGCCGTTGGTGTTGCTGCTTTACTTTTAACTGGATGTACCGCTTCTTTCTGTAGCTCTACAGACTTAGCTCATATGCTTGCTGCTTATGACAACGGTGTAACAAAATACATAAGCACAACTGAATATGAAGCTTTACCTGAAACAGATAAAAGCAGTTATTACTTACTTGAATTAGACCACGTTTCAGACATCTATTTTACTTATGGACTTGTCTATAATAACGGTGGTATTGCAAAAACAAATGAAGCCGCTAAAAACAATAAGGTGGCATATAGCGTATCAAACTGTGAATATTGGTGCGCTTTTGACCTTTATAGTCTTGAACAAGAAATCGCATTTACTGGTAGAACAATTAATACTCCAGAACAAATTGCGGATTTGAACAAGGACTATGGATATTTAAGATTCACAAAAACTGCAGAAAAAGATGAAACCTGGGCTAACTGGGATGTTTATGATTTAAAAGTTAGAGACAATATGAAGCTTTATTCCAAACAAGGAAAGTACGGTTTCAGTTTTGATATTAGTAAAGTCCCTACAAAAGACTATATTCAAACCTACAAAAACACTTTAAATAGTGCTGTTGGAGGATTTAGAGGTTGTATTACAACAACCGATAATAAATTTGGTAACTATGGTTGGGAAGATAAAGTCCAAGTCCAAATTGAAGCTAAAGATTATGGATATGGGTGGAGTAGAGGTTTCTTTGAAGGTTTATTAGTATTCCCAATTGCCGCTTTAATCGATGTTACTTGTAACGCATTTAGTGGTCTAGGTAACGGACTTAACGGCACTAATGGTTGGGCACAATTATTAACGATTTTTATTGTTACTTTGATTGTTAGATTATTCATATTTGCTATTAGCTTCAAGAGTACATTAGCTAATGCTAAGATGACTAACTTACAACCTCAAATAGCTAAAATTCAAAATAAATATCCTAACGCTAATACAAATAGAGCTGAAAAAGCACGTATGGCTGAGGAAATGAATAAACTCTATAAGAAGAACCATATTAATCCGTTCTCCTCATTAATTGTTATGATTTTCCAATTCCCTATATTTATCTGTGTTTGGGGCGCTTTCGTAGGGTCTAGCTGGTTATCTACCGGTGGATTCTTAGGAATGAATTTCTCTGACTCTATCAGCGGAATCATCTTTAATGGATCTAACTGGGCTAATGGTAGTGCAATTACTGCGTTAATTACATTCTTGTTAATGGCGGGTGCTCAAGTTGTATCTATGTTATTACCTCAATGGTTACAAAAGAGAAAAGCCAAAAAGATTGCTAAACTTGGTAAAAATCCATATCAAAATAGCCAAAATAAGACTATGAAGATTGTTACTTATGTCATGATGGCTATGATTATCTTCATGGGCTTCACCCTCGCAAGTGGTATGGGTATCTATTGGTTTGTCGGTGCTTTAATCTCCATCGGACAAACATTTGCAACTCAAGCAATTATTAATCATCAAAGCAAAAAAGGAGAATAATAATGAAAACATATTCTGGAAAGACTGTTGAAGAAGCAGTAAATACAGCATGTACTGAATTAAATATTCCTGAAAATCAATTAATATATTCTGTTGAAGATAAGAAGATTGGTATCTTCAGTAAGAAATTCGTTATAGACGTGTATGAGTTTAGCGATATTATTAGATACGCTGAAGACTACATTTTAAGTGTAATTGATTCATTAGGAATCGAGTCCAGTGTTAAAACAAAATTAAATGATGATATCATTCATATCACCATTGATAGTACCCATAATCCAATTTTGATTGGAAAGAATGGTGTTACTCTTCAAGCATTAAATGAATTAACTAAGTTAGCAGTTAATAACAAATTCAAAAGAAGATTCAAAATATTACTTGATATCAACGGATATAAGAACAAGAAATATAATTCTTTAGAAAGAACCGCTAGAAGATTGGCTCATGAAGTCCAAAAGACAAAGGCAAATTATGTATTTGATCCAATGCCTGCTGATGAAAGAAGAGCCATTCACCAAGCATGTAGTGGAATGCCTCACATCAAAACAGAATCAATTGGTGAAGGTAATCACCGTCAAGTTCAAATTATTTACGTTGAATAATAACAGCACCTTAGGGTGCTTTTATGTTTATGGAAACTATTGTTGCTTTAGCTACCGCTCCAATTAAAAGTGCGTTACACATTATCCGTGTTAGTGGTGATGATTCTTTTGAAATCGTTTCTTCTATTTCTAATAAAAAAATCTTTACTGAAGGAAACAGAAATCTTTTGGTTGGAAAGATAATGGATGGAGATAAACATATTGATGATGTAGTGTTTGCTATTTATAAAAATCCACATAGTTTTACCGGTGAAAATTTAGTCGAAATTATATGTCACGGAAGCCTATTAATTAGCAATCAAATTATCGAACTTTTAATTAAAAAAGGCGCCAGAATGGCGGTAAATGGTGAATATTCTCAACGCGCATATCTCAACCAAAAAATAGATTTGGTTCAAGCTGAAGCTATTAATGATGTTATCAATTCCATAACCGCTGAATCTAAATCTTTATCTATGCTTTCTTTAGAGGGAAAAACATCTTCATTTGTTAAGGAAGTCAAAACCAAAATAGCGGATCTTCTTTCGTTAATCGAGGTAAACATTGATTATCCTGAGTATGAAGATATAGAAGTTGCTAATAAAACTACTATTATTGAAGCATGTACATCTATTAATCAAAGGATTAAGGAATTAATTAAAGACGGAGAGAAAGCAAAGATTATTAACGAAGGTATTAAGGTATCAATTGTTGGTAAACCTAATGTTGGTAAATCTAGTTTGTTAAATGCTTTATTAGGAGAAGATAAAGCTATTGTTACTTCGATTGCAGGTACCACTAGAGATGTAGTGGAAGGGGACATTAATCTTAATGGATTAACTCTCCATCTTTTAGATACCGCTGGTATTCATCAAAGTGAAGATATTATTGAAAATATTGGCGTCGATAAATCTAAAAAAGCAATTAGTGAAGCTGATTTAGTTATTGTTGTTCTTGATGGAAGCGACGAATTAACCGCTGAAGATAAAGAAGTATTAGATTTAACCAAAGGTTATAACCGCATTGTTGTTTATAATAAGGCTGATAAAGGCTTGATAGGTAATAAAGAAGATATTTATATTTCCGCCTTAAATAAAGACATAGAACCACTTAAAAAAGCTATTTATGATAAATACGGAATTAATGAAGAAACCTTTTCTAAACCTGCTTTAAATAATGCAAGGCAATTAGGGCTTTTGGGCAAAGCTAAAGAAAGTTTAGAAAAGGCTATCGATGATGCCTTAAATGATTTGCCAATAGATTTAATATTTGTAAATTTATTCAATGCATATAAAGCGATATTAGAGATACTAGGTGAAGATAACGATATTGATTTATCTAAAGAAATATTTAAGAGATTTTGTGTTGGTAAATAAATGATTTTTGATACACACGTGCATTTAAATAGTGAAGATTTATATCTAGATATTGAACTTCATATACAAGAAGCCCAAAAAATAGGTGTAAATAAGTTTTTAGTTGTTGGATACGATAAAGTAACTAGCTTTTTAGCAGTGGAAATTGCTAATAAATATCCATGTTGCTACGCCGCTATTGGGTTTCATCCTACAGAAATAGATGATGTATCGGAAGAAGACTTTGAAGCAGTAATGAACTTAAGTTCTAATCCTAGAGTTAAAGCTATAGGAGAAATAGGCTTAGATTATTATTGGGTTAAAGATCCTGAACAAAGAAAAAAACAAAAAGAATATTTCATTAGACAAATAGAATACGCTAATAAAGCAGGCCTTCCTATAACTGTACATAATAGAAACGCTATAGAAGATTGTTTAAATATATTAAAAGAATATACACCTATTAAAGGCGGAATTATGCATTGTTACGCAGGCTCTGTTGAGATGGTAAATGACTTTATTAAGCTAGGCATGTATATATCTTTAGGTGGTCCAGTTACTTTTAAGAACGCTGTTACTCCTAAAGAAGTTGCGGAATTCTGCCCTTTAGATAGATTATTAACTGAAACTGACGCTCCTTATTTAGCTCCACATCCTCTTAGAGGCACAGTTAACTACCCTAAAAACATCGCTTTAGTAGTGGATGAAATTACTAGATTGAGAGAAGAATCTAGAAAACATATTGAGGACGTGACATATAAAAACGCCTGTAAATTATTAAATATAGATGAATAAAAAATATATTCCTGGAGTAATAATTGTTGAGGGTGTTCATGACGTTAGCAAGTTATCTAACCTTTATGATTTTTGCTATGTAATTACTAACGGATATGATATTCCTCAACATGAGATAGATTTTATTCTTTCGTTGAATAAAGATGTCCCTATATATGTATTAGTAGATAAAGATGAAGCTGGTGAAAAGATAAGAGAAAGAATCAATTCTATTGGAGAAGGTTTTATTAATATAAGAATTAATGCACCTAAAGAAAGCAAGAAAAAAGGAATAGCGGAATGTTCTTTAAAAGATATAAAAGAGGCATTAGATAAATACACTTCTAAAGCCCCTTCTCAAGCAAATATTGACCTATATTCATTAGGTTTAATTGGTGGAGAAGATAGTGAAGAATTAAGAGATTATATTTCTAAAGAATTTAACCTAGGTATTACTAAGAATACAAATCTAATTAAACGTATAAATTTATTAGGATTATCTGAGAAAGATATAAGAGAAAAGATATTATGCAAGAAGTAAATAGAGATAGTGTTAAATATTTAATGGAAATAGCGAGTATCAATCCTACAAAAGATAAAGGACAAAACTTTTTAGTTAATCCAGAAATTTGTAAAAATATTGTAGATTTGCTAAAAAACAATGCAAATTCTAAAGTTTTAGAAGTAGGACCCGGTTTAGGTTCTTTAACATATCACCTATTGAATAAATGCGAAAATCTTGATCTTATAGATGTAGATGAAAGGGCTATTAACTACCTTTCTTTAGAAGTAGAAGATAAAGCTAATTTAATATATAAAGATGCTTTAAAATATGATGTTTCTCAATATGAATATATCATTTCAAATATACCCTACAATATTACTACTGACTTAATAGAACATTTGTTATTAAGTGGAGAAAAATGTAAACAATATGTCTTTATGTGTCAAAAAGAAAACTTTAATCATTTTAATGACACAAAAGGATCAGAATATGGACCACTCAGTGTACTTATCCATTTACTAGGAAACATTAAAAAAGCATTCGATGTTGCTCCAGGCAACTTTGTCCCATCCCCTAAATGCATTTCAACTGTATTCACAATAGAAATTAATGAATATAGTGATAGAGAAGAAGTGATAAGAACATATAGTCTGGCTCGAAAAGCTTTTGCTAATAGAAGAAAAACACTCTTAAATAACCTTTCTTCAATTTATGGAAAAGATGTTAGTAGAACCATTCTAGAAAAAGCAGGTATAAATGAAAACGCTAGACCAGAAGAAATATCTCCTTCTTTATATTTAAAGATTAGTAAAATAACAAAAAGTATATAATATATATAGTCACCAATGGAGCTTAAATTATGAAAAGCACAATTGTAAAAAGCTACGCTAAAATCAATATTGCCTTAAATGTATTAGGTAAAAGAGAAGATGGATACCATGAATTAGATATGGTCATGCTCCCTTTAAAATTACATGACTCTTTATTAATTGAAGAGTTGCCTAATAAAAAAGATAACTTCGTTGTCATGGATGACTTCTCTTATTATGTTGGCCATAACAACATAGTAAATAAAGCAATTAATGAATTAGATAAACATGTAAGCCTTTGTGGTACTAAATTTAAGGTTTTAATTCATAAAAATATTCCTATGCAAGCTGGCATGGGTGGTGGTTCTAGTAACGCCGCCGCTACACTTAATGGAATTAATGAAATTAAGAAGCTCGGTGTCCCTAAAGATAAATTATTAGAAATCTCTAAACCATTAGGTTGTGATGTACCTTTCTTTATTGACTGTGTACCTGCTAGATGTACTGGTGTTGGCGATATCATTACCCCAATTAAAGTTAAAAATAATTACTACGTTTTAATAGTTAAGCCAGAAGGTGGATGTTCCACTAAAACTGTATATGGTTTATTTGATGAAAACCCTAATTATAAGGCTTGTAATATAGAAGATGTAATTAAGGCTTTAGAGACCGGAGACGACGAATTATTAGCTAACTCTATAGGAAACTCATTACAAGACGTTTCTATTGGTTTAGTTCCAGAAATAGGACGTATTATTAAGGAAATTAAATCATACGGAATTAAGATTTGTATGATGACAGGTTCTGGTAGTGCAGTATTTGGTTTATCAACAGATAAGAAGATAATTAAAACCGCCGCCAGAATCTTAGAAAATAGATATAACATAGAAGTTACAGAGGTGTTAAAATAATGGCTTTAATCGTTGATTCTTTCGGAAGAAACATATATATCAATCAAGAACTTGTCGGATATATAGGGCGTAATGTTTTGTTTATCGGTGGTAGAAAATTCGCGGATATTTCAGATGACGGAATTATTTCTTATGATGACCTTGAAATAGGTTATGTTGACGAAGATGGATCTATCATTGTTAAAGATGAAGAAGTCGGTTATGTAGATCCAAATAATAACTTTGTGTTCTATAAAGTATTTAAGAAATAATTGAAATTTAAATAGTTTTTTCTTTAATTTACGTATTTTTTGCAAAATTAAAGGACCGCTAAGTAGCGGCCCTATTTTATTGTTTTAATTATCTAGGAAATTTGATGTTTGCTTGAGCGGCAGCTAAGCGAGCAACAGGAACACGGAATGGTGAACATGAGACATAATCAAGTCCAGCCTTGTGATAGAATTCGATAGATTTTGGATCTCCACCAGTTTCACCACATACACCAACGTGTAATTCTGGTCTTGTGCCTCTGCCTGCTTTAACAGCGTGGTTAACAAGTTTACCAACACCAGCTTGGTCAAGTGTCTTGAATGGATCTTCTTCAAAGATCTTGTTCTTGTAGTATTCGCCTAAGAATTTAGCAGCGTCATCACGTGAGAAGCCAAATGTCATTTGTGTTAAGTCATTTGTACCGAATGAGAAGAACTCTGCTTCTTCAGCGATTTCATCAGCTAATAATGCAGCACGTGGGATTTCAATCATTGTACCGACATGGTATTGAATTGGTAAGCCAGATTCTTTAATTAATTGATTTGCGACTTCACAGATAATCTTCTTAACAAATCTTAATTCTTTAACTTCAAGCACAAGTGGTACCATGATTTCTGGAGAAACAAGGTGACCTGTTCTCTTGCTTACAGCGATAGCGGCTTTAATGATAGCACGTGTTTGCATTTTGCAGATTTCTGGGTAAGTAACTGCTAAACGGCAACCTCTGTGGCCCATCATTGGATTAGCTTCGTGTAAGTCGTCGATTCTGTCTTTAACTTCTTCAACTGTTTTACCAATTGCTTTTGCTAATTCTTCGATTAAGCCTTCTTCTTGAGGTAAGAATTCATGTAGAGGTGGATCTAATAAACGAACGTTAACATTCATTTCACCCATGATTTCATATAAACCTTCGAAGTCTTTTTGTTGCATTGGTTCGAGTTCAGCAAGTGCTTTTTCTCTATCTTCTAATGTATCCGCAAGAATCATCTTTCTCATAGAGAATATTCTATCTTTATCAAAGAACATGTGTTCTGTACGGCATAAGCCAATACCTTGAGCACCGAATATTTTTGCTTGGTTAGCATCACGTGGAGTATCAGCGTTTGTTCTAACCTTAAGAGCTCTATTTTCATCGACCCATTTCATTAATCTACCGAAGTAACCACTTGTTAAATCTGGATCAACTGTTTTAATAGAACCTAAATAGACTGTACCAGTACTACCATCGATAGAGAATACATCGTTTTCACCATATACTTTGCCATCAATAGTAACTGTTTTTGCTTCTTCATCAATGATTGCAGCACCACAACCACAGACACAGCATTTACCCATACCACGAGCAACAACAGCAGCGTGAGATGTCATACCACCTCTCATTGTTAAGATTGCTTCAGCAGCGACCATACCAACGATGTCTTCTGGTGAAGTTTCTGCTCTAACGAGGACAACTTTTTCACCAGCTTTGTGGCGTTTTTCAGCTTCCTCAGCGCTAAATGCTAATTTACCTGTACCGGCACCTGGACCAGCTGGAAGACCCTTAGCAATAGCGTGTGCTTTTGCAAGTTCATCTCTATCAAATCCAGGGAGTAATAATTTATCAAAAGTTAATGCATCAATTCTTAATACAGCTTCTTTTTCTGTGATAACACCTTCATCAACTAAATCGCAAGCGATCTTTAATGCGGCAGCAGGAGTTCTTTTTCCGTTACGTGTTTGTAAGAAGTATAAGACACCATCTTCGACAGTGAATTCCATATCTTGCATATCACGATAGTGGGCTTCCATTTTCTTAATTGTCTCAACGAATTGTTGGTAGACACCAGGCATTCTCTTTTGTAATTCTTCAATATGAAGAGGTGTACGAATACCTGCAACAACGTCTTCACCTTGTGCGTTTGGTAAGTATTCAGCTGAAATCTTCTTTTCACCTGTACCTGGGTCACGGGAGAACGCAACACCTGTACCAGAAGTTTCACCTTTGTTACCGAATGCCATTGATTGAACGTTAACAGCGGTACCCCAAGAATATGGGATGTTGTTCATCATACGATAAACGTTAGCTCTTTCGTTGTCCCAGCTTCTGAAGACAGCTGTAACAGCTTCGAGTAATTGAACTTTTGGATCACTTGGGAAATCTTCACCAAATGTCTTTTTGTAGTATTCTTTGTATTTTTTGACTAATTCTTTTAATTCGTCAGCAGTAACTTCTGTATCGAGTTTGTAGCCTCTAGATTCTTTTAATTGTTCTAACATCTTATCCATCTCAGTACGTGGATGTCCTTTGGCGATGTTTGTGAACATTAAGATAAAACGTCTATAGCTATCATAAGCGAATCTTTCGTTATCTGTTTCTTTTGCTAAAGCTGCAACTGTTGTTTCGTTTAAACCAAGGTTAAGAATTGTATCCATCATACCTGGCATAGAAACTCTAGCGCCACTTCTAACAGAAACTAATAATGGTTTTGAAGAACCACCAAATGTTTTACCTGTAACTTTTTCGATGCCGTGAACAGCTTCGTAAATATCTTTAATCAAATACTCTGGTAGGGTTTTTCCAGAATCATAATATAAGGTACATGCTTCAGTAGTGATAGTGAATCCTTCAGGAATTCTAACACCAATGTGTGTCATTTCTGCTAAGCCAGCACCTTTGCCACCCAATAATTCTTTGCCTAATCCGTAAGCTTCATCAAATGGGTAGACGTAACGTTTTTCAGCCATATAAATCCTCCTATAGCCTGTTATGTGATTATCACATTTGCCGTTATATTATACTTTATTAAGTGACTTGTGGCAATTTAATAATCAAAAGACCCTTTTATTTAAAAGGGATTTCCTATTAGTTATTTGGGAAAAAAGATGCTTTTAAGAGATGTTATTAAACCAAAAATTTAATAGAGAATTTGCCGTTAATATTGTATGTATTTTTGGAAAATATTCGAAGTTTGCGTATTTTTTGATTAAAAATACAAAGTTTTTAAGAATTTTCGCTTTTTCTCAATGTATTAATTTCATCACTGTTGATTGATAATATTTTTTCATTAAATTTAATTTTATATGAACCGTCTTCATTGATACCCAGGGCCAAGCCTTCCTCTCGTTCATCTTTGTGTGTAAAAGTAACGTTTGTACCTGCAAGATAGTCTTTTAAAATAAACTCATCGAGATCTTCTTTTGATAATTTATCGTTAACATTTTTAAGCCTCGTTATTAGATATTCAGCGAGATCTGAAGCGACAAGTTTTGTATCAAGTCTAGTTCCTATTTCGTTATAAATGCTAGTAGCGGCCAATCCTTCAAAGTTCTTTTGATTTACATTAATTCCTATTCCGATTATCAAATAGTCAGGAAGTTGTCCTTCTAATAAAATTCCACATATTTTGCAACCACAAACATATACATCGTTAGGCCATTTGATTGTTACGTTATTTAGTCCTAGCATATCCAAATACTCCGCTACAACAAGACCAGCAACAATAGAAACGATGTTGAAGTTAGTGTTGATATCCTTATCTTTAACAAGGATAGAAAAAGTAGCGTTTTTCCTTGGTTCACTTAACCACGTATGACCAGTTCTACCTTTTCCTTCGGTTTGGTTATCTGTAAAAACACACTCAAAAGAATCTAACTCACTAACATGTTCTTTTATATATTTATTCGTGGAATCTACTTCTTTTAAATATATCATTCCGGCCACGTCCTATTTGATTTAAACCAATCTGTTTCTTTTAGAATAGTGGAGTTATTACTGCCAGTAACAACATATCCGTATCCTTTTTCAGAATAGAAAGTAATATTGCCGTTCATTGGTCCGAATTCTTTTGTTTCATTATTGATAGAAAGGCTAGTAACAAATATTTGGTCGGTCCATTTAGCTATATTATTGATAGCGGCTTGTGTCGGAAATTGATTTGAAACGTTTTTTGTATATTCATCACTTCCAGCACAACAACATATACAAACAACTTCTGGTTGTATAATACTTAAAAGTTCATCGGTATTACTTGTTGCGGATCCATGGTGGCCGCCTTTAAATAGTTGAACATGAGGTAGTTCGTTTAGTTCAACTAAACTATGCTCTCCTTCTTTTTCTAAGTCTCCAGTAAACAAATAATGATTGTTGCTATTGTGGGTGAATAATGTACACACGCTATAGTTATTTTCGTCGCTTGAAGAATTTCTATAGAATTTTTGATCTAAGATGGTCATCTTAATGCTATCGGTTATTGTGTACTCTTTTTGAGCCCCGTTTAATTCTTGAACACACTCGTTTGCGGTGTAGTGGTTTTTAATTCTATTGGACTCTAATCCTGCGTTTCTTTTATTTACATAAGATTCGTATAAATTAGAAGTGGAATTAGTTAATGAAAAATCAATTAAAGTATCAATTTCATAAGCGTCAAATATACCAGGAATATTAGATGTACCTACAAATCCAGAAATATGATCTTTATGAGCATGGGTTGCAATAACGTATTCAAGTTTGTTATCTGTACAATATTGATCAACAAAGTTTTTAATTGTTTTAGCGCTAGATTGTATACTTCCAGCGTCAATTAATATATCTATATCTCCTGCTTTTATAAATGTGCAATCGCCAGTGGCTCTTGTTTCGAATTCTAAAAAGTTAATGCTCATCTTTTCACCAGGAACTTCCGAAACTGAGATGGAGTGTTCGTGACTATGTTCTTCACTTTCTTCTTCGCTTGGCTCTACTGAAGGCTCAATGCTTGGTTCCACTGAAGGTTCTTCGCTAGGAGTGACACTAGGTTCTTCGCTAGGGGAAACCGAGGGTGAAACGCTTGGAACAACCGAGCTTCCTTTAGGTCCAAAAATACTACAACTTGTTGCCAAACAGGATAGTGGAATGATTATTATCTTTAATATATTTTTGTTCATATTTATTGCCTACATGTATAGTTTAAATTAAATTATTTTATTGTAAATAAATATATAAAAAAACGAGCATTTTTGCTCGTCTTTCTATGATTTATAAGATTATGCAAATAGGAGTAACAAGACACCAGCGGCAACTGCAGAACCAATAACGCCTGCGACGTTAGGTCCCATAGCGTGCATGAGTAAGAAGTTACTTGGGTCTTCTTTAATGCCTTCCTTATGGACAACACGAGCCGCCATAGGAACGGCACTAACGCCAGCAGCACCAATCATTGGGTTAACTTTACCCTTAGTAATCGCGCACATCAGTTTGCCTCCTAAGACACCACTTGCAGTAGCGATAGAGAAGGCCAAGATACCTAATGCAAAGATGAGAAGTGTATCAGCTGTTAAGAATGTAGCAGCATCAGCGGTGCATCCAACACAGACACCTAATAAAATGGTGACAATGTACATTAAACTATTTGCTAATGTTTCTGTAATCTTTGGTACAACACCACTTTCTTTAATTAAGTTACCTAACATTAAGCAGCCAATTAAAGCGCCAGCACTAGGAACAATTAAGACAGTAACGATAGTAACAATGATAGGGAATAAGATCTTTTCTGTTTTGCTTACTTCTCTTGGAGCCTCCATCTTAATTTGACGTTCTTTCTTAGTTGTAAGTAAACGAATAATTGGAGGTTGAATAACAGGAACTAATGCCATGTATGAGTAAGCAACAATAGCGATTGATGATAAATATTCAGGGGCTAATTTTGTGGTAACTAAGATCGCTGTAGGACCATCCGCTCCACCGATAATTCCGATAGAAGAAGCGATTTTTTCATCGAATTGTGTCCAACCTAAGCAGTTTTTACCAATTGCAATAGCGCCGATGAATGTGATGAAGATACCAATTTGAGCAGCGGCTCCAAGGAGCATTGTTTTCTTGTTGGCGATAAGTGGTCCGAAGTCTGTCGTTGCTCCAATACATAGGAATATAAGACAAGGATATATACCCCACTTAACTCCGTAATATAGGAATCCAAACATTCCGGTGTAGTCATAGTTATAAACGCTCTTAATAGCGTTAACAATTGTTGAATTAAAGCCTAGCTCGATAGCTTTAGGCGCCTCAAGGAAACCTGGTTGGCTAACGAAATTAGCTATATCATGTGTTGAAAATGTGCCTCCAACATTTCCTAATCCTTCAAATATATATTGGGCTTGCCCTGGAGAAAGTCCAGCTTTAGCGGCAAACGAAATACTATTATATGTGGTAGCCCCTTTGTTAAATATTTCTTGTCCAACAAGTGGTAAGTTAACTAAGAGCATACCAAAAGCGATAGGAAGAAGTAAGTAAGGCTCAAAATCCTTCTTAATAGCTAAAAACAAGAGGACTAGAGCAACTACAATCATGATGAGGTTTAAATAACCTTGGCTTGTGAAAAATGCTCTAATTCCAGAGTTTTCAAAGAATGCAACAATTGTGTTCCAAATGGTACCCATACCTATTTAATAACAGCGATAGGTTGTTTTGCGGTAACCCCTTCGCCCTTCTTAACTAAGATTTCGCTAACAACGCCGTCATAAGGAGAAACAACGTCGTTTTCAAGTTTCATTGCTTCAACAACAATTAAGACATCACCTTTCTTAACGCTTTGACCAACACTAGCTTTGACATTAACGACAGAGCCTTGGATAGGTGATTCAACGGTCTTTCCTTCTCCGGTTGCAACAGGAGCGGCTTTTTTAGCTTCAGGTTTAGTTTCTGTAACTTTATCGCTTTCAACTTGTTCAATGCTTTCAAGTTCAACACGATATGTTTTACCATTAACTTTAACTTTGTAAATTTTCATATTTAGTCCTCTACTTTCTTAATGCTAATGATTTCGGCATCTTTGCCAGTTTCTTTGTGAAAATCAATGACCGCTACTAAAGCAGCAGCAACTGCATCAGGATCTTCATCTAATAATTTATTTTCTTTTTTAGGGAGAATCTTTGTCTTTGCTTGAACTGTTTCCATTCCTTTTTGGAATCCTGAAGTAACAAGGATAATGATAATTAAGACAAGGAAAACGAGTAAGATAGCAATTAATGCAACGATTAATGCATCAACAATTCCAAAGTTTGTTGTATCTCCCCAAACACCAAAGACGGTACCCATGTTATGCTTTTACCTTTATTGTAGTAGGAACAGCATCTGCATTTCTTTGGTTGATGAACTTGAGAGCAACATCACCAAATAAAGCGATACTTAAGACGTCTTCATCTGATTTAGCAACGCCTTTATATTGTTTCTTTAAAGATTCAAATTCAGGTTTTAAATCATCTGCAGGACGGTATGTAATAACTGGATCGTCTCCAATAATTTTATGGCGGATTTCTTCATTAACTGGTGCAGGTGCTTGACCATATTTTCCATGTAAATATTCGTTAATTTCTTTTGGAACCATTTTATAGCGTTCTCCGGAAATAACATTCATAACGGCTTGAGTACCCACCATTTGAGAAAGTGGAGTGACAAGAGGAGGATAGCCCATGTCTTTTCTAACGTTAGGAACTTCATTAAGAACTTCATCAAGTCTATCAGAAGCGCCTTGAGATTTGAGTTGGCTAATTAAGTTAGAAAGCATTCCCCCAGGAACTTGGTATTTTAAAATATTTGGATTAACTGATAATACTTTTGGATTGAGCATACCGTTATCTAAATATTTTTGTTTAACTTTCATTAATTTAGCACTAGCTTCGTTTAAGAATTTAGTGTTTAGTTTTGGATCGTATTCAGTACCTGCTAAGGCAGCGTTAAGTGATTCTGTACATGGTTGAGAAGTACCACCACTTAAAGGAGATAATGCGCAGTCAACGATATCTACTCCAGCTTGGATAGCTCTCAAATATGTCATTTCACATAAACCACCAGTGCAGTGAGAGTGAAGTTCGATTGGAAGTTTTGTGTTTTTCTTTAATTCAGAGATGAGTTTATATGCATCTTCTGGTAAAAGAACGCCCGCCATATCTTTGATACAAATTGAATCAGCTCCTAAAGCTTCAATTTTCTTTGCTAATTCAACGTAATATTCAACGGTATGAACAGGAGAAGTGGTGTAACTTAATGCGATTTGGCATTCACCACCATATTTTTTGGTTGCTTTGACCGCAGCTTCTAAGTTTCTTAAATCGTTTAAAGCATCAAAGATACGGATAATATCAATACCATTTTTGATACTCTTTTCGACAAACTTTTCAACAACGTCGTCAGCGTAATGTCTATAGCCTAAGATATTTTGACCACGGAATAACATTTGAAGTTTTGTGTTCTTACAAACTTTTCTAATTTTTCTTAGTCTCTCCCATGGATCTTCATTTAAGAATCTTAAGCAGGCATCAAAAGTAGCGCCACCCCAGACTTCAAGAGCGTGGTAGCCTACTTGGTCTAATTCTTTAAGTGCTAAGAGGACTTCCTCTGTGTTCATTCTTGTAGCGAATAAACTTTGGTGTCCATCTCTAAGCGCTGTTTCAACAATTTTAACGCCCATATAAGTTGACCTTATTTAGCTTCAGGACCTGCTTTAACTAAAGCCTTTCCTGCAGGATTTGTTTCGTATTTTTTGAAGTTCTTAACAAATCTTGAAGCGAGATCTGCAGCTTTATTGTCCCAATCTGCTTTGTTTTCATATGTATCTCTAGGATCTAAGATCTTTGGATCAACGCCTGGTAAAGAAGTAGGAACTTCAAAGTTAAATACTGGGATATTCTTTGTTTCAGCTTTGTTAATTGAACCATCTAAGATTGCGTCGATGATACCACGTGTATCTTTAATAGATATACGTTTGCCTGTACCATTCCAACCTGTGTTAACTAAGTAAGCTTTAGCGCCACTCTTTTTCATTTTCTTAACAAGTTCTTCTGCGTATTTAGTTGGGTGTAACTCTAAGAACGCTTGTCCAAAACATGCAGAGAATGTAGGTGTAGGTTCTGTAATACCTCTTTCAGTACCAGCGAGCTTTGCGGTGAAACCACTTAAGAAATAATATTGGGTTTGTTCAGGAGTAAGGATAGATACTGGAGGTAAAACACCGAATGCATCAGCGGATAAGAAGATAACGTTTTTAGCAGCAGGTGCGCTAGAAATTGGTTTAACAATGTTTTTGATGTGGTTGATTGGGTAACTAACACGTGTGTTTTCAGTAACACTCTTATCAGCGAAATCAATTTTACCGTTTTCATCAACAGTAACATTTTCTAAAAGAGCATCTCTTCTAATAGCGTTATAAATATCTGGTTCACTTTCTTTATCTAAGTTAATGACTTTAGCATAACATCCACCTTCGAAGTTGAAGACACCATTGTCATCCCATCCGTGTTCGTCATCACCGATGAGTAATCTCTTAGGATCTGTAGATAATGTAGTTTTACCTGTACCGCTTAAACCAAAGAAGATAGCGGTATCTTTACCTTCCATATTTGTATTAGCGGAGCAGTGCATGCTTGCCATACCTTTTAATGGTAAGTAGTAGTTCATCATAGAGAACATACCTTTCTTCATTTCTCCACCGTACCAAGTGTTGATAATGACTTGTTCTCTACTTGTAATATTGAACATAACTGCAGTTTCGCTATTTAAACCTAATTCTTTATAGTTGGTAACTTTTGCTTTAGAAGCGTTATAAACAACGAAATCTGGTTCGAAGTTTTCTAATTCTTCTTCAGTAGGTTTAATGAACATGTTCTTGACAAAGTGTGCTTGCCAAGCGACTTCCATAATGAATCTGACCGCCATTCTTGTATCTTTGTTAGCGCCACAGAAAGCATCAACAACGAATAATCTCTTGTTGCTTAATTCTTGTAAAGCGATATCTTTACATGCTTTCCAAGCTTCTTGAGATGCAGGGTGGTTATCATTTTTATACTCTTCACTAGTCCACCAGACTGTATCTTTACTATTTTCATCAACAACGATGAATTTATCTTTAGGAGAACGGCCTGTATAGATACCTGTCATAACGTTGACAGCACCTAATTCAGTAAGTTTTCCTTTTTCATAGCCTTCTAAATCACTTCTTGTTTCTTCTTCAAATAACATTTCATAAGAAGGGTTATAGACGACTTCAGTAGGGTTGCAAATACCATATTTGCCTAAATCAATTTTTTTCATTGAACAACTCCTTTTTCCCTTAATCGGGCCATTTTGCCCGAAATCGTTAACATTTTAACACCGTATATTTGATAATATCAATATACATGCTTGAAAAACGATGCATGTGTCTCATAAATTATTTTTAAATATTAAAAATCGTCTTGAATGATAAAGATAGTTAAACATTCATGAAAAAACTAGATATAATAAGGTTACTATGCCAGAAGTAGTCGGAAGCATAATTAAATTACTAGTCGGTGTTGCTTTATTTATTGCGGGAATGTCAATCATGTCCGGTGGTTTAAAGAAGGTCGCCGGTAAGAGCTTAAAACGTTTATTTAATAAAATAGGTAATAATAGATTTGCCTCTTTAGGTATTGGAGCCACTGTTACGGCTTTAATTCAATCTAGCGGCGCTACCTCCGTTATGGCGGTTGGTTTTATTAACGCTGGCGTTATGACTATTTTCCAAGGCATTTGTATTACCTTAGGCGCTTATATTGGTACCACCGTTACCGGATTGCTTGTTTCTTTATCTAGTGTCCAATCTATTTCAATGTTCCTACCATTAACTGCCTTAATTGGCGTTATTATGTCCTTTATTAAAAAAGAAAAGGTAAAGAACTTTGGTGAAATCTTAATTGGTTTAGGTATCCTCTTCGTTGGCTTAGATATGATGAAGAGTGCGTTTACTTCTGGCGGAAATTCTACAGAACTCGCTAAATTCTTTGAATTCATATTTGCTCACGCTAATGTGCCTATCTTACTTTTGCTTGTTGGTGCATTGTTTACAATGCTTACCCAATCAAGTAGTGCTACTTCAGGTATCGTTATTGTTATGGTTGGTCAAGGAGCGATAGGATTAGCGGAAGGCTTCTATCTTGTATTAGGCGCAACCATAGGTACTGTTATAGTTACTATTATGGCTACTATCGGTGGCTCTGAAGACGCTAAACGAACTGGTTTAGTGTGTTTACTTATTAGGGTATTCACCGCATTTGTTGCACTAGCAATTATTTGGCCAATTGAAGCATGTACTGGTGGTGCTATTTCTAACGGTTTAAAGAACATGTTTGGAACTAACGAACTTACTATCGCAATGTTTTTAGTCTTCTATAACATTATCTTTATTGGAATAATTCTACCTTTTGTTGAACAGTTCATTAAACTAGGTAATTTAATGATCAAAGATAAGAGTGACGAGAAGAAGAAAAAGTACCTCAACTTTATCGATGATAGACTTTTAATTACTCCAACAATTGCGTTAGGACAAGCTAAAAACGAAATCACTTATATGCTTGATTTGGCAAGAATTAATTTAAGAATTGGATTCGATATGATCACCACTAAAAACTTTGCCAAAGAAGAAGAATTAAAAGAAAGAGAAGAGCAAATTGACTACATAAACAATGCAATTACCGACTATTTAATCAAATTAAGCCACGATGCAACCATGAAAGAAGAAAAGAAAGTTGGTAGTTATTTCCATATTATTAACGACGTTGAACGTATTGGTGACCACGGTTATAACTTCTATGATATGGCAAAGAAAATTCAAGAAGAAGACCTCGCCTTCTCTGAGACCGCTATTAAAGAATTAAATAAAATGTACGAAGTTGTAGATAAGATGTTTGATCAAGCTAAAGAAATCTTCTTCCAACACCGTTTAGACAAGCTTGGTGAATTACATAATCTTGAAGACATTACTGATAAGCTTAAGAACGAATTAAGTAATGCCCACTATGCAAGAATTGCTGCTAATCAATGCCACATGGAATTATCTCCTTTCTACACCTCTTTAGTTAGTGAACTTGAAAGAGTTGCAGACCACTTAGTTAACGTTGGTTATGCATATTTAAATCCTACTGGTGATGATGAAAACATATTAGCCACCGTAGGTGCTAGATAATGAAAAGCCTTCCTTTAGTATTAACTTTAGACTTTGGAACCCAATCCGTTAGAGCGGCTCTAACTAACGATAGGGGTGAAATAGAATACTTCTCAAAAATCAAATATGAACCTGCATATTTTTCTAATAGTTATGGCTACGCAGAACAATATGCAGATTTTTATTGGGATAACGCATTAAAGGCTCTTAAAGACTTAGTTAAACAAGCTGGAGATAGAATTTTTTCTATTGTTGGTTCTACCGTTACTACCTTTAGAGACACAAGCGTTCAACTTGATCACGATAATAAACCTCTTCGCCCAGTTATCTTGTGGTTAGATCAAAGATTAGCGAAAGGAAAAGAGAAACTTCCTTTCTGGCATTGGGTACTTTTTAAGATCATTGGGATGAAGCCAACTGTGGTCTTAAATAGAGCAAGAACCGCCGCTCATTGGATTAAAGAAAACGAGCCAGAAATTTGGAATAAGACTGCAAAATACGTAAATATTTCTACTTATATAACTTATAAACTAACTGGAAAACTAGTAGATTCTTGTGCCTCAATGATAGGTCACTATCCTATACATTTTAAGAAGAGAAAATGGTACAAAGAAAAACATATTAAAGCCCGTTTATTTGGTATACCTTCTAGAATGCTTTGCGAACTTAAAAATCCTGGAGAAGTTTTAGGATCTATAAAAGATGAGATAGCAGAAGAAATTGGCTTACCTAAAGGAATTAAGGTGTACGCTAGCGGAAGTGATAAAGCGTGTGAAACAATCGGCCTAGGTGCTTTAAGTAACGAAATAGCGGCTATTAGCTATGGTACCGCTAGTAGTATTGAAGTAAGTAATAAGAAATATCATGAACCAGAGCCTTATCTTCCTGCTTATCCGGCCGCTATTAAAGACTGGTACAACATGGAAGTTCAAGTTTATAGAGGTTACTGGATGCTTGGCTGGTTCTCTAGGGAGTTTGCGCCTGACTTAAATGGAGTCGCTAAAAAGCACGGCGCCTCTGTAGAGGACATATTAAACACAAAATTAAGTGAAGTTCCTCCTGGAAGTGATGGATTAATTGTTCAACCTTACTGGGGACCAGGTTTAAGTAGACCTTTAGCTAGAGGTGGAGTAATAGGTTTTTCTGATATTCATACAAGAAACCACTTATATAGAGCCATCATTGAAGGTATTGCTTATTCCTTAAAAGAAGGATTAGAAGGAATAGAAAAGAAACAACATCACAAGATTAAAGAAATTAGAGTAAGTGGTGGAGGTTCTCAAAGTGATGATATCTGTCAAATTACTGCGGATATCTTTGGTGTACCTGTTTCTAGAGTACAAACATTTGAGACAACCTCTTTAGGTGCCTCTATGGCGGTATTTATTGCCCTAAATCACTTTAGTGATATTAAGAGTGCTACTAAAGCCATGTCTCATAAAGGTAAAACCTTCTATCCTAATGAGATTGCTAAGAAAGAATATGAATATTTATATAATAAGGTATATGTAAAAATGTACCCTCAACTTAAGGGTATATACAAAGATATCAATAAATTTGTAAAACGAGATGTTTAATGCATCTCGTCTTCAGTATCAAATGTTTCAGCGAATGAACCAAACTTAGAATGTGGTTCATTTTTTCTTCTTAAGTGATCTAGATTACCAAATTCCCTACATCTAAATTGGGCAATACCTTGTTCACGCTCTTCACTAACGAAGGTAGTAACCCCGCTTGGGGCTACAAAGAAGTGTTGAGCAATCGTGGTATAAGGAATGTGGCATAATCTACTCATTAATAAGGACATCATTCCTAAGTGACAGACAATTACGATAGTTTCTTTATTAGGCCTAAGGGTTCTATAGTAACTGTTCTCTCTTTTGTATCCATGTTCCTCAAGTAGTTCATCAAATGATTTAATTACTTCATCATATAATTCTTTTAAGTTAGCGGATTTACCTATTTCACTAGTTAAGAATTCATCTTTATATATTTCAGGATATTCAGTAGTTTCTCTAGGATAAAAATCCCAGTTATGTCTAGTTGGATCGCCTTTAATTGTGATAGGGTGCCAGAATTCTTCTAACCATTTTTTGAATACAATATCTTCTTCTTTATGGGCAAAAGCTTTGGCAGTTAAATAGGCTCTAGGAAGAGGTGAAGAATATAAATAATCATACTTAAAATCTTTGTAATATTCTCCTAAATATTTGGCCTCTAAAAATCCTTTCTCGGTTAAGGAGTTATTAGGGTAATCTGGTTCAGCATGACGAATGATAATAATTTTCATAAAACGCGCAATTTATAGGAAAAACTATTTAAAAATCGATTATTCGAGTTCAAATTTACCAGTATAGAGTTGATAGTAAACACCCTTTTGTTCGAGTAGTTGTTCGTGTGTTCCTCTTTCAATAATCTCTCCGTGATCCATAACCATAATGGCGTCACTATTTTGAATTGTGGATAATCTATGAGCGATGACAAATACAGTTCTACCTTCCATTAATTTATCCATACCTTCTTGAACGAGTTTTTCAGTTCTTGTATCGATTGAAGAGGTAGCTTCATCGAGAATTAAAACAGGTGTATCTGCGACCGCTGCTCTAGCGATAGAAATTAATTGTCTTTGACCTTGAGAGAGGTTTCCTCCATCTCCACTTAAAACTGTCTTGTATCCTTCTGGTAAACGAGTAATGAAGTCGTGTGCGTTAGCAATTTTAGCCGCTTCAATACATTCTTCATCAGTGGCGTCTAATCTACCATAACGAATGTTTTCCATAACAGTGCCAGTAAATAAGTGAACGTCTTGTAAAACAATACCTAGGCACTTTCTTAATTGGTGTTTTTTAATCTTTGTAATGTTAATGCCATCATATCTAATCTTACCTCCATCAATGTAATAGAAACGGTTAAGTAAGTTAGTAATAGTGGTTTTGCCTGCACCTGTGGCACCAACTAAAGCAATTTGTTGACCAGGTTTAGCGTAAATATTAATGTGCTTTAAGACAACCTTGTCTGGGGTGTAACCAAAAGTAACATCTTCGAGCACGATATCACCTTTAAGCTCTGTATATGTAATAGTTCCATCTGCTTGATGAGGGTGTTTCCAAGCATAATATCTTGTTCTTTCTTCGGTTTCTTCAAATGTGCCATCTTCGTTATATTTAATATGGACTAAATCACAATAACCAGAATCTCTTTCTTCTGGTTCATCTAATAAAGCTAAGATTCTAGCGGTACCAGCCATACCACCGACCACGAAAGTAACATTTTGAGCTACGTTATTAATGTTCATGGTAAATCCTCTACAGTTAGATAAGAAGGAAAGGATGATACCAATTGTGATTGTATTTATACCTTGTAAAGATATATTCATGGAGTTGGTGAAATATAAAATCGCACCAACAATTGAGCAGAACACATAAACGAAGTTACCAATGTTACCGGTAATAGGCATCATGATGTTACCTGCTTTGTTTCCTGTATTAGCGGCGTCAAATAAATCATTATTATATTCATCAAATTCTTTTAATGATCGTTCTTCGTGTGAGAAGACTTTAATAACTTTTAAGCCATTAATTGTTTCTTCAATGTTGCCTTCGACCTTACCTAAAGTTTTTTGTTGTAAAGAGAAGTATTTACCCGCCTTTCCTCCAAGTTTCTTCATGGATAAGAACATGAGGGCGCCGCCCGCTAAAACAATTAAGGCAAGCCATAATGAATATACGAACATAATGACTATAATTCCTAATAATGAGAATACTGAAGAGAATAGGGTTGGTAACGCTTGAGAGATAAGTTGTCTTAATGTATCAGTGTCGTTAGTATAAATAGACATGATATCTCCGCGTTTATGGGTATCAAAATATCTAATAGGTAATGTTTCCATGTGGTTAAACATTTTGATACGGGTTTTATTTAAATAACCTTGGGTAATTCTAACCATTATGAGGTTCCAGGATAAGGAAGAGACAATACCTAAAATGTATATTCCCCCTAGCATAAATGTAAGGAAGAGAATTTGTTTCCAACCTTCATCATATTGACCGGTTCTAATTGCAATATCTAAGGTATCTGCAAAGTTTTTGATGAAAATAGATGCAGAAAAGTTGGTTGCAGCGTTGATTGCTAAACAAACTGCAACAATAAGTAATAACCACTTGTATTGCTTGAATAAATCTTTTAATAATCTTTTTAAGGTTCCTTTTGGAGCGAAAGAAGGACCGCCTCTAAATCTCATTGGTGGCATAATTATTTTCCTCCTTTCTTGCTTTGAGAATTATAAACTTCTTGATAAATCTCATTGTTCTTATATAACTCTTCATGAGTTCCGATAGCGTTAATCTTACCATTATCTAAAACGATGATTTGATCAGCTTCTTGAATAGAACTAATACGTTGGGCAACAATAATCTTTGTTGTGTTAGGTATATCTTCCTTCAAAGCTTTTCTAATTAAAGCGTCTGTTTTAGTATCAACGGCACTTGTAGAGTCGTCTAAAATTAATATCTTTGGTCGTTTTAAGATGGCACGTGCTATACATAATCTTTGTTTTTGACCACCAGAAACGTTTGTACCACCTTGTTCAATTTTGGTGTTGTATTTATCTGGGAACTGTTGAATAAATTCATCAGCCTGAGCAATTTTACATGCTTTAACCAATTCTTCATCAGTAGCATTTTCATTGCCCCATCTTAAGTTGCTTGCGATGGTACCGCTAAAGAGAACGTTCTTTTGTAAAACAACAGCAACATTATCTCTTAATGTTCTTAAATCATAGTCTTTAACGTTGACACCCCCAACAAAAAGATCGCCTTCAGTTACGTCATATAATCTAGAAATTAAGTTTACAAATGAGGTTTTGCCGCATCCAGTAGAACCAATAACACCGATGAATTGACCGCTCTTAATGCTAACAGATAAATTTTCTAAAGCGTTTCTTTCAGCGGTTTCTGAATATTTAAATGAGACATTCTTAAATTCTACAGAACCATCTTTAACTTCATAAATAGGATTCTCTGGGTTTTTGATTGTTGGTTCTTCATTAAGAACCTCACCAATTCTTCTAATAGATTCTAAGCTCATAATTAACATAACAACAATCATTGAAATGAGCATTAATGCCATTAATATTTGAATACCATAGGTGATACATGCACTCATGTCACTAGCGGATACCGAGTAATATGTATAAGTCTTTGTGGCTTCATCGTATGTTGAATTGTGTAAGATAATCCATGAAGCAATAGTTAAGATTGCAATGTTAGAAATGTGGATACATGTATTCATAACTGGTTGGTTTAAAGCAACGATAGTTTCAGCATGTATGAACTCTTTTGCAATCCCATTAGAGGCTTTAGTGAACTTTTCTTGTTCAAATTCTTCTCTAACATAACTTTTAACAACACGTATACCATTGATGTTTTCTTGAACAGTTTGGTTGAGTTTATCATATTTTTTGAAGACTCTTCTAAATACAGGAAGGGCAAATACGCAGATAAGAATAAACGCCAACATAACGACTGGTGATAAACATACAAACACCCAAGCAAGTGGACCGCCTGTTAAGAACGCCATTGTCATTGAGAAAATGAGCATTAAAGGAGCGCGTATAACGATTCTTATACACATTTGGAATGCTTGAGAGGTGTTTTGAATGTCGGTAGTCATTCTTGTAATTAAAGAACTTGCTTCGAATTTATCAATGTTTGAGAAACTAAACGATTCAAGTTTTTCGTATAGGTCATGTCTTAAATTTCTAGCTAAGCCTGTAGATGCTTTAGCGGCAAAAATACCACCAAAAATGCCACATAATATAGAAAATAAGGATAGCCCAATCATTAGTCCAACGTATAGCCATAACCTAGACGAATTAAATCCATCTATGGTACGTCCTTGTATATCCTTAAATAATAAAGACATCAAGAAAGGAATAGAGGTTTCAGCAGCGACTTCACCTAACATAAAGAAAGGTGTAACTAAAGCGTACTTTTTAAACTCTCTAACGCTCTTTAATACTAATTTTACTTTTTGCCACAGATCTCTCATTTGCTGACCTCCAATAGATGCATAACTGTTGAAACACTAGGGCATTTAAATTTATCATGCCCCACATATAAACGGTTGAATAATAAGCCTTTCATTAACGCCATAAAACACACAGCGTAATGCTTAACATCACCTGGGTGTGCTGTACCTTCTTCTTGTGCTTGTTGAATCAAAAGATAAAGTTTATTTGTTGCAGCAAAACATGTTTTCAAAAATTCTTCATCTTTAAAATTGGTTGACTGCAACCTCAAGTTGAATAATAAATATAAAACAGAGTTATCGTATTCTGTGCCATTAGCCATAATGTCTAATAATGTTTTTACAAAATGTTTTATTGCTTCCATAGGTCGATCATAAGTGATTTCGTGAACCCTTAACAAAGAAGAAGCTTCACTTAAGGCATTGCTCATAACAGCGCAGAAAATATCGTGTTTACTTTTAAAATAATGATAAAAAAGGCCATGAGAACAATTTAGTTGGTTAGCAATTTGGTCAATAGTGACATCTTTATAATTGGTGAAAGAAAAAATCTTTGTCGCAGCTACAATCATATCGTTTCTACGTCTATCTTTAATTTGTGAGTTTTGAATTTCAGTTTTTGGCATAGTTTTTTCCTTTGACTAATTTGTCAATTTTTCTTAACAATTATAGTAACAAGTAAAAATATTAGCAAATATATTTTGCTATAGAATAACTATTGATAAGGTAAAATTTATTTAATAATTTTACATCTTTGGATAATGATGATTTAAGGATTAAATATAATGGCAATAATTAAGAAAAAATTAATATTAATATTAAGGTTTTCTATACAAAGTACATTAAAAATCTTTGAGATTTAGATATATTTTCATATAATTACTCAATATTTTTTCATAGATTGATATATTACTCGTTTAAATTATAAAAGACAATTTTATTAATATGGAAATGCTTATTAATATAAAAATATACCATATATTTTGATTTCAACGCGTATACGTGTATAATAATTGGCAATGAAAAATTTTGTCTTTATCTCACCTCAATTTCCGGATACTTACTATAGGTTCTGCGCAGCATTGCGTAGAAATGGTTTTAGGGTGTTGGGCGTTGGTGATACCCCATATAGTCAATTAGCTCAAGAAGTAAAAGATTCACTCGATGAATATTATTACTGCTGGGACATGGAAAATTTTGATAATGAAGTAAGGGCATTACAATATTTTGAAAGATGTTATGGCCATATTGATTATATTGAAAGCAATAATGAATATTGGCTTGAAAGAGACGCTAAACTCAGAGATATATTCCATGTTACTACTGGCATCGATGGAGAAGGCATTAAGGTTTACCAACATAAATCAATGATGAAGGCAAATTTCATTAAAGCCGGTTGTAAAGTTGCAAAATACATTCTTGTTGATACATATGAAAACTTCATGAAATTTGTTGATGAAGTTGGCTTCCCTGTTTTTTGTAAACCAGATATGGGTGTTGGAGCTGCGGGTGACTATAAAATTAAAGACGAAGAAGATATTAGATATTTCTTCACTAGCAAAAATCCAAACATTAAATACATTTGTGAACAATTCGTAACTGGTAATATTATTTCTTTTGATGGTGTTAGTAATTCAAAAGGAGAGGTAATCTTCTGTGACTCCGAATGCTTCCCACCTTCTATAAGCGATATTCTTAAAGAACAAAAAGATGTTTTCTATTATTGTTTACCTTTTGTACCTGAAGATGTTTTGAAAATTGGTAAAAAAGTTGTTAAAGCTTTTAATGTTAAAAATAGATTTTTCCACATTGAATTCTTTAGACTTACTCAAGATATTGAAGGCCTTGGAAAGAAAAATGATATTGTTGGACTTGAAACCAACATGAGACCTCCAGGAGGATATACCCCTGACCTAATCAACTTTGCTAAGAGCGTTGACTGTTATCAAATTTGGGCTGACTCAATGGCTTTTGATGAGAATTTCCAACGTATGGATCATCCAACTTACTATGCCGCAGTTGCTGCAAGAAGAGATGGGGTTGAATATTTCTATCGTGACGATGAAGTATACAACACTTTTAAAAATGAAATTTGTTCTAGCGGAAGATACCCTGAAATTTTAAGTGGATGTATGGGTAATAGATATTGGATGGCAAAGTTCACTAATATTGAAGATGTAGAATTATTCCATCAATATGTTAATCGTAGAGCCGGAGAATTGAAGATTAATCGTATGGTTCATCCATATCATGGAAGAAAACCTAGAATTGGTGAATCAATTTGTGATGTTCATATGGATGGAGCATGATATGAGAAAAATAATTGAGAATGAAGTTAGAGATGATGAAAGAGCCTATTACGGATCAAACGGAATGAGTTTTTTTAATATTAAAATAAAAGGACCTACTGATGGGGAGAGCGCATTTAAAGAGTGCAAAAATATTGATGTTAATAATTCTAGATGTGAACTTAGATACCCTTTCTGGCACAACACAAATGGCGATTATTATAAGATTACTTTAACCAAAACAGCTAGAGCGCCATGGTGGTATGACAAAAATATCACATTCAATAAAGTTATTTGTAAAGGTGTTAAAGCCCTTAGAGAGTGTAAGAATATTACAATTATAGATTCTAAGTTTATCTCAATAGAGTTTGGTTGGAACTGCAAAAATATCTATGTTGTTGATTCATATATTGAAGGATTTTATGCTTTCTTTGGTTCTAAAGAGGCAACGTTAAACAATATTGATTTTAAAGGTAAATATTCTTTCCAATACACCGAAAATATTGATATCAACAACTCTAATCTCGATACTAAAGATGCTTTCTGGCATTCTAAAAATGTTACCGTTACTGATTCTGTTATTAAGGGCGAATACTTGGGGTGGTACAGTGAGAATCTTACTCTTATTAGATGCAAAATTATAGGCACACAACCACTTTGTTACTGTAAGGGCCTTAAATTAATAGATTGTACTACCGAAGCTTGTGATTTATCTTTCGAAAATAGTGAAGTAGAAGGAAATATTATTGGAGACATTGTTTCGATTAAAAATCCTCAAAAAGGTTACTTAAATGTAAGTGGAAACATTGGTGAAATTATCGTTGATGAATACGATAGAAGCAATGGTGAATTCAAATTAAATAGATAATTATGGTTGGATATATCATTGTTAATCAAACAATCGGACATAACCAATATAAGATAGATAGATTTAAAGAAGAATTCTCGAAAAAAGGAATCTCTTTAACTGTGTTAATCAATGATGGTACTTTAGCAAAAATCGAGAATAATAAAGTTGTTATAAACTTCCCAAAATGTGATTTCGTTTTATATTTAGATAAGGATATATATTTAGCGCGCTTATTAGAAAAAGAAGGATATCTTTTATTTAATAATGCCGACTTTATCAAAATGTGTGATGATAAGATGCTTACTTTTGTTAGATGCGCTAACGAAGGCATTAACATGATCAAAACGATTGCTGGACCTTTGGTTTATGTTGATAAGCTCGAAGATAAACATTATGACTTCCTTAATAAGATTGTGGCAGAGTTAGGATTTCCGATGGTTGTCAAAAAAGTGTATGGTTCACTTGGTGAAGGGGTATATTTGGTTAGTAACTTAAAAGAACTCAAGAGACTTTATTCTGAAATATATCGTTTTCCAATTTTGTTTCAAGAATACATGGAATCAAGTAAAGGCAGGAGTGTAAGAGTCTTGGTAATTGATAAAAAAGTTGTTGGGGCTTTTGAAAGATTTAATGATGCTGATTTTAGAAGTAATTATAGTAATACAGCATCAAGTAGAAAATTAGATAACAATTCAAAATTCTTGCAAATTGCCGAGAAAATCGCTCAAAAATTAAATATTTTATATGCAGGGTTAGATTTTTTATATGACAAAAATAATAATCCAATACTATGTGAAATTAACTCAAATGCATTCTTTGAAGAGTTTGAAAAGGTAACGCATATTAATGTTGCAGAGTTATATAGAGACATGATTATTAAGAGGGTTCAAGATGAACAATAATAAGAAAAGATTCGATAAACCAACTAATCGTGATTATAAAGGTCTACAGGAATTTAAGGTCACAAAACAATGTGAGCTTTTACCTTTCCTTTTTGAAACACACAAAGGTATGAGTAACAACTCGATTAAATCAATGTTAAAGAACCACAAGGTCACAGTAGATGGTGCTCCGGTTAGTCAATTTGATTTTAAACTTGTTCCGGGAGATGTTGTAATTATATCTAAGAACCCAATCCATAAAATAACTAGAAGTAAACTACCTATTATTTACGAAGATGAAGAAATGATAGTAATTAATAAACCTAGTGGACTTCTTTCAATTGCTAGCGATAAAGAAAAGTCTTCTACAGCCTATAGAATGCTATCCGATTATGTGCAACAAAAAGATAAACATAATCGTATTTTCGTTGTCCATAGATTAGATGAAGACACAAGTGGTGTATTAATGGTTGTAAAAAACCCAAAGTTACAAAAGGCTTTGCAAGATGACTGGAATAATTTGGTAAGCAAGCGTGGATATTACGCTATTGTTGAGGGAGTTCCAAAACAAAAGAAGGGTCGCATTACCTCCTATTTAAAAAAGAACGTTCAAAATATGATGTATTCTTCCAAAAAAGAAGGAGACGGACAATACTCTATAACCAACTATGAAGTAATAAAATTTAATGATAAATACTCATTACTAGATGTAAATATTGATTCTGGCAGGAAAAATCAAATTAGGGTTCATCTAGGAGATATAGGACATCACGTTATTGGTGATGATAAATACGGTAACCCTAGTAATCCAATTAAAAGACTTGGATTACATGCTTATGAACTTGATATAAAGCATCCGTTCACTAATAAGATCATGAAATTTAAGGCGCCAATGCCTAAAGAATTTGATACATTGTTTAAATAATTATTAGTTTGTATTTTCACTATATGTGAAATTTTACTATAATATTTTAGCATATGTTGAAGAATAGATATTTCAAAGCAATTGTCTCAAGCGCATCATCGATCCTTCCAATGATTGGTATTGTGATTCTTTTATCTATGATTAGAATCGAAGGGAATGTATCTATTGTCCCTTTACAAAACTTTGATTACATTGCTTTACTAATTGGTACTCTTGTTATGATAGTGGGTCTAGGATTCTTCCAAGTAGGGGCCGCGACCGGTTTAGCCAAGGTTGGTGAATACATGGGTGGTTCGCTTTCTAAACAAACCAAGTTATTTATAGTAATTATCTTTTCTTTCTTACTCGGTGCTTTGATCACTTGCGCTGAACCTTCTATATTGATTGTCTCCAGTCAAGTTAATATACCTAGCTTCTTATTAATAGGCGCTATTGCTATAGGTGTTGGTATATTTGTTGTTGTTGGTGTTGTTCGTATTATTTTCCATGGTCAACTTAAAGGATGGTACCTTTTATATTATTTCATTGTGTTTATGCTTGTCTGCTTAATTGGTATAGATGATGAAATGAGAAAATTCCTACCATTTATCTTTGATGCTGGTGGCATCACTACCGGATCTGCTACAGTTCCATTTATTCTTGCCTTGGGTGCTGGTGTTGCGTTTGTTAGAGGTGGTAGAAAATCAACCAGCGACTCATTTGGCTTAGTTGGTATGGCTTCTATTGGACCTATTTTATCAATGACGCTTCTACTATTATGTAACAAAAGTGGATTTTCAGCATACCATGTATCTACTTTTGAAGGTTTCAAAAATTTTGGTGAAATTTTTCTTAGGATGGGTGAAGCAATGGTTCCGAGTGGTAAAACACACCTTGGAACAATTATCGAGGTTATTATGGCCTTGTTGCCTATTATTGTTATTTTCGTTATTTATGAACTTATATTCATTAAGCTCCCTAAGAACAAAATTAAAGGATTGGTGTTAGGTTTTACCTGGTCATTTGTAGGTTTAGTAATATTCTTAACAGGAGTAAACGCTATCATGTATCCGTTTGGTAGTATGGTTGGACAAAGTTTGGGTGCTATTAAACAAGATTGGGTAATTATATTGATATGTTTCATTATTGGTCTTGTCACAGTCTTCTGTGAGCCTGCGGTCCATATCTTAACTGGTCAAATTTGTGAGATTAGTGATGGAACTATTAAAAGAAGAACAATTGTTATTTCTTTATCGATTGGTGTTGGTATAGCTATTGGATTAGCCACAATTAGAACGATAGTGGGTTTCAACATTATGTGGATAATTATTCCAGGTTATATGCTATCGATTATTTTAATGTTCTTCTGTCCTGATATATATACCGCAATGGCGTTTGATGCGGGTGGTACTGCTAGTGGTCCTATGTCGGTAAGTTTCATTTTGCCTATGATTATTGGGATCACATATAAGCGTAATGGTGAAATAGCAGTTAGTGATATGTATTATGAAAGATCATTTGGTGTCGTTGCTCTTATTGCTTTAACACCTATTCTTACTATTCAAATTCTTGGTATCGCTCACAACATTCGTAATGCGTATAGGATGCGCATCGCTTTTGATACAATTGATGATCCTAACGATGCACAAATTATTCATTTTAAATAAGGAGGATTTATGGCTAAAAAAGTTGATAATACAAATGCTAAAAAAGTAAAAAAACCTGTAAAACAAGTAGAAAAAGCCTTAAATCCTAATGCTTTTGAAAATAAAAACGATCTTGTTAAGCTTTACGTTTATACAGTTATTGTTGATTTATCTGTTGGAAGGAACGTTGAGAAATTGATGCAAAATTTAGGAAGCTCAATTCAATTTACTAATATCGGTAGAGGAACAGCGAGCAAGGAAATTTTAAATATATTGGGTGTTCCAGATGATACAAAAGCAGTTGTTCACGCTTTAGTAAATGAAGATAGATTAGAAGATATCCAAAGAGAATTAACAATATTCTTTACTGCTAATAAAAAGAACAGAGGTATAGGTTTTGCCATTCCTTTCTCTTCAATTGAAGGAGTAAGAATCTATAAATACTTAACTCAAACTATGTAAGGAGAAAACACCATGGAAGAAAAGAAAGAATTAGGTTTCGAAGTCATTTATGCAATCTTAGATAACGGATTTGCAGATCAAGCAATACTAGCAGCTAGAGAGGCTGGAGCAAAGGGCGGAACTATTTTACGTGCTCGTGGTAGTAGTAACATTGGTGTTGATAAAAAGTATGGTATTACAATCACTCCTGAAAAAGAAGTTCTAATGATATTAGTTAGGTCAGATATTAAAGACGCTGTTATGGATGCTATATATAAGGCTGGTATAGAAGAAATGAATAGAGGAATAGTCTTCTCGTTACCGGTAACTTCGACCGTTGGTCTAAAATATTAAATAACTACACTCGTTTGAGTGTTTTTATTTAAAGTATTTATTTACTTCGTGCGCTTACGTATAATGTACTCATGGACATTTCGTTCAATAAAGACGAAGGCAGAAAGAAATTAAAGTTCCCAAGGTTTTTGATGTTCCTTAGAAACCCAAGGTCATTATTTTATTATTTCTTGTTTTTATGTGTGCTTGGTATAGGCTTTTTTGCTGTAAGTTTATTTGATCATAATTTCACCACCCCATTTACTGGTGACTATACCATGCAACAATTGCCTTTCTATACCAACGGATATGATGATTGGTGGCGTTTTATTACTACTGGTAAATTCACGTTGTATGACCCTAATACCTATTTAGGTGCAAGTAGTGTTGGAAGTAATGCTTTCTATTATTTAACTGACCCATTCTTCCTACCTATACTGCTTTTCCCTAGAGACGCAATATTACAAGGTATAGCTATTCTCACCATTATTAAGATGGCAACTGCAGGGCTTATGTTCTGTTTATATTTAAGATACATGGGTGCAAAAGAATCTATTGCACGTATGGCAGGTATAGCTTACGGATTCTGTGGATGGATTACATGGTACCTCTGGTTTAACCATTTTACGGGTGTTGCAGTCATGTTCCCTGTAATTCTTTTAGGAGTAGAAAAAGTATTAAGACAAAAACGTCCTTGGCTTTTAATGATTGCTCTATTCTTGATGGGCCTATGTAACTATTTCTTCTTCTTTACATTCTTAGTTTGCACATTTATTTACGCTATGTTTAGATTCTTCCAAAGACTTAAGTTAAATACAGCTAAAGAAAACTGGAAGATATTAGGTATAGGGTTTATAGGATTCTTAGGAGGATGTTTGCTAGCAACTATTGTTGTCATGCCTGCTACATTAGCCACATTAAATTCTCCTAGAGCAACTGATAAAAGTTATCTACATACATTATTAGAGGCTGTTAAGAGTGGTAATTTTGGCAAGGTGTTTGGATTACTTTTTGACTGGAGAGTAGCCGATAACGCTGCTTACAAGAATTATTATCCTGTTATAAGCTTTATATTCCCTGTCATGAGTGATAGAGGTACCGCTTTAACTCAATCTAGATATTATGACAATATTGCGGGTTCTTTCTTCTGTTATTCGCCTTTCATAATAATGTTTGTGCCTGCGATTATTGATTCTATTAGAAAGAAAAAAATATCACATTGGATAGCTATAGCGGTCTTTATCCTAATGTTATTCTCCCCATTTTTCTATTACGCCTTCCATGGATTTACCAATGGTTACGCTAGATGGAATTTATTTGTTACAACATCGTTTATGACATATGTTGCTTTATATATGAGCAAAATGGAGTCTCGACCTCGTTGGACTGTATTTTGTGGCATGGGTGTAACGATTATCTTAATATGGTTAGCAATTTTATTTGCTGCAAAAGTCCATATGGATTTTGGAAGTATGGATCGTTATGTAAGACTCAGATATATCTATGACAATATGGGAACTTATGGTTTCTTAATTGTTGAAGGTGTTGTTGCTACAGCTTATGTTATCGTTGTTTCGCTGACGATATTCTTCCTTTATAACAAAAAGTACCGAGACAATACTTTAAAAGTTTTTGTTATGGCTGAAGCTTTACTTATGGGCGCTTTAACTATCTATGGACATGGTGTTAATGATTTGACATATGTTGGTGGTAACCCTGAAAGAAGAGCGGCTCTAGCTACATTACTTCAAAAGATGAACAATATGGATGAAAACAAAAATAGACATTTCCGTATTTATACAACACAAGAAACATACGCTAACCCTAATGATGGTATGTTAAACGATTATAACGGAACATCTATGTTCCATTCCGCTTATAACTATAATGTTCAACGTTATGCATATTGGAACGGCATTATTGGTTATGCTTCAGGTTATTCAGGAAACTACCTTGAAAAGAGACATAACATGGATGAATTTTTGGGTATTAAATACCACTTTATTCATAAAGACAGTTATTTTTATGGTGGTTCCCAAGCTATTTCAGATATGTATAAGTATTATCAAGGTAATATGCCTTTAGGATACAAGAATGTAACTGGTAGTAAGTTTGGAAATAACACATATTGGGTTTATGAAAATCAACAATTTGTAGATCTTGGATTTAGCTTTGATAAAGTCGCTACCTATAAAGATAAAAATGATGATGGAAGTATTTATCTTACAAGAAGACCATTTATTAACGAGGTGTGTTTAGATGAACTTTATCTTACTTACGGAATCATGGGTGAAACAGAAGTAGAAAAGGCTAAAGAAATACTGGGTCCTGAAAACGTTAAGACCATGAATACAATTAAGAATCAACAAATCATTGATACAAAAGAAGCTACGGAGAAAATGTACACAAAGACATATTATGATGTTACTGGACAAATTGCTAATCCTGAAAAGAACGCTTCTAGCATATATATGAGTAATCTTTTATTACATAGTTTAGATACCTTCCCTTCAACTACAACTAAACCTACTGATACATTAGTGGCTGGTAGATACGTGACCGTTATTAAATTTAATTATGATGATCCTAATCCTAAAAATAATTTCCCATATGACCCTAAAGGTATGGCCATTTATTTAAAGAACTCATATGATAGGAAAAACGCAGTTAATGTTTATTTAGTTACTGAAGATAATGGTGTTGAAAAGTTTGTTGCTTTTGATAATCACATGGATACAGTTTTAGATACTGGTGATTCCTCATATAAGAATTACCGCGGATTCTACTCTAATCCAACAACTTTAAATAACGGAACAGTGGTGGACGCTCCTAAAATTACTAAGATGATTATTTGTAGTAGAAATACTGCTGTATATAACTATGATATTTTCTACGATACTGCAACTAACTATGAAGCTCGTGTAGAAAAGATTAAAGAATATGGTTTACAAGATGTTCACTATGATATTAATCACTTTGACTTTAAAACAAACTATGAAAAGCAAAGACTTATTGTAACTCGTATACCTTACGAAAAAGGGTGGAGTGTAAGTGCAAAACTTGCTGACGGAACTACAAAAAATCTTGATGTATTTAGCGCTCAAGGAGGGTTTACATCTTTCTTTAGTGAAACAGGAGAAGTTACATATAATATGGACTTCTATACTGCTTATTTAAAAGAAGCAAGTTTGATATCTACTCTTGGTGAGTTTATATTTGCTTCAACTTTAATTGGATACGTATTCTTGGATCAACATAAAAAAGAACAAGAATTTAAAAAATCGCTCAATTTCGCAAGATAATACTGTAAAAACCAAATAAATTTAAAATGGCGTTGGTCATTTTAATATAGAATTTTTGATATTTGGTTCTTATTAACCTTATATATTTTAGAAATAATTTCAATTATATCGCGGTTGGTTAATCCTTTTGATTTGAGCAGGTCAATAGCTTCATTTATATCATCAAGAGGGAGTTCGTTTTGTATTTTATTACCCTCTACTACTATAACCATTTCTCCTATTAATGAGTCATCATCTATATTAGACAATTCTTCCAAAGTCCCTCTTATAAATTCTTCGTTCAACTTTGTTAATTCTCTACCTATTACTGCTTTTCTATTTCCTAGTACGTTATATATGACTTTTAATGTATCTTTAATGCGGTGTGGTGCCTCATAAAAGATTAGAGTTTCTTCTCTATCTTTCATAGCGTTTAATTCTTTGATGGCTTCATTATTTTTAGGGCTTAGGAACCCATAAAAGTAAAAGTGAGAAGTATCAAGCCCCGAAGCAAGTAAACAGCTTAAGAAAGCAGAACTACCGTTTATAATTGATACATTTATATCGTTAGCAATACATTCTTTAACAAATATTGAACCAGGATCACTAATGCCTGGATATCCTGCGTCACTCATATATACAACTTTGGTTCCAGATTTAATCTTGTTAATTAATGTTTCGCTAGCAGCTTTTTCATTATGCTCTCTAAGCGAGAAAGTTGGCTTAGATATATTAAATTTATTTAATAAAGATGATGTATTTCTTGTATCTTCACAAGCGACTAAATCGCATTCTAAAACAACATGTTTAGCTCTATCTGTAAACTCTTTCAAATTGCCGATTGGTGTGGCAATTAAGTATACGAGAGGTTTGTTAGATGTAAAACTTTTATTTTTGGTCATCTTGTTTCTTGGTTGGTTTTTTATTTTTGTGTGGAATTACAAATTGCTTATTAAAATCCGCTAATGACATGAAGATAAAGCCTTCTTCATTATCAAGTCTAACGGTAGCGCTGATTACATTAATAGCACCAACTTTATGTCTAACTTTATCGATAAATACTTCTTGTCCAATTTCTGGATAGTCTTTCTTTAAATCGGTGTATGCATCATCTTCATATTTTAAACAACACATAAGCTTTCCGCAGTGTCCGCTTAATTTAGGAATATTGATGGCGAGCATTTGGTTCTTTGCTCTATTAATTGATATACCATCAAACTCGTTTAAGAATGTTGCGCAACATAAAGGTAGACCACACATACCAAGTCCGCCTATTAATTTAGCCTTATCTCTAGTTCCTACTTGTCTTAATTCAATTCTTGTTTTAAGTCTAAAGGCTAGAGCTTTTAATAATTCTCTAAAGTCCACTCTATCATCAGAAACATAAGAAAATATTACCTTTGATTTATCAAGTGTATATTCACAAGATATTAAATGCATGTCTAGGTTGTTTTTCTTTACTTCTTCTTCACAAACCACAAGTGCATTTTTGGCATCTTTGGCGTTCATATCAGCTAATTTGATATCTGTTTCTGTGGCTTTTCTAACGATTGGTTTCAATCCTAAGGAGGAGCGGTATTTAGAAATATCCATTGGAAGGATAGATACTTCTCCTAATTCAATTCCTCTAGCGGTTTCTACAACGACTTTATCCCCAAGTGCAAAGTTATTAGATTTTGATCCAAAGAAATATGATTTATTACTATTCAAAAACTTTACACCTACATAATGGGTATAGTTTTCATTTTCATTTTTTAATTGAAATTCTTCCATGGTTACTCCTTCACTATCTCAAAGATAAGGTGATCTAACTGTAAAAGGATATTTAAGTTTAGATTAACTAGATTTCTTTGTTTTTGGATTTCTAATAAGCTATCTTGCACATGGTTAAGTTTACCTGCAAGACTAGAAAGTATTTTATCATAACTTTTAAGTCTGATGATGTTATTATTTTGAATATTTAATAAATCTTCAAAAAATTGAGCCAATATATCTAAGAAAAACCTAAAGGATTCTTTGTTACTTATTAATGGTTCAATTTTCGTTTGCATATAGAAAATAGCTTCACGTCTATTGTCTTTTTCTAGTTCTATTAATAATTCTTCTATAGCTTTTTTAGAATCTAAGTATGATTTTGATTTTTCTTCATCTTTAAGGAAATCAAAGATAAGTTCGCTGTCGTTAAAAAAGTATGATAAGAGTTCAGCATCATCTTTGCTTACCCCAAAATCTACAGCACCCGCTATAACTTCTTCTCTATCAATGAGTTTTAGATGCATAGTTTGGCATCTAGAAACAATTGTTGGCAAAATACTATTTTCATTATTTGTTGTTAAAAAAGCGTACACATTCTTTTTTGGTTCTTCTAAGAATTTTAAGATGCTGTTGATTGCTACATTGGTCATATTCTCAATCAGGTGGATGACATAAACCATAATGCCTTTTCTTTCTACAGCGGTCTTTTCAAATTGTGATTCAATAGATTCAATGTAATCCTTTTTGATAGATTCTTTTGAGCCATCAAATATTAAAAAGTCAGGATAATTATTATGTTCAACTCTTAAACAAGAAATACAGTTGTTGCAAGCAAGTGGATCTCTAGCATCGCATATAATTGATTTGGCTAAATAAGTGGCCACTTCTTTTAATGGAGTTCCTGGGGCACCAACAAGTAAATATGCATGGGAAAGTTTCTCGTTTTCAAGTGAGTTTATAAAGGTTTTGTATATAATTGGTTGGGTTTTTGCGAGGTATTTTCCTATTTGCATATTCTTGGAAGGATAGCTTCTAAAGTATTTTTGAATACTGTATCAGGGTCTTTAGAAGCATCGATTACAATAAATCTTTCAGGTTGTTTTTTAGCTAGTAATAAGAATGATTCTCTTACTTTTTTGTGGAATTCTATTTTCTCTAAATCGAGCCTATTAACTTCTCTATCAGCGTTCTTGGCAATACGTGCTAAACCTATCTCTGGTTCAATGTCAAAAAGTATTGTTAAGTCTGGCCAAGTGTTATCTGTAGCAAACATATTAATGTCAATAATTTTTTGAATGCCTAAACCTCTAGCACCACCTTGATATGCTAAAGAAGAATCTATGTATCTATCACAAATAACTAATTTACCTTCTTTTGTTGCAGGCCATATTTTTTCTACCAAGTGTTGTCTACGAGCAGCAGCATATAATAAGGCTTCTGCTCTAGGATCCATGGCGGTGTTTTGTTTATCTAATATTACATTTCTAATTTGTTCAGCAATTGGTGTGCCACCAGGTTCTCTAGTTCTAACAACGTCATAGCCTCTTTTTATAAGCTCTTCGACAACTCTATTTGTTGCGGTGGTTTTGCCACTTCCTTCTGGTCCTTCGATTGTGATAAACATATTTATACTTTCCTTCTTCCTTCTAGGGCTTTTAATAAAGTTAATTGGTCCGTGTAATCAATATTTCCGCCCATTTGTAATCCGTAAGCTAATCTTGTTACCGAAACATTATAATCTTCTAAAAGCTTTGAAATATATAATGCTGTAGTTTCTCCATCAACTGTTGGGTTTGTAGCCATGATGACTTCTTTAATTTGGTTAGATGATACTCTATCCAATAACGATTGAATGTTAAGTTGATCTGGCCCTATACCCTTAGCTAAATTTAGTTCACCATGCAATACATGGTATAGTCCTTTATATCCTTCTGACTTCTCTAAAGATAAAACATCTTTTGGATTGGAGACTACCATAATAGTGGATAGGTCTCTATTTTCGTTTTCACATATTTCGCAGAGATCTTTATTTGTTAACATTCCACATTTAGGGCAATGATGAATGTTGTTAATATCTTTGATAGCATCTACAAATTCGTCTAAATCTTCTTTAGAAAAATTCAACATGGCAAAAGCCATTCTTTCGGCGCTTTTTCTACCGACACTTGGTAATTTGGCAAAAGAATCTTCAAGTCTTTCAACGGGCTTGAGTTTGTCCATTAAAAACCAAGTCCCCCTCTACCTGCTAACTTTTCTTCTATAGCATCGTTTTCCTCATCAATTTGTTCATAAAGTTCGTTTAAAGCCATGACAATCATTTCTTCAACCATCTCTTTATCTTCTAAGGCATCTTTATCAATATCTATTTTTTGGACTGTTTTATCGCCTTTGACTGTTACAGTTACTGCCCCAGCTTTATTAACAGTAAATTCTTTTTCTGCTAAAGCATCTTTCGCTTTTTGTAATTCCCTTTGCATCTTTTGAGCTTGGGCCATTAATTGTTGCATGTTCATGTTATTTATTCCTCCGTAATGTTGAAATCATCTTCTTTGGCTTTAGGTTGTTTTCCTATAGCGTATAAATCTACATACATTTTTTGTAATTCAACAGACTCGTTTCTTGAGACTGCATATACAAATAGTTTTCTATTAAATACAGTTTGAATAACGTCCTCAATATGGGCTTGGTTTTCAATGAGATTGGCTTTGTTTGTGATAATTGGTAATTGGAATACAATAATTAAGAATTTGTTTGAAACCACAAGAGGAGTGGAATCAACAAGTAATGAAGCTGCTTTTCCAAGTTCTGGATGATTCATTAGTTTCTTGATATTACCCCATCCTTCTATGATTTGGTTCTTAATATCCTTTTTGCTGCACGAAATCATCTTAAGAAGAGTCTCTGCTTCAATATGGAAATGATCGCCACTAACAGCGGACTTAAACATCATGATTTTGTTAGATGTTTTAATATCCGAATATGAAGGAACTTCTTCTTTCTTACTTTCGGCAACTGGAACTTCTTTTTTGATTATTTCTTCAGGTTTCACCAAAGGAACAAAATCTTCCTCGATAGTTTTTGGTTTTGAAATTTCTATAGGTTTTGCAGTGTTTTCTGCTTGTTTTACGCTGTTTTCAATAATTTTGTTATTTTCTATTTGTGTATTTGTAACAGGTTTATCTTGTCTATTTTTCTTACGTGTTAACTTAAGTAAAGTAACCTCAAATAGAGGGTTTATGTCGTTAACATTTTTATATTCTTTAAGTGCGTTAAGTAAAATATCAATCATTTCCACTAAGTCATCACTAGATACTATAGAGGCAATCTCTTTTGCAGACTCTTCATCAACAAATTGGAAGAGGTCCCTTCTATATGTTAGAGAATAAATAAGAACGTCTTTAAGTATTACCAATAAGTCGTTTGACAATCTTTTAACATCGGTGCCTTTTTGGATGTAGTGGTTGAGTTTAGAAAGAACATTTCCAACCTCTCCGTTTGCAATATCTTTAATGAGATTTATTTTCTCTTCTTTTGATTCTAAGGAGAAGATTGAAAGAACATCTTCTTCATTAAGAGTATTTCCAGAATAAGCAAGAACTTGATCAAGAATGCTTAGAGCATCTCTCATACCTCCATCGGCCAACGAGATGATTGTATCAATTGCTTCTTTATTGTATGTAATACCTTCTTTTTCTAATACTATTTTTAATCTTTCCCTGATGTCATCGTCACTTACCTTTGTGAAGTCATATCTTTGACACCTTGAAAGGATGGTAGGAAGTATTTTATGAGGCTCGGTCGTAGCGAGAATAAAAATGACATGCTCTGGAGGTTCTTCTAATGTCTTCAAAAGTGCATTAAAAGCTTCAGGAGTCATCATGTGTACTTCATCAATTATGTAAACTTTATATCTACCTAAAATAGTAGAGTATTTAACTTTCTCTATTAAATCTTTAATTTCATTAATACCACGATTACTAGCAGCATCGATTTCTAAAACATCAGGATGAGAACCATCGAGTATCGCTTTGCAATTTTTACACTTGTTACATTGGTGTCCAATTCCTTCGTCGCAGTTTAAAGCCTTGGCAAATAACTTAGCCATTGTGGTTTTGCCAGTCCCTCTAGGCCCAGTAAATAAATATGCATGAGCAATTTTATTTGTTGCTAAAGCGTTTTTAAGAGTCTTAACAATATGAGTTTGACCTGCAACCTCATCAAATGTACTTGGACGATATGTTCTATATAATGCTTTGTATGCCATAATTACCTAAATTATATCTAAATTATAAGATTAGACAAAGAATTATATTCTTTTCATATCAAAAATGTGCCTTTCTAACAATTTTTACTTATGATATAATGCACTTTGCGTATGGAAGAAAGTTTAAGAAATCGTTTAAATACAGCGGAAAAACGTCTAGAAGAAATTGATAACGCTCTACTTGATGAGAATGTTGCAAAAGATGTAAGACATTTTCGTGATCTTTCAAAAGAAAGAAGTTATTTAGATAAGCAAGTTGAGGCCTATCATCGTTATAAAAAAGCCGCTAGTGATTTAGAAGAAGCTAAATTAATGGCTAATGAATCCGATCCTGAACTTTCTGAAATGGGAAAAGAAGAAGCTAGTAGATTAGAGGCTTTATTAGAACAAACATTAGCGGAAATTAAAGAATTATTATTACCTAGAGATCCTAATGACGATAAGAATATTATTGTTGAGATTAGGGGGGCTGCTGGTGGAGATGAAGCAAACATATTTGCTGGTGACTTATTTAGAATGTATACAAGATATGCCGAAACTCAAGGCTGGAAGATACAAATGTTAGATGAATCTCCTTCTGAAGCTGGAGGGTTTGCTAATGTTTCTTTCATGATCAAGGGTGACATGGTCTATTCAAAATTAAAATTTGAATCAGGATCACATAGAGTTCAAAGGGTTCCTCGTACCGAAGCAAGTGGTAGAATTCATACTTCCACCGCGACAGTTTTGGTTATGCCAGAGGCCGAAGAAATTGATGTTCAAATTAATCCGAATGATTTACAAGTAGATACATATCACTCACAAGGTGCCGGTGGACAAAACGTTAATAAAACCGAATCCGCTGTTCGTATTACACACAAGCCTACCGGTATTGTTGTTGCTTGCCAAACTGAAAAATCTCAAATACAAAATAGAGAGATTGCCATGCAAATGCTTAGAGCAAAAATCTATTCAACTTTATTAGCAGAACAACAAGAGAAAATAGATAGCGAAAGAAAATTAAAAGTTGGCACAGGTGAAAGAAGTGAAAAAATTCGTACCTATAACTATCCTCAAAATAGAGTAACTGATCACCGTATTGGTTTTACAATTCAACAATTGGATAGAGTAATGGAGGGTGAATTAGAGCCTATTATTGAAGCACTTATCCATTATGACCAAGCCACAAAAATGGCTGGTGAAAGCAATGCCTAGTTTCCGCGAAATATATTTTGAACTTAAAAAAGAAAATGAGAATTTTACCGACGAGGTAATTTTTTCTTTATTAGAAGATATTAGCGGGTTAAAAAGGACTGACATTATTATAAATTTTGATTCTCAAATAAATAACGTTGATAAATATAATAAACTTAAAATTAGATTATTAAATGGTGAGCCATACCAATATGCTTTGGGTTATACATATTTCCTTGGAAACAAGTTTTATGTTAATGAAAATGTATTAATACCTAGACAAGAGACAGAACAATTAGTCTTAGAAATAGAGGGTTTTTTGAGCAAAAATCCATTATTTTCGCACAATAACATATTAGATATCTGCTCCGGAAGCGGAGTTATTGGTATTTCCTTGAGTAAACGTCTTAATGTAAGTGTTGATCTTTCTGATATATCGGATAAAGCAAACGGAGTTGCAAAACAGAACTCTATTTTAAATAAGACAAATGTAAATATTTATTTAAGCGATATGTTTAACGATTTACCGGAAAAGAAATATGATATCATTGTTTCAAATCCACCTTATATTAAGAGTGAAGAAACCGTGGATAAGGCAACTTTAAAATATGAACCCCATCTAGCTTTATTTGCTTTACCTCAAACATATTTTTACGAAGATATATTTAAAAACAAAGATAGATTTTTAAATTCTAGTTTCCTTTTGGCTTTTGAAATAGGTGAAGATATGGAAGACAGTTTAAAAGAACTTATTGCAAAATACTTTAAAAATGTTGATTATATATTCAAAAAAGATTTATACAATAAAACGAGGTTCTTATTTATATGGAAAATATAGGTCTAGATCTTAATAAAGCTGCTTCTATATTGCTTGATGGCGGTGTAGTGGCTTTTCCTACTGAAACCGTAATGGGGATGGGTGTTGTTTTTGATAATTTTAACGCTTATAAACATTTAAATGAACTTAAAGGAAGACCCGAAGATAAGCCTTATACAATGATGCTTGGTTCAGTAGAAGAAATAGAAAAATATGCTTATATAGATGATGATGCAAAAAAGATAATTAATGCTTTTATGCCAGGGCCTATTACAGTTCTATTAAAAGCAAGGGAAAATGTACCAAGTTATGTAACCCATGCTACTAATATTGTAGGTATAAGAGTGCCTGATTTTGATATAGTTAATAAGCTCTTAAAAATCGTTAAAAAACCTTTACTTTCTCCAAGCGCTAATCCTTCAGGTATGCCACCTGCACTGGACCCTAAAAAAGTTACTGTTTACTTTGATAAATCATTAGAATATATTATTGATTACAGTTCAAAAGGAGAACTTCCTTCAACTATAGTTGATTTAACTAAGGATATACCTATAATTATTAGAGAAGGAAGCATTAAAAAAGAATTGATATTTGATACATTGAAGGAGAACAAGGTATGAAAATTGCTATTGGATGTGACCATGGTGGATTTGAATTAAAGGAACAATTACGTAGATATTTATCTGCTAATGGTCATGAAGTTATTGATTGTGGAACAGATTCCGTTGAAAGCGTCCATTATCCAGTATTCGCTAAAATGGTTGCTAAAAACGTTTTAAGTGGTAGAGCAGAATTCGGTATTGTCATTTGTACTACTGGTGAGGGTGTATCAATTACCGCTAATAGATTTAAAGGTATTAGGTGTGGTATTGCATATAACGATGAAGTTACACGTTTAATGAGAGCACACAACAACGCTAACATTATTTCTTTCGGAGCTAGATTTATATCGTTAGAAGATGCTATTAAGAGAGTTAATATCTTCTTAACAACAAAATTTGAAGGCGGAAGACACCAAGTTCGCGTTGAAATGATAGACGAAGATTAGTCTTAAAAATATAAACAAAAAAAGAAAATTGGCCATTTGGTCAATTTTTTTGTAATTTCTTATATTTTCAATGTCCTATATAAGGGGAGGTATTTATGTTTTTAAGAGAATTTAAGTATTTTTGGGTATTTCATCTTTGCTAATGGTTCATCTATCTTTTCAAATTGCGTTTCTAAATGAGTACGAAAAAGAGAAAATCAACATATCAGAGAAGATGTAATAAGCCGCTTATTAAAGGTAAGTTTTATCGTGTGAAAGACAGGAATGGTGGACATATTCAAAGTTATATAAAAAGAATACGAGGAAGAATAAGTATTGGATTGTTAGATTTACAGATTCTAATGGTAGATATAGACGGTTATTGTTTCACCAAATAGATCCAAAATTAGAATGTACAGGTGCAAAGAGTTTTATTATTACTCAGCCTCAGATAGTTAAATACGAGCAGTTTAAACACTCTTATCCATATGAAAATTTAAGGGCTCAGAAAGATGATAAAGTAACTGATAAAAGGATACAAAATAAAAAAATGAGCTACACGCGCCTATTACAGCCCAATGTGCTTGCTCTCCATTATTCAATCAAAATTTTTAAGGTGTTGCAATATGAATAGTTATAAGTGCCCGATTTGTGGAAACACAAACATTAATTCGATAGGGATTCGTAATGGTCATCCTTATTGTCGTAGATGTATATCTTTTCGTGGTGAAGAAGTGCTTTCTGATGATAAATATCCTCATGATGCCCCTATTTTTATTGATTATAATCTTTCAGAAGACCAAAAAAAGTTATCAAAAGAAATACTTTCTAACTATAAAGAAGGAAGAAATACATTAGTCCATGCGGTATGTGGAAGTGGAAAAACAGAAATTGTATTAGAGGTGATTAAATATTCAATTAGGTGTGGAGAAAAGGTTGGTTTTGCTATACCTAGAAGAGATGTGGTTATAGAACTCTGCGAAAGATTTAAAACAATATTTAAGGAGAATAGTGTAGTAGCAGTATATGGTGGGCATACAGATACCTTAAAAGGGGATTTGATAGTTCTAACCTCTCATCAATTATATAGATACGAAAATTATTTTGATTTACTAATTATGGATGAAATTGATGCTTTTCCGTTCAAAGGTGATGAAGTATTAGAAGCTTTTTTTGAAAGAGCTATTAAAGGTAACTATGTTTTAATGAGTGCAACCCCATCTAAACAAGTGTTAGATAAATTTACCACCGATAAAAATAGGATGGTGGAACTATTTTCTAGATTTCATCATTATCCTCTACCTGTTCCTAAAGTTATTATCAGAAAAGAATTTTTACTTTTAATTTACCTTGTTGAGTATTTAAAAAGGTATTTAAAAGCCAATAAGCCAGTAATGATTTTTACACCCACTATTGAAGTGTGTGAACAAATATATAAGTATCTTTCGATTTTTTGTAAAGGAGGAGATTATGTACATTCTCAAAGGAAGGATAGGAGTAAAACAATTGATAAGTTTAGGAATGGAAAAAGCAAGTACATCGTTACTACCGCAGTTTTAGAAAGAGGGGTTACAGTTAAAGACGTTCAAGTCATCATCTATAATGCAAGTCATTCTTTTTATGATAGACATGCTTTAATTCAAATATCTGGGAGAGTTGGAAGGAAGAAAGACGCTCCTACCGGGGAGGTGATTTATCTTGCTACAAGAAATAACGAAGAAATTAAAAATTCAATATCAGAGATTAAAAGAGCCAATGAAAATTTGCAAAATTTGCTTTAAAGAAATTTGTGTGAATTCGTTAAGGACTCTAGGTGGTAATAAGTACTGTATATGTGATAGGTGTTATTATAAATTTAAACCTATATTTATTCACTACAAAATAGATGGTATCAATGGTATATCTTTATACCCATATGACGATACTATAAAACAGTATATTTATATCCTTAAAGGATGTTATGATATAGAACTTTCGCAGGTTTTTTTACAAGAATTCGCGGGTTTTTATAAAATATACTTTCACGGTTATACTCTAGTTCCTATGCCTAGTAGCAAGGAAGATGACGCGCGTAGAGAATTTAATCATGTTGAAGAGATTTTTAAGTATCTTGGTCTACCCTATTTAAAGATAATAGAGAAGACCAAAAAATATAAGCAATCTGATCAACATCATTCAAAAAGAAAAGAAATTATAAAATACTTAAAAGTGTCTAATTTAGAAAAAGTAAGAAATAAGAAAATTTTGTTAGTAGATGATATAGTCACAACAGGATCAACAATAAAATCTGCTATTAAATTATTAAGACCTGGAAGACCAAAGAAAATCAAAATAATGACGATTGCAAAAGTAATGGGTCATTAGCCATTATTGTGTTTTAATGCTTTGCATTGGACATAAATAGTCAATAATGTTATATTTATTGAGCAACTCGTTAGAAGTGTAAATAGGAAAGGTGCAATTTATTGCATACGGTATTATTATGGGTTTATTCGATAAACATTTGATTAAAAAGTATCAAAAAGAAGCCAAGAAAGTTATCGCTTATGAAGAAGAAATGGCTAAGTTAAGCAATGAAGAACTTGCTGCTAAGACACCATATTTTAAAGACTTATTGGCGAATGGAAAAACTTTAGATGACATCAAATATGAAGCATTTGCTGTTGCAAGAGAAGCTGCTAAAAGAACATTAAATGAATTTCCATATCCAGTTCAAATTATTGGTTCATTAGTCTTACATAATGGTGATATTGCCGAAATGAGAACCGGTGAAGGTAAAACCTTAACTGCAACTATGGCGGTTTATCTCAACGCTTTAGCTGGTAAAGGTGTTCACGTTGTTACTGTTAACGAATATCTTTCAGAACGTGATGCTAACTGGATGGGTCAAGTATATAGATTTTTAGGTTTAACTGTTGGAGTCAACTTAAGAGCTAAAACTCCAGAAGAAAAGAAACAAGCATATCTTTGTGATATTACATATTCAACTAACTCTGAATTAGGTTTTGATTACTTACGTGACAACATGGCCACTAAGAAATCTAGAAGAGTTTTAAGAGGATTAAACTTCTGTATCGTTGATGAAGCGGACTCAATTTTAATTGATGAATCACGTACTCCTTTAATTATTAGTGGTGGTGCCAAAGCAACCGCTTCTCAATACACAGTCGCTGATAGATTTTGTAAGACATTAAGAAAGAATAAAGACTATGTCATTGATGTTAAGGATAAAACAGTTAACTTAACTGATGAAGGTAACCAAAAAGCTGAACATATGTTTGGTATTAAAAACCTTTACGATCCTCAATATGCTGATTTAGTCCATAGAATTAATAATGCTTTAAGAGCTAACTACATCATGATTCGTGATGTCGACTACCTAGTAGACCAAGAAGGACAAATCCAAATTATTGACCAATTCACAGGTCGTGTTCTTCCAGGTAGAGAATGGAGTGATGGTTTACACCAAGCTGTTCAAGCTAAAGAAAATGTTGAGATTAAGCAAGAAACAGTCACAATGGCCACCATTACATATCAAAACTTCTTTAGACTCTACAAGAAAGTCTCTGGTATGACAGGTACCGCTAAGACTGAAGAAGAAGAATTTAGAAAAATTTATAACATGCGTGTCGTCGTTATCCCTACAAATAAACCTATTAAGAGAATTGACGCTCTTGATTATGTTTATGCACACAAAGGACCAAAACTCGCAGCTTTAATCAAAGAAGTCAAAGAAAGACATGAAAAAGGTCAACCAATCTTGATTGGTACTGTTTCCGTTGAATCTTCTGAAGAAATCTCTGCTTTACTTACTGAAGCAGGATTAAAACATGAGATGTTAAACGCAAAAAACCACGCACGTGAAGCTGAAATCATCGCTAGAGCGGGTGAAAAAGGTGCGATTACTCTTGCTACTAACATGGCAGGTAGAGGTACCGATATTAAGTTAACTGATGAAGTCAAAGCTCTTGGTGGTTTATGTGTTTTTGGAACTGAAAGACATGAATCAAGACGTATTGATAACCAATTGAGAGGTCGTGCTGGCCGTCAAGGTGACCCTGGATTCTCTCGTTTCTACGTTTCTTTTGATGATACATTGTTAGTCCGTTTCGCTGCAGATAATATTAGGAAGTTCATTGAAAATCACTTTGGTGATGAACCTCTTGAAGCAAGAATGGTTACTAATGTTATTACAGGCGCTCAAAAGAGAATTGAAGGTAGCAACTTTGATACACGTAAATCTCTTCTTGATTACGATGATGTTTTAGCTAAACAAAGACAAATTGTCTATGACAAACGTGACCGTATTATTGAAGGTATGAACATTGATGATATTGTTGATGAAGTATTTTCTACTACAGGTAAATTCCTTGCAAATAAAGCTTTATTAGAAGGATCAAATGGTTTGATTAGTGGAGAAAAACTTAAGAAAGAAGTTGAACCACGTTTCTTACCAGTTGGAACTATTAAAGCTAATTTATATGATGAATCTCCAGTGGATGAAGCTGGTTCAGATTTAGGTGAAGTAATCTATGATTATTTCCAAGAAAAGAAAAAAGAATGGCCAGAGCAATTAGTTGATCAAATTCTTAGAGATGTTATTCTCCACTGTATTGATACAAACTGGACAAAACATATTGACTCCATGGCAAGATTAAGAGATACCATTCACTTAAGAAGCTATGCTAACGTTAACCCATTACAAGATTATGTTAATGAAGGTTATGCTATGTTTAAAGAGTGTTTAGATGTTGCTTCTGTTGATGCTGTATTAAATCTTGTTAACATTAAGATCACACCTAAACCAGCTGAACCTGCACCTAACGCAAATGGTGAAGTAATCGAAAATAAAGATGGAGCAAAACCTATGCCTCAAGTTGCAGTTAAAGCCACTGATCCTGCTGCTGTTAAAAAAGAAACAAAACCTGCTCCAGAAGTTAAAGAGGAAAAATAATGAAAGACCTTGTAATCTTAAAGCAAGATTTGGGTGCTGTTGGCGAAAAAATCCGTCAACTCGGGTCTTCTCTTTGACCTTGAAAAGTTAAATTCTGAAATTAATAAATTAACAATTGCAAGCGAAAAAGAAGACTTTTGGAATGACCAAAAATCTGCTTTGAAAGTAATCGCTGAATTAAACAAAAATAAAGAAATAGTTGAGAAATACACGGAAATTTCTTCAAATCTCAAGGATTTAGAGGAATTACTTTCTCTTGAAGATGAGTCTTTATATGATCAAATAGATGAATCAATTTCTGAACTTAGTAAAGCCGCAAAAGAGTTCCAAATTCAGATTCTTTTTACTGGTGAATTTGATTCACTAAACGCTATTTTAGAAATCCATCCAGGAGCTGGAGGTACCGAAGCTCAAGACTGGGCCGATATGCTTTATCGTATGTATGTTTTATACGCTGAAGCGCATCGTTTTAAACTTAGTCTTGTCTCTTTTGAGCCTGGTGAAGAAGCGGGTATTAAGTCAGTCACTATAAAGATAAGTGGCAAGAATGTTTATGGCTTGCTTAGGGGAGAAAAAGGTGTACATAGATTAGTTAGAATATCTCCTTTTGATGCTAACAAGAGAAGACATACATCTTTTGCTAGTGTTAACGTAGTACCGGAATTTAAAAATGAAAGCATCGATATTCAAATCAATGATGCTGATTTAAAGATTGATACTTATAGAAGTGGAGGAGCTGGCGGACAAAACGTTAATAAAGTTGAAACCGCTGTTAGAATTACGCACCTCCCTACTGGAATTGTTGTTTCTTGCCAAGTCGAACGTAGTCAATTATCTAATAAAGAGATGGCTATGAATATGTTAAAAGGTAAGTTATATCTTTTAGAATTAGAAAAACGTCAAAACGCTCTTGATAAGATTGTGGGCGAAAAGAAAAACATTGAATGGGGATCTCAAATTCGATCATATGTTTTCTGCCCTTATACATTAGTTAAAGATAATAGAACAAACTATGAAGAAGTTGATGTTAACAAAGTTATGAATGGAGAAATAGATAATTTCTTATATGCATATCTACAAAAGGAGGCCAAAGAGAATGTTTAAAAACTATACACGTGATGATTGGTTTAAATTCATTTGCAATAACTTCCTCATTATTATCGGTTCATTGTTATCAGCAATAGGAACCGCTTTATTCTTAACTAAATCGCAAATTATTTCTGGCGGTTTAAGTGGTATTGCTATTATTGTTCAATATTTTGTAGGTCCTGGTTTTCAAGTTGTAGATATTGTTGTTTGGTCTTTATCCGCAGTTTTATGGGTTGTTGGATGTTTTACATTAGGCAAAGAATTTTCTCTTAGAACTTTGCTTTCTTCTATCATGTACCCTTTATTTTTAACTTTGTTTTTAAGAATTGAAGCATTCCAAAGAATTGCTACGGAAATTGCTGGGGGAGATGCTCCTGCTATTGGAAACCTTATATTATGTGGTTTGTTCTCTGGTGTTTTTGTTGGAGCGGGTGTTGCTACTACATTCCTCGGTAAAGGATCTACAGGTGGTGTAGATGTTTTGGTCTTTATCTTTGCCAAGAAAACGAAAATTAAAGAAAGCATGTGGACATTCATTATTGATGGAAGCATCATTGCTTTAAGTATGTTTATTATTCCATCTAACTGGATTCATTCTTTAGTTGGTATTATTAGTGCTTTTATTACCGCTATGATGATAGAGTTCATCTACAACAGTAATGTTAGTAGTTACCAAGCTGATATTATTTCTGACCAATGGGAAAAGATTTCTAAATTCGCTCAAGATACATTAGGTAGAGGTGCAACTATTATCTCTGCTGTTGGCGGTTATCAAGGAGAAGAAAGAAAAGTATTACGTGTTGTTTTTGAGAAAAGGCAATTTGATAAATTAGCTAAATATATTGCTGAGGTTGATCCAAAAGCATTCGTCACTTACACACAAACTAAAGTTGTTTACGGAGAAGGCTTTAAAGAACATAAAAATAAAAAATAGTTGAGTTTTGAACGAAAATAATGGAAAACGAACACAAATTTCAAATTGTATCTAATTTTAAACCAACTGGAGATCAGCCTACCGCTATCAAAGAATTAGTGGAAGGAATTAATGAAGGCAAAAAGCTCCAAGTTCTTTTAGGTGCCACTGGAACTGGCAAGACTTTTACGATGGCAAATATTATTGAACGCGTTCAACGTCCTACCCTAGTTTTAGTTCATAACAAAACTCTTGCTGGCCAATTATATTCCGAATTTAAAGAACTCTTCCCACATAATCGAGTGGAATACTTTGTTTCTAATTTTGATTTCTATCAACCTGAAGCATACATTCCTAAAAGTGATACCTACATAGATAAAACCGCTTTAATGAATGAAGAAATTGAAATGCTTAGAACAAGTGCAATTAATTCTGTATTAGAAAGAAAAGATACTATTGTTGTTGCTTCCGTTGCTTCTATTTATGGATTAACCGATCCAGATGAATATCGTAACCTTGTATTTAATATTAGAGTAGGTGAAGAAATAGATAGAAATAAGTTCTATAAATCTTTAGTGGACGCTCAATATAAAAGGAATAATATGGACTCTTCTCCAGGTACTTTTAGAGTAAGGGGCGATATTATCGAGATAGTACCTGCAAATATGGAATCAAATTCAGTCATAAGAATTGATACTTTTGGCGATGAAATAGAACAAATCGTGGAAGTTGATTTATTAAGTGGTGAAGTTAAACACAAGTATCATACATATCCTATATTCCCTGCTTATGATCACGCATCAACTAGAGAAAAAATAAAGGAAGCATGTGTAACTATTAGGCAAGAACTCCAAGAAAGACTTAACTATTTCAAAGAGAACGGAAAACTTCTTGAAGCCGAAAGACTTGAGATGAGAACTAACCAAGATATTGAGAACATGGAAGAATTTGGAATGTGTCCTGGTATTGAAAACTATTCCCGACATATTGATAAAAGAGAGCCAGGCCAAAGACCATTCTGCTTAATCGATTATTTTGATAAAGACATGCTCTTATTTATTGATGAAAGTCATGCGACATTCCCTCAACTAAGAGCTATGTATAACGGAGATAGAGCTAGAAAAACTACATTAGTGGAGTATGGCTTTAGATTACCTAGTGCTCTAGATAATAGACCTCTTAACTTTGAAGAATTTGAAAGCGTTATGCCTCAAACTATTTGTACATCCGCTACTCCAGGAGATTATGAATTAGGTAAAACAGATTCAAAGATAGTGGAACAAATTATTCGTCCTACTGGTTTACTTGATCCTCAAATTGAGGTTAGACCTACTGTTGGTCAAATAGACGACTTATTACATGAGATTAATGTTCGTGTCAAAAAGAATGAAAAGGTGATGATTGTTACTTTAACTATCCGTATGGCGGAAGATCTTACTTCTTATTTGAAAGAAAGAGGAATTAAGGTAGTTTACTTACACCATGAAACGAAAACCTTGGAAAGAACTGAGATTATTTATCAATTAAGAAAAGGTAAATATGATGTTTTAGTGGGTATTAATCTGTTAAGAGAAGGATTAGATATTCCTGAGGTTAGTTTGATATCTATTTTAGATGCAGATAAAGAAGGTTTCTTAAGAAGTACCAGAAGTTTAATTCAAATTACTGGTAGAACAGCTAGAAACGCTAATGGTTTAGTTATTATGTATGCTGATAACATGACGGATTCAATGAGACAAGCGATTGAAGAAACGAATAGGCGTAGACATATTCAAGAAGCATATAACGAAGAAAATGGAATTATTCCTCAAACTATCATTAAGCCTATTACCCCACCAATCCACAATAGTGATGATGAAATAGATGAGATGATAAAGATTACTAAACACGGTTCTCGAAATCAAATTGCCGCTAAGATTAAAGAGTTAGAAAAGGAAATGAAAAGGGCGGCTAAAGAATTTGATTTTGAAAAGGCGGCAGAACTTAGAGATATCATTTTGGAAATGAAAGCCTCTGTTGCAAACTAAAACAAGTACAAATAAATATTGAATTAAAATATTTAAGTAGGTATATTGATAAAGCAAAAGAAGAGAAAAATTATGTTAGAGTGGTACGATTGGATATTATTAGCAGCTTCCGTTATCATTATCATCTTATGTTTATTACAAGGTGGTAAATCTGAAGGTGCTTCTGGAGCAATTACCGGTGGCGGACTTAACGTCTTCGTCAAGACCAAGGAAAGAGGAGCGGAAAAAGTTGTCTCAATCCTCACCTTGATAGTAGCTGGTATATTCTTCTTTATTGCGATATTAATTAAAATTTATAACTCATAATTGAAAAGACATCTTAGGATGTTTTTTTCTTATCTTTATTTGATAGAATATTAACGAGGTTAATTCTTATGCAAAAACACTATGATTATTTAATTGTCGGCGCGGGTTTGTTTGGTGCTACTTTCGCTGAACGCGCTATTAAAAAAGGGAAAAAAGTTCTTATCATTGATAAACGTAATCATATAGCGGGTAATGTATATACAAACGAAATTGAAGGTATCCATGTACACGTTTATGGTGCACATATTTTTCATACTTCTTATGATGATGTTTGGGAATATGTTAATAGATTTGCTACTTTTAACAACTTTGTTAATAACGTTATCGCGGTTTATAAAGGTGAAAGATATCACCTTCCATTTAATATGAATACTTTCCATGAACTTTGGGGAGTTAACACAAAAGAAGAAGCCGAAGCAGTTATTAATAAACAAATTAAAGAAGCTAATATTAAAGAAATTACTAACCTTGAAGAACAAGCCATCTCATTAGTAGGTGTTGATGTTTATACCAAATTAATTAAAGGATATACAGAAAAGCAGTGGGGTAGAGACTGTAAAGAACTCCCAAGTTTTATCATTAAGAGATTACCTTTAAGATTCACATACGACAACAATTATTTTAACGATAAATATCAAGGTATCCCAATAGGTGGATACACTAAACTTGTTGAAAATATGATTGTGGGAGCGGATATCCTTACTGGAACTGAATTTAAAGAATTCATCAAAGATAATCCAGGTATTGCGGATAAGATAATCTTCACTGGCCCAATTGATGAATATGATGATTTCTCTTTAGGTAAATTAGAGTACCGTACAGTTACTTTTGAAAATGAGTTATTAAACCAAAAGGATTATCAAGGTAATGCTGTTATTAACTATACAGAAAGAGATATTCCTTATACACGCATCATTGAACACAAATATTTTGATTTTCATGATCAAGATAAAACATATATTTCTAAAGAATATCCAAGCGAATATAAAGAAGGCATGGAACCATATTACCCTGTTAATAATGAAAGAAATTCCTCTTTATATAACCAATACTTAGAACTCGCAAAGAAAGAAAAGAACGTCTTCTTCAAAGGAAGACTTGGAGAATATAAATATTACGATATGGATGATGTCATCCTCAGCGCTTTAGAATTTGCAAAAGAAGAACTTAAATAATGAAAATTATTATATTCGGCATAGGCTATGTTGGTTTTAGTAATGCATTGTTGCTTAGTAAAGGTAGTGATGTAGTTTTAATCGACATTGATGCTTCACGTGTCGAATGTATTAATCATGGTGGACTTCCTTTTTATGATGAAGGCGCGAAAGAGTTTATTTTAGAAAATAAGATTGCTTTAAAAGCTGACACTGATAGCAAGCCTTACTTAACAGATGCCGATATCGCAATCATCGCTGTTCCTACTAATTACGATGAGACCTCAAATAATTTTGATGTTTCTAAAGTTGTTGGGGTTATTAAGGAAATAAGAAATATAAATAAGGAAGTTCCTATAGTAATTAGAAGTACGGTTCCTGTAGGCTTTTGTGATTCATATGCACTAAATAATGAAGATAATAAAATTGTCTATTTACCTGAATTTTTACGTGAAGGTAAAGGACTTGTGGATGCTTTAAATCCTAATAGAATAATTATTGGAATTAATGAAAATAATAATGATTTAAAGGATTTTTCTTTAGTTTTAAAGGATTTTTTGCTCAATAGTGTAGATAATAAATATGTCGAAACACTTATTGTTTCATATAAAGAAGCTGAGGTTATCAAGCTATTTTCTAATACCTATTTAGCATTAAGAATTGCTTACTTTAATGAACTTGATAGTTATGTGAATAAACTTAATTTAGATAGCGAAAAAGTAATTAGGGGAGTATGCCTAGATCCTCGTATTGGAGACTTCTATAATAATCCTAGCTTTGGTTACGGAGGATATTGTTTACCTAAAGATACTAAACAACTATTAGCTAACTTTAATACAATCCCTCAAAACCTAATCAAAGCAGTAGTGGATAGTAACTTAACAAGAAAAGAGTATATAGTTAGTGACATTGAAAATAAAATTAATTCTCTTAATATAGATAACCCAGTTATTGGTATATATCGTTTGTCTATGAAGAAAGATAGTGACAATTTTAGAAACTCATCAGTCATTGATATCTTAGATTTGCTATCTAAAAAAGGGTATAAGTTAGTGGTTTATGAACCTAATCTCAAAGAGAATAATTTTAAAGGCCATATTAATATTAAAGATATAAAGAGTTTCGCAAATTCATCTTCTTTAATAGTGGCCAATCGTATAGATGGTAATCTTAAACCATATTTATATAAGGTCTACACAAGAGACCTATATCATAAGGATTAATATGAAACTTAAATATAATTATCACACCCATACATATAGATGTGGTCACGCTCTTGGAGAAGACGAGGACTATGTTAACTGTGCCATTAAAGCTGGTATAAAAGAACTTGGTTTTTCTGATCATGCTCCATTTAACGGAATTTCTCAACCTCGAGTTAGAATGGACTTTTCTCAACTTGATGAGTATATATCTTCAATAAATAAACTAAAAGAAAAGTACAAGGACCAAATTAAGATTTATGTTGGATTAGAAGCAGAATATTTTCATGAAATAAATGATTATTACAAAGAATTACTTACAAAACTAGACTATTTAATTTGTGGTCAACATTACGCTTTGGATAATAGTGGTCAACCAAGTTATGTCGGATTTAAAAAAGATGACAAAATTATGGCTAAAGGTTATGTCGATAGAGTGGTGGAGGCCATTGGAAGCGGTTTCTTTAAATATATCGCTCATCCAGACATCATCTTAAATTCTTATACTATTAGAGATGATTTCATAAAAGAACAATGTTTAAGAATTATTGACGCCGCGGAAAGGTGCCACGTTCCTCTAGAGATAAATCTAGAAGGAATGAATAGGAAAGTTCGTAACGGAGCTCCTCTAGATGATATCTTTTATCCTTATTTATATTTCTGGAAAATGTTAGAAGGAAGAGATGTTGATGTGATTTTAGGGATTGATGCCCATTATCCTGAAGCGTTCCTACAAGATTACGATAAATATGGAGAGGAGATTATCAAAATGTTTAAGCTCCATAAAATAAATAGAATCAATATAGAAGACTAATATTAAAGATAATAGATATACCTAAATAATTAATGTTAGTCTTTTTATATTAATATAAGGAAATAAGTATTTTATTTATTTGAACCTTTAAATTTTTCCTTATAGTGCTTAAATAAAAAAGTCATGTCCAAAAAATAGAAATCCAAAATAATTTGAAGTTTTCTATAAGAACTTATGTCTAATAAGTGCCATTTTTGGAAATGACCTTTTTAATAGATGAACAGTAGATTAA
>Ga0256407_10000315_pt1 | contig 119983 bp, 104 predicted proteins | sample RumenRJG_04DNA_FD_193489 | JGI IMG/M metagenome (GOLD analysis project Ga0256407, IMG submission 193489) | Bovine rumen microbial communities from Lethbridge, Alberta, Canada - RJG_04 | ecosystem: Host-associated > Mammals > Digestive system > Stomach > Rumen | place: Canada: Alberta... | reverse complement strand
TTTCCGTTTATTCCGTTGTAGAAAAAATAGAGAAAATTCTCCAAAATGTTGGCAGTTTCGAAAAAATGCGCTAATTTTGTCAAAAGAAAACCTAAAACGAAAGAAAATGATAGATGTAAAAGCTACATTAGCAGAGAGTGAAGAGAGAATGGAGATGGCAGCCATGTTCCTCGAAGAGAGCCTGAACCGCATCCGTGCAGGACGTGCCAACGTGGCCATCCTCGACGGTGTGAAGGTGAACTCCTACGGTTCCATGGTTCCCCTGAACCAGGTAGCCAACGTAAACTGTCCTGATGCCCGTACCATCGCTATTCGCCCGTGGGACAAGAAGGCGATTCGCGACATCGAGAAGGCCATTATGGATAGTGATGTAGGTATCACCCCTGAGAACAACGGTGAGATTATCCGTCTCAACATCCCGCAGCCCACCGAGGAGCGTCGTCGTGAACTCACCAAGCAGTGCAACAAGATTGCCGAGAAAGCCAAGGTTGAGGTACGCAATGTGCGCGGCGATATCAAGGAGAAACTGAAGAAAGCCATCAAGGACGGTCTCAGCGAGGATAACGAGAAGGATGCCGAGCTCGAGCTTCAGAAGATCCACGATAAGTACATCAAGAAGATCGATGCACTCATCGAGGCGAAGAACAAGGAAATCATGACGGTTTAATACATTGTCTGGCTTAGTCATCAAGAATACCGGTTCGTGGTACACCGTCCTTTTCGACGACGGCACCACGGCCGATTGTAAAATAAAGGGGAACTTCCGTCTGCGAGGCATACGGAGTACAAACCCTGTAGCCGTCGGCGACCATGTGGAGGTGGCCGACGGTTTCATCACTGAGATCAAAGACCGCAAGAACTACATCATCCGCAAATCACCCAATCTTAGTAAGCAGAGTCATATCATTGCCGCCAACGTCGATCAGGCTGTGTTGGTGGTAACCGTTAACTATCCCCAGACCAGCACCACCTTCATCGACCGCTTCCTGGCTTCTGCCGAAGCCTACCGTGTGCCAGTCATCCTGCTCTTTAACAAGACCGATCTGCTTGATGCCGACGAACGGCACTATCAGGAGCTGATGATCAATCTTTACGAAACCGTTGGTTACCAGTGCTTACAGGTTTCCGCGCAGACAGGCGAAGGCATCGACCGTCTCCTGCCGCTCCTTGAAGGTAAGGTCACTGTGTTCAGTGGAAACAGCGGGGTGGGGAAGTCCACCTTGTTAAACACCCTCGTTCCCGGCATCAACCTCCGTACTGCCGAAATCTCTGATGCCCACAACACGGGTATGCACACCACCACTTTTTCGGAGATGATTCCGCTTCACACTCCACACTCCACAATTAACCAAGCCCGTATCGAACGGACTTGGTTAATCGACACCCCCGGCATCAAAGGGTTCGGGACCTTCGACATGGAGCCCGAGGAGATTTGCGGCTACTTCAAGGAGATCTTCCATTTCTCTAAAGACTGCCGTTTCCGCAACTGCACCCATACCCATGAACCAGGCTGTGCCGTTCGCAAAGCACTCGAAGAACACTACATTGCCGAGAGTCGCTACAATAGCTACCTCAGTATGCTCGAGGATAAGGAGGAAGGCAAGTACCGCAGCGACGTAAACTAATTATATGCCTCACAGTTTATTCCCACGTTGGGAACATTTTATTCCCACGTTGGGAACATTTTATTCCCACGTTGGGAATAAATGGTTATATGGCAGTTTTCTTTCACCCCGCCCCCCTTGCCAGGACCCCGCCCCTTAGAGGGGTGGGGAGTCGAACGAGCGACCGGAGTATTCCATAGGGGTGGGGAGCCGAACAAGCCACCGGTGGTAATCAACTCCCCTCCCATCGCAGGGGAGGGGTGAGCGCAGCTGGGGTGGGGTAATGAACAAAGCGCAGCTGGGGTGGGGTGATAAAATTTTCGATTTCCCCAAGACCTAACAGTTTCACGGCAAAAATCCCCTACACAAAGATGTTTCACGGTTTTGGCACCCTCAAGACCTAACCAAAGACCTAACATAAACCTAACCAAACACCTAACATCAAACCTAACATTTCCCCATCGTTATTACGTTATTACGTTATCACGATATAACGATATCACGACATCTCGCTACCACGACATTCCCCTCCTTCATGGAGGCCTTCCCGATGTTAGGTTTGATGTTAGGTGTTTGGTTAGGTTTATGTTAGGTCTTTGGTTAGGTCTTGAGGGTGCCAAAACCGCGTGAAACATATATGTACAGGCACTTTCTTCCGTGAAACTGTTAGGTCTTGGGCAAAAACACAAAATTCTTCACCATTTTATTTGTTAGTTTCATTTGAAAAGTGTACTTTTGTCCAGGAATGGTTAGCGAAACTCATATCTTTTAGGCCATGCCGCTCTATTCCTCGCCACTATAAGTCCTATAGAAATGTTAAAAAAGAAAGATTCCATTAAAAAAAGTTTGCAGATATCAAATTTGTTGTTATCTTTGCACAAAATATGTATGTACACAAGTTAATTCTCAAAAAAACTAAATTTATGAACAAGATGATCATGAATAGGCTTACGATGCTGGCTGTGACCCTGATGGCGAGCATGGCCTGCTTTGCACAAGGGAATGGTAAGATGGCAACCAGTCTTATTAACCAACCGCATGCTCAAGGTGATATCGTTGACTTGTATGAGTTGAGGTATTATATCGTTGCAGTAGAAGGTGATATTTTGAGCTTGGAAGTAATAGGTTTCGCCAGTGATATTACCGGAACGGTGGGTGCTGTTTATGGTGATCCAGGTGATCCTGACAAAGTAACTGATTTATATGAAGGCGTATTGGAAATCCCTTCCAATTATCCTGCATCAGAAGTCGGTTTCCAGTGTCAAATTACTTCTATTGCAGAGAATGCATTCACAGCAACTACTTGTCGTAATGATGATACGAAATACAAGTCAAAATTTGCTGATGCTGCCGCTTTGGTAAATAAGATCCTCATCTCCTATGATGCGGAGTTTCCGAATGCCATCACCATCGGTGATAATGCATTTGGTAGTTTCACTTGTGTAACGCAATCTAATGGTACTCTCACTGGTTTAACGGAAGTTGAGAACCAGACGCCAGGTGATAAGGTTGCTGATATTTCCGCCACTTCTTTTGCCTCATCTGTATATGTAAATGCTACGTTAAAAGTACCAGATGGTGCAATGGGTAAGTATAATACTGCAGTTGGTTGGCAGAACTTCTTGAAAATTACAGATTCAACTGGTAGGGTTTTAGGTGACTTCACTGGAGACGGCAAGATTAAATCTAAGGATTATAAGGAACTGCTGAAATTGACAGGCTTAAGTGCAAGTGATCCTAGTTACACTGTGTATGCAGACATGGATGGAAACGGGAAGATTGCAAGCAAGGATATAAAATTGTTATTATCGAAAATGAATTAATTATTTATCAATATGAAATCTATTAAATTTTTATTAATCAGCTTGTTCATGTTGTTTGCTAGCAATGTTTTTGCACAGACAGCAGGGGGTACATTAACAATCAAGGATGAAGCTGGGAATACTGATTTTACAGTAGCTCCAGGCGAAGAGTTTAATATGCTATTCTGGTTAAGTACCGAGTATTCTGGTTTTACTCGTGGTAATTTGATAGCAAATATCTATATGCCGGAAGGTATCGAGATTGTCGGTGCTAAAGAGGGAACAGGAGCCCCAGCATTGGTAGGTTTATTTGAGGGTGCTTCTTCTAACTTGATGTATAATTATCGCGATGATTTTGTAAATGTTTCAGTTACTCCTGGAAGCCTTGCAGCATATAAAAGTCTAATGGATCCAGGAGAGGGCTATATTATTAGTATTAAGTGTAAGGTGACAACTGCTACAGCCTCAGAAGAACCTTATATTGTTGAAGTTAAGGAACCTTCTCTTTACGATAATGAAGATGAAGATGACGACTTTTATTTTCCTGATTTCACAGTAAAGATCTATGTAAAGGAAGCTTCTGCAGAAACCGTTGAGATCGCTCTTGGCAATGCAAGTGGTTACAACACATACGTAAGCGAGAAGGATCTCGACTTCACAGGTTTGGATGCTAAGGCTTACATCGTTTCTGCTGTTTCTTCTACAGAAGCTACATTGAAAGCTGTGACAACCATTAAGGCTGGAGAAGGATTTATCATCGAGGGTGCTGGCGAAGGAACTATCGAAGTTCCCGTTGCTGCTGAGACTCCCGCCGCTTCCGGTACATTGCTGGCAACAGGTCAGCCTTCAGAGGGTGACTACCTGCTGGCTAAGGATGGTACTGCATTCGTGAAATGGAATGGTGAAGGTAATCTTGCCGCAACTAAGGCTTATCTGCCCGCAAGTGCTATCTCATCTGGTGCTAAGATCATCAACATCGCATTCGGTGAGTCAACAGGCATCAGCGAGGTGAAGAAGAGCGAGGCCGATGGTGCTATCTATAACCTGAGCGGTATGCGCGTAAGCAAGACCCAGAAGGGTGTGTATATCATGAACGGCCGCAAGGTCATCGTGAAATAATGTGAGTTTTTAAACAATGTATAATAACAATTGAAAAAGAACTTAGTTATGAAAAAAGATTATATTAAGCCGTTCGTGAAAGTAAAGGTTTTGGATACAGATCTTTGTCAGATTGCTGTTACAAGTGATCCTGCACAATCAATCTCTGCAGATGATGCAGGTGCAAAAGAGATTTTCGATTTCTTCGAATAATCAAAGAATACAACCCTATAAACCAAAAGGTGCCGCGACAAACATCGCGGCACCTTTGTTATATATAAAAGAGTGCCAGCTTTCATTCGAAGGCTGGCACTCATCGTGTGTTCTTGTCGGTAAGCCGACATCATTTCTTGAACAGCGAGGCAATCCAGAGTACTACTACAGCACCAACGACACCTGTGATAATCTGACCAATCCATTCGCTGCTCATGCTGATGCCTAACAGGTTGAACATCCAACCACCAACGGCACCACCAACCAAACCTAACAATAGGTTCAACACAAGGCCAAAGCCACCACCACGCATGATCTTACCAGCCAAGAAACCGGCGATCAAACCTACAATAATTGCTCCAATAATTCCGCTCATAATAATAAGTTTATTAGTGAAAAATATAAGTTTATTAGTTTGATATAGTTTGATATCTGATGACAAAGGTACAAATAAGCGAGCACAAAACAAAATAAAAACGAGTTTTTCTTTTATTTTGTCGAGCGAAAGTCTTTCAATTCGTCGGCATTGCCCATCTTTCTCTTGGGCAGACGCTTCGCCTTGCGCAGTGCCTCGGTGATGATCCACTGCAACTGACCGTTGGTGCTGCGGAACTCGTCAGCAGCCCAGGCCTCTATCGCGTCCATCGTATCGGAATCGATGCGCAGAATGAAATTCTTTGTTTTCTTTTCAGACATACGAACAGGTTTTCAGACATACGAACAGGTTTTTTAGACATAAGAACATAAGAACATATTTTTTTTCTTGAACATTGCTCCTTGATGCTTGGCCATTGTTTCATGATGCTTGTGATCAATGTTTCTTGATACTTGTTTCTTAATCATAAATAATTATGTTCTTATGTTCTTCTGTCTAAAAAGTACTTCTGTCTAATCAATGATTAAGCGTACCCGTATTCACCACCGGCTGTGCCGACTCATCCCCGCAGAGCACTACGAGCAGGTTGCTCACCATAGCTGCCTTCTTATCGTCATCGAGGTCAACGATGTTCTCATTAGAGAGTTTGTCAAGGGCCATCTTCACCATCGATACAGCACCTTCTACAATCTTCTCACGGGCCGTGATAATGGCTGTGGCCTGCTGACGGCGCAGCATCACGGCAGCAATCTCGGGAGCATAGGCCAGGTAGTTGATGCGAGCCTCTACCACCTCGATACCAGCCAGGGCGAGACGCTCATCCAGTTTCTGCTCCAACTGCTCATTGATCTCGTCGGCACTTGAACGCAGCGTGGGTTCTCCTTCCTTCGTATCTTCATCGTCGTAGGCATACTGTCCTGCTACCTGACGCAGGGCAGCATCACTCTGTACACGCACAAAGTTCTCCAGCGCGTTCATCAGTCCTTTGGTATCTGAGCCCACAGCGTTTGGATTGGCAGCCATGGTCTGCGAATCCACCTCGAACAATGCCTTATAGGTGTCCTTCAGTTTCCACACCAACACCAAACCGATCATCACAGGGTTACCGGTCTTGTCGTTCACCTTGATGGGCTCGGCGTCGAGGTTACGGGCACGCAACGATACCTTCTTGCTTCCGTAGAAGGGGTTGATCCAGAAGAAACCGGTCTTACTGAACGTTCCGCTATACTTACCGAACCAGGTGGTGACACGTGCCACATTGGGTTCCAGCTGCAAATGACCGCACCACATAATGATGTTGATGAACAACAACAGGATACTGCCGCCCAACAGCCATCCGCCTTGTGCGCCATTGCTGCCATCCAGCTGGATGATGCTATAGATGATACCTAACACTGCCAATACCAGAATGGCGAAGTTTACAAACAACATCAGGAAACCATTCATTACTGTTCCCTTGAAAGCAAATTCTTTATTCTCCATCTTCTTTTAAAGTTTAAAGTTCAAAGTTCTTTGCACAGCAAAGCGGCAGAGCCGAGCGCAAAGTTAAATGATATCATTTTGATATCGCAAAGATATATACTATTTTTCATTCGGCAATGGGTTTCTGCAGTTTTTTATGTTTCTTTTACTTTTCTTCTCTACGAATTAGACGAATTAGACGAATTTTTTTGTATATCTTTGTACCCATAAATAATACATCAGTGCAAATGAATATCAAAGAACTGGAAGGGAAGCGCATTGCCGTACTACTGTCGGGCGGCGTCGATTCATCAGTGGTGCTCTACGAGCTGGTGCGCCAAGGACTGCAGCCCGATTGCTTCTATATCCATATCGGTCCCGAAGAGGATGAGGAGTGGGACTGCTCCAGCGAGGAGGATGTAGAGATGGCTACGGCCGTGGCACATAAGTATGGGTGCAAGCTTGAAGTGATCGACTGTCATCAGGAGTATTGGAACCAGGTGACGACCTATACTATAAATAAGGTACGCGAAGGCTTCACACCCAATCCTGATGTGATGTGCAACCGACTGATTAAGTTCGGGGCGTTCGATGAGAAACGGGGACATGACTATGACTTGATCGCCACGGGGCATTATGCTATGACCGAGATAGATGAAGAGGGGAGGAAGTGGCTTTGTACGAGTCCTGATCCTGTAAAAGACCAGACCGACTTTCTGGCACAGATATACGACTGGCAGCTGCGGAAGGCGCTGTTTCCCATTGGGCATTATATGAAGGATGAGGTGAGGGCCATTGCCGAACGCGAACATCTGGTGAATGCCAAGCGAAAGGATTCGCAGGGCATCTGCTTCTTGGGAAAGATCAATTACAATGAATATATCCGTCGTTTCTTAGGCGAGAACCCCGGGGATGTCATCGAACTGGAAACGGGTAGGAAGATCGGCGAACATAAGGGCTTGTGGTTCCATACCATCGGACAGCGCAAGGGACTGGGCTTTGGCGAAGGTCCGTGGTTTGTCATTAAGAAGGATGTGCCGAAGAATATCTTATATGTGAGTCATGGCTATGATCCGCAGGATGCATACAAGCAGGATTTCCTGATACACGACTTCCACTCACTCACCCTGCCGTTGCATACTTTGTTCAACGGACAGACAACAAAGGATGTCACATTCAAGATCCGTCATACACCGGAGTATCATCCGGCGGTGCTGGAAAAGGTTGACGAGGGGAAATATATGGTGCATTCAGCGCATCCCATCCATGGGGTAGCACCAGGACAGTTCTGTGTGGTGTATGATGAGAAGCATCACCGCTGCTTTGGGTCGGGGGAGATAGGGAGCCACCCCTAACCCCTCACTCCTCACTCCACACTCCACACTCCAAAATTTCACAAAGGGCGGTCATGGAGGGGATAACAAGGTCGGCCCCTGCCTGCCAGAGTTGCTCATCGGGTAGCGGTCCTGTATTCACACCGATGGTGAAACACTGGGCGGCAACACCTGCCTGAATACCCAAGGGGGCATTCTCCACCACGATGGTCTCCCATGGCTCCGTTCCGCATTTCTTCATGCCGGCCAAGTAGGGATCGGGTGCTGGTTTTCCCCGTTGCACATCATACGCCGTGGTGATATGGTCTTCTGTGATGAAAGGATGGAAATCGGTGGTGAGGCGGTTGATGAGAGGGCGCTGACCGCTGCCTGTCACCACGGCCATGACAAAGCCTTCCTGATGCAGTTTCTCCATCAGCTCATAGGCGCCGGGCATGATCTCGGCCTTGGGCATCTCACCAAAGAAACGGGTCTTTACATCGTACATTGCTTGCGCCTCTTCCAAAGTGATGTCTTTCCCTTGCTGTTGCTTCACCATGTTGCGGATGGTGTCTATACCGCGCGCACCCTCTGTGGCGTAGGCATCATCGGCCGTCATGCGAATGCCGAAGGTGGCCATGGAGCGCTGCCAGGCCACAGCATGGTTGGGCATGCTGTTAATGAGCACGCCATCCATATCGAAGAGAACGGCTTTGGGGCGGAAAACCCCAAAGCCGTGTTTTTTTAGGTATTGTTTAATTTGTTCCATGGGGTTCTAGTTTGCTAGATGTACTAGAAATACTAGTTTTACTAGTTGCACTAGCATTACTAGGATTACTAGTTGTACTAGCAGTACTAGGGTTCTATTTGTATTAAGCTTCTTTGGCCAAACGTTCCTTGATGGCCTTCGATTCAGCCTCATAGCCAGGCTTGTCGAGCAGGGCAAACATATTCTTCTTATAGGCCTCCACACCCGGCTGGTTGAATGGGTTCACACCGAGCACATTACCGCTGATGCCGCAGGCAATCTCGAAGAAGTAGATGAGCTGTCCGATGTAGTATTCGTTCAACTGCGGTACGCTGATGCGGATATTGGGCACGCCGCCATCAACATGTGCCAGACGTGTTCCTAACTCTGCCATCTTGTTCACCTCGTCCACGCGCTTACCAGCGAGGAAGTTCAAACCATCGAGGTTCTCCTCATCATTCGGGAAGAGCAGCTTCCTGTTCGGCTCCTCGATACTGATAACGGTCTCGAAGATGGTGCGTTCACCTTCCTGAATCCACTGTCCCATGGAGTGGAGGTCGGTGGTGAAGTCGCAAGATGCCGGGAAGATACCCTTGTTCTCCTTACCCTCGCTCTCGCCATAGAGCTGCTTCCACCATTCTGCAATGAAGTGGAGCTTGGGCTGGTAGTTCACCATGATCTCGATTTTCTTACCAGCGCCATAGAGTCCGTTACGGATGGCAGCATACTGGGCAGCGATGTTCTCCTCGAAGGGAACATCCTTACCACAAGCCTTCTCCATCTCCTGAGCGCCCTCTACCAGTTTCACGATATCGAAACCGGCACAGGCAATGGGCAGCAAGCCCACCGGGGTGAGCACAGAGAAACGACCGCCCACGTTATCGGGAATGATGAAACTCTTGTAGCCTTCCTTATCGGCACAGGTGCGGGCAGCACCTCGCTTGGCATCGGTAATGGCCACGATCACCTTCTTGGCCTCTTCCTTACCGCGCTGATCCTCGCACTGCTTCTTCAGCAGACGGAAGGTGAGGGCGGTCTCGGTGGTGGTACCACTCTTGGAGATATTGATCACACCGAACTTCTTATCCTTCAGATAGTCGGTAAGCTCAGAGAGATAGTCCTCACCGATATTGTTTCCTGCGAACAAAATCGTAGGATTCTTCTTGTCGGCCACCAGCCAGGCAAAGCTATTGCCAAGGGCTTCAATCACGGCACGGGCACCTAAGTAGCTACCGCCGATGCCGGCCACTACTACAGCCTCGCAGTTCTTACGAAGGGTATCGGCACATTCCTGCACCTCTTTCAGGAAGGCAGGAGTGATAGACGATGGCAGATGCAGCCATCCCAAGAAATCGTTACCTGGGCAAGTACCCTTCTCCAATGCTTCCTGAGCAGCCTTCACCTGAGGCTCGAAAGCTTTCACCGCACCTTCCTTGAGGAAGCATGCAGCCTTTGTCATGTCTAAAGCAATATTCTTCATCTTGTTTAAGTATTTTTGTTAGGATATGTTTGTCTGTTTAACGGAAACTGTCGGTAAGAAGCTTGATCTCGATCTGTGGGGCGATACGCTCGTACAATATATTATATACGGCATCGAGGATGGGCATGTTGACATGCATGTGGCGGTTGATTTCCTTCATACACTTCGTACCGAAGTAGCCCTCGGCAATCATCTCCATCTCAATCTGTGCCGATTTCACGCTGTAGCCCTTACCAATCATAGTACCGAAGGTGCGGTTACGCGAGAAGTTGCTGTAGCCCGTTACGAGGAGGTCGCCCATATAAACCGAGTCGTTGATGTTCCTTTCGATGGGGTGAACGGTGTTCAGGAACCTGTTCATCTCCTGCACAGCGTTCGACATCAGTACGCTCTGGAAGTTATCACCGTATTTCAGTCCGCTGCAGATACCTGCGGCAATGGCATAGACATTCTTCAGTACCGATGAATACTCAATGCCGATGACATCCGTGGAGGTCTTGGTCTTGATATAGTCGCTGGCGATGAGATCGGCAAACGACTGTGCCTTCACCTTGTCGTCACAGCCGATGGTAAGGTAGGAGAGACGTTCGAGTGCCACCTCCTCAGCATGCGAAGGACCGCCGATGCAGGCCAGGTTCTCGTAGGGTACATCATATACCTGATGGAAATACTCGGAGCATACCAGGTTCTCATCGGGCACAATACCTTTGATGGCCGTGATGATGAACTTATCGCGGATGCGGGTCTTGAGTTTCTTCAGGTGGTTCTTCAGATAGGGTGAGGGTGTGACGAATACCAGCGTATCATAGTTCTGTACAATCTTGTTGATGTCGCTGGAGAACGCAATCTCGTCCACATCGAAATGCACGCTCATCAAGTAGGCGGGGTTATGCCCCATCCGCTTGAAGTCCTCTATGCGGTCGTCGCGGCGCATATACCAACCGATGTGATGGGTGCGCCCCACCACAATCTTGGCAATGGCGGTTGCCCAGCTTCCGCCGCCAATGATGGCTATGTTACCGCAACTATACATATTTTAGACAGAAGAACAGGTTTTTAGACAGAAGAACATAAGAACATATTTATTCTTCAATTCTGCTGATCCACTTAGCGACCTCATCCACTGAGGGCTTTTGCATATCGAGCTTGAACTTCTTCACGATGTCACCGATCTTCTGCTGCAAGCCCTGGGGTTTCTCGTCCTTGATGTTCTGTACGAGGTTGAAGCCGATTTTGCGGAGTACGGGTACCCATTCCTCGGGGACACCAATCTCAGCCCATTCGGCCACGGTGCTCTGCGGCACCTTCTTCTCGGGCTTCATCTGCGGGAAGAACAACACCTCCTGAATGAAGGTCTTACCAGTCATGAGCATCACCAGACGGTCGATACCAATACCGATACCACTGGTAGGCGGCATACCGTATTGCAGGGCACGGAGGAAGTCCTGATCAATGATCATGGCCTCGTCATCACCCTTATCAGCCAGTTTCATCTGCTCTACGAAACGCTCTTCCTGATCAATCGGGTCGTTCAGCTCAGAGTAGGCATTCGCCAACTCCTTACCGTTCACCATCAGCTCGAAGCGCTCGGTGAGTCCTGGCTTTGAACGGTGCATCTTGGTAAGCGGTGACATCTCCACAGGATAGTCGGTAATGAAGGTAGGCTGGATAAAGGTACCTTCGCAGAACTCACCGAAGAGTTCGTCAATGAGCTTACCCTTACCCATGGTCTCATCCACCTCCATGCCCTTTGACAGACAGAAGGCACGGATCTCCTCCTCGGTCTTACCAGTGCAGTCGAAGCCGGTCTTCTCCTGAATAGCCTCCAGAATAGGGAGTCTTCTATATGGAGCCTTGAACGATACGATGTTACCATCGATCTCACGCTCTGGCTTACCATTCACAGCGATACAGATAGTCTCTAAAAGCTTCTCCGTGAACGACATCATCCAGTTGTAGTCCTTGTACTGCACATACAGCTCCATACAGGTGAACTCTGGGTTGTGGTTACGGTCCATACCCTCGTTACGGAAGTTCTTACCGATCTCATAGACACCTTCGAAACCACCCACGATGAGGCGCTTCAGGTAGAGCTCGGTGGCGATACGCATATACATATCCTGATCGAGGGCATTGAAATGCGTGATGAAAGGACGGGCTGAGGCACCACCTGCAATCATCTGCAGGGTAGGAGTCTCCACCTCGGTATAACCAGCTTCGTCGAGAACCTTTCTTAAAGTACGGATCACTGTAGCACGCTGTAAGAAGGTATCCTTGACACCCTCGTTCACTACCAGATCCACATAGCGCTGACGATAGCGCAGCTCCGGGTCGTCGAACTTATCATAGGCCACACCGTCCTTGTATTTCACGATGGGCAGTGGTTTCAGACTCTTAGCCAGCAGCGTGAGTTCCTTGGCATGAACCGAGATCTCACCCGTCTGGGTACGGAACACGAAACCCTTGATGCCGATGAAGTCACCGATATCCATGAGTTTCTTAAATACCGTATTATATAAATCCTTATTCTCTTCAGGACAGATGTCGTCGCGGGTGATATACACCTGAATCCTGCCCTTGGAGTCCTGAAGCTCCACAAAAGAGGCCTTACCCATTACACGGCGACTCATCATTCTACCGGCAATGCACACCTGGGGCAGATCGTTTACGGGTATCGGCTCTTCACCCTCTGGTACGTCGATAATCCATTGGCCGTTCTCTACATTCTCACGGATGTCGGTACTGAAGGCGTTGGTTGCATACTCAGCTGCTGGGTAGGGGTTGATACCCATGTTACGCAGTTCCTGCAGACTCTCGCGTCTGCCTATTTCCTGCTCACTTAATTCTAATACATTCATATTCTTCATATAATTATGGTGCAAAGATAGTGCAAATCGAGCGAAATGCCAAAGGAAAACATGTTTTTCTTTGTACTTTCAGGGAAGCAGCCTGTCTTCAGCGAAGCCTCCATCCTTCCTGTTTTTTATCGATAATGCGTCATTTTGTATCCAATGAAACAAATTGTAAATCTTATGTTACATGAGATGGAGGTAATTCAAAGAAAAATTCATTACCTTTGCCATCATTATTATCAACGATATTACAAAACAAATGAAGAATATGAAAAAATTATTTGTATCATTACTGCTCCTGGGCACCGTGAGCGTTTATGCCCAGAACCCAGTTATCCGTAACATCTATTCAGCCGACCCGACGGCTCGAGTATTCAATGGAAAAGTGTATCTCTATCCGTCGCACGATATCTTCCCTCCCGAGGGACAGCGACAGGATTGGTTCTGCATGGAGGACTATCATGTGTTCTCTTCTGAGAATCTCATCGACTGGACCGACCATGGTATGATCGTTACCCAGAACAAGGTGCCTTGGGTAAGACCGGATTCCTATTCAATGTGGGCACCCGACTGTGTGGAAAGAAATGGAAAGTATTATTTCTATTTCCCCTCAGCTCCTGCTGCAGGTAGAGGTGGGTTCGCCGTGGGTGTGGCTATAGCCGACAGTCCTGAAGGACCGTTCATTCCTGAACCGCAGCCTATTGCTGGCATCAACGGTATCGACCCCTGTGTGCTTCAGGCTTCTGATGGCAATGCTTATATCTTCTGGGGCAATGGACGTTGCGCCAAACTCAAGGATAATATGAAAGAGCTGGCTGACGATAATCCCAAAGAAGTAGTGAAATGGGGTAATCGCGAGATGGAGATGGTAGGTGCCAACTGTCTGCAGGGTCTGCCTAACCGTCAGGCTGAAGGTCCGTTTGCCTTCGAGTATAACGGTAACTTCTATCTTACCTATCCTTATGTAAGAGAGAACACCGAGGTGCTTGCCTATGCCATGAGTAAGAAACCGATGGGTCCTTACGAGTACAAAGGACTGATCATGGCCGAGCATCCTAATGGCTGCTGGACTAACCACCATAGTATTATCAACTACAAGGGTCAGTGGTATCTTTTCTATCACCGTAACGACTACTCACCGAACGACGACAAGCGCCGTTCTGTACGTATCGACAAGCTGAGCTTTAATCCCGATGGTACGATCCAGGAGGTGAAGCCGACAGAGCGTGGCGTGGGAATCTCTGATGCTACCAAGCAGATCCAGATTGACCGCTTCAGCGACAAGAGCAATAATGTGGATATTCAGTATCTCGACACCACGAACTACTTCAAGGGCTGGTCGGCTGATCTCCAGAAGGGTGCTTGGGTGCGCTATAATGATGTTGACTTCAGTAAGGTGAGCGGAAATACGGCTTCTGTGATGGTCAAGACCAGTGGAAAGGCTACCTTGTCGTTGCGTTTAGGAAGTGCTACTGCCGCTCCCGTGGCTACTCTACAGGTAAAGCGCAGCACTCCTTGGACCACTGTTTCTTCCAAGATCAAGAAAGCTGCTCTCTCACGTGGCGTGAAGGATCTCTTTGTGACCTGCGAAGATGGCTCAGCCAGTGTTGACTGGGTACAGTTCAAGTAAAAAAGAGTCCACCCCAACCCTCCCAAAGGGAGGGAGAAGGGAAAAGTGAAAAATTTGCTGCCGCAGAGGTTATTGGGTCATCATGATTTGTACCAATGCCACTGCGGCAGCAAATTTTTCACTTTTCACTTTTCACTATTACTTTTTTTTTGTACCTTTGCGTATTCATTAAATAGAAGTTATGGACGTTGAGGCAATTAAAAAGATCATAGAAAAAGAGCCGAACCTGTCAACAGCCTTGGGTATGGAGTTCTATTCCACCCCCGAGGAAGACACCTGTATGGCAGTGATGCAAGTGGATCAGCGTAACCGACAGCCCTTCGGCTTCCTGAGTGGCGGTGCTTCGTTGGCACTGGCAGAGAATGTGGCGGGGGTGGGCTCATCAGCCCTTTGTCCTGGTAAGATCTGCGTGGGCATCAGTGTGAGCGGCGATCATGTCAAGGCTGTGTCTGAAGGTGACACCGTAACGGCGCATGCCAAACTGGTGAGCAAAGGGAGTACCCTGCATGTGTGGGACGTGAAGATTGTGAATTCGTCGAACGAACTGATATCCAACGTACACGTCACTAATTATATTATTACACCGAAGAAAGGGAAGGGATGAAGAGTTTTGCCATCTATCGCCTTCCTTATCAGAAGGAATGCACTTTGATGATTCAGCATGAGGGGGAACCCTTGAAGCTGAAGTCATATACGGAACTGAATGGAAAGCACGGTTTCGTCATAGCTCCTTTCGCTGTCTCTCCTGATCAACCCATCTTGCTGATAGAGGCGGATGATGTGAGGAAAGGGGAAATTCTGAGGAGTGTGGAATGTGGAGTGTGGAGTGAGATATGCTTTGAGTCTATGAATTCCCAAGAACAAAAGACTGTATCTCAGGACTATTCTCACTCCACACTCCACATTCCACATTCCACAAATCTTTCCTCCCGCCAACGTTACCACATCGACTTCTCCAACTTCCATTCCAACCTGTTGAACGGGGAGTTTCAGAAGATTGTGCTATCACGTTGTGTTCAGGAGCCGAGGAAAGAGGAACAGCTGCCGATGACCTTGTTCCAGAAGGCATGTGAGCTTTATCCGCGTATGTTCATATCGTTGGTCTATACCCCACAAAGCGGGATGTGGCTCATGGCAACACCGGAGATTCTTTTGGAAGGAGGGGGAAACGACTGGCATACCATTGCGCTTGCAGGAACAATGAAGCTGGAGGGGGAGTTGCTGTCGTTTGATTCACCACCTGTAAAGGGGGAGGCACGACTGTCTGACATCGCTTGGACTACGAAGAATATTCAGGAACAACGGTATGTGGCCACCTATTTGATGGAGTGCCTGGAGCATTTCTCCAGTCAGATTACCGAGGAAGGACCGTACACTGCGCGGGCTGCGAACCTGGTGCATCTGCGGAGCGACTTTAACTTCGTACTGGAGGACACACGTAGGATCGGCGAACTGATCAGGGCGCTGCATCCCACACCGGCGGTCTGCGGACTGCCGAAGCAGCAGACATTCGACTTCATCCGAAGGAATGAGTCGCAATCACGACGGTATTACAGCGGCTTCTCGGGACCTTTTAACCCTGAAGTGGATACACACCTCTTTGTGTCTCTGCGCTGCATGCAGATCCTGGACGACTGCTATTGTCTTTATGCAGGCGGTGGCTTGCTGCGGGATAGCGAGGAAGATCAGGAATGGGAAGAGACCGAGGCGAAGCTGGAAACGATGCGCTCGCTGTTAGAGACATAAGAACTTTTCAGACAGAAGTACATGTTTTTAGACATAAGAACAAAAGAACATAATTATTTAATTGAGAATCATGTTTGAGACTTTTCATAATCCAAAAGGAATATGTCCTTATGTCCTTCTGTCTAAAAACCTGTTCTTATGTCTAAGAATCTGTACTTGTGTCAACCAAAATGTAATAGTCTTGGATGACTTGTGCATCGGTTTGCGCTTCTGTAAAGACCTCAAGGAGTATGGGGCGATTGCTCTTTATACTTAATAAGGTATCGATGCCCTGCTGCATCTCATCCATGTTCTTGGCTTGAAGATAAACCACATCGTTCTGCTGACAGATGCCCTCGGCTGTGGTGTGATGCTCGGCGGCAACGAATCTGCTACGAGCAGGACTCCCCTCTAAGCCTTTCAACGTATTGAAGATACCGCCACAGCCGTTGTTCAGCAACAGGATGCGGAGATTTCCCTTCAGGTTCTGGTTCCACAGTGCATTCTGGTCGTAGAAGAAACTCAGGTCGCCAATGACACAAAACACGTTCTCATCGGTAACACATGAGAAACCTGCTGCCGTGGAGAGAGAACCCTCAATGCCATTCACGCCTCGGTTGCAATAGAAAGAATGCCGGGCAAAGATATTCGCCAGGCGGATGGGGGTGCTGTTGGCATAGTGAACATGGAACGGTTGACCGTGGTTTTTTGCATTGAGTTGTTTCTCAAGCGCTTTGACTGCTGCCATCTGAGAATAGCAGGGCTCGTAGCTTTCGGCATGCTGTCGTACACGTTCCAGCAGTTCGTCCCATAACTTCACGAAAGGATGCGGTTGCTGTTCGAGCATGCAGCGTATCTGATTGATGACCACAGTCTCATCCCCTTGTATTACTTGCGTAAGATTCATGAAGGTATCGTTTACCTCACCCGTTCCATTCACTGCCCACGATGTTTTGGCTTTCCTCAGGAAACGCTTCACACGCTTACTGACGATGGAACCACTGGCATATAACACGAAATCGGGCAGATAGCGCTCATCTCCTTCTACTAAGGATACGGCTTCGTCGAGATTGGGATTCATCGGCTGACCAGCGATGAGCATCGGCTTCTTGGCCTGCATGAAGGCACTCAATATTTGATGGAGTGTTGTATCGGGAATATCGGCCTGCAACAGTTCAATCTTTCTTTCTGAAGGTAAGAGTGGGGTGGAGAAGTTGAACAAGGGTTCACTGATGGGCACGTTGATGTGTACGGGTCCATCCCCCTGATGACGGGTTTCTATCAGTGCCTCGTTCACCAACCTGTTGCAATACCAGTGTTCTTCTGCATCATGCGGTTCTGGTAGCGTAACTGCTTTTTTCACGAAGCGTCCCAAGGCATCCGGTTGCGGAAGCGTCTGACCATCCAACTGGTCGATCCACTGCGGAGGGCGGTCGGCTGAGATAACAACGAGAGGTACATGCTGGTAATAGGCTTCTGCCACGGCAGGAGCGAGGTTGAGTAATGCCGTACCCGACGTGACGCATACCGCCACAGACTTATTCAACGCCTGCGCCATGCCCAAAGCATAGAAACCGGCAGAACGCTCATCGGTAACAGGGTAGCACTGGATATCCGGGCATTCATGAAGGTTATGCACGATAGGTGCATTCCTACTACCTGGACACACTACAGCATGATCTATACCATGTGCCACCAGTAACGCCGTCAGAATATTGACATTCTCTTTATTGCAATACATCTCTATTCTCTATGATCTTTATCCTTCTATATATTTTATGTTCTTTTGTTCTTCTGTCTAAAAACCTGTACTTCTGTCAATACCTGTCTTTATCTCGGGTACTTAAAGCTTGACCCACCCACAAACTCTCTCATAATACTGGTGGGAGGAATCTCCTTATCGCTGATAGGAATGAAATAACGCAGGAATTTCAGCAAACGGTGTGCCTCGGCATACTCATCACAGTTCTTAGGTACGGAGGCCAGGATAATCTCGGCATGGGTGCGCAGTACTGCGAACTCGATGTTCAGGGCAGAGTTGAACATGGCATCGGCCGTCTCCTGGAAGGGGAAGATCCACTGATTCTCAGCCTCACACACATTCTTCCATTGGGCGATGGTCTGCTGAGCCGTATAAGCTCCTTTGTTGTAGTCGCGTATGATACGGCGCAGTAATCGGTTGTCGCGTACAGGAATCCAGTTATGGTCATCGAGCGAGATACTGGTAAGCGCCGATATGTAGATCTTGTATTTCAGCGAGTCGGGAATCTTCTTTGTCAGCAGCGGGTTCAAGGCATGGATACCTTCAATAATCAGTACGGTGTCGCCGGCCAGTTTCAGTTTCTTTCCGTTCCATTCTCGTTTACCCGTCACGAAGTTATACTCGGGAATCTCCACCCGTTCCCCCTTCATGAGTCGCAGCAGATGATCTTCGAGCAGGTGATACTCCACGGTCTCGATATTGTCGAAATCGTAGTCGCCATTAGGCAGTTTCGGTGTATCCAGACGGTTCACGAAATAGTCATCGGTAGAGAACGACAGCGGGCGCAGTCCGCAGGCAAGCAACTGCACACTGAGTCGTTTACAGAATGTAGTCTTGCCCGATGAAGAAGGACCAGTGATGAGCACCATTCGTACCGGGTTCTCGTCATCGTGGAAACGGCGGTCAATCTCTTCGGCTATCTGCACGATCTTTTTCTCCTGTAGTGCCTCGCTCACCTGAATCAGTTCCGACGCATGTCCCTTCAGGATGGCCTTGTTCACATCACCGGCATTCGACAGGCGCATGATGATGTCCCACTTCGTCTTCTCGGCAAACATCTCGTAGGTCTTGGGCATATCCACCTTCTCTGCCAGTTGGGTAGGGTTGTTCCAGTCGGGCACTCTTAACAGCATACCGTCGTGGTAGGTTTCCAGTCCCCATACCGTCAGATAACCGGCAGAAGGCACCAACGGTCCATAGTAGTAGTCTGCCGTGTCGCCCAGCATATAATAATCGCTGTAAATCTGTCCACTACTCTCCAACAGCTTCACCTTGTCTGTCAGTCCTCGCTCTGCAAACACACGGAGGGCCTCCTCGGTAGTCGCCTCATTCCGGCGGAACGGCATGTCGAGGTTGATAATCTCCTGCATGCGTTCGCGGATTTTTTCCACGTCACCTTCGACCATCGGCTCGTAGCCCTTCTTCTTGAAATTACAATAGTAGCCGCGTGAGATGGTGTGCTCGATGAAGAGTTTGGAACCCGGGAAGAGATCTTGTGTAGCCTTGTATAGCACAAAGCAGAGAGAGCGCACATAGACACGGTGCCCTGAGCCCTCGCGTGCATCGAGGAACTCCACGTCGCGGTTCTGATAGAGACGGAACTTCAGTCCTTGTGAGGCGTTATTCACTTTGGCCGATACCACGGGGTAGGGTAGTTTGATGTCGTCGGCAAATTCCTGATACACATCCAGTAATGAGGTTCCCTCAGGGAAACTCTTGGTCATGTTATTGTTTTTACAGCGAATCTGAAGCATAGTTGTGTTATAGAAGGTTTTGTTCTTGTTTGCAAAGTTACGAAAAAACGAGAGCAATGCAAAAGAAAAGCTTGTTTTTCTTTGCATTGCCGAGTGCATTGTAACTTCGCGAATGAATTCGCAAAGTTAGCTATTTTTAGCGAAAAGTGAAAAGTGAAGAGTGAAAATTTTGCTGCCGCAACGAAAGAAAGTGAGCGTGTAAAGTGATAAGTAAAAAAAACTTTGTAAATTTGCCAAATCATTTTTAGAGAAGAATAAAGATATGACAAACAGGGAATGGAAAGAGATCAGGAAGTTCGAGGAGATTCTCTTCGAAGAGTATAATGGCATTGCAAAGATTACCATTAACCGACCGCGCTACCGTAATGCGTTCACCCCGAAGACCACCCAGGAGCTGAGCGAAGCCTTTGCGATATGCCGCGAGTTGCAGCGCATCCGTGTGGTGCTGCTGACAGGAGCGATGAGCGAGGTGCCTGAGGGCAAAACGCTGGCTGACGTGAAGCATGCTTTCTGCTCTGGCGGTGATATGCATGTGAAAGGTCGTGGTGGTTATGTGGATGAAGCGGGTGTACCGCGTCTTTCGGTACTGGATGTGCAGATGCAGATCCGTCGTCTGCCGAAACCTGTCATTGCCATGGTGAATGGTTACGCCATCGGTGGCGGACATGTGTTACATGTGGTGTGCGACCTGACCATCGCTTCTGAGAATGCGGTGTTCGGACAGACCGGACCGAAGGTGGGCTCGTTCGATGCGGGCTTCGGCAGTAGCTACCTGGCACGGATGGTGGGACAGAAGAAAGCACGCGAGATCTGGTTCCTCTGCAAGCAGTATTCTGCCCAGGAGGCTGAGGCGATGGGTATGGTGAACAAGGTGGTGCCGATCGACCAGCTGGAGGACACCTGTGTGGAATGGGCGGAGATCATGATGGAACGCTCGCCGCTGGCCCTGCGTATGATCAAGGCCGGACTGAATGCCGAGCTCGACGGACAGGCGGGTATTCAGCAACTGGCAGGCGACGCCACGATGCTTTACTACTATCTGGATGAGGCCCAGGAGGGAGGAAAGGCGTTCTTGGAGAAGCGTAAACCTGATTTTGACAAATATCCTATATTGCCGTAAGACAAAAGGACATGTTTTTTAGACAGAAGAACAAAAGGACATAATAATAAATGTTTAAGATATAAACCATAAGGATTTATGATAGAGATGGATGTAGAAGAGTTAATAAAGACAATCATAGATAGCGCGTACCATGTAAGAATGCAGTTAGGACCAGGCTTTTTGGAATCTGTTTACAAAAATGCACTCATGATAGAATTGGACAAACGCGGTATTTTCTATGAAAGCGAGTGCCCGATGAATGTTTATTACGATGAAGAAATCGTGGGAGAATTCAAGGCGGACTTAATCGTAGATGAAAGAGTAATCGTTGAACTGAAAGCCGTAAATAATTTGGTGGCAGCCCATGAAGTTCAGTTGGTTAACTACCTGACAGCCATGCACATTGATGATGGTCTATTAATTAATTTTGGCTCTCCCAAAATTGAAGTCAAACGTAAATACCGTGTTTTTCGAAAACCATAGAGTTTTAATAATTATGTCCTTTTGTTCTTTTGTCTAAAAAACATGTTCTTTTGTCTAAAAAACTGTACTTATGTATAAAATACAAGAACGAGTGCTGCACTTCAAGCAGCCTGCCGGAACATCCCGTGGTACTTACACCACCCGTCGTTCCTGGTTTATCACCCTGACCGATGAGAACGGTAGGCAGGGCATAGGGGAATGTGCGCCCCTACCGAACCTTTCGTGCGACGATATCCCCAATTATGCAGAAAAACTCTCTACATTCTGCGAATCCGTTGTTTCAGAGAATTCTATTGGTAATCTCCTTCCTCCTTCCTCCCTCCTCCTTCCTCGAACTATTCTCACTCCACACTCCACACTCCATACTCCACAAGACTACCCCTCCATGCTCTTCGGTCTGGAAACAGCGCTCTTGAACCTGCAGGTTGGTTCCACGATGCTTTTCGACACTCCTTTCGGTAGGGGAGAAGAAGGGATTCCCATTAACGGACTCGTTTGGATGGGTACTTTTGAGGAAATGCGAGAGCGTATTGAACAGAAGTTGGCTCAGGGTTTCCATTGTGTCAAGCTAAAGATCGGGGCCATCGATTTCAATCAGGAATTGGAACTGCTCAAGAAGATCAGGAGCCGTTACAGTCGGCAAGAGATTGAGCTGCGGGTAGATGCGAATGGTGCCTTCTCGCCCGATGATGCCTTGCAGAAACTGGAGCAGTTGTCGCTGTATGATATTCATTCCATCGAGCAACCTATTCGTCAGGGACAGTGGGGCGACATGGCTTTCCTTTGCAGGGAGTCACCGATACCTATCGCCCTCGATGAGGAACTCATCGGTGTGAACGATTCCTATTCGAAAGGTCAGTTGCTCGACATCATCAAACCTGCCTATATCATTCTAAAACCCTCTCTCCATGGAGGAATGGCGGGTACGAAGGAGTGGATTGATCTGGCTAACGACCGTCATATCGGCTCATGGATTACCAGTGCCTTGGAGAGCAATGTCGGTCTGAATGCCATTGCTCACCTCACGGCCTATCTCTACGGTCCGCATATCGAGCGTCCGCAGGGCTTGGGTACGGGGCAGCTGTTTACCGACAACATCCCTATGCCGTTGGAGATAAAAGGTGACAAATTGTGGTATAAACAAGAGTAATCTCAAGATTATTTCTTAATTTTGCACCCAACATTTTTCACAATGGAAAGAAATAAGGAAATCTATAAGGTGACCATGGTCGGAGGAGCAGTAAACGTAGTGTTGCTGCTCTTCAAATTCGTGGCTGGCATCGTGGGGCACAGTGCTGCCATGGTGGCCGATGCTGTTCACTCGCTGTCTGACTTCGTTACCGATGTCATCGTATTGGTTTTCGTACATATCAGTGGCAAGCCTAAGGATAAGTCGCACGACTACGGTCATGGGAAGTTTGAAACGCTGGCCATGACGGTTATCGGACTGGCTCTGCTGGTGGTAGCCATCGGAATCGTATATAGCGGAATGACCAAGATCATCGACTGGGCCAACGGTACTGATCTGGAGGCTCCAGGTATGTTGGCGCTATGGGCTGCCCTGTTGTCCATCGTCTTGAAAGAGGGTGTGTACCGTTATTCGATGGTGAAAGCCCGCGAACTGAACTCACAGGCTGTGGAGGCCAATGCGTGGCACCACCGCAGCGATGCCCTCTCGTCGTTAGGTACGGCCATCGGTATCGGCGGCGCCATCTTCTTGGGAAAGCGTTGGACGGTTCTCGATCCTATTGCATCGGTCGTGGTGGGTATGTTCATCGTGAAGGTAGCCATCGATCTGCTTCGCAGGGGTATCGGCGATTTGATGGAACAGTCATTGCCCGATGCCGTGGAGGAGGAGATGTTGCAGATGGTGGGAGCAATACCTGGTGTAGTGGAACCGCACAACCTGCGAACGCGCCGCATCGGGAACCATTATGCTATTGAACTGCATATCCGAATGGATGGTGATATATCCCTCAGGGAGTCGCACGACAAAGCCTCTGAGGTGGAGGATATGCTACGCAACCGCTATGGGGAAGATACCCATGTGGCGGTGCACGTGGAGCCGAAGTAGATACTAAAAACACTAGTATAACTAGAAGAAGCACTATGCCAGCAACCGAAACTATAAACCGTTTTCTTGCTGCGTGGAACGATGCCAGCAACAAGATCCTTGTGCACACCAGCGGCTCTACGGGTAAGCCCAAGCCGTTGTGGGTGGAGAAGCGGCGAATGCTGGCATCTGCCCGTATCACGTGCGACTTCCTCGGATTGAAGGAAGGGGATACTGCCTTGCTTTGTCTTTCTACCGATTATATCGCGGGGAAGATGATGGTGGTGCGAGCCTTGGAACGTAAGATGAGACTGATCACGGTGGAGCCCAGCGGACATCCGTTGGTCAGCGTAGAACAACCAATCGATTTTGCCGCCATGGTTCCCATGCAGGTGTATAATACCTTGCAGGTACCAGAAGAAAGGGACAAGCTGATGAATATCAGGCACCTGATAATCGGTGGCGGTGCTATTGATGATGACCTGGCACAGGCGTTGAAAGACTTCCCTCATTTCGTGTGGAGCACGTACGGGATGACAGAAACACTCTCGCATATTGCATTGCGCCGACTGAATGGTGCAGAGGCAAGTAGTTACTATGTTCCCTTTGATGGCGTGGATGTTTCATTGAATGATGACCACTGTCTGGTAATCCATGCCCCCCATGTATGTAACGAGATGATCATTACGAACGATATTGCTGAGTTCGGTCCTGACGGTCGTTGCTTCCGTATCTTAGGCAGAAAAGACAATGTGATTTGCTCCGGAGGCATCAAGATCCAGATAGAGGAGCTGGAGCGTTTACTGAAACCCCATATCCCCGTTCCGTTTATGGTAACAAAGGTGAAGGATGAGAAGTTCGGAGAGGTGGGAGTGCTACTATATGAGGATTCACAAACTAAAAGCATATCTCACTCCACATTCCACATTCCACACTCCACACTCCCCCCATACTGGTCTCCCCGCCACACCCTTTTCGTTGATCACCTGCCCATGACCGCCACAGGGAAGCCGGCGCGGAAGGAAGCAGAGGAGTTGGCACGTAAGCTGTTAGAGTAACAGGATAATACCCCATTCTGACAACCCGAGTTTGCAAAAGGAAGTCGGTTAAACCCAACAAAAGAAAAATGCAAGAATAATAGATGGAAAACGAGAGTAAAACCTTAGGTTTCGTTTTCCCGAATCAAAGATAATTTGTACCTTTGCCGCTGTTTTCAATCCTGTAAAATCATATAGGTATCAATCATACATTTTAAAACGTCATGTTTAAGAGTTTTCATGGATTCCATCTTGTGGAGGCGTACCATCAGGCACACCACGACCACAAGTATCATCCCAACACCGTTGAGAAAAAGTTCGCCAAGGCACTTATCGTAACCATCGTAACCCTGTTCTTGTGGAACGTGCCTGCATCGTTCTATGGCATTGATGGTCTGACCGTTATCCAGCAGCGAATCATTGCCATCTTCGCCTTTGCCACACTGATGTGGGTAATGGAGGTGGTTTCATCATGGGCAACCTCATTGGGCATCATCGTACTGATGTTGCTGTGCACTTCCGACAGTGGTATCAAGTTTATGATGACTGGCGACAATGTAGGTACTCCCCTGTCGCACAAGAGTATCATGGCTTCGTTCGCCGATCCTGTCATCATGCTTTTCATCGGTGGTTTCGTATTGGCCATTGCTGCTGCCAAGACCGGCTTGGATGCTTATCTGGCAAAAGCGTTGCTGAAGCCTTTCGGTAGGAAGAGCGAGAATGTGCTCCTGGGCTTTATCCTCGTAACAGGACTGTTCTCGATGTTCGTCAGTAATACCGCCACGGCGGCTATGATGCTGGCTTTCCTTACGCCTGTATTCAAGCAACTGCCACCCGAAGGTAAAGGACGTATCGCCCTGGCACTGTCCATCCCCGTGGCTGCAAACCTTGGTGGTATGGGTACTCCCATCGGTACACCACCGAACAATATTGCCTTGAAGTACTTGAATGATCCCGACGGACTGAACCTCGGACTGGGTTTCGGTGAGTGGATGCTGATCATGGTGCCGCTGGTGGCTGTCCTGCTGTTCATCAGTTGGGGACTGCTCAAGACGATCTTCCCGTTCTCACAGAAGACCGTTGATCTGGAGATCGAGGGCGAGATGAAGAAGGGAAAGAATACTACCATCGTGATTATTACCTTCATCATTACGGTCCTGCTCTGGCTCACAGATAGTATTACAGGTATTAACAGTAATACAGTGGCACTTATCCCCGTGGGCGTGTTCGCCATGACGGGTGTGCTTACCAAATACGACCTTGAGGAAATCAACTGGAGTGTGCTCTGGATGGTTGCCGGTGGTTTCGCCCTCGGCTACGGACTGAACGCCTCGGGTCTGGCAGAGAATGCCGTGAAGACGATTCCCTTTGGTGACTTCTCGCCGTTCCTGATCTTGGTCATCTCCGGTGTTATCTGCTACATCTTGTCGAACTTCATCAGTAACTCGGCAACAGCCGCACTGCTCATGCCCATCCTCGCCGTGGTATGCTCGGCCATGGGTGACAAGCTGGCTGCCATCGGTGGTACTCCTACTATCTTGATCGGTGTGGCCATCGCTGCTTCGAGTGCGATGATCCTTCCCGTGAGTACACCGCCGAATGCCTTGGCTTTCTCCACGAATCTCGTGCAGCAGAAGGATATGGTGAAGATCGGTGTGATCGTAGGTATCATCAGTATGGTTCTCGGCTACGGCTTGATGTACTTCGTCGGAAAATCCGGTTTGCTATAAAAGGAATACATGACTTATCATCCTTTCACTATAACAATATTGCGCTGGTTCTCTGAGAACCGGCGCAATTTGCCTTGGCGGGAAACCAACGACCCCTATGCCATCTGGCTGAGCGAGATTATTCTTCAGCAGACGCGCATTCAGCAAGGTACCGCCTATTGGGAACGTTTCATGGAAAGGTTCCCAACGGTGGAGACGTTGGCTGCAGCCAGTGAGGATGAGGTATTACGCCTGTGGCAAGGACTGGGTTACTACAGTAGGGCCCGAAACTTGCATAAGGCTGCCAAACAGATTGTGGAAGCGGGTCGTTTCCCTGATACCTTGGAAGGAATCAAACGTCTGAAAGGGGTGGGCGACTATACCGTGGCTGCCATCGGATCGATTGCTTTCGGGTTACCGGCTGCTGCTGTGGATGGGAATGTGTATCGTGTGCTGGCTCGCTATTTCGGGATGGATACGCCCATCAATACCACAGAGGGAAAGAAAGTCTTCACCTCTTTGGCACAGGAACTCTTGCCCAAGGATGAGGCTTCTGCCTTCAATCAGGCATTGATGGACTTCGGTGCCATGCAGTGTACACCCTCTTCACCACGTTGCATGACTTGTCCGCTGACCGAGACCTGTGAGGCCTTGCGTACAGGAAAGGTGGAGCAGTTACCGGTGAAGAAGCGCACACTGAAAATCCAGACGCGACGTCTTACGTATTTATATATAAGGTGTAAGGGTCAGACCGCCATCCATCGTCGTGAGGCAGGGGATATCTGGCAAGGACTATGGGAGCCGGTGGATTTGGAACAGGCGCAGCTGTCGGTTCCTGAAGGGGAACTGAAACTGGTGTGCCAGAACGTGAAGCATGTGCTCACGCACCGTATCCTGTTGGCTGATTGCTATCTGTGGGAGACAACCGAACGTCCCTCCTTGCCAGATACGTATGTTTGGGTGGATGAGGACAGCTTGGACCGTTATGCGCTGCCCCGTTTGATTGAACGTCTTATCCCTCTCTGTAGAAGTCAAGTGCTTCCTTGATCTCTTCAGCCGTGGCGGTCTGATTGATACGGATGTCTCCAATGCCGCCCAATAACGTGAAGTTGATGATGCCCGAAGTGTTCTTCTTGTCGTGCGTCATCAGTTCAATCAACTGATCATAATCGTCGCATGTAATATCGAAGGTACCGTAGTGTTCGCGGATGAAGCTGACCGTTTGGCGCATCTGATCCACCGGGAACCCGGTCTTGGTTACCGACAGATACAGCTCGCAGATGATACCATAGGCAACAGCATATCCATGAAGGATGGGTCTGTCCGTTTTCATGGCGAACGATTCAAAGGCGTGACCCACGGTATGACCTACGTTCAGGGCCTTGCGAATACCTTTTTCGAATGGATCTTCGGTAACGATACGTTCCTTTACCTCCACGCTCATCTTTACAAGAGGCGAGAGGAGGGAGGTGAGAACAGAAAGGTTACTATTGTGCCAGTCGAAACGAACATGCTCTGCCCACATCTTCTCGTTGGCAATCAAACTATGCTTCAGCATTTCAGCATAGCCAGAAAGGAGGTTCTCATGGTCGAGCGAGTTGAGGAAACAGGTGTCGAGAATGACATACTTCGACTCGTTAAACACACCGATCTCGTTCTTCAATCCGTTGAAGTTGATGCCCGTCTTACCGCCCACACTGGCGTCAACCATAGCGAGTAGGGTGGTAGGAATATTGATGAAGTTGATGCCCCGCTTGAAGGTGGAAGCAGCGAAGCCACCTAAGTCGGTTACCATTCCGCCACCTAAGTTAATGAGCAAAGAGTGACGTGTGGCTCCACCCTGACCTAAGGCTGTCCACACCTGTGCCAGACTATCTATATCCTTATGCGTATCCGAGGAAGGGATGGTAATGAGCTTCGCTCTCTTCAGACATAGGAACGACTGGATTACGGGCCAGCAGCATTTTGCCGTGTTCTCGTCGGTCAGCACGAAAATCTTGTCATGCTCACATTCGGCAATGGCCATGGCCAACTCTTCCTCAATGTTCTGCGATATAATCACTCTCTGTTTCATACGAATTGTTAAGGATTTGTTCTTTTTAGTTTACAAAAGTACTAATAGTTCAGCGAAAATGCAAGAATTTTGTTTTTTTTTATTTAATCTCTATTAAACCTCTTTGCTTCTTTTTCGTCAAACAAAGCAAAAAATCAATTATACTATTCATGAAAAAAGCATTATTATTGTTTATGCTGATGACGATATCAGCATTCTCTTATGCCCAAGATCGAAAAATTACGGGCGAAATTATCGATCGTGATACGAAAGAGGCCGTGATGCAAGTTACGGTACAGTTGTTAAAAACAGACAGTACCTTTGTGGCTGGTACACTTTCCGCAGAAGACGGTAAGTTCACTATGACAGCCCCGGAAGACGGCAAGTACATCGTCAAAATCAGTAGTGTTGGCTATAAGACTTACACGAAGAACCTTGATATCAAGGACGGAAAGGATACCGCCCTTGGTCAGATCGTGTTCAATGCTGATGCCATCATGCTGAAAGGAACTACCGTTACCGGACAGGCAGCAAAGGTGACCGTCAAGAAAGACACCTTTATTTATAATGCAGCTGCCTACCGTACCCCGGAGGGAAGTGTTGCTGAGGAACTGGTGAAGAAGTTACCAGGTGCACAGGTGGACGATGATGGTAAGATTACCATCAATGGTAAGCAGGTGCGTAAGATCCTCGTTGACGGTAGGGAGTTCATGACCGGTGATACCGAGACAGCATTGAAGAACCTGCCTACGTACATTATCAATAACATCCGTGCTTATGATCAGCAGAGCGACCTGGCACGTGTTACTGGTATTCAGGATGGTAATGAGGAGACCGTGCTCGACTTCGGTATTAAGCCAGGTATGAACAAAGGTTTCTTCGGTAATGCCGATATAGGTCTGGGTACCAAGGACCGCTATTCAAGTCGTATCATGGGTTCTTATCAGAATAGCAATATGCGACTCACTGGTATGTTCAACGCCAACAACACCAATAACATGGGATTCCCCGGTGGTGGCGGCGGTGGCCGATTTGGCGGTATGAGCGGTCTTACAGCCAATAAGATGACTGGTTTGAACTACAACTACGCCAGCAACGACGAAAAGTTGGAACTGGATGCCAGTGCACGTTGGAACCATAGCGACGGCGATACATGGTCAAGAAGTTCTACCGAGAGCTTCGGTACATCCTTGTTCTCAAACCGCCTCAACCAGAGCTTCAGTCGTTCTAACAACTATAACTTCCAGATGCGTTTGGAGTGGAGACCGGATGATGTATGGAACATCATGTTCCGTCCCAACTTGCGAATCACCAAGAGCGACAATACCAGCACAGGTAGCTCTCTGTCGTTCAAAGAAGATCCCTATCTTTATGTAGCCGATCCGTTCGATCAGGCTTCCATCGCACAGCTGGCAGCTGATAACCTCGTGGTGAACCACCAGGAGAGCAGCTCTCTGAGCAATAATGATAACACCAACGCCAGTGCCATGCTGCAGGTGAACCGCCGACTGAGCGATAACGGTAGGAATATTACTGTAATTGGTAATGTTAGCTATGGCGACCAGGACAGCAAGAGCTTGTCACTCTCAGAGGTAATCCTCCATCAGTATAAGGTGGCATCAGGCGACTCTACTTATTATACAAACCGCTATAATCTTACTCCTACTAAGAACTGGAACTATTCAGGACAGGTTACCTATAGTGAGCCGATCGCCGATCGTACCTACCTGCAGTTCAGCTACCAGTTCAGATATAGCTATAACAAGAGCGACCGCTCTACCTATGACTATAGTAGGGTTCCTGACTTCTATACCAGCGCTATCAAGCCGGTATATGGTGGATTCGATAACTATTTCTCTCACGTGTCGAACCCCTTCGCTCCTGAGTACTACGAGGATGGTCTGAGCCGTTTCTCTGAATATAAGAACTACATCCATGAGTTCAATGTAGTGTACCGCAAGATCCGCGACAACTACCAGTTCAATGCTGGTTTGATGTTCCAGCCGCAGCGCTCGAAGTTCATCCAGAACTATCAGCATGTATATACGGACACTGCACGTACCGTGTTCAACGTAACTCCGACGATCGACTTCCGTTATCGTCCGAACTATACAACACAGTTGCAGCTGACCTACCGTGGAACAACCCAGCAGCCGCAGATGAGCGACCTGCTTGATATCACTGACGACAGCAACCCGCTGAACATCACCAAGGGTAACCCTGGCTTGAAGCCTTCATTTACCAATAACCTGCAGGTGAACTACAACACATTCATGCAGGATCACATGCGCACCGTGATGCTGTTCGGTAACTTCAGCAATACCCGTAACTCCATCTCGAACATGGTGACATACGATACAACGACTGGTGGACAGACCACACGTCCTGAGAATATCAACGGTAACTGGAATGGTAGCTTAGGCTTTATGTTCAATACTGCCATTGACAGCGCCGGTGTATGGAACGTGAACACCTTCACCATGGTGAACCACAGCAACAACGTTGGTTACCTGTTCGACAACAAGGTAAAGCAGTCTGTGAAGAATACTACAAAGAACTCTATGATTATGGAGCGTCTGCAGGCCAGCTACCGTAAGGACTGGTTCGAGATCGCAGTCGACGGTAATGTGAACTACACACATGCACGCAACAAGTTGCAGAGCGCCAGCGACCTCGATACATGGCAGTTCTCTTATGGTGGTAGCATTAACATCTTCGCTCCTTGGGGAACCAGTCTGTCAACCGACCTGCATAACCAGAGCCGTAGAGGTTATAACGACAACTCTATGAACACCAACGAGCTGATATGGAACGCTCAGATCTCTCAGGGCTTCCTGAAGGGTAACGCACTTACCGTATCTCTCCAGTTCTATGACATCCTGCACGAGATGAGTAACTTCAGTCGTTCTATCACAGCTATGCAGCGTTCAGATACTGAGTACAACAGCATCAACAGCTATGCTATGGTTCATCTGATCTACCGTATCAATGCATTCGGCGGTCGTCAGGCTCGTCAGATGATGCGCGGTATGGGCGGTATGATGCCCGGTATGATGCCTGGCGGTATGCCTCCGGGTGGCATGGCTCCTGGTGGCGGTCGTCCGATGGGCGGCGGAGGCTTCGGAGGCGGACGTCCGATGGGCGGTGGCTTCGGTGGCTTCGGCGGCGGAAGATAAATAACAGCTTATATATCGACTATACTACAAGAATCTATAACAAAAGAACAGGGTGGCCAAACGGTCACCCTGTTTCATTTTATATGTATTTCGTGGAAAGTTACTAACTGATTTCTGGAAGGCTGATAACTGGTTCTAACCAGCCTTATAACGACCACTAATCAGCCTTATAACTGGTCGTAACTAGGCTTCTAACTTTCGGATCACATCCTCGATAACCTTGGGGAAGTATTTCATCTCCAGTTCATGCTCCTTGGCTGCGATATCGTCGGCGGTGTCGTCAGGAGAAAGTGGTGTGCTGAACTGCGCTATCACCTCACCGCCGTCGCATACGTTACTGACATAGTGAACGGTCATGCCCGTCTCGGTCTCTCCCGCTTCCTTGATGGCTTCATGCACATGATGACCCCACATGCCCTTGCCGCCATACTTGGGAAGTAGGGCAGGGTGGAGGTTGATCATACGACGGTCGTATGTCTGGATCAAATAATCGGGAATCATCACCAGGAACCCTGCCAGTACGATGAAATGAATGTCGTACTGTTGGAGCAGTGGCATCACGATTTCCTCCTGTTGTAATTCCTTTCTGGAAATCACCACACTGGGCACATTCAGTTTCTTGGCACGCAACAAGGCGTAGGCATCAGCCTTGTTGCTGATGACCAAGGAAACATGGATGTCGGCAGATGAGGAGAAATACTTGATGATGTTCTCGCAGTTACTGCCGCTGCCTGATACGAAAATAGCGATGTTGGTCATGTCTTTATTATGGAATATGGAATGATTTAATCTTCATCATCAAACATATCGTCGTCGTCGAAGCCGAAAAGGGCCGGTTCTACAAACGACTCCATGGCACGACGGTCCTTTTTGGTGGGTCGTCCGGTGCCGCGGGCACGGTCGATGAACCCACTGATGCGACTCATCTCCAGAATCTCGTACTGCTTGGGGTCGGTGACGTTCTCGTAGATCTCCGGCAGAAGCTTAGCTCCTACACGTTGTTCAATGCATTTCAGAACTTTGAAGGAATAGGTGACAGGCGGCTTCCTGACATCCACCACCTCGCCTACTTTTAACGGGCGTGAAGGCTTGACATTCACTCCCTTGATGGTGACACGACCGTTCTTGCACGCATCAGCAGCAATGCTTCGTGTCTTGAAAATGCGGGCGGCCCAAAGCCATTTGTCAATTCTCGCCTCCATCTCCTTTGTCGATTGGGTTCTCGCTGGTCTCTTCCTTGTTGCTTCTTGTCTCTTGCTTCTTCCTCAAAGCACGGTTATACTGGTTCATGGTGATGTCGATACCTGCCAGAACAAAGCTTTTGATGATGTCGATAGACGTGTCGATGACAGGTTGGAGAATCTCCTTCTCCTCCTCGTCGTACTTTCCCAACACCCAGTCAACCTGGTGCCCGCGGACGAACTCGTTACCGATGCCGATGCGCAGGCGCGGATACTGCTGACCGATGAGCTGCTGGATATGGCCCAGTCCGTTATGACCGCCATTACTGCCAGCTGCTTTCAATCGGCCGGTACCCAAAGGAAGTGCAATCTCATCAGCGATGACGAGCATGTGCTGTTGGTCGATATTCTCCTTCTGTAACCAGTAGCGCACAGCGTTACCGCTGAGGTTCATGTAGGTGGTGGGTTTGAGGAGGATGATCTTCCTGCCTTTCAGCATGGTTTCCGCCACGTAGCCATATCGCTTGTCATCAAAAACAATATTGGACGCCTTCGCAAAAGCGTCCAATACCATATAGCCCGTATTGTGGCGGGTCTCCGCATAGTCATCACCAGGGTTACCTAAGCCAACAATCAGATACTTGTCCATCGCTTCTGATGTTAATCAGTGAGGGGGAGATTAAGCCTCTGCAGCCTCTTCTGCCTGAGCAGCAGCGTTCGACTTACGTGTAGCCTTGATGGTGCAAACAACAACCTCCTTGCTGGTAGCCATCTCAAGACCTTCGAAGTTCAGGTCGCCCACCTTGATGCTCTTACCAATGGTGAGGTCGGTAACATCGATGTCAAGAGTCTCAGGAATATCCTGATACTTGGCTGTTACATTTACCTTACGTACGATGAGAGACAGACGACCACCATCGCGAACACCCTGTGCCAAACCGTTCAGCTTCACGGGGATACCGATAGTGATAGGCTTCTGCTCGTTGATCTCATAGAAGTCGATGTGAAGAAGGGTATCCTTCACGGGGTGGAACTGCAACTCCTTGATGATAGCCTTGTGCTCAGCGCCATCGATGTTCAGATTGATGACATAGATGTGCGGGGTGTAGATCACCTTGCGGAGCTCTGTCATGGGAACAGCAAAGGACAATGCCTCGGGAAGACCGTTCTCACCTTTTTTCTCACCATAGAGGTTACAGGGTACCAAACCCTCTTTTCTCATCAACTTAGAAGCCTTTTTACCGGTCTCGCTTCTCTTCTGACCTGCTACATTAATTTCTTTCATAATGTGTTACTCTAAATTAAGTGATTAATAATTTGCTTAATTCACCATCACACTTGTGCATGCTTCGTGAAAAGCGGTGCAAAGGTATCACTTTTTCCCCAATCTCGCAATTTTTCTCATAAAAAAAGAAGAAAAAAGATGTTTTTCTTGCATGGCATGTTTATTTTGTATAATTTTGCATCGATAAATCGACGTATATAACGTAACACAATAAAAGATGATTAATAGAGAATTAATCCGAATAAAGATAGTTCAGTTAACCTACGCATACTATCAAAACGGAAACAAGAACATGGACAGCGCTGAAAAGGAATTGCTGTTCAGCCTTTCCAAGGCCTATCATTTGTATAACTATTTGTTGCTGCTGATCATAGCGGTAACGAAAGAAGCACGCCATCAGGTTGAGGTGTTGACGACCCGTGCAAAACGTGAAGGAACCGAACCGCCTTCCGACAAGTTTGCTTACAACAAGTTCGCCATGCAGCTGGAGGAAAACAAGATGCTGCAGGAGTTCGTGGAAACACAGAAGCAGACGTGGGATGACGATGTGGAGTTCATCAGGAAGTTGTACGGACAGATCACGCAGAGCGATATCTATCGCCACTACATGGAGAATCAGGATGATTCCTATGAGGCCGACCGTGAGGTGTGGCGTCAGTTGTACAAGGCGTTGGTGGTTGAAAACGATGACCTGAGCAGTCTGCTCGAGGACAAGAGTCTGTATTGGAACGACGACAAGGAGGTGGTTGACACCTTCGTGCTCAAAACCATCAAGCGCTTCGATCCGAAGAACAAGAAGAACCAGGAACTGCTGCCGGAGTATAAGGACGAGGAGGACAAGGATTTCGCCCGTCGTCTGTTCCGTGCCACGATTATGAATGCTGATCAGTATCAGCGGTATATGAGCGATGCTTCGCGCAACTGGGACTTCTCTCGTCTGGCCTACATGGATGTAGTGATCATGCAGATTGCCATTGCCGAGATGCTCACATTCCCCGCCATCCCCATCAGCGTAACCATCAATGAGTTCGTTGACCTGGCCAAGATCTATAGTACCCCGAAGAGCGGAAGCTATATCAATGGCATGCTTGATTCGATTGCACGCTATCTGATCAAAGAGGGAATGCTGCTCAAGCCGATGGGAGAGAATCCCCGAAAGGTGAAAATGGAGCAGAAAAGGGCAGAGAAACGCTTGGCTGCTGCACAGAACAATGAAGTTCAGCAGGAAGAGCCGAAGACCGATAACCCCGAATAATCTAAAAACATTAATAGTATGACAACAGTATTTTTGGCAGCCCAGGCAGCCGGTCAGGGCGCAGGCAATATGAGTTTCCTGATTATGATTTTGGCTGTCTTCGCCATTATGTGGTTTACGATGATTCGTCCACAGCAGAAGAAACAGAAGGAGATCCGTAACTTCCAGAGCAATCTGGCAGAAGGAGCTCAAGTAATCACCGGTGGAGGAATCCATGGTGTAGTACGCCGTATCGACCTTGCTTCGAACACTGTAGAGGTGGAGGTAGCAAAAGGCGTCACGCTCCGTGTTGACAGAGGCTATGTCTTCCCCGACGCTCCTTCTTTAGCTGCACAGCCCCAGAAGTAAATGGAAGAACGGCAGTCATCTCGTTTAGCCAGCATCTTCAGGAATCTCCTTTTTAGTATGTTTAATAAGGAGTTCCTGATCTTTTTGTTCTTTCTCTTATTGAGTGGAGCATTCTGGCTCGTCATGACGCTGAATGAAACATACGAACGGGAGATCAAGATTCCTATTCACCTGGAGGGCATTCCCAGTAAGGTGATCGTAACGTCCAATGAGGAAGATACGTTGCGGGTGACGATACGCGACCGCGGTTATCTTCTCTTTACCTATATGTATGGACAGAACCGAAAGTCGTTACACATCAACTTCAATACATATAATAAAGGTAAAGGGCACGGTAGCGTGCAAGCTGCCGATCTTCAGAAGCTCATCTATCAGCAGCTGTTCAAATCGTCGCGCATCGTGAGCATCAAACCCGATAAGTTTGAGTACCTATATAATTATGGTAATAGCAAACTGCTGCCGGTACGACTGAAAGGTAGTATTACTCCAGGAAAGAGCTATTATCTGGCCAATGTGGCCTTCTCACCCGAAACAGTCACCGTTTATGCCAGTCAGGAAAAGCTCGACAGTTTGTTGGCCATCTTCACCGAACAGGTGAAACTGACGAATGTAACCGACACGGTTGTCCAGGAGGTGATGCTTAGTAAGATCGCAGGGGTGAAATGCATTCCCTCGAAGGTTACCATGACGGTTTATCCTGACGTGCTGACCGAAGAGAGTGTGGAGGTGCCTATCACGGCTGTCAACATGCCGGAAGGAAAGGTGCTTCGTACCTTCCCCTCGCGAGTGAAGGTGGTGTTCACCACAGGTGCCAGTCAGTTCAGAACCATTCATCCCGACCAGTTCCGTGTGGAGGTTGACTATTGGGAGATACAGTCGCATCCCTCCGACAAATGTCCGGTTTCCTTGGTCGCAGCTCCCTATGGTGTTCGTAATGCCCATCCTGAACCCGATCGTGTGGACTATCTTGTTGAAGCACAATGAAGATCGCGATTACAGGTGGTATAGGCAGCGGGAAGAGCTATGTCTGCAAACGACTGGAGGCGCGAGGCATCCAGGTGTATGATTGTGACCGTGAGGCCAAACGACTCATGCGCGAATCACCAGAGATTCGACAAGGACTGCAGTCGCTTGTGGGCGAGGAGGTCTATCAAGGTACCGAACTGAACAAACCGTTGCTGGCAACCTTCCTGTTGCAGTCGGAAGAAAACAAACAGGCAGTGAATGCTGTGGTGCATCCTGCCGTGGCACGCGACTTCGAGCAGTCGGGCAAGGACTGGCTGGAGAGTGCCATCCTCTTCGATAGCGGGTTCTACCGCAGAACACACTTCGATTGGATTATCTGCGTAACCGCTCCGTTGGAAACGCGTATCCAAAGGGTGATGGATCGTGATGGAATCTCCCGTGAGCTCACCATGGAATGGATCAATAAACAGATGCTTCAGGAAGAGGTGGTGCGACGGAGTGATGCACAGATCATCAATGATGGTCGTGCTGACATCGATAAGCAATTAGATCAAATCATTCAACTAATAAAGAATAATAAGCAATCAAGAAAAATGGAACAGACAATCCTATCTATTGCCGGTAAACCGGGACTTTACAAGCTCGTGTCAAGAGGCAAGATGAACCTGATAGTAGAGGCACTTGATGAGACGCATAAGCGTATGCCGGCCTTTGCTACCGACAGAATTACTTCATTGGCAGACATTGCCATGTTCACTGATTCAGAGGATGTGCCCCTGATGACGATCCTGGCATCCATACGTGACAAGGAAGAGAAAAAAGAAATATCCTTTGCCTTCAAGAAGGCTTCAAGCAAGGAACTGCGTGCATATTTCGCTGAGATCCTGCCTGATTTCGACCGTGACCGCGTACACGATAGTGATATCCGCAAGCTCCTGACATGGTATAATATCCTTGTCAAGAACGGAATCACGGATTTTGAGGAGGAGATGAAGCCTACGGAAGGCGACAATATCGATGACCGTAAGAGCGAATAATCACAACTTCAATAACACATAACGGCCGGCTCCTTCACAGGAGTCGGCCGTTTGTTCTCTCAAAAATATATATTGCGTGTTGGGTGGTTGCACAGACGCGCTGCACAAATCACATGTGCAAAGGTACACATTAACTACAAAACAGAATGGACTATACGACCAAATAATGGACTATATGGTGCGAAATGATAGGGGAAAATAGGACAAATGGTGCACGCTAGTTTTGTAACTTATTGATAATCAGGTGTACAATTTGTCCATTTTCTATTTGGAGCGTTTGCGTGCTTGCGACGGCGTAATGTCGTATGTTTTCTTGAACATTCTCGTAAAATACGAAGGATCATTGAATCCACACTTCAAAGCCACCTCGGTAATAGGTGTCATCGTGTCTTCCAGTAAGCGTCTGGCCTTACCCATACGAACCTGCATGACAAAATCGGAGGTGCTCATACCTGTCAGGTTCAAGACTTTCCTTGACAGTTGCGAACGACTGATATACATGGTTTTCGACAGCTTCTCCACGGAAATGTCTCCCGTCTGCATGTCTTCGTAGATCTGGTTCACCAGCTTGTTGATGAAATCGTTCTCCTCATCACTGAAGCGTGTTTCCGGTTTCTTTCCTTCCTGCATTGCCTTGGAGAACTCTTCACGCAGCATCTTCAAACGTTTCGACCTTACTCGCCAAGAGTGGTACAAGATGCCAATAACTGTAACAGCCAGTGCGAGAGCGAGAATGATGGCTATGATAGTTATTCGCAGTACGCCTTGCTCAGCCTTATGGGTGCGCTTGATGGCATCCATCTCATTCTGGTGACGCTCGTTGACGTAGCGTACGCGATAGTTCTGCGTGTGAAGCAGTTCCTCTGGAGAGCCCACACTGTCGTTCAGCTTGTTCCTAAGCTTGAAATAGCTGAGCGCCTGGTGGTAGTTGCCCTTTGCCTCTTCCATCTTGTATTGGAGCTCTGCCACTTGCGCCTGGTGCTCCAGGGAATGGATGTTCGTGGCAATCTCCTGAGCCTGCTGAATATATCGTTGGGCTTCGTTCATGTCGCCCTTCGAGATGTTCACGTTGGCCAATGCTATGACCGACTCCAGCCAGTGCCACTGGTCGCCCGATTTCTCCATCATCTCATACGCATTCTTATATTCAGAGATGGCTTTATCCCATTGGCGGTTCTTCTCGTGGAGCTGTCCGAAGTGGGTGTAGCACAGACTGATACCCAGGTCTGACTTCCCTTTCCGGTTGTATTCCATCGACTTCTTGTAGTAAACCCACGCCGAGTCGTACTTACCCTGCTGCTCAAAGATAGCTCCGATATTGGCATAGTTGATGGCCTGTCCTACATCGCTGTCCAAGATCTTCTCGTCTTCCAGTGCAAGCCGAAACAGGCTGTCGGCTGTGGCCAGGTCTTTCATCGTCAGGTAAACATTTCCTAAGCCGTTCAGCGAAGTGACGCGGTTCTTCTTGGCTTCAAAGGATGTCTTGTCGGAGTATTGCTCGCAAAGCGTCAATGCCGCATAGTGGTTGGAGGCAGCATCATCGAGAATACCCATACGACGGAAGTCGGTGGCGATATTGTTGTTGGCACGGATCATCTCTACCGTATCCTTGAGCATGGTGGCATAGAGCAGTCCTTCCTTGTGATGATCTAATGCCTCAATGAAATTACTGTTGTTGCGCAGCTGTTTTCCCAACTGCTTTTCCAGGAAGATAAGCGATTGGTGGTCATCTTCTTTCTCCAGACTATCTTCGATGTGTCTGAGTACGTCAAGATCCTTGATTTCGCCATATACGCTGTCGGCATACTGGCGGTGTTGCTCCAGTGAACTTGTAGAATGCTGTCTGCATGCGTAGAACAGGGTGGCGCATAGGATGGCAGGGATGATATGTAGAGACCGAAAAAGTTTCATATTCCGATTTTTCACTGCAAAGGTATAAAATAATGTGGAAACTTGCAATAATAATTCTAATTATTATTTGCTTTTATCCGCACTTATTCGAACTCTGGCTTTGCCGAAGGTACTTTAGCTCGACAAAACAAATAAAAATGATTTTATTTGCTTTTGTCCTCGCTTATTCGTACCTTTGCACCATGTTAAGCATTGTGTTTATTATTTTGGGAGCCGTGTTAGTGCTCTGGGGAGCAGACCGTCTGACAGATGGTGCCACGGCATTAGCCCATCGGATGAACGTGCCCCAGATAGTGATCGGTCTGACCGTAGTGGCCATGGGAACATCGATGCCTGAGTTCTTTGTGTCACTGATGTCTGCCATCAAAGGCACCTCAGACATGGCCGTAGGTAATATCATCGGTTCAAATGTGTTCAACACATTGATGATTGTGGGTGTGACCGCTATTGTTGCGCCGATGACCATCAGTAAAAGTACCGTGAGGAAAGATATTCCGTTTGCCGTGGCCGCTGCCGTGGCCTTGACGGTGATGTGCCTGGATGGGAAGATCTCACGACTTGATGCTGGTTTGCTCTTCATCGGGTTCCTGCTGTTTATGTACTACACCCTCCGTATGGCGAAAGCAGGTCGTCTTGAACAACAGGAGGTGGTGAAGTTAGAGGACATGAATCCCTGGAAGGCTGTCGGACTCATCGTCCTTGGTCTTGTTTGTCTGGTAGGTGGCAGTCATGTGTTCGTGGATGGTGCCACAACCGTTGCCCGTTCCCTTGGTGTGAGCGATGCAGTAATCGGTCTGACCATCGTGGCCTGCGGTACATCCCTGCCAGAACTGGCTACCAGTGTGGTGGCGGCCAAGAAAGGGCGTTCGGCTATTGCCATCGGTAATGTGATTGGTAGTAATGTATTCAACGTTCTAATGATTCTGGGCGCAACAGGATTGGTGTTGCCCATGCAGCTACATGGCATCACCACCGTTGATCTGAGTGTGATGATGGGTGGTATTATCCTGCTGTGGCTGTTCTGTTACACAAAATTCAAGGTGGCCCGATGGGAAGGCGTGGTGCTCACGCTGATATTTATTGGCTACATGACATGGTTAGTTGTTAATAGTTAAATGGAGAAAGATAGACAAAAGGTGAGTGTGCTCTTTATGCTTTTCGGCACACTGTTCTGTGTGTGCCTGATTACGGCAAACGTGTTGGAGACAAAGCAGTTATCGTTCGGACCTGTTAATCTTACTGCAGGTATCATCGTGTTCCCGGTGAGCTATATCATCAATGATGTGGTGTGTGAGGTTTGGGGCTATCGCCGTACGCGCATGCTCATCTGGATGGGCTTCGCGATGAACTTCTTCTTTGTCCTCATGGGAGCCATAGCCGACTGGATTCCAGGTGCTGACTATTGGGATGGTGATGAGGGATTCCATGTGATATTCGGTCTGGCGCCACGTATTGCCATGGCCTCGTTCATTGCATTCATAGCAGGCTCGTTTACCAATGCCTATATCATGTCACGCATGAAACTGAACTCTAACGGAAAGAACTTCTCTGCACGAGCTGTTCTGAGTACAATATTTGGAGAGGGCGTGGACAGCATCATCTTCTTCCCGTTGGCATTAGGTGGTGTTATTCCTTGGGAGGAGATGCCTTCACTGATGATCTCACAGGTAACGCTGAAGACGCTCTATGAGATTGCCGTACTGCCTGTTACCATCCGTGTGGTAGCCTTCACGAAGGCACACGACCATGAGGATGTATTCGACCGCGACATCAGTTACAACATCTTTAATATTTTCAAGATATGAGTAGAGAACAAGACGGACTCCAGGCACTCGGTAAGAAGACAGAGTATAGAATGGACTATGCCCCTGAGGTGCTGGAAACCTTTCAGAACAAACATCCTGAGAACGACTATTGGGTGCAGTTCAACTGTCCTGAGTTCACTTCCTTGTGCCCTATCACAGGACAGCCTGACTTCGCGGAAATCAAAATTCTATATATTCCTGGGGAGCGGATGGTAGAGAGTAAGAGTTTGAAGCTTTATCTCTTTAGTTTCCGTAACCACGGGGACTTCCATGAGGACTGTGTGAACATCATCATGAAGGACCTGATCAAACTGATGGATCCGAAGTATATTGAGGTAATAGGTTTGTTCACGCCCCGTGGTGGCATCAGTATCTATCCCTATGCCAACTACGGTCGTCCGGGTACGAAATACGAGGAAATGGCGAAAGAGCGTTTCCTCAGACACGCATTATAAAGATGGGTTCTACTACTTTCGGTAGAACCCTTTTTCTCCTTCCTTGAAACGCAGGCGCAGGGAGTCGCGGGTCATGAAGATAAAGTCGGCTGTATCGTTCACCGTTTCCCCTTTCACGGTATCATTCTGCGACCTGTTTTGTGAGGTCAGAACGAGCTGACCGTTAATGACATGCCATTGAATATAGTTCTTGATCTCGGGATAGATCACCGGACTATCTTCATCTTGTTGGGCACTCCTACGTCGACGGCCCACTGTTTGTGCCTGGTAGTGGCGCTTCAGGGAGAATCCCATCTCAACAGGTTTCATCATGGCTTGTACCAAGGAGTCCATGTGCTTCTGCATCTCTTCGTCGATGGCTACCTCCTTGATGCGTTCCTTCACGGTGGGGTAGGCCAGTTCCACCCATGTACCCTTCAGCTGGTCCAGGTCGATCACCATATCTGCCACCATCGTATCCTCTTTATTGAGAATCACTGCCACCCAGTCGCCTACCGTAGGACGACCGATGATGCGTCCTTTCTTCGTCGCATCCAGGATATTGTATGTAATAGGGTCGCCGCCTTTTCCCGGAAGGAATACCAGAACGGTATCGGTACAGCCATCACAAGCCAGTCCGTAGAGCGTGGAGTCACCTTCAATAGAAGTGCTCGTTCCTACGTTCACCTGTTCTTCATCTACGGGCTGCTGCGAATGGCAGGCAGCGATCAGTCCTATAACTATGCTGATTATTACGATGCTCAATAGTTTTCTCATATGATGGCGTTTTGATTTATCGGCTGCAAATATACATGATTTTTTCCGCTACTAAGAAAAAAGACAGGAAAAAATTCGGAGGTTTGGGAAAAAAGATATATATTTGCAGAATCAAAGTATATTATGAACCCTAATAATTATCAAAAAAACCAATGAAGAAAAGAATCCAGTTTAGTCTTGTCTATCGTGACATGTGGCAGAGTTCAGGTAAGTTCCAGCCGCGTAAAGACCAGTTGGAGCGTATCGCACCAGCCATTATCGACATGGGCGTGTTCGACCGTGTGGAGACCAATGGTGGTGCCTTCGAGCAGGTAAACCTGCTGGCAGGTGAGAATCCAAACGCTGCCGTTAGGGCATTCTGTAAACCGTTCAACCAGGTGGGCATCAAGACACACATGCTTGATCGCGGTCTGAATGCGTTGCGTATGTATCCTGTGCCCGATGATGTGCGTGAGTTGCAATACAAGGTAAAGCATGCGCAGGGTGTTGATATTCCCCGTATCTTCTGCGGTTTGAACGATGTGCGTAACATCATTCCTTCCGTGAAGTGGGCCAAGGCCGCCGGCATGACCCCGCAGGCTACCCTGTGTATCACTACTTCTCCTGTGCATACCGTGGAGTACTATTCAGATATCGCTGATCAGGTGATTGCTGCAGGAGCAGAGGAAATCTGCTTGAAGGATATGGCCGGTATCGGTCAGCCCGCCCTGTTAGGTGCCCTGACCAAGTCGATCAAGACCAAGCACCCCGATGTAATCATCCAGTATCACGGACATTCTGGACCCGGTTTGTCGATGGCTTCCATCCTGGAGGTCTGCAACAACGGTGCCGATGTGATTGATACAGCTATCGAACCGCTGTCATGGGGTAAGGTGCATCCGGATATCATTTCCGTTCAGTCGATGCTCAAGCATGAGGGCTTCGAGGTGAAGGAAATCAACATGAATGCCTATATGCAGGCTCGTGCCTTGACCCAGGAGTTCATTGACGACTGGCTTGGCTACTTCATCAATCCGGGTAACAAGCTCATGTCATCACTCCTCCTCGGCTGTGGACTCCCTGGCGGTATGATGGGATCAATGATGGCCGACCTTGCCGGTATTCACAGTATTATCAATAAGACGCTGAAGGCCAAGGGAGAACCAGAGCTCTCTACCGACGATATGCTCGTGAAACTGTTCGATGAGGTGGCTTACGTATGGCCGCGTGTGGGATATCCACCACTGGTAACCCCGTTCAGTCAGTATGTGAAGAACATCGCCTTGATGAACCTGCTTACCATGGCACAGGGCAAGGGTCGTTTCGTGATGATGGACGATGCTATGTGGGGCATGATCCTCGGCAAGAGCGGTAAGATTCCTGGAACGATCGCTCCAGAGATTGTGGAACTTGCCAAGCAGCAGGGTCGTGAGTTCACGGATGCTGATCCGCGTTCACTCATTCCCAATGCGTTGGACGACTTCCGTAAGGAGATGGACGAGAACGGTTGGGATTACGGACCAGATGATGAAGAGCTCTATGAGCTGGCTATGCACCCCGAGCAGTACCGTCCCTTTAAGAGCGGTATGGCGAAGAAGAACCTGCTGGCTGACATCCAGAAGATCAAGGATTCACGCCTCGGCGCAAAACTCTCACCTGAGAAGATTGCTGAGTTCAAGCATGCCAAGGCCGATGCTCTCGTGGCACCTGTTAAAGGACAGATCTACTATGAGTTCAATGGCGACGGTGAGTGCGCACCTTGTGTGGAGCCGTTCATCGGTCAGACCTACAAAGAGGGTCAGACCTTCTGTTACATCCAGACACCTTGGGGTGAGATCACGGAGATTCCTGCTGCTCTCGGCGGTAAGCTCGTAGAGATTACAGCCAAGCAGGGTGCTAAGGTGAACAAGGGTGACACCATTGCGTGGATTGAGCGCGCAGAGAATTGATATGGATTTTAATCGTATCATAAATAAGTATTATCCCGAGGAGAATGCGCTGAAACGCATTCTCCTCGTTCATAGCAGGGCAGTGGCAGATAAGGCTCTGCAGATTTGTGATGCACATCCGGAACTGTACCTCGACCGTCAGTTTGTGGAGGAGGCAGCAATGCTCCACGACATCGGCATCTTCCGCTGCGATGCACCTGGCATCGAATGCTTCGGTACCGAACCGTATGTATGTCACGGACAGATAGGGGCAGAGATTATGCGGGCAGAAGGCTTCCCCCGTCATGCACGGGTTTGTGAGCGTCATACAGGAGCTGGCCTAACCGTTGCCGAGATCCTTTCCCAACACTTGCCCATCACCATTCCACCACCTCCCTCCACGGAGAATCCTTCCTCCTTCCTCCTTCGTCCTTCCTCGAAAGAATACGAGCCCTTCCTCCCGGAAACCCTTGAAGAACAGCTGATATGCTATGCTGATAAGTTCTTCTCAAAGACACGACCTGAATTAGAAAAAACCGTGGAACAGGCTGAGCGCAGTCTGGCTAAGTTCGGTGAGGAGGGGGTGCGTCGTTTCCAGCATTGGCATGCCCTCTTTGCGTAGGCTTTTAGTTTTCCAATACTCGCTATTTTTTATCTGTTTTTTTACCTTGATGCGACAGAAAAAGCAGGGCTGATACTGTTTTGTCGCATTATAACCCCTTCTGTCGTAACAACCGAGAAGAAAAAACTAAACAAATTCATGACACTTATTCAGAACCATCGTAACTTTGCATTCAGAAAACTGTAATTGTATAAATAAGAACAATGAAATAGAAATTGATTAATATTTTTTAAGCATGTTATAATATGTGTAAAAGATTATTTTCGTATCTTTGCCGCAATAATAGCATAACATTGTTTAACTCAGTTGTTTAATCATTTACCCTACGAATATATGAAGAAGAAAGAATACCGTAAACCCAGCATAAAGGTCCTTTTCGCACATAGTGACCAACAGCTACTTGCTGCCAGTACCAGTGAAAGTAAGATGATGCCTTTCAATCCGTATGACGGTACAGATGATGCTTATTAAAGAGTAATACCATGAGGAGATTCATACTAAACAGCTTGCTTTTTGTGCTGGGCGTGATGACGGCCTGGGCACAAAAACCCGACTTCGACCTATACTTCGCCAATAACGTAACAGAGGTGGCCGACTTCGATGAGATTAAGTCGCCGAACTCCGGACTACGTTGGACAAAGGTACAGACGGCCGAGGGGGATATGTCGGGTAACTATGTCGAGGTGGACAACATCATCGACATGCTAAGTTCAGCCCGAAAGAAATGGCTGGGCGACCAACAGATGTTCTGGACCATGCGCGACCACTCGTTGCTGTGCTTCCGCATTGACGGACACGGCGACACTTCGAGCGCCTATGAGGTGTCACTCGACAACGGTAGCGGGAAGAAACTCACGCATACCGTCAGTGATTACTTCTTTGTGAACCTACCCTTACAGGAGGAGCCCTATGAGGTTACTGTGCATCGCGTAGGTGAGCCGGAAAAGCGCTATCGATTCCGTTACTTCATCAAGGGATGGAACAACGATAACCTCTATATCTTCCAGCTTGACCAGAAACGACAGGCCGAGAACTTGCCCTACTCGCTGGAGTGCGTGACAGGCAGCATGAACGAGGAAGGTGTCATTGAACGCGATACCACACGCTTGGAATTGCAGTCAACCTCGTTCCAGAGTTTCTATGTGCCCGAGGGTAAGGATCTGCTCGACGTGATCTTTGTGAGCAAAGGTAATAAGCTACGAATTAACAAGAAGAAGCTACATCCGGGTATCGACCTGAACGACCGGTTCAAATATATGGAGCTGTCGGATAATTTCTATCTCGACAAACATGAGAACCGCGAATTCATGAATTTCAACTGGCTGGGATCTGGCTTGTTTGAGAAATACGACACCCTCTACCTCTCTCTTTGGAACGACCGCAGCCGTCAGCTGACAAGCGGACAATTCCATGTGGAGAGCGTGGATGAGAGAGGACTGCCCACGGGAAATACGGCCGTGCGCTATATCGGTTACGACAAGAAACTGGGCGCCCACAAGATCCTGACAATGGGAGATCCTGCCTATATCGAGATTATCGTCAACGGCTACCTGCCCGTTGTATATAAATATGCTGGACCTGCCGACCCAGAGACGGGTATCGTCAGTGAGGAACGCTGTGCCGTTGACCTCACGCTGACATCAGGAACAGTGAACAAGAGAGGACTGACATTCAGTAGTCAGCGCTTCCTGAACCTGAACGATGAGAAAACAATCATCGTCAGGGGCGGCAAGGACCATGTACTGTGCTCCATCGACGAGATTGATCTCTCTGCATGGATACCTGCCGATACTGTGCATTATGCGGAAGACTGCGGACAGAACTATCCCAAGCTGCTGAACAACACGCCGATAGAGAGATATGCCAAGTTACAGCTGACCTTCTCAAAGCCCAAGGGTGAAGCTACTGACAATTGTAGGCTGACTGCCACCGACATCAATACCCACTCCGTCTATGAGGTCACCGACAAGGAACAGACCACTCTCAGCGCGAGTGTTTATAGGTCGTTTACCTACGATTATGTCTATGTTGACTTCAACCTGGTGGGCGTCGTACCACTGAAATCCTTCTGTGAACTGGAGTTGACTGCCGGCAACTATACGTATTCTCAATTCCCCCGTCTGCACAACTTTGTGTTCGACCGCAGTCAAGGTCGTAAGGACACTGAGAAGGAGATTGATGAAAAATACGTTACCGACAACGAGGATAACGTCAACGACGTTAGTGGTCAAAGCGGTTTCGACTTAAAGATTGCACCCGACTTCAAGTTCTCTTTCAAGCCTGTTACGGTGAAGACATCCTTCGGTTATAACTTCCGTAAGAGTCTTTGGGACCTGAAGGTGAACATCGTCTACAACGGTGGTGAACGTGAGCTGACCGATGAGGATAAAGCCGCTCGCAATGAGCTGAAGGCCGCGGAGAATTATGAATACTCGGAACTGGCAAAGGATGAGGTCAGTGTGCGCCCCGTGGGCAGCGACAAAGGTCTTGATGGCTGGATATACGAAGACATCGATGATATCTTCGATATGTCGAGCAAGCGTGTGGGAAAGGGATGGTTCGGTGGGGCTACCTTCAACTTCAAGATGCCAACCACCGACTTCTCCCGTTTCCAGATTGCCAAAGCGTCTGGTCAGATAGGATATAACATCGGACTCTTCTGGGGTAAGGTGGGTAAAGACCCGAAGTACGGCAAGCTCGCCAAGATTCTCGAAGATTTCAAAAACTATGTCTCGTTGACAGCCTTTGCCCAGGCTTCCCTGCAGACTGACTTTGGTATCAAGTCTTATATCGACGGGGTATCGGAGTCAATGTCCGGTACCAATATGGGGTATTTCGCTCATTTTAGCGGCAAGGTATCTGCCGGAGCTTCGCTCGACCTCTTTACACCTAAGACCATTAAGGTGTTTGGTCATAAATTCAACCTTTCTTCATGGGTGAACTTCCATGCGGGTCTGCGCTTCGGTGCTAAGGTCGGTGTGCAATTCGGTATCGAAGGACCGTTTGCCGAGTATTGGCCAGGGGTTGGCTTCCGCTCCATCCTGCTCGTTGTGGGTCAGGCGCATGCTCATCTGAAGACGCCTTTCTTCAGCTGGTCAGGAAGCGGACAGGTGCATTTTGGATTTGAGGATTTGAAGCCTAACGATTCCACCAATCCCTTCCACAGAGAATTCCCCTATTGGTTAGAGAAGAATAAGGTAAGAGAGATGGCCAGGGCATACCGTCCGTTGAGGGCTCCTGAGAGCAGTGAGGAAATCGGTGAACCGCTGGTTACCAATGTGGCCTTGGACGCCAATCCGCACTTTCTTGACGATAATCATGTGGTATATAACGACTTGCGTAACGCTGCCGACTATAACGACGACCGCGTGGCATTGATAAACACCAGCAACAACACTACCGAGACTATCTCCACCGAGGGCATGACAGCCAGCAGACACATGCGCTCAAAGCGTGGCGAACATGAGATTGTGGTGTTTGAACAGATTGCCAAGAAGGTGAACGACGAGGATATCGACAATGATCATCTGCTTACAAGTAGTAACAAACTGCAGCTGCACTCGGTGATCAAGGCTGCTGTACGCGATGGTAACGGGGCATGGAAGATGACTGATGTGACCACCGATGACGGAATGGCCGACCTGAAGCCTGTTGTCACCATTCAAGAGGACGGCAAGGCAGCTTGTATCTACCAGCACGGACATTTCATTCCTGTTGACGAAACGGTTTCGATGGACTCCATCATGAACGTCGCCTTTGAAGGTCAGCTCATGCTGCGTACCTTCAGCAACGGGAAATGGAGCGCTCCAACTCCACTCTATTTCAATCTCGATCTTGATCATACGATCATGCACTACGACCTGCTCATGCGTAACGACAGCGTTCTCGTGGCTGCTAACCTGCTGGCCAACGACCAGGATTTTTCCGTTACTCGCTACGCCTCGAAATACATTGGTTCGAATGAGGTGAACTATGTGGATGATAATATCTTGGCCAAGCACTTCATGATGCACCGCGTAGGTAATAATGCCGTTATCGCCATGCTCTATGAGAAAACCGACTCGATCAGTGAGATTTACGTGAAGACATTGGCCATGAGCGGACAAGGAGACGGACGACAGGGAGCCGACTTGGGCGTTGGTACTCGTATGCCGAATAAGGTGAAGATTGTGTGCGACCGCAATGCTGTGAATCTCAGCGACTTTGCCCTGTTATGGACGGAAGCAGGTAGTGTCTATCGTAATGAGGACGGCAGCAAACGCAGCTTCTCTGATATCCGCACGCTGCTGAATGCTTCTCGCATCCATCTCGGAAACAAACTCCAGCTTTCTGAACCTATCACACTGGGCTGCGAGCGAGATAGTCTGATGATGACCGACTTCGACGGTTTCCTCGATGACAGTCATATCAGCGTGGTCTATACACTGGCCGACATTGAAGGTTCTTCTGGTGTTATCATGACCAACAGCAAGGATTTCAGTAACAACTTCGAGGCGGAGGTGTCGTATGCCAAGAGCGCTCTCAAGGGTAGCAATAGCTTACCCATCAACGTGAGAATACGTAACACGGGTACATCGGCCATTCAGGCTGTGAACGTAACCATTAACGGTAAGAACTTCGATATCCCTAATGCCTATGTGGCACCTCTGAAAGAAAGCAACTTCCCCATTCTGTATCCTATCGACGAGCACTTCGACGGCTACATTACCAGTACGGTTGGGGTTGAATACAACAATATCTTTAAGGCTAAGCAGCATCCGCGCGTAAGAGGATTGAGCAATCAAAGGAGAGTGCTCCAGATGTCGCGAGCACGTGTCCTGCTGGCTGACGTAACATGTAATGTGGTGAACCGCAGCATTGAGAATGGCGTGAATACCTTTGTGGTGGAACTCATTGACCATGGCAAGATGCTTGATGATATGGGCGTGCTCGTGGGTATCTATGCCCATCCCAGCATTGCCGCTCCGCTATCTGATGGGGCAGAGGTGGTTGTCAAGGGAAGTGATTTCGTGCAGATGGGTAATGTGCGCAAGGCCTATGCCACAGTGTCTGTCGATGGTATCAAAGAACCATTGAAGGCATTCGTCAACATCCATGTGTTCGATACGAATCTTGAAGAAAGTGGTCTGGAGCGTTCACATATTGACAATCTCCATGGCGAGGAGAATCCCGTCTATGTTAGTCTCTTCCCGACCAGTGATCCTACGAAGATTGAACGCCCGACCGTTGATAACCCGACGAAGAACCTTCGGGTGAAGGTAACAGTAGTTGACAATGGTGTTAGTCTGAGTGGTTTGAAAAAGGGTGAGCGTGTACGTATCTTCAATCCTGATGGTATCCAAGTCTGCTCAAAGCAGGTTACGGATTCCACACTCTTCGTTCCGTTGCAGAATCATGCAGTCTATCTGCTCAGCACCGGAGATGAGATGTTTAAGTTCAGATATTAAAAAAGCAGACATATGAAAACGATTCGCAATAGTGTGTTATGCCTCTTATGGCTCCTTGCCCCATTGAGCGCTCTTGCTCTACCGGCAGAGTTCAGCGATGTACCTACATGGTACGACTATCGTCAGCCCTATGATGGTAGCGGTACGTTTATGGAGCCTTATGAGATCAGCAAGCCTGAACATCTGGCACAGTTGGCGTATGAGGTGAACGAGGAGGGGAAACCGCATAATGGAAAATTCTTCGTTCTTACTGCCGACATCAACCTGGACAAGACGGTGGATGGCAAGCGCGTACAGTGGATTCCTATCGGTTATCGCCATTATAGTTACGACAAGAAATACCGTTTCCAGGGTGTATTACTGGGAGCAGACACCAAAAATATGCAGAACGGTGGATGGCGCTCAGATCTTAAACACTCGATATCGGGAATGTATATCAATACGATTGGTGATCAAAATGTGATGTACTATGGATTGTTCGGTCGTATGCATGGACTCGTCATGGGTGTGAAACTGAATAACATATGGATTGATGTGCGTCAGCCGAACAAAGACATTGCCATATATGTAGGCGGACTGTGCGGTATGGTAGATGGTAATTATCTTCATTGTACAGAATATAACCGTGGACCTATGGAATTGATGTCAATGGGTGTAGGAGTGGATGGCTGTAGCGTACATGGCACAATAAAAGCGGAAGGAGATGGATCGAGTATCCATGTTGGTGGTGTTGCAGCTTATTTATACACAAATGTTGGAGTAATACATACAACATCGCAAGTGAATATATCTGTCGACAAATGTTCGGTGGTTGGTGGTGTGGTGGCATCGGGTGACGGTACCATCGTTGACTGTGCCGCCGATGTGAATATCGACATAGGCTCATTATCTACAGATGGAGGAGCTGCTGGAGGTATCGTGGGATATCTCGCCGAAATGATGACAGTGAGAGCCTGTAGCAGTATGGGGTCGATAAGCATGACACAGGCTGCGAACATCTGTCTGGGTGGCATCAGTGGAAAGATGTGTTACGCTACACAGATAAGCGGTTGCGCAAGCACAATGTCGATCAAGGTGTCAACGGCAGGTTATATTGGTGGCATCGTGGGGTATATGATGCAGGGGAAAAACGTATCGGAACTCTATGCGAAGGTGGATTATTGCGCTTACGGCGGACATATCAACGCAGGGCGCTCGCTCAATGGTATAGGTGGCATTTGTGGTTGTTCAGAATGGGACAATGATATTCGAATAGAGAACTGCTTGTTCACGGGAACGATTTCAAATACTGAAAAGGTAGCGGCCTTTGTAGGCGATTGTAAGAAACCGGAAGAGACAGTAGGTGGTTGTTATTACGATAAGACAATGTTCAAAGGACATCTCTGCGGTAATGTGGACAGTCACAAGAGTATTTACGGATTGACTACTATCAAAATGTCATCGGGCGATACCCGTGACATGCCTTTCCTCCCCAATGATGAAACGGCGGATTACTGGTTCAGCTTTGCCAAAGGTTATTATCCCGCAGTGAGATGCAACAGTGAGTGGACGGAGTATTATAAACCATACAAGGATAACAATTCGACATTTTTGGATAAAGAGTTCTCCATCCAGATGTTCGGTTACGAGAACATGTATCGCGAGAATACTGTGTATAAGACTGGCGCGTGGCTCTGTTCTGTTCCTGTGAACATTCCCAAGGGCGATCAGGCTTACGATCTGGTGACACAGGTGATTGCTCCAGAGAAGAACATGACGTGGAGCGAAGCAGAACGCGATGTGAACACGAACAGCAAGGTGACGTTTCAGAATGAGGATTGTATCCGTATCAGCAACGATACGGTATATGCTGTAACAGATGGTGTTTTCATGGCCACGTTCACCATGAAAATGGCTAAACCCGTTGAGGTATGGAACCGTCCGATACCCCTCGGCGGAACCAAGCAACTGCAGTTTACATCCACCGTTGATCAAGTGTGGGATGGCAGCACTGCCACCGAGTATGCCGCCGGTACTGGTAAAAAGGAAGATCCTTATATTATCAAGAACGGTGCACAACTGGCATACGCAGTGAAGAACAACAATGAGGGTCAATGGTTTAAGCAGATTTGCGATATCACATTGAATAAAGATTTGGTAAATAACGGTATCGCATTGCCTTCTAACAAATGGTTTACTGACATTACTTGGAAGGCACGTTACAATGGTGACAATCATTATGTCAGAGGAGTTCAAATGCCACACGAGTCAGGATTGTTCGGTAACAATATTGAAGCCAATGCAGAAGTGACGAATCTGGGTGTGGTTGATTGCTATCTCATCAGTAAAACAGGTGCGTTTGCTTACCAGATGAATGGTAGGATTACCAATTGTATAGCGGAAGGTTTAGCTACACCTAACAACGCATCAGATAGAGAACACTACTATCTGGGATATTGTGGTGGTTTCTGCGCTCTGATCGGTAATACGAATCCTGATGCTGTTATCGAAGACTGTGTGTCAGCAGTGGGATGCGATTATTTCATGATGGACTATACACCATTTGTGAGTTTGAGTGATAACAATCGTGGCACTGTACGCCATTGTCTCTTTGTCGTTCCCGTTGGTTCTGACGACGCCACCTTTAGTGGCACCCGCTCAAGTGCATCAGGACACACCTACATACAAGACTGCTATTGGCTCAAAGGTTATGAACCACTGAATACAGGTTATACGCTTGAAGAGATTTGCAATTATTTGGCTCCTCGTAGTAATTGGATCATAAACAAAGGCTATTTCCCCATGCTAAAGAGTTTTGCAAATAGTGATATGGGCAAACTATTGAGCGTACCCTTTAGAACCGATGTCGATTATGTCTTTGACACTGAGAACAATACGTCCTCGAACTACCTTTTGGGCTTTAGCAACCAGTTGCTGTTTGAACCTGGTTCTGCCAAATGGTCTACTAATACCAATTATATAGAGGCAGATGGTGATATGGGCATCATCGCTCCAGTCAGTGCCAGTTTTACCCCACAGGCAGTAAATCCCAATTATTATAATGCCAGGACCATTATCGGTTTGAGCTATCTGAAAGGAGTTTTAGGTAAATACCAGCATTATATCCCGATGCGATCAAGCGACCAAAACGTTACGCCAGGTATTACTTTCGTTGATGATAATGCCCGTAAAGCATGCCTTGAAGCATTCGATAGTAATGGGAACGGCTTTTTGTCTCTCGCAGAGTTGAAGACCGTAACCACCGAGCAGACACTTACGGCTTTCCAGACCGCCACGGCCAAGAAGATAGAGAAATTCCCGGAGTTCCGCTTCTTTAAGGCGGTTAAAGAACTTACCACGCAGCTCAACGGTCTGTCAAAACTCAATGAGGTAAAGTTGCCTTACGCACTGGAAACCCTTGGCAGTAATGCCTTCGATGGATGCACGAGTCTTATGGAGATTACCATTCCCGCCAAGGTTGAAGAAGTGGAGCTTCATCCGTTCTATAACTCTGCCATCGAGAACGTCAGCGTGGATCCCTTCAACGAGGTTTTCGTATCTCGCGACGGTATCCTCTTTGATACCAACAGGGTACTCGTAGCCTTTCCCAATGGACGCAAGGGAGAGGAAGCGGTAATTACTGGTATCATCAATGAGATTAGCGAAGGGGCTATCTACAAGGTAGAAGGACTGAAACGCATCTATTTCGAGACCGAGGACTATGAAACCGTGCCTTATCTAGAAGATGATGGAATCGTTTCAACCGATGGCAATCTCCTCGATATCTATGTTAGTGATGCCACCTACGGCAGTGTGCTTATGGAAGGATACTACAGTGACGGAACCTGGGATGACTATATCAGCGCCGGAAAGCTGCATTGCTATTATCCACTGAAGGTTGGTTCCGCCAAGGCGGCCACCATGTATATTGGGTTCGATACCGAACTGCCTGCTACGCTGACTCCCTTTATCGTGACCAAGACCAACGACGACGTATGTAAAGATGCGGTGGACAACGAACCGAATACCGCCTATCTGCTTAGCATGAGTCGTAAAGTGCCCAGTCGCACTCCAGTGGTTATCTTCGCAGAGGATGCTGGTACCTACCGACTGGAACCTCTTAACGAATCGCTGGAGCCGTGGAAGATGTACAAGAACATGCTCAATGGTGTGGGACGCGATGGTATGAGTGTCTATCAGGAAGATTCCGACCGCGGAAGTATCCTCACACTGGGTTACAACAGCGAAGGTGAATTGGGCTTCTTCTACTATCTGGGTGAACGTATTGCGCCCTATCGTGCCTACCTGACACACAACGAGGTGAGTAGCCAAGCCAAGTATCATATCATCTTCCTGGATGAAACCACAGGAATTAACAATACCGTGCCTCAGAATAGGGTTCAAAGTGAAAAGTGGTACACTCTCGAAGGTGTACAACTTAGCGGTAAGCCTACAAAGAAGGGTATTTATATCATAAACGGAAAGAAACGAATCCTTAAATAATCAATTAAATAAGTTAATTATCGGTTAATGGGCGCAGTATCTCATTTCTTTTTCGTACTTTTGCACCTTGGAACTAACCGATGTGGTCGTTCCTGATGGTTCATGAGGAAAAAGACGCTGATAATCCTACTCCTGTTCGCCATTATCGGAATGATGGCGAGCAGGGTTTATGGTTTCTATGGGAGCGGTAGATTCAATGGCTCCTATAGTACTCATGACATTGATACCACAGATATCGTTGATACCACAGATATCATTGATATCGTTGATGTTGCTGATACCGTTGATTCCGTTGAGATTCCCGATACCCTCGCCATGGATTCCCTGCAGCTGGCCATTGCTCGTCATAATAAGGCTGTAGATGACTCTATTAGTGCCGACAGTCTGAACAAGATGCGGAAGAACGCTATTGAGGCTCCCATCAAATATACAGCTAAGGACTCCCTGATTTATGACGCCACCTCGAAGACGGCTCATCTCTTCGGTGATGCTCATGTAGAGTACCAGATCATGGATCTCAAGAGCGATAAGATCTATATGAGTCTTGACAGTAATCTTGTGCATGCCACACCTTCCTATGCAGATTCCACAATGACGGAGCTTGTAGGTAAGCCGGTGTTCAAGATGGGACCAGATACCTACGAGAACGACACCATCTCGTTCAATATCAAGACGAAGAAAGGTTTTATCAAGGACGTCTATACGGAACAGGAAGACGGATTCCTGTATAGTAAACACGCCAAGCGCGATTCCACCGGTGTGCTTTATCTGGAGAAAGGACGTTATACAACCTGCGATGCTGATCATCCTGATTTCTATATCGCCTTGTCGAGAGCCAAGGTGCGCCCTAATAAGGATGTAGTGTTCGGTCCTGCCTATCTGGTGGTGTGCGACGTGCCCCTTCCTTTGGCTATTCCTTATGGTTTCTTCCCCTTTACCAAAAGCTATAGCAGTGGTTTCATCATGCCTACCTATGGTGATGAGAGTTCCCGCGGATTCTATCTGCGCGATGGTGGTTACTACCTCGCACTGAGCGATAAATGGGACTTGAAACTGTTGGGAGAGATATATACTAAAGGCTCATGGGGTCTGAGCGCTGCCAGCAACTACCGCAAGCGCTATAGATACTCTGGCAGTTTCTACGTCAGTTATCAGGATACGAAGAATGGTGATAAGGGAATGCCCGACTTCTCGGAGCAGGAGAGTTTCAAGATTCAATGGAGTCATCGTCAGGATCCCAAGGCAAATCCGTTCCGTTCGGTCACGGCCAGCGTGAACTTCTCCACGTCGAGCTACGAAAGGAATAACTTATCGAGCCTGTATAATCCACAGGCAATGACGCAGAGCACACGTACTTCTTCGGTTTCATTGAACACCACATTCTCCAGCATTGGAATGTCGCTCTTCGGAACAATGAACCTGAACCAGAACATGCGCGATACGACCATCGACTTGACCTTGCCCTCACTGAGCATCACGGTCTCGCAGTTCTATCCGTTTAAGCGGAAGAAGGCAGTGGGTGATGAGCGATGGTATGAGAAGATCTCCATGAGTTATACAGGTGAAATATCCAACCGTATCGTAGCCAAGGAAAATCAGCTGCTGCATTCGAATCTGATAAAAGACTGGAGGAACGGCTTCAACCATAGCATTCCTATTCAGGCCAATTTCACTTTGTTCAATGCCATTACCCTGAATCCCAAGTTTAACTTCTACGACCGTATGTACACCAATCGTGTGGAGAAGTCGTGGGATGCTGAACACCAGAAGGAGGTGTGCGACACCACCTATGGCTTCTATAATGCCTACAACTGGAATGTGGGCTTGTCGGCCTCCACGAAGCTCTATGGTTTCTACCAACCTTGGAAAAAGTTGTTCGGTAGTAGGGTAGGACTTATCCGTCACGTAGTAACACCAACGATATCATTTAACTACACGCCTGATTTCGGGGCAGAGCGTTACGGGTTCTGGAAGTCTTACCAAAAGACGGATGCGAACGGTAATGTCACGATGGTGCAGTATACACCTTATGAAAATGGAATGTTTGGTTATCCTTCAAGGGGGAAGACGGGTAGTATTGGCTTCACGCTGCAGAACAATCTGGAGATGAAGATGCGGTCGAAGAGTGATAATGACTCGTTGAAGAAAATCTACCTGATTGATGACCTTACGCTGGATATGTCGTATAACATGGCTGCCAAGGAGCGACCATGGAGTGATTTAGGCTTTAAGCTGCGTCTGAAACTTTCCAAGAACTATACCTTCAATGTAAACTCATCGTTCGCCACTTATGCGTACGAACTGGATGAAAACGGTCATCCTTATGTGGGAACCCATACGGAATATGGCTATGGACGTTTCGGTCGATTCCAGGGAATGACGCAGAACCTGTCGTTTACGCTTAGTCCTGAGACCTTCCAGAAGTGGATGGACAAGTTGCGGGGCATCGGTCATAGTAAAGACGATGATGATTCACTCGATGATGACGATGAAAATGAGGTGGAGACGAATATCGATAAGGACATGGAGCGTGGTAAGCGCGGTGCAAAGAAATCATCGGGAGGCAAGGCCGAGACGGATGCTGACGGCTATATGACGTTCTCCTTGCCGTGGTCTATCTCCGTGGGCTATGGCATCACCATGCGCGAGAATACCAGTGGCACCTTCAATACCAAGACCATGCGCTATCCGTATAAGTTCACGCAGAACCTGAACTTCAGTGGAAATGTGCGTATCAGTGACGGGTGGAATATTTCGTTCTCCAGCGGTTACGACTTCGAGTGGCATAAGTTGAGTATGACAACGGCTTCGCTGTCGCGCGACCTCCATTGCTTCAACATGTCATGCTCGGTGGTGATTGCTCCCTATACCTCTTATAACTTCTCCTTCCGCTGTAATGCCGCCACGCTTACCGATGCCTTGAAATACGATAAGCGCAGTGGATATACCAATGCCATACAGTGGTATTGATTTGAGGAATGTGGTTAAAGAGTGGAGATTAACTGCAGGTCTTCTTTCTCTCCTACAATCCAAAGAATATCACCTTTTTGGAAACGGTACAAAGGCTTTACTTGTGACAGGTTTTCCTTTCCTTCTTCGATACCTACAACCATACAGTTATACTGATCACGGATTCCGCTTTCCTGTAAGGTCTTACCGATGAACGGACTGTTTCCGCTGATGATGATACTGCGCAGTTTCATCTCCCGTTTCTCCAGCTCATGATCCTCTTCCATCACCTCATCTTGAATAGCTTGTTGGAAGACAGCAAGCTGCTCATCGCTACCGATCACCTGTAGTACGTCACCTGGGAAGATGAGTGATTCCCCATCGGGGATATTCAGTCGGTGACTTGCCCTGAGGATACTGCTCACATGGATTCCGTAATTCTTTCCTAAGTTCAGTTGCTTCAGGGTCTTTCCCATCCATAGCGAATCGGCCGGAATCTCAAAGTCGGCTATATGGATATTCCTGTCAAGCAGCTTCCCCTCGTAGAGCGGACGCTTATGTCCATGCACCTGAGCCTCGATATCACGTGAGCGGAGATTGAGAATGAACAACCGTTCCAGTCGGATGCTTCGTTTCTTGATCCAACGGGACAAGATGATGAATATGACGACAATAGAACCGATGGTAATCATCAAGGCATTACTGAAGCGGGTAAGATAGTTGCAGATATAGAAGATGAAGGCCACGGCAATCACCAGTCGTACCAGAATGGTGAAGAGCAGAGGAACACGGTTGATGTTGCTCTCTGCCCATAGCGCCTTGAACTCCTCACTGTGGTTCTTCTTCATGACCATGGCACGCAGGAAGGGAGAGATGAACAGCACGGTGAGCACGCCCGTGATGGCGTTCGCATACCAGTGCAGCTCCCATCCCGGTAACAGCTTTCTTGTGAAGGGTAGTACAAAGGTGAACATCAGGGCGATGGTGGCTGCCGACAAGATACTATATATCAAGGTGTTCCTACCCATTTGCAGCAACAGTCGTTTCCATTTACTCTGCTCGGTGGTGTTCGGATGACTCATGGTGAGATGGTTCAGCGAGCGCACCCATTTCTGCGGCAGTCGTTTCTCCAACTGGTTATACGCGGGTGTAGCCAACCTGATCATGTAAGGAGTAAGGAAGGTCGTGATGACACTCACTGCTACGACAACAGGGTAGAGGAACTTTCCGATCACCCCTAACGACAGTCCTAAGGAGGCGATGATAAATGAGAACTCACCGATCTGTGCCATGGAGAAGCCGCATTTGATGGCCGACTTCATTGTCTCGCCGCCTAACATGAAGGCCAGGGAGCCGAAGATGGCCTGACCGATAAGAATCGTCAATACAAGGGTGATAATCGGCAGCGCATATTCCACCAGGATGTGCGGATCAACGAGCATACCCACCGACACGAAGAAGATAGCCCCGAAGAGATTCTTCACCGGTTCCACCAGTCGGATAATCTTATCCGCCTCGATGGTCTCAGCCAGGATACTACCCATGACGAAGGCACCGAAAGCACTGCTGAACCCCACCTTCGTGGAGAATACGGCCATGGCGCAACAAAGTCCTAACGACACGATCAACAGCACCTCGTTGTTCATCTGCTTCCGCATCCTGCGCAGGAACAGCGGAATGGCAAAGATACCCACCACGAACCATAGAATCAGGAAGAAGGTAATCTTGATGACCGCATCCAGCATCTGTCCTCCATCAGGATTGCTCCCGCTGGCGATGGCACTCAGCATTACCATCATGACGATGGCCAGGATGTCTTCGAGGATGAGCACGCTCATTACCCTACCGGCAAACTGCTGCTGTCGTAACCCGAGGTCGTCGAACGCTTTATAGATAATCGTTGTGGAACTCATGGCGAGCATACCGCCTAAGAAGATACAGTCCATCTTCCCCCAACCGAATAGATGTCCCATCACGATGCCGAGCATCATCATGCAGAAGATGATGGTTACGGTGGAGATGATGGGCGATGCCCCCATCTTCAGAATCTTCTTGAAAGAGAAATCCAGTCCTAAGGAGAACAGCAGGAACATCACACCGATGTCGGCCCATGTGTGTATATCCGCCTGGTCAACAACGGAAGCCACATAGGGCATGTGCGGACTCACCAGGAATCCAGCCACCACATACCCCAGCACCAACGGTTGCTTGAGTCGTTTGAATACCAGCGTCACAATACCCGCCACCATCAGGATCAGCGCCAGGTCCTTGATCAGTGAATGTAGCTCGCCCACGTCAAAACAATTGAAAATTGAAAATTGAAAATGGATAATTCTCAATTGACGTTAGTCATTATAGCCTGCCGTAAGCTCGCAGATCTTCACGATGGTTTGCATGGCCTTCTCCATTACCTGCACGCTGATGAACTCGAACGGTCCGTGGAAGTTCACGCCACCAGCAAAGATGTTCGGACAGGGAAGACCCTTGAAAGAGAGCTGTGCACCATCGGTACCGCCTCTGATAGGCTTCACCCGTGGCGGAACGTCACTTTCCTGCATGGCTTTCAGCACGACATCAATCACGTGCATGTTCGGATCAATCTTCTCTTTCATGTTATAATACTGGTCCTTGATCTCTGTCGTCACCGTTCCCTCGCCGTATTTCTCGTTCATCTTATCGGCACAGATCTGCACGAATCGTTTGCGGTCCTCGAAGGTATCCCTGTCATGGTCGCGGATGATATAGCTCAGTTTGGCATTCTCGGTACATGCCTCCATGCCCGTGATATGATAGAAGCCCTCGTAGCCTTCCGTCTCCTCAGGAATCTCATTGGCAGGCAGCATCATGATGAACTCGGCAGCCAGTCTGCTGGCATTGATCATCTTGCCCTTGGCATAGCCCGGATGCACGCTCACGCCCTTGATCAGGATCTTCGCACTGGCAGCGTTGAAGTTCTCGAACTCCAGCTCACCTAAGTCGCCACCATCGATGGTGTAAGCCCATTCACAGCCGAACTTCTCCACATCGAAATGATGTGCACCCATACCGATCTCCTCATCGGGATTGAATCCCATACGGATATCGCCATGTGGAATCTCCTTATGGTCGCGCAGCCAGCACATAGCCTGTACAATCTCGGCGATACCAGCCTTGTCGTCAGCTCCTAACAGCGTTGTTCCGTCGGTCACTATCAGGTCCTCACCCACATGCTGCAGCAGTTCGGGGAACTTCTTCGGCGATGAGATAATACCCGGTGACAGCTCGATATCACTGCCGTTGTAGTTACTCACGATACTGGGTTTGATGTCAGCACCACTGCAGTCGGGTGACGTGTCATAATGCGAGATAAAGCCAATGGTTGGCACTTCTTTCTTCGTGTTCGATTTCAGTGTGGCATAGATATATCCCATCTCGTCCATCTCCACGTCGGCAAAGCCTTCACGTTCCAACTCTTCTTTCAGGTATTTGGCAAATATCAGTTGCTTGGATGTACTGGGTACGGATGTACTCTCTTCGCTCGACTGTGTGTCGAACTTCACGTAGTTTAAAAATCTTTCGGTAATAGTCATGTTTATCATGATTAATTAATTTGCGGAGCCAAAGATACGAATAAATGAGGACAATACAAAATAAATTCATTTTTTTTATTTCCTTTGCTGCGATTATTCGTAACTTTGCATTCAATATGCGAAAAGTAGATATATTCCCCATCATCGTGTGGAAGCGGTGGACAATCTTGTTCCTGCTTATAGTCGCAGGTCTTTTTTTGCCCCAGCTGTCATCCGCGCAGTCCAAAAAGGCAAAGGCTGCCCATCAGGAACAGTCGGCCAATGCCCGACAGGCCCGACAGATCTTTGACCGTACCTATCAGATGGTGTTTGGTGCTCAGGGTTCCACGTTGCATTATGCAGTGAACCTCATCGGCATTTACAAAACCGAGGGTACAATCTGGTATAAAGGTAAGAAGAGCAAGTTCGTGGATGAGAAGTATAACGCTTTCAGTGATGGCGTCACTTATTATTTGGTGGAGCGGAAGAAAAAAACGGTTACTATATATGATGCCAATTCCGACAAACGTGACAAGTATGCCACGAAGTTCAAGTTCGAACCCGAGAATTTCCTATACAGCATTGCTGATAGTGATGAAGGGTTTATCATTACCTTGAAAGCAAAGAAAGGAGTGAAGGGCATCAAAGAGATACATGCCTTAATTGATAAGAAGACACGCTACCCTTTGAGTCTTCGTATTAAGTTGGGAATTATCAGCACAACAGTGAAGATCAGTAACTTCAAGAGTGGGAATATCAGTGATGACCTGTTCGTCTTCCCCCGACAGAAGTATCAGGGATATCAAATCATCGACAAACGCAATGAGTGATACCAATGGTCAAAGGAGTGAGAGCCAGTTCTCAATGGGAATACCCCGGTTCTTGTCCTCATTGTCTTTGTTTACCTCGATCAGACGATAGAGGGCGTCCATGGCAACACGGGTACTGGGTTTCAGTGGCTCGTCGTTGAGCAGATGACCGATGAGGATAGCTGAGAACATATCGCCGGTCCCGGGGAAATGAACGGGAATCTCGGTATAGGGTAGCAGGAAATACTCGCCGATGAAGTGGTTATAGCCCACCACCGCACATTGTCCATCAACCATCAGACTGGTAATCAAGGCCGACTTCGTACCTAACTGGCGCAGTTTGTCAAGCAGTTCCTTGGCCTCCTGCCAACTCACACCCTCTTTCCGATAAGGGGTGTCAGTAAGGTAGCAGGCCTCGGTGTAGTTAGGGAAGATCAGATGGGCCACACTGATCATCTCGCGCATGCTCTGCACGGCTGCTTCCGTTACACCGTTATACAGCTTTCCCTCGTCGCCCATGATAGGATCTACGAAGATCACCGTACCGTTGGCGGCTTGCTCACGACAGTAGGCAGCCACAATCTGTGCCTGTCGCTCACTGGCAATGAAACCGGTGGCAATGGCATCGAAACTGAAACCGAGCTCCTTCCACACGGGGAATACACCTTTTATATAATCCGTAGTGTCCATGATATTGAACTTCCCGTAGTCGAGGGTATTTGATACCAGCGCCGTGGGGAGGTTATATACAGGGTGTCCCATATACGACAGGATGGGAAGCATCGCCGCCGTGGCCACCTTGCCATAGCCGGCAAGGTCGTTAATCAATAATATCTGCTTTTTCGCCATTTCGGCTGCAAAGTTACGAAAAAACGAGTGCAGAACAAAACAAATGTATTTGTTTTTTATGCCGAGTGGAAGTAACTTCGGCGAAGTTAAAGGGAATCATGTACCATGTTGACAAAATACTGGTGGAGCCGGGGATCCTCATCGAGCTCGGGATGGAAGGCAGTGACAAGCTGATTGCCTTGTCGTGCTGCCACGATATGGTGGTCAACCACTGCCAGCACCTCCACCTCCTCTCCTGTCTCTTGGATATAAGGTGCGCGGATGAAGGTCATGGGCACCTCGTCGGGAATCCCTTTGAACGGTGCCACTATGTGGAAACTACCCAATTGTCGTCCGTAGGCATTGCGGCGTGCCACGATATCCATGGTTCCTAAGTGGGAACGGTCGAGTAGGATAAGACCAGCGCAGGTACCGAAGACAGGCAGGCCCTCTTGTATGGCTTGCTGGATGTCGTGATACAACCCCAGGTCATGCAGTAGCTTCATCATCGTGGTGCTCTCCCCACCAGGAAGAATCAGACCATCCTTCGGCTGTTGCCAGTCGGCTGCCTGTCTCACCTCGAAATAGTCAACACCGATGCGTTCCAGCATCTGCTCATGTTCCGCAAACGCCCCTTGTAAAGCCAATACTGCTATCCTCATCTCACTTCCCTCTTTCTGCCATCAACAGCTGGATCTCACTCTCGTTGATGCCCACCATGGCCTCTCCGAGATCTTCCGACAGCTCTGCCAACAGTTTCGCATCCCGGTAGTTGGTGACGGCCTTCACGATGGCCTGTGCCCGCTTGGCGGGATTGCCGCTCTTGAAGATGCCTGATCCTACGAACACTCCCTCGGCACCCAGCTGCATCATCAGAGCTGCATCGGCAGGTGTGGCCACACCGCCGGCGGCGAAGTTCACTACGGGCAGCTTACCGTTTTCATGTACGAACTTGACAAGGTCATAAGGGGCACGCAACTGCTTGGCTGCCTCATACAGCTCATCCTCGCTCATACTCACCAGTCGGCGAATCTCACTCTGCATCATCCGCATGTGGCGCACCGCCTGGATAATGTCACCTGTTCCCGGCTCCCCCTTGGTACGTATCATTGTGGCACCTTCGGCAATGCGCCGCAAAGCCTCACCTAAGTCCTTGGCACCACAAACGAACGGTACTTCGAACTGGGTCTTGTCAATATGATACACATCATCTGCTGGTGACAAGACCTCACTCTCATCGATATAATCAATCTCGATGGCCTGCAGAATCTGGGCCTCGGCAAAATGACCGATGCGACATTTGGCCATAACGGGGATGGTGACAGCCTTCTGGATGCCACGAATCATCTTCGGGTCGCTCATACGCGACACACCGCCAGCGGCACGGATATCAGCGGGGATGCGCTCCAAGGCCATCACGGCACAGGCTCCAGCAGCCTCGGCTATACGGGCTTGTTCGGGTGTTGTCACGTCCATAATCACACCGCCCTTGAGCATCTGTGCCAGGTTGCGGTTCAGGGTTTGTCTGTTCTCTTTCATTTTTATTCTATTTTTCTGTGTTTGTGATTTATTCTATTCTTCTGTGTTTGTGACGGAACTGGGTTGGATTCTCTCCAGTGAGTTTCTTGAAGAACTTCGTGAACTGCGCCTGGGAGTGGAACCCGTATTGATAGGCCACCTCTTGAATGCACTTTTTCGTATTGCTCAGGGTAAGCTTGATCTCCTGCAGCAGATACTCGTCGATAATCATCTTGGGCGACTGCCCTGTAATGCGTTTCGTGACTTGTGCCAGATAGCGGGCACTGACATTCAGCATATCGGCATAGAAATGCACATCGCGATTGGTGGCATGGTGAAGGGTAAGCTCACTCAGGAACTCGTTGTACAGCTCACTGCTCCTGCCTTGGAGGTTACTGATGTAGGCCACCTGACGGTTCACGTAGCTGTTGGCTTGCAGGATGGCTTCCTCAAAACCGTTCCCTTGTGCCAGATAGGTGGCGATGGCGGAGGAGAGCGCACCACCCAGACCATGACTGTTTGCATGGGTGAGCTGTGGCAACGGGTAGGATCGTCCTTCAGCGGTCACTACCACCTCATCGGTTCCACGGCGGGTGATGACATGGCACAGAGGAACCAGATGCTCGGCAATGGCTTTCACCACCTCGTCACTCATGAGCTGCTCACCGCGAACGGTCGTGACGACGGGATCATAGACGATATACTGCGGGTGGTATTTCTCTAACAACCGGGTCACCACCTCCACCGTCTCCACGTTCCTCAGCATTCCAATCTTCACCGCTTCGGGCACCACATCATCCATGATGGCCTCGATCTGCCGGGCAATGATCCCGCTGGGCAGGTCGTAAAACTCCTGGATACCCAAAGTGTTCTGCATGGTGACCGAGGTAACGACAGAAACAGCATAACCACCCAGATTCGTGATGGTCTTGATGTCTGCCTGTACTCCGGAGCCGCCAGTGCCGTCGGAACCGGTGATCGTTAAGATGAGAGGCTGGTTGTTCTGTTTCATGGGTGCAAAGGAAACACTTTTTTCCGAGACCATGAAACTTTCTTCTCATTTTGACAAGGATTTCTTCAATATTGACACAATCTGAACATGTTGAGACCTTGTCGGAAGGGGAACAACTGTAACTTTAGAATGGTGCGGGTGCCGTGAAGGTGAGTCGTTCACCCGTCTTAGGATGAATGAACGACAGTGTTTCGGCATGCAGATAAAGACGGTCGGCCCGATGTCCATACAGTGCATCCCCCACGATCGGCACCCCCAATCCTTCCTGGTGGGCGCAGTGCACGCGCAGTTGGTGGGTCCGCCCTGTGCGGGGGTGGAGGAGGATTCTTATTGTGGAGTGTGGAGTGTGGAGTGTGGAGTGAGATATGCTTTGAGTATGTGAATTCTCAGGAACAGATGGCAGTATCTCAGTACTATTCTCACTCCACACTCCACACTCCACACTCCTCATAATACAATACTCCGTTACCGCCTCCTTCCCATTCTCCCAATCCACCAGCTGTCGCGGACGGTCATAGATATCCGGTCGGAGGGGTAGGGAGATGGTGCCTTTGAGCGCTTTTCCCTCGGGCATGTGCTCTAATAGAGCCACGTATGTTTTCTCCACCTGATGCTCCAGGAACTGCTTTTGCAGCTCTGTGTAAGTCCATCTGGTCTTGGCAACGACCATCAGTCCTGAGGTATCCATATCGAGTCGGTGCACGATGATAGGATTCATATCATCATGCAGATAATCCCTCATCATGCTCTCCACACTCTCCTCCCCAGTCTTCCCCGGCACACTCAGCATCCCAGCGGGTTTGTTCAGCACGAGGAGGTGGGAGTCTTCGAAGAGGATATTCTTCGAGGAGGAAGGACGAAGGAGGAGGGAGGAAGGAGAAATGTACTGGGTATATGAATTCTGTACAGAATCATTTGAATCCAGTATCTCAGAAGTAATCTCCTTCGTCCTTCCTCCTTCGTCCTTCCTCCTCGAAAGCATCCACCCCAAAATCGGGAGGCACTTCCCTCTGCAGGCGGGATAATAGTTCAGGTGATGACGGATCTCCATCTTGGGCGATGCGCCCCACCAGAACTCGGCCATGCATAGAGGTTGGAGGTTATTCTCAAAAGCATACTGCAGGAGTTTCGGCGCGCAGCAGTCACCCGACCCCGCTGGGGGTAGCTGACCGTTATAATCGTTGAAGATCTCGATGAGGTCTTTGGTCTCACCCTGCGCGTTCCTCATCTTGTACTGTAAGAACAGCCAGCGCTGCAGGTCATCAGATGCCTCCTTGCGTTGTTTCTTCAGTTGTTCAATTCTGTCTGTCAGTGATTGTTCCTTTTCCTTCCACGGCTTCTCCAGTTCCTCACAGCGCTTCTTGATGCGCCGCATCTCGGCCTTCATAAACTGACTCTCTCGGATTAGCTCCGCATTCTCTTCAGGCGAGATGTTGCGTTGCAGACGCTTCATGTCGCGCAGCACCTTAGCGGTCTTCATCTTCTTCTCATGTTCATTGAGCAGGTTCTCCGTGGTACGAAGCATCTTCAGGTAGTCGGACTGGTGATAGAGATGATCCAAATCCTTCTCTAACAACTCCACTTTGTGGTTCATCTGCGTTATCTCGCGCTCATGCACCTTGAAGTACCCATCAGGATCCTGCGCATCGAACACGGGTGGCACAAACCACTCCCAGTCGTTCCTGCCAGCCAGCAATCCGCTATATGCCGCCAAGAATCCAATTCCCGCACCCTCATCCTGTATCTCAGAAGTAATCTCCTTCCTCCTTTCTCCTTCGTCCTTCCTCGGAAGAGAAACAACCAACACCCCAAACATCTTCCCTTGATCAGCATCTTCCTTGATCTCAGGGTGCTCCATGATATACTGCTGCACCTCTTCTACCGCTAAGATACTCAGCGGGTGAGGCTCATAGTCGAACGGATCATTGAACTGCTCTGGTCGTGCAATGTCGGTTTGAAGGGGGTGGAAATGTTTCATGAAGCCAAAGGTACGAATAAGTAAGCGAAAAACCAAACAAAATTTGAGTTTTTCCGAACGTGAGTACATTCGGCAAAGCCAAAGGTACGGTTTTTACTTCAATAAAACAAATCTGACAATACTTTTTTACGGAACTTAATCAAGTATCAAATTACCATAAAACGAAATGCGTTCTCGCTTACGGGGGTACACACTGATGTATGAATTACCGTCGGTGGCCACATCAATCAAAAATGTATAGGAGTCCTCCTCATTCTCCACCCCTATTTCTATATGCCGTCTGCCTTTCTTTGTCAGTACCTCTTGGTAACTGTCAATGGGCTCAAAGAGTATCAGGCCCCTCTGACCTAATAAATTCATGATCATATTATATCCGTTCTTCGGCAGAAATGAGATCAGCGAGTCGTTTCTCACCTCTAACCTATATGGTTGTGGTAAAAGCTGATTTACTTTTTCTTCGGTTTCGCTCGGGTCGATCATCATATTCACTGCAATCTTGTAGTGCCTTTCAGCCAATGCAGACTCCACTCTATCTGCCTGTTCAGTCTTCCTCGCGGTCTTCTCCTTTGATGTCGCACATCCCATGAGCACGATCAAAGTCAATAGTACACACGCTATTGAAATCAGATACCTCTTCATAACTTAACGATTATAGTGATTAGCGCCGTAAATTTATACATTTTTTTACTGCGAACAACGGGGAAATCCCTAAATAACGATAGGGGATTCCCTATGATGTTGCGAAAGAACAATAATTACATTTATCACAAACTATATTCATGTTTTTTTTGGTGGTTTGTAGTATTTGTTGTATCTTCGCAAACAATTATTCAATAGCGTGAATAGACTTTTTGATATGACACCCAAGGAAATAAGGAACAAACGACTGGCGGAGCGGATGATCAAGAATCTGAAACGTCGCCACATGGAGGCCTTCTACTGCGAGACGGCAGCAGAGGCTGTAAAGAAAGTATCTGAACTGATTCCCGATGGCAGTAGCGTGACGTGGGGCGGTACCATGACCATCCGCGACATGGGCATCCCGCAGGCGCTCAAGGAGCGCGGTACGCTGGAGGTGCTTGATCGCGATCTGGTAGAGGGTGACGAGGAGAAGCTGCAGATGTATGTCCGCGCCTTCACCACCGATGTCTATCTGTCGAGTGCCAATGCCATCTCCGAGGACGGTGTGGTTGTGAACATCGACGGTAACGGCAACCGCGTGGCTGCCATCACATGGGGACCCAAGAAGGTGATCTTCGTCATCGGACTGAACAAGGTGGCACAGAATGTGGAGGCTGCGTTGGCTCGTGCCCGTTCCACTGCATCACCCATCAATGCCGCCCGCTTCGATATCGACACTCCCTGTCAGGTGGATGGTGTATGCCATAACTGCAACTCGCCCCAGAGCATCTGCAACTACGTACACTTCCTCCGCAACTCCCCCAAGGGCCGCCACACCGTGGTGCTCGTCGGCGAAGACTTCGGCTATTAACCCCATTAAGCCCATCAAGCCCACTAAGCCTATTACAATCAAAACAATACAACAATGAAAAAGAACAACTTTTGGATGCTCATCGTCATCCTACTCTTCTGCGGCATGACCGTTCAGGCACAAGACAATGAAAAAAAGGAACCCGGTCCTTACATGTCAGCCCGGCACTTGCCCAACATGCTGAAATGGCTACCCGCTCCTCCTGATACCACGAGCGAAGAATTTGTCCACGACATCATGCGTTATATGTGGGGTAAGAAACAGCGCCTCAATCCCGAGCGTGCTGCCATTGCCATTCGCGATGCGGTGTGGAACATCGATTCCACCCTTGCAGAGTATTTCGTACCGTTCGGAATGGAAATCTCAGCAGAGAAGACTCCCGATATCTATAACTACCTCATCAGGAGTATCAAGACCTGCGATCAGATGGGTACCAGGGCAAAATGGTTCTACCGTCGTAAGCGTCCTTTCATGCGCATGAATGAACATATGCTCACCCGTAACGAGGAGGCAGGACTGGTCAACAACGGTTCCTATCCCTCTGGTCATACCATTCGTGGGTGGAGTGCCGCTTTGTTGCTTGCTGAGCTCAATCCTGCCGCTGCCGACACCATCCTGGCCCGTGGCATGATGTATGGCGACAGTCGTGTCATTGTAGGAGCCCATTGGCAGAGCGATGTCGATGCGGGTCGTCTGGCCGGTAGCGCAGCAGTCCTTGCCCTCCACAACAATGCTGAGTTCCTGGAAGACCAGGCCAAGGCACGCGCGGAGTTCCAACGACTCACACAAGCCAGAAAGGAAGAATAAACACGCTACGTAAGAGGGTTCTGCTTGTCATTGTTAACCATGGCAAGCACCTTCTTACGGGCATAGATATGAAGCCTGTAGGTAAGGTAAACGGCTCCGCAGAAGCAGATGCCGCCAAGTGCCGCATTCACCATGGCTGACATGAGGAGTGCGTCGTATAGTCCATGAGCCAACACCGGAGCCACAAGAATCATCGCCCTTGTTCTGCGCGAACGATTCACAAAGTGGTAAACAGAGTAATAGTAGCCCATCAGTACGGCAAAAGCATAATGCCCTGGAACGGCCATCAGCGAGCGTAGGAAAGCCACCGACAGCCAGTCGTCGGCATTATCGAAGAGATACAGAATATTCTCCAGTCCTGCAAACCCCAATCCCACACATACCGCATACACAATACCGTCGAAGTGCTCGTCGAAATACGGATTGTTCTTCAGAATCCTGTGTAAGGCAAACAGCTTGAATGCCTCTTCGGGAATGGCAGCCACCATGAAGGCATCGACCGTTGTTCCGAAGAGGGTGGTGGGTCCGCCCTCGCCGAAGAGCACCCCACTGATCATCGATTCCACCATAGCAACAGGCAGACAGATCAGCACACCATAGCACGTTGCTTTGATGAGTAATGAGGTGGGTTCTTTTTTCCGGTCCATTTTCCAGATATACCCCCATAACAGAACGGCAGGCAGTAATGCAGCTGCGATGATGATCAGGAATTCCATTCTTCGATGATGTTAAGCAATGCCTTTTTTCTTGTCATATTGTTGGAAGAGACCAGCGAGTATCGTGCCGCTGATGCTGTGCCAGGCACACGATATGGCGCAGGGCAGTACGGCAAGAGGCTGTGCAGCAAAGAACGTACTGGCAAGAACAGTGGCCAGTCCGGCATTCTGCATACCCACCTCGATGGAGATGGTGCGTTTCTTTGCTGTGTTGAACCGCGCGAGCTTTCCCGACAGCCATCCCATCAGATAGCCTAAGGTGTTATGACAGAACACCACGGCAAAGGTCCAGAGGAACAGCATCAGTCCGCGGGCCACCAGGTCATCGTGCACAGTAGAGATTACGCCGCCCACGATGCAGGCCAAACAAATCACGCTCAGTCCGGGCATCAACGACTGTATCGTAGGAAAGCACTCCTTCTTCGAATACGTGTAGTTCAGGAAACAGCCAATGGCCACAGGGATAATCGTCACGATGAGGATATTGAGGAACATACCGATGGTGTCTATCTTGATAATCTCACCAGCCGTCAGCTCCATCAGCAGCGGAGTCATCACAGGTGCCAGTAGGGTAGAGGCGCAGGTCATTCCCACAGAGAATGCCACATCGCCATGACAGAGGTACGACATGATATTGCTTGATACACCGCCGGGGCAGCAGCCCACCAGCAGAATACCTAAGGCCAAGGCGGGCTCCAAACGGAACACATGTACCAATAGATAGGCCACACAGGGCATGATGATAAACTGTGCGCAGGCACCGATGAAGATGTCCCACGGGCGATGCGCCAGAATACGGAAGTCCTGCGTGGTAAGCGTAAGACCCATGGTCAGCATGATGATTCCCAGTATCACCGTCTGCGTGTTCCCTCTCACCCAGTTAAAGGCATCAGGTACAAAAAAAGTAAATACGGCCACGGCAATCACCGTCAAAGAAGCATTTGCCGCCAGCCACCTACTGATCTTTTGAAGTATCGTCACTTTCATGCTGCAAAGATAGTGCAAACCGAGCGAAAAGCAAAAGAAAAGTGTTTTTTTCTTTTGCTTTTCCGAGGTGCAGCCTATTTTCGGCGAAGCTGATAACGATGCGTTATAAGCCTGGTTGAAGGACGTTAGAAGGCTGATAACTATGTGTTAGAAGGCTGATAAGTGGGTGCTGGAAGGCTGGTTGGACAGCCACCCCTGGTCCCTCCATAAGGGAGGGGAACCTAAACTCGTGTTCCATAACGTCCACTAACGAAATCACGAGATCACGATGTTACGTCATTACGATGTTGGAAAGTTGAGTTACTGACTGAATAGGAACTGCTGGTCGGCGTATTCCCACTTGACGGTGCCGAAACGGATGAGACGGGCCAGCAGGGTGATGACCTTGTAACGGGGAATGGATGAACGGCGGACAAGCTGATTTAGGGTCATACGACCTAGCAAGGTATCGAAGAGCTTGCGGACAGTATCGTCGTAGGTCATCACAGTCCCTTGCCGTTTAGGAGATTCCCGCCAGAGGGCAAGGTGAACAGGTGAGGCAATGATGTTCTCGTCGTTGATACGGATATAGGCACGCATCTTCCCTTCTTCCGTCTGGGCACATACGGGTCTTTTGTCTGAAGGGGGTACCGTGGCAACAACAATGGTTCGCCCATCTACATGAAACGTGTCGAACTGGATACTCGGCTCCGGCTTGCAGTACTTATATGCGGCCTGATGCATCATGTAGATCTCTTCTTCTGAACGCACCCCAGAGAGATGACCGTCGTCACGAACACCGATCAATAGTCGGCCCCCGTCGGTGTTGGCAAAGGCAGACACCGACTTGGCGAGCTTGCAGGCATCGGAAACACGGTATTTGAAGTCCTGCTGCTGATGTTCACCCTGACGGATGAGATCGAGAAGGTATTTCTTATCGTCCATGATTCTACAAAGATACGGCTTTCTTCTGAATCTCCCACACCTTTTTCCCTTAATTCTTTGTGGTTTCTCATTAATTTGCTATTTTTGTGGCGTCAAAGAGTATATTTCAATGGAAGTGATAATTGTTTTGAGTATATGATGTGTGATACAGTGATTACTTGGGCAAAAGAGAATTTTATGTTTATTTCTCTGATAGTGGGGGTGATTGGTGTTGTAATTGCCTTCATCTCATTGGTTTACGAGATTAAGAAGAAAAAGAAAGGTAATAAGTGATCATGAAAGGGGAAGGCTTATGAAAAGGAAGATGATACTGATGATGGTGGCGTTGTTCTTTGCTGTGGTGTGCCCGGCTCAGACGATAAGGAACAGCAACCAGTCGGTGATGGCTCGGATTGATAGTGACGGGACCGTCAGGAACAGTAATAACTCTGTGGTGGCGCGAATCAACAGTAATGGGGATATACGCGACAGCAATAACCGTCTGCTGGGAAAGATCAACAGCAATGGTGACATCAGGAACAACAATAATTCTTATCTGGGCAAAGTGGAGAGCAATGGCTCGGTAAGGAACAGCAACAACTCATATTTAGGGAAGGTTGATGCGAACGGTACGGTAAGGGATAGCAACAACAGCGTCATCGGTTATGCGAAAGGGGTTCCCATGCGCTATGCAGCCGTCTTCTTTTTCTTCCACTTCTTCTAGGAAGAGCCAGGACTATTTGATCGTTGCATGATGGAAATAACATATAAGGATATTCATGATTTCGACCAACAGGAGTTGCAAGACCTGTTTCTTTCGGTAGAGTGGTCGTCTGGTCATTACCCCGAGAAACTGGTGGTGGCTATGAAGCATTTCGAGACCGTGTATACGGCATGGGATGGAAAGAAACTCGTAGGCCTGATTTGTGCGATGGACGATGGGGCAATGACGGCCTATGTGCACTATCTGCTCGTGCGTCCAGAGTATCAGCATCTGGGTATCGGCAAACGGTTGGTGGAGATGATGAAGGAGCACTACGTGGATTATCTGCGAATCGTCATCGTGGCCTATAACGAGGAATTGGAGTTCTACCAGTCGTGCGGTTTCAAGAAAGCCGATGATGCGAGCCCGATGTTCATCACCAGCTTGTGGACGTGAGGGGGGAGCTTCGCCGAAGATACTCCGTCTCGGCAAAAAAAGAATGAATTCATTTTGTTCTGCTCTCATTTTTTATTACCTTTGCACCCGAATTAAGAAAATGGTCCCGTAGCTTAGCTGAATAGAGCGTCAGATTCCGGTTCTGAAGGTCTTGGGTTTGAATCCCAACGGGATCACATAAGGAAAAAGGAAAGTTGAATATGAAAGTTTGCTTTCAAATTCGAGTTTCCTTTTTACTTTGTAGGATGGCTGGCGCCAGCCTACGGGAAAGGCGGAGCCAATCCCAACGGGATCACAGATCAGCCCGTGGCAGGGTCTGGGATGGACGAAGTCAATTTCCGGCACTCCCTGAATCTATTCAAACTATCAGGCGTTTTTATATCTGGCAAGCAGTTCTTCTGCCCTATGTTCCACTTCTTGCCTAATATACTCAGGACTGATGATTTCCACTTCGCCACCCATTGAAAGGATCTCCTTGATAAAATCATAAGTGGGGGCTACATGCAACTCGAAAACTGAATAGACCTTGTGTCGTTCCACCTCTTTCTGAGACTTATGCAGTGGCAATGAGCGCAGATATTCACGACGGTGGTTAATGTCATAGACCTTTATCCTTATCGTCTCAACATCATATTCCTCTGGCTCGGAGATGATACCAAAAGCATCGGCGAAATAGTCACTTACAGAGAAGTCTCGCGGCATCTTGAACGTAGCATCGGTTGATTCTAATTTCACAACACGATCTAATGCATAGCGGCGAATGCTTCCTTGATTAGTCAACATTGTAGGCTCTTCTCCCTTGGGCTCATTTTCCATCACACCCACAACATACCACCGTTGGCGGAACACTCGAACGCAATAGGGCTCTAACATAATATCGCGTGGTTCTTCATCATAATAGTCCTGGTAAGTCACAGCCAGCACATGGTTCTCCCTCATAGCCTTCAGCACCTCCAGCAGATAATCGTTGCCAGACGGAATATCCTCGTACATCACTCGTTCGCGTAGTCCACGACTATCCTGCAAGAGTCCGTTTACGGCAAAGGCCGACAACAGCCAATCTTTCACTCTGTCGTTCTCCAGCCAGTCACGCTGCACAATACGATAACAGTAGCCGTTACGGGCATCAGAGGAAATGTCGATATCAAATGTCTCCTCTATTGCCCGCAGGCAGTCAGCAAATGTGCGTTTGGGCAGCGATGTTCGCAATACATTTTGTGAACTTCGCTTCCACCGCTCTTCAAACTCTTTATAGGTAAGTCCTTTCGGATTCTGATAAAGTTCGCTCAGTATCCAGATATGTCTTCTTAAATAATCCTTCATGCTGCAAAGTTACGATTATGTGAGAACAATACAAAACAAAAAAACTGCTTTTTGTTTTTATTGTCGAGCGAAAGTAACCTCGGCATAAGCCAGGGTTACGGTTAAGCGAATGAAATACAAAAGAAAATCCTATTTTATTAAGAATAACTGGTTCGTCCTTCGTATTTCTGAATAGCTTCCAATATCTCCGTCTTCGCTTTAGCACGTTTCTTCCTCCAAAGATAGACCCACCCCAATATCACAGATACTGTTATAACACAAGAATAAACGCCAAGGAAAGCAAGGCGATCCTGGATGCTGATACCCAGAAGGTAGCACGCCATTCCTCCTGCAACAATTGCCATAGGACCAATCAATGACTTCGAAAAGTCATCAGAATTTGGCTCAATGTCTTCGATGATGCCACTGAAATCTATTCCTTGGAACTCCGCGTCACTTAGTTCCCTGCCCAGAATTTTGTTTATTTCTTTCTTATCCATAGTTGTAACTATTTATAATTCTGTCTATCCTAATGCCAAATTTTGGTTTAATAGTCGGTTAATATATCAAAAGAGAATACTTGGATGGAGCTGATGTCAGAGAGGTCATCCGTCACCAAACCATCAAACCAGGTGGTCTGGCCATTATAAAAATCATCCCCTTCATTATGTAGCGTAATGGTGTTTGATGTTCCATCTTTCAAGGATATGACAGCCTGAAGTTCGAGCATACAGGTTTCTCCACGGTTGGTTGCCTTTACCCGGAATACTGGTGGTTCGTCTCCCCATCTTTGTTCATCAATAGTAATACCATGTTTGCTGAGACTTTGTACGACCTGTTGTGTTGGCTCTATCAATTTTTGCTCAACACTCTCAGAGTCCGTTGTTAAACTGTTGATGATTTCTTCGCTTTTTTCTGGTGCTAATCTAATATAAATAAATGCTCCAACGAGAAAGAATAGCGAAAGATAGAATAATGTTTTCTTGATCATACGTCTTTCTTTTTAATGTTAATACTAATGAAAGCAGACTTGTTCTGCAATTTAACTGCAAAAATAGTGCGTGGCTATGCGAAAATCCCGCATAGCCACGACAAAATCAAACGACTTACTTAATTTACTATTTCAACTCCAGGAACTGACCAATCACCTTGTGCCAATAATCCCATGAAAGTGAACTACTCTTCCATTACACAACCAATACTTGTTGCATGTACTTAGCAAAAGTATCAAGGTTGTTGTACCAACACTTAATTGAAGATGGATGGTAACAGCAGACCATCGTGACATCATGATTCATCCCAGGCATTCTGATATGACAAATATAATGTTCAGTTTCTGGTAGTTTGTCTTTGTCATACACCCAAGGATTAGCATCACGAACGATTTTATTAATAACCTCACCCCATACAACAATGACATCAGGACACAGTTCTTTCACCACTTCATCAAATGCTTTGAAATCGCGTTCCGACATATAGGTGAATTTAGTGTCTATTGTTGGAACAAAGAACTGCACATAGTCTGTGAAGGCCATTTTCTGCCACACATCGTCATTCTTATCTTCTATGAACTGCTGCATGAACGCCGCAAAGTTTCGATAAGCAGGATAGTTCTCTGCAATTGCATTTGAAGGCTCTTCCGACAATTGCTGCCCAGATGCCTTATAAAAAGGACAGATACCGTCAAACCTGCTCGAATCCTTTTTCTCTGGGTTTGTACACTCTTCAAAGAACGGACAAGGATTCTCACTCTCTGTTGTATGGTTGCAATAGAAACTTGCACCCAATACAAATACTCTTTTGCCACAAATTCCCTTATTGTACTCTCTTCCAATGAAAGGATTAAAGAAACGATTTTTCATCTTTTTTTGTGCAAAGGTAAATTATATATTTGGATAATGCAAATGCCAAATGTGAGATTTTTAACAAAAAGGAATTGTTTAAAACTTTTGGAAATACTTGAAAATCAACATGTAAGGTGTTGGAGGCGCTACAATAGGGCTGATGCCCTTCTCTTATTATTGGATAGTTATCAACCTTCATAAGATTTAGTCTTCTTTTAGTTTTTTTTGCATCCGCAATTGCTCAACGAAAAAGGAGGGGGGTAACCCCCTCCGAAAGTTAGAACCGAAAAGGTTTCGGCTTTCGTGTAATCACGATGATTATCACTTGAGCTACCACCTCGGCCACTTTCAGCCAATCTGTTCCTTTTTTCTCTTTCTTTGTTTCCATTGAATTAGAAATTTAGGTTCAACAATAACGCCTCTTTTAGAAGCGTGCTCCCAACTTTTGGAAGCTATAACTATTTATTGTTGTAGATTGACTTTGCAAAGATACATTCTTATTTTGACATAACCAAATTTTATGTTACAATTCATCATCGACTTGTATATTAATGGCTTTTTTAAAGTTTGGATTCTTCGGATTGGAAACATCTACCTTTATTTCAAATACCACACTCTGCCCATTATACAGGTTGGGGTCATTTAAATCATACGTTACAACATATTCTCTATTGTCTTCTTTACATAGGATGCTCTTTCTCCCATATTTGATTATCAACTCACCATGGAATTTTACTGTTTTTGGCGCTTTTAGTTCTGGAGCATTTTTGAAAACGGCATCATTATCACTCGGTGGGACTGCTTCTTTGGGGGAATCAGAATTAGACTGCTCTACTTCTGTTTGTGCAACCTCATCAAAAGAGGCACCTTCGCCTAGATTATTAGATGGGACTTTCTCAACAAGTTTAGCTTCATGCATCCCTGTGCCACCATATTTAAATACGATTACTCCTTTGTAATGCTTTCCTTGAGCATACACATCTGAATTTCGTCCTAAATCATAAAATGTAACTCTGAGATTATTATCAAGTAAAACGTATCCTTTGTTGTTTTCACTATAATACTCTCCTTCTATTCTTAATCCGTTTTCCTTTTCATCTTCTGCTGATTGATAATCCCCAATATAGTGCAACATGTTATCATCTGTTTCTTTTTTTATTTTCAGATAACACCTATGATAAAATAGTGTATTTTTAAATTCGGGATTGTTGTCTGCCATTTGGTTTACGATTCTTTCTAATTCTTTTATTTTCCTACGTAACTCAAAACTATTTGTTTCCTCGATAATGAACTTACAAGTTAAACATACACAAAGGTAAAAATTAGCTTTTAATAGGCTTCGGTTAAGTTGCTGACGCTCGTATTCTGTCTTGGTGGTTGGTAGTTTATCCTCACAAAGAGACTTCCAATCTTCCAGAATCCCAATTGCTTCTTCAAAAGAGACAGGTTCATTTCCACAACGAAGCAAATCAAACCATCTTTGATAGCTTTTTACATCTTGGCATATTTCTGCATTTTTCCGATACAAGTCATATAGTTTTTGGTACACACTACCACCTAAATTCTTAAAACCATTAATTTCCATGAAAAGACGATTGTAAATGGAACCATACAATATACGTTTTTCACTAGAATTACTGTCACTTATAGCTTCTGCATAATATCTATCAAGTACAGCTCCTGTACTACCTGTGATTTCTTTAAAATGCAAGTTTGTTTCCTTTTGGGTTTCATAATTGATATCATGAAAAGATTTCATTCTCCCTATGACTTCTTCAAACCTTTCCAGATACTCGTACCAAGGATACTCGTCAAGAACAAATTCATAATTGTCTTTTTGTTTTATGTACTTTGCAAACTTAATAGCATAATGATACATGCTAGCTTCTGAAGTATAACCATACGAGCTTAATGGATTAAGCTTTTCACACTGGATAAATGAATCTTGCGCGTTATTTACATACTCTTTCAGCTTGTTGAGGCAGTTTAAGGCTTCTTCTTTTTTATCTTTGTCTTTAAAAGCATTAAATTTGTTGCGTAAAGACTTTATCATACGCATATATCGCATCCCACGCACATGCCAAATTTCATCGCTACTACCTTTGATTTTTAATGCGTTCTCTATAAGTTCACCTGCTTTCTCATAATCTGCATCATCTGGAGAGGCTTCTATATTCTTTGCTGCTCTTTCAAACAACAAACGTGCATAGTGGACTGAAAAATAAGGATAATCAGGCCAATAATATACTAATTGTTGCATAATACGTTCACCCTTTTCAACACCAACTTTTTGAATATAAGGGGAGAATTTTTTGAGGTCAACATCAGAATCAATTAGGCATGTGTCTTTTCTGAAGTCTTCGCGTCTTTTTGCAAAAATCAAAGCAAGCGATTCTAACTCATTTTCATTTCCATCTGACAAATTATCATCGCAATTGTTAATGAACTCTTCTGCCAATAGTGTAAGAAATCTTACACTGTCCCAGCTACCGCCAGAAGCAACATCCAAGATCCATTCTGCAAATTGAGGATACCTAGGTCTCCAGAAAGGCAGCCCCTTGCTTTCATCTTTAATAAGTAGATATTTGAGATTATCAATAAGTACATTTTCTTGATATTCCCTATCGTTCACATCAAGTAAAAGATTTCTGAAAAGTTTAGGATTTACGGCCCCCCCGGAAAAATGGTAGCCAAATGCAACCATTTTGCAAAAGTTTTTCAAATTTTCCGATGGAAGTTGATAGAATTTAGCCTTAACATACTCTTTCAAATTATCACTGGCGTTGTCCTCTAAACAGAGCGGAAACTCAATAACTTCAGTTGTCCCTACAGATTTAAAGTGAGATTCCATCTCACTAAGTTTATTCTTAACTTCTTCTGAATTACCGAAGCTATCTCTATATTTTCTTGCAAAACTATCCCAATCATCTTTCCTCGAAATCACTTCAGGCATATTGAAATTTTTTTTGCGTGAAACTTCATTTGGAAGTAGTCTGAAGAAAACAATATTCCGATCGTGGCAATACTCTTTTAAATTATCATATTCACTATCCTGGACATCACAATAGTCACAAAAGACCAGAATAGGATCATTGTCGAACTCCATTGACAGATTAACGAGTCCGGCATTTGTCGTCCGTCGGTTGTAATCATGCAAAAACATCACAACACACACTTTGTCACCGAATTCTTTTTGCAGATTCTTTTTAAAGATGTCATAACCTAACCTTCTCGCCATGGTTGTACTGCCACTACCGGCAGAATATCCCATAACGTATTCTCTTGGTTTAGAACTCTTTTGCTTAATAATGCTAAGAATTTCATTGGTAAGTTCGTACAGTCCATCCCTTTTTACATCTTTGTCATCTTTTAGTTCTGTCCAAGTAATTTCTGCTCCTTGATAGAAATTCCATTTCTTTTCTTCACTATCTGTATTATCGTTAACAATTTCAAATCCCATATCTTTGAAATCGTTGATTCTGTTTGTCAGGTCGATTGTCTTTCCATTACTTGATTTCAGGATTATGGGCGTTCCCTCTTCGTAGAGTCTATGATAACCCCATAAGTTCAATATAAATTGGAAAGAGTCCAATTTCAAAGTCTTTATGTCATATCCCCTTATTTTATGCATGTCTTTTTCAAAATCATCATTACCATTACATATAGTAATGAAATGATTACATTTTTCTTTGAAGAAATCTCGATCAAATTCTCTAATTAATTCTTCTATGATTTCAGAATTGTCATAAAAAGAAATGAAAACATAATCAGATTCGAATTGATTCATCCTGTCAAATACGTTTTTTACAAACTGCGGATAATTTTCATCAATCCATTTGTCCATGTCATTTTGACAGCTTTTCTCCTCTGTACCGTTCGCAAATACCCACGGGGATTTACTTATGCCATTCGGCACATAATCGGGAATATATCTTTTGTTCTCGCCTATCTTTTTGATTTCAAAATATTTATTCTTAATAGTATCTGGCAAAGAGTCATATAATCCATTATCGGAAAGATCATTGAAATCAATTACCATGCTCCATGAAATCCTAAAAAGATGTAGCAGGAAATCGTTTGAGATTCGATTTCCGTTATAATCTTTAAATACAGGGGGAGCTATCAAAACATATCGTTTAGACGAATCGAAGTAGTTGGTTAATTTTTCTATCTCAATTTTGGCATCGTATGCGTCTTTAATTTCTGAGTTGTAATGAGTATCTTCTTCCTCTTTTTCTTTTATCACAAGGTCATTAAGAGAAGATTTAGTATCCTCACTAATAATCCCTTCTTTTATTGCAATTTCTCTGAATTTACTTAAGTTAGCAATTTCTGCATCTGCAAGCGTCTTATAGTCGTATTTTCCTGTTGCATTTGTTGAATGGGAGCCTGGCGAAATTTGCTTAATAAGATTATAAGATGATTCCATACTCACAAATATGCCATCTAAATATTTATATAGATTTTTGTATTCTGTTTCTTGTTTGGTATCAAACAGTTTTTGTAGCACAGAATTCTTTGCAGCCGAAATCGTTGAGGAACTTTCAAGTCTTCCATGACTATTTGAAACTCGTACGTAACGGTTATTCTCCCATTTCCATTGCCAATTACCTTTTACTATTTCGTTTGCATCATCAATGCTGCTTTCACTATCACATATAAGGCAGATGCTTAATGACTCATAAAAACCTGGAAGACCATTAAGCACATTACCATATTGCCCATTTTTGTAATTCTCTGCAATATTGTGTGCGTTGTTTTCCAATAATTTGTTTCTGTTTAGAATCCTTTCTTCCATATTATTTACATTTAAAGCCCAAACTGAGCAAAGAGTTTATAATTATGTGAACATTCTTGATTGCCTCATAGACATCTTCGTTGTCTTCTAACCTAATCCAAAAAGGCCAATAACCACTTTCGTCTAAGTAATCGAATTCAAGAATCTTATTATTTGCTTTTTGAGCACTCCCCCAATATAGAGTGAAATCGTGTTTCACAGAACGCACAACTTGCTCCCACTCGCTTTCTATGCCTTCTTCATACTTACTAACAAAACAACCATAATATATGCCATAGGCGGGCTGTTCTTCATAAAACTCGATTAGCACGTCACATTCCAACCCTTTTTCATTCGTAAAAGTGCCGTAAATCTTTTTATGAAGCTTTTCGTCAGACGTATCCTCTATAGGATAATTTCGGATAATAGGTACTTGTTTAAATTTATCCAAATACCTATTTGCTATTTTGTTCTTTAATTGTTTTTTACTCATATCCGATTTTGTTAAAAACCTAATAACGAACTTAAGATGGATGCTTTCTTCGTGTTTCCACTCCCGCACTTAGGACAATGCGGCAGGTTGATGCCTGCCCTGATGCCGCCCTCGGTGTAGAAAGTCTCGAAGGTCTCTCCACAGTCCTTGCACTTGAATGTTGCTTTTCCCATTTTTGTGAGCATAATATGTTCCTCCTTTCTTTTATTTTTCCCAGACAGGTGTACCGTCGTAGTGAGTAAAAACAGTCTTAATGGCCTTTTGAGCCTCTTCATCTTGAGCCCTGTTGTATGCAGCCTGTATCACGCCATTGAAACCTTTATAAGGAGAAAGTAGTTCAGGATGGCGTTTGTTGATCCACTCAATGGCTTCATCGAGGGTTATTGACTGATGCTTACGATAAGTCGTTACCGCAAGCAAAATAACATCTTTGTAGATTATCTCTAAGTTTTCTTTGTAGGTCATATTTATTATGTTATTAGTTCCTATAAACTCTGAGGTGCATATTTGCACCAACTCTCTGTAACGGAGATTCTGAGAATGACAATGGCCGAAACCATGTTCGTTTGCAAAAATAATGAATCTTTTTGAATTGGCAATGCTTTTAGGCGAAAAAGTTGTATTGTTTTCATCTTGTTACATTTAAATTTGATTATCGGTGCAAAAATAGTGTGTAGCTATGCGAAATTTCCGCATAGGTAAGCATTATTTCAGGTATGGTCGCCAGAAATAACTCAAATAAAAAAGGTTTTCAAATCGCTTGTAGCTTCTTTGCAACCGACAAAAAGAGTAATGACAATGCGAATCGGTGCAACACTATTTACCCAACCTCTCCCTCACATACTTCACACTCGCCACGTACTCCTCATCGGTGGTGAGGTGCTCGATGATCATGGGCATGTGGGGATTCTCGGCGGTGGCCAGCTGGGCGTATAGCTCCAGGTTCAAGGTGCCCTCGCCACAGGCGCATTCCTGTAGCTGGAAGGTGTATTCGGGCTTCAACCGGATGTCCTTCAGGTGACAGCTCACGATGGTGCCATGCAGCTTCTCGAAACACTCCATGAGAAACTCATCATTGAAGAAATACCTGCGGGGTGTGGTAATCATGTTCACCACATCAAGATGGGTGCCGAACATCTCACGATCCACATCCTCTATCAATCGCAGATACTCGTCAGGACAACTGGGAATCATCCAGGGCATGGACTCGATACAGAACTTGGTATGTGTGGGCTGGGCGGTATCAATAATCTGCTGAATCATGCTGACCGCCATATTCCATAGCTCCCTACTGAAGTTCTCGCGATAACCACCATCCCAACGCGGACCGTAGGGTGTACCTACCACATTCACACAACAGTCGGCTCCGATAGCATCGGCCATCCGGAGCTGACGCACGGCATAGTCAATCCAATGCTTGCGCTCATCGGGGTCGGCAGCCAGTGTGTTGCGCCATACTCCTACCTCTGCAATGGTTAGTCCGACTTGATCGGCCGCCTTTTTATATGCCATGTAAACATCCTCCCCGTCGTCACAACAAACAGGGAAGTTCACGGTGTCGAGACCGAGAGCCTTATGCTTCGCCGCCCACTCCTCAGGTGAGTGATGTTCCAGCGATGATGAAATACCTAAATACATTAGAAGTTCCTCCTGTGAATAACCGTGGAATCCATCTTGTCCAACGCAGGGATGCCTGTACGAGCCATGATACCAGCCAGTTCGGCGGTCATCTCGTTGATGCGAATCGACACGGCATCTTCTCCTTCCTTGAGCAGTGGCATCAGATGACGACCCACCGATACTGCCTTAGCACCGAGTGCCAGACACTTGTACACATCCATTCCGCTTTCGATGCCGCAATCCACAAACACGGGTACTTCTCCTCCAGTGGCAGAAAGGATGTCTGGCAATACCATCAGCGGCGGTACGGCATATTGAACCATACCGTGATGGTGCGATACCACCATACCTGCACAGCCAGCCTTCATACACCTTTCGGCATCGTGCGGACTGAGTACACCCTTTGCGATGAACGGTACACCGGCAGCCTGCACAAAGTCGGTCAGCTCCTCAGTGGATTTCGCCTTCATGGGGAGTCCGAACACATTATCGTACCCGCCTTCGGAATTGAAGGCATGATCGATATCCATTCCCACAGCCATACAGCCCACCTTAACCGCATGGTCGATCTTGCGGAACACCTCGCGGTTATCAGCATGCGGCTTGATGATCTTGATGGTTCTGGCCCCAGTGGCCACGATGTCCTCCAGCTCTTGGTCGCTACCCATGCCCACCCAATGCACAGCACCACTCAGGGCAGCTGCACGGGCATAGATCGTCATACCGTTGCGTGCGGAGTTATGCAGATGCGACAGGGCAGCGGTCATAATCGGTGTGCGGAATACTTCGCCGAACAGCGTCATCTCGGTTGACGGAAGCTCAGCATCCAGGTAACGTGTCTCGATCAGCAGAGAGTCGAAATAGTCTCTCGTGATCTTGTCGGAATTTGATGTCAGTTGCATATCATTTATTTTTTTGTGACCGCAGCATTGATCTCGTCCATCTTCTCATCACTCAGTTCGTATTTGCCGATGACGTAGATGGCCAGGACGAACAGGGCAGCGGGAATCAGGGTGACGAGCCAGAGGATGCCCTGCTCAGCCAGCGGTGCCTGTACGGTTTCACCCGCCTTGAAGTCAACCCAGGCAAGCACCAGTCCGGGGATGACACCACCCAGCGCCATTCCTGCTTTCATGAAGATGCAGATCAGTGCGTTCACGATGCCCGCCACACGCTTGCCCGAAGCATATTCGCTATAGGTAACCACCTCGGGAACCAGTGCCCACATATAACCCGTGGCCACTACAAAGCCCGTGCTCTTTACGAACTGCACCGCGAAGATCAGGGGTGAGTAGGTCTTCAGAGCGGGAATGGAGCCGCATAGGTACATCAGTAGCATGGCCGCGATGGCTATTCCGAGGAACAGACGGAACATCCCGTTCTTACCGATCTTCCGTTTGATGGCAGGAACCATAGGTAGGAAGATGAATGCGGGAATGGTGCCAAGCCACATAAATACCGTGGTCATGAACGGCGTGGCATGCATGTTGAAAGTCATGAAATACGAGTCGGCCGCATTACTGATGCTCATGGTGGTGAAGGCGATGATGAAGAAGAGAGACAGGATCCTGAGCGGCCGGTTCCTTACCAGCTCCATCCAGAGGTCGCTCACCTTGACACTGGCGGTCTCGCTCTTGTCCATCACGATGCGCTCCTTACTCTCAAAGAACGTGACGAGCAGCAGTATCAAACCGGTCAGGGCGAAGATGCTCATGGTGAAGAACCACGCCTGTCCTGCCTCGGGGGTGTTATAGACCGCCTCCATCTGACCCGTCTGCGGGTTCAGCACCTTTGGTGCGAAGAGAACGATGACCAGCGGGAGCGTCTTGATGATCAGTCCTGCGAGATTAGCCATGATCATGCGCACACTGGTAAGGATGGTAATCTCATCGGTGTCGCGCGTAAGCGACGTACCCAATGCTCCATACGGCACATTGATCAACGTGAAGCACATACTCAGTCCTACATACGTGATATAGGCATAGAGCAGCGATCCGCTGAACCCGTTCCAGAAGCACAGCATGGCGAAGGCAGCCAGAGGGATTCCACCGAACAGCAGCCACGAACGGTATTTGCCCCAGCGCGGGTGCGACTTATCGACCATCGCCCCCACCATCGGGTCCCATATCACGTCGATGATTCGCACCACAAGGAACATCACGGCCACCACCGCCGAATCCAATCCAAAAACGTTGTTATAGTAGAACAGTAGCCAGATGCTGACTGTCTGATAGATCAGGTTCTGGGCCAAGTCGCCCGAACAGAACCCGATGCGTTCCCTCCACGAAAGCTTGTAATATCCGTTAATAGCACTTTCCATGAGTCTGATAGCTTCCTAATTGCCACCGCAAAGATAAGCATAAAATGATAATTTTTTACATAATTGCAAGAAAAACTGATGGATTCGTGTACAAATCCACACTTTTTCGCACAAAAGACGACGATTATTCCATCTTTTTATTTATCTTTGCCGTCAAATTGGCAAAACCAACTGAGCAAAACAGTGTGACATCAATCATTAAAACTTAAAGATATGGCTTATCAAGAAACAACAACTCGGAGCTATGGCCAACGTGTGGGTAGCTCGTTCAAAGGAATCGGAGGTGGCTTCATCCTCTTCTGTATCGGTACCGCATTACTGTGGTGGAACGAAGGTAGGGCTGTGAAGACCGACAAGATGCTTAACGAAGCGGAGAAAGTGGCCGTGGAGATGGAGAGCGTGAACAAGATCAACCCTGAATACGACGGTGAGCTGATTCATGCCTCGGCAGTGGCTACCACGCAGGATTCACTGGTAGATAAGGAATACGGACTCGGTGAGCGTGCCATCGGATTGCAGCGTACCGTGGAGTACTACCAGTGGGTGGAGCATGCTTCGAGTGAGAGTCATGACAAGCTGGGCGGTAAGCAGGAAACCGTTACCACCTATACCTATACCATGGAGTGGGTGAGCCGACCGGTGCAGTCGTCAACCTTCCACGATCCTGCCTACCAGCAGAAGAACTACGTGCTGACAACAGCCGAGAACAATACACTGTGGGCTGAGAATGTAACCTTCGGCGCCTATAAGCTGAACGAGAGTCAGATACACAGCATCCGTTCCATGGAGCCCGTGGTGGTGAATCTGGCCGACAACCAGCTGAAGGCATGGGACAAGGCCTGCAGGGACATCCACGTACGCTATAACGGACCGCTGCCCGTAGCTGCCCAGCAGGTGGCACAGAACGTGGTGAACACCGTGGCTGCTGATTCCACCCTGGCAGAGATTCCCGATTCGGTAAAGACCATCGTGCCCGACAGTGTGCCGCAGGAGAACAAGAAAGACTACGACTTTGTGCATCAGGCAGGTAACGTACTGTATTTCGGACAGTCGCCTACCAGTCCGCAGGTGGGTGATGTGCGTATCACCTTCGAGAAAGTGGTCCCCGCTATGATCACCATCATGGCCAAGGTGAGTGGCGATACCTTCAAGTCGTATAAGGCCAAGAATGGTAAGACCTTCTCGGTGGTGCGCATGGGTAAGCAGGACATGGACGAGATCTTCGAGAGCGAGCATTCGCAGAACCATCTCTTCCTTTGGGTTCTTCGTATCTTAGGCGTGATCCTGGTGATCACTGGTCTGAAGGGTATCTTCGATATTCTCTCTACCGTCCTCAAGGTGGTGCCCTTCGTGGCCAACATCGTGGGCTGGGGTGTTGGTGTGGTATGTACGGTGGTCGGCATTGTATGGTCGCTCATCATCATTGCCATTGCCTGGCTGTTCTACCGTCCGCTCATCGGTATCATCCTCCTGGCCATTGCCGCCTTCCTGATCTGGGTGTTCGCCTTCAAGGGCAAGGACAAGCTGAAGGAGCTGGCCAAGAGAAAGGATATGCAACCTGAAATCCAGAAAATTTAGTAAACCATGATAACACAATATGCAATCAGAAGGGGAGCAGCAAGGAAGGTCCTGCTGCTCACCCTTCTTGTCTTTTCTTCCCTGACCATCCAGGCACAGTCGACACCGCAGGCAAAGGCACGCGTGGCTGAGATCAGAAAGATGTATGCCGCCGCCAAGGACCTGGTGGAGAAGAACGGAAAAGGCAACACCCCGCGTTCAGATACAGAGATTGTGAGTCAGTATGTTGTTCCTGGCACAGGACCCACCAAGGAGGTGATACATTATTACTATGAACTTCAATCCGATGGCGAGTTGGGCGTTCCCTTCTATCAGCCCTATCTGATTACCCGTAAGTATAACGTTGCTGCGAGGGAGTTCTATCAGGAGTTCCTTTACGACAAGGAGCGCCACGAGCTGGTGTTTGCCTTCCTGCAGGAGAAGCTTCCCAACGGATCGGCTAACGAGACGCGCTACTACTGGGGCGAGAGTGGTATGGTTCACGAGGCCGTCAAAGGAGAGCGCCTGATGGACGAGGTGTTCACCCTGAGAAAGGGTCGTGAGCTTGTTGATGCCCTGAATATGTTGATGAATCAGGATTATTAGCGCAAAAATATTCGTTTTTGTTATCTTTTTGTCTGTATTTTGTCTATTTTTGCTTGCAAAATGCGAGAAAAATATAAAATTTCTATTGCATTTTAATATTTTCTTCTTACCTTTGCAGGCAGTTTTGACAAAAAAAACAGATTGGAACGACAATGAGTAAGATTATGAAGCCCATCGACTATGAGTCTGTGCTTGATATGCGACAGACCGAGCAGGGCATTAAACTGATTAAGGAATTCTTCCAGCAGAACCTCAGTACGGAGCTTCGACTGCGCCGTGTAACCGCACCGCTGTTCGTGCTCCAAGGTCTGGGTATCAACGACGACCTGAATGGTGTGGAACGACCTGTTACCTTCCCCATTAAGGATCTGGGTGATGCCAAGGCAGAGGTGGTGCATTCGCTGGCGAAATGGAAGCGACTCACCTTGGCTGAGTATCATGTGGAGCCGGGGTATGGCGTCTATACCGACATGAATGCCATCCGCGCCGACGAGGAACTGGATAACCTTCACTCATTGTATGTTGACCAATGGGACTGGGAGGCTGTGATTACGCGCGACCAGCGTAACCTCGACTTCCTGAAGAACATTGTACGTCGGATCTATGCCGCCATCCTCCGTACGGAGTTCCTGGTGTGCGAACGCTATTGTAAGCTGAATCCCTTCCTGCCGCAGGAGATCCATTTCATACACAGTGAGGATCTGCTGGCGATGTATCCCGATAAGAGCGTCAAGGAACGCGAGGACCTGATTGCGAAGAAGTACGGAGCGGTGTTCATCATCGGTATCGGCGGTAAGCTGGCCAACGGAGAACCCCACGACGGTCGTGCGCCCGACTATGACGACTGGACCACGGAGTGCGGTGATGGCAAGAAGGGCTTGAATGGTGATATCCTGATCTGGTATCCTGTGTTGGGACGTGCTGTGGAATTATCATCCATGGGTATTCGTGTGGATCAGGAGAGTCTGACCCGTCAGCTGGAGATTACAGGTAAGCAGGATCGTGCCAAGCTGTATTTCCACCAGAAACTTCTTAACGGCGAACTGCCCCTCAGCGTGGGCGGCGGTATCGGTCAGAGTCGTCTGTGTATGGTACTCCTCCAGAAAGCTCATCTCGGTGAGATCCAGGCCAGTATATGGCCGGATGAGATGCGCAAGGAATGTCATGAGTTAGGTATGACGCTGATTTAAGGTTGTTTATACTAGCTCCAGTTCCAGCTTTCCGAGCAAGTGTTCCAATGCGGGGTGTTTAACCCGCATCTCTTCCAACATTTCGCGGTTATTCAGAATCTTCTTCACCTCATCGGGCTTGGCCAGACGGAGGTGAAGAGTGATATCGTTGTTATGAAGATTCATGACGAGGGTGTTACGGATGCGTTTCTGGATGGTTTTCATCTGATCGAGCAGAATCTCGTTGTCGATCACCACCTCGATATGGGGAAATTCGGTAATGACCGGTGTCATGTTCTTCATGCGCGTGGCCATGGCGGTCATCTGCTGCGGCATACGGTTACACATGGCCGTCCATTGCATCAACAGCATATCCTCATCGAACCCCCGTTGTTCACCCGTCTGCGCCTCCTCTTCATTCTCTTTCTGGAAAGCCGGTTTCTCCCCGCTCTTACTCAAGTTGGCGAAGGTCATACCTATCGAGTCGATACGTACGCGAGGCTGGGGCTTGGGGGTTGCTGGTGCTGCCGGAGTAGTATCAGCAAGTTGAACGACGGGCGCTGTGGGCTCATCGTTCTTTTTCTGGGAACGTTCGGTGCCACCCTGTGGAGCAACCTTGACTTGAACGTTCTTGACAAGTTTCTTGAACAGGGATTTTAATCGCTTAGGGCTGCGCCCCGCCGAAGGCGTATCATCCTCCTGCGTGATCTGCGCCACCTGAATCAGTGTCAGCTCCACCAGCAGTCGCTTGTTACTGCTCTGGCGGTAGTTCACATCACAGTCGTTCATGATCTTCAGCGCCTTATACAGGAACGAGGGCGGACATTTCTTAGCCTGCTCACGGTATTGGTCGCGTTGGCGCTGACTCACCTCCAGCAGCGGGATGGTCTGCTCATCCTTCGCCATCAGTACGTTACGCACATGCGAAGCCAGTCCGCTGATGAGATGACCGCCATCGAAGCCGTTGTTGATGACGTTGTTCAGCAGTACCATGATATCGGCCACCTTGTTCTCCAACGCCAGGTTGATGATGTTGAAGTAGTTCTCCGTGTCGAGAACATTCAGGTCGTCTATCACCTTCTGGTACGTGATGTTCCCCTGACAGAAAGATGCCACCTGGTCGAATACCGACAGCGCGTCGCGCATACCGCCATCAGCCTTCTCGGCAATGATGTTCAGCGCCTCCTCCTCGTAAGTGATTCCTTCTTTCTCGGCCACCATCTTGAGATGATTCACGATATTGGGAACAGTCATGCGCTCGAAGTCGTATATCTGGCACCTGCTGATAATCGTGGGCAGGATCTTGTGCTTCTCGGTAGTGGCAAGGATGAAGATGACATGTGCCGGCGGCTCCTCCAAGGTCTTGAGGAAGGCATTGAAGGCAGCTGTGGAAAGCATGTGTACCTCGTCGATGATGAACACCTTATACTTACCGATCTGCGGCGGGATGCGTGTCTGCTCCATCAACACCTTGATGTTCTCCACGGAGTTGTTCGAGGCAGCATCCAGCTCAAAGATGTTATACGACCGCTGTTCGTTGAAGGCCTTGCAGCTCTCGCAGTGGTTGCATGCTTCCCCCTCCTCGGTGGGCGTCTCACAGTTGATGGCCTTGGCGAAGATGCGTGCGCAGGTAGTCTTACCCACGCCTCTCGGACCGCAGAAAAGGTAGGCATGAGCCAGCTTTCCGCTCTTCACCGCATTCTTCAGCGTGGTGGTCAGCGCCTCCTGTCCTACCACCGAATCGAAGGTCATCGGCCGGTATTTGCGTGCTGATACAATATATTCTTCCATAATTATTGAAAAGTTTCGTGCAAAGATAGTAATTTTTCAATAAATATTGCTATCTTTGCGCTCAAATAAGGAAAAAATATGAGTAAATCAAATCCTGTATATGCCTTTCTCAGTCACAACAAATATTGGATTGTGCTGATTGTCGGTATCCTGATTGTGGGTGTGCTCGATGAGAACAGCTTTTACCAGCGTGTGAAGTACGACCTGCAGATTGAGGAGCTGAAGACGAAAATCGCGGAGTACAATGCGCAGTATGAACGTGATGAGGCTCAGTTGCGCGAGTTGCGCCGCAATCCGAAAGCCATCACGAAGATTGCCCGCGAGCGCTATTTCATGAAGGCCGACGATGAGGATATCTTCGTACTGAGTGATGATTTACAACCGGTAAAGGAGGAAGGTGATGAGACAGCTGAATAGGTTCCAGAACATCTTGTTCCTGATAGGTGGTGCCATGATGGTCATCGGTGCCGGCTTCTATGTCTTCGGGTTCAGTCATCCCGCCTCGTGGGTTTTCCTTGTGGGCGCCATCCTGTTCTCTTCCATGCAGATACTCCAGGCATACAATGGCGACAGCTTCGTGATCCGTCGTCTGCGCCGCATCATGATCTTCGCCGATATCCTGTTCATACTGGCAGGGCTGCTCATGGTGGAGAATGCCTATAATTTCCTGTTGCCGTTTTTCCAGAACCATATCACCAACGGGCTGAACGCATACATTATTTATATCATGGGAAAATGGGTGGTGCTGCTACTGGTTGCTGCCATTCTTGAGGTATATACCACACACCGAATTAGTCATGAATTGGAAAAAGAGGCAAAAAAACGCTAAAAGTATGCTCATTTGTTTTAAATAGCATGAAAATTTTTCCATACTTCAATATTACATTGTACTTTTGCAAAGTCTTCGTGCCGGTAGTCATGCCGACATAAGCTGTTATACGAGTTTTTTATGAATAAAATCATCTACGCACTACTGACATTGGCCGCGCTTACTTCGTGTGCTAACAGTTACAATATCCAAGGCTCCTCCGACGTGCAGATGCTCGACGGACGAATGCTCTATCTGAAGGTTTTCAAGAACAGTGACCTGAAGAATGTGGATTCGTGCGATGTTGTTCATGGAAAATTCCAGTTCACCGGAACGGTTGACAGCACCAGGATGGCCACGCTGTTCATGGACGATGAGAGCATCATGCCCGTGGTGATTGAGCGAGGCGAGATCGTGATCAAGATCGACAACTCAGAGCAGAAAGTAAGCGGCACACCGCTGAACGACAAGCTCACCGCTTTCCTCGAGGAATACAACCAGCTGCAGAGAAAGATGGAAGACTTAGGTCATAAGCAGAGTCAGGCCATCATGGACGGTGAGGACGAGAACGTGACCAATGCGCGTCTGAACGAGGAGGCAGCAAGGATTGCCGATGAGGAGGATAAGCTCGTTACCGGCTTCATCGAAGAGAACTTTGATAATGTATTAGGACCGGGTGTGTTCTTCATGCTGACGGCAGCCGACCGTACTCCGCTGCTCTCCCCATGGGTGGAGGCGTTGATGAGTAAGGCCACTGATAACTTCAAGAACGATGCGTATGTGAAGACCTATTACGAGACAGCCAAGCAGAACGAGGCCATCATGAATGGTATGGCCGAACCGTCAGGCGCTCCGCAGACGGCTCCGCAAGCACCGCTGCCGCAGACTCCTACACCCAATCAGCTGGCACAGCCAACGGATTCAGCGCAATAAATACCGAATAGCTTTGAAAACACTGATATCCCACGCAACCATCGTCAACGAAGGACGTTCCTTTCAAGGTTCTCTGATTATCGAGGACGATCGTATTGCGGACATCATTGAGAATCCATCAGCACCCCAGGGGCAGTTCGACCAGACGGTTGATGCCACGGGGTGTTTTGTTTTTCCGGGCATCATCGACGACCATGTACATTTCCGTGAGCCAGGACTCACGCAGAAGGCCGATATCGAGAGCGAGAGTAGGGCGGCAGCCTTCGGGGGCGTCACCTCCTATTTCGATATGCCCAATACCGTTCCTCAGACCACCTCTTTGGAAACGCTCAACGAGAAGTTCCTGCTGGCACAGCGAAGCAGTCATGTAAACTACAGCTTCTTCTTCGGCGCCACGAATGGAAATGCTCATCTCTTCCCCCTGTTGGACATTCACCGCATCCCCGGCATCAAGCTGTTCATGGGTAGCAGTACGGGGAATATGCTAGTTGACAAGAAGGCGGCATTGGAAGAGATCTTCCGTACTGCACCGCTGCCCATCATGGCACACTGCGAGGATACGGGCATCATCAACAGGAACATGACTGAGGCGAAGGCGCGCTATGGTGATGATCCTGCTGTGATTCATCATCCGGAAATACGTAGCGAGGAGGCTTGTTACGAGAGTTCGCGCCTGGCCGTGGAGCTGGCCAGGAAATATCATGCCCGTCTGCACATCGCCCATCTCACCACCGCCAAGGAGCTGGAACTCTTGGATAAAGTTCAAAGAATAACTGCTGAGGCTACGGTGAGTCATCTGTATTTCTGCGACGAGGATTATGCCACGTTGGGTACATTGATCAAGTGTAACCCGGCCATCAAGACCAAAGTCGACCGTGCCGCCTTGCGACAGGCATTGACTGACGGTCGTATAGCCGTTATCGGCACCGATCATGCGCCGCATCAGTTAAGCGACAAGCAGGGTGGGGCAGCCAAGGCCACATCGGGCATGCCGATGATCCAGTTCTCACTGGTCACCATGTTGGAACTGGTGGATGCAGGTGTCCTGTCTGTTGAACGACTGGTGGAGCTGATGTGCCATCATCCTGCGCAGTTGTTTGAGGTCCGCGAACGCGGGTTCATCAGGAAAGGGTATAAGGCCGACATCGTTATTGTCAGTCCTGATGCTCCCTGGACCGTCACGGAAGATATTATCCAGAGCAAGTGCCAATGGAGTCCGATGCTCGGGCATACCTATCACTGGCAGGTACAACACACCTTCTGCAACGGTCATCACCTGTACAACCAAGGAGTCTTTGATGCCCATTACCACGGCGAGGAACTGTCATTCAGATGATACAACAAATCACATACGATATCAGTACGTTGGTTCCCTATGTGAACTGGATCTACTTCTACTATGCCTGGGGCGTAGGGAACCAGGGGAGCATGGAGCGCGAGAAGCTGCGCCAGGAGGCCGACCAGCGTCTGTCGTACCTCGATGGTAAGTATCACACCCATGCTGTCTTCGGTCTCTTCGATGCGAACAGCGATGGCGATGATGTGGTGGTATGGCGTGAAGGAAAAGATCATCCGGATGCTTCCGTACGCATTCCCTTCCTGCGCCAGCAGCACCCTGTAGGGAGCGAAGAACTGAATCTGTGCTTGTCGGATTTCATCCGTCCGTTATCTTCAGGACAGACAGATACCATCGGCGTCTTTGCCACCACCGTTGATCATGCCTTGGAGAGCGATACCGAGGACGATCCGTTCTCGAGGATGATGGCCCAGACATTGGCCGACCGACTGGCTGAGGCTACCGCAGAGCGAATGCACGAGGAGGTGCGAAAGCACTACTGGGGTTATGCGCCCGATGAACACCTTTCCATGCAGCAGCTGCATGCTGAGGCCTTCCAGGGCATCCGTCCTGCCATAGGCTATCCCTCACTTCCCGACACCAGTATCAACTTCATTATATCCGACTTGATTGGCATGAAGGACATCGGTATCCGTCTCACCGAGAGTGGGATGATGATGCCCCATGCATCGGTAAGCGGCTTCATGATAGCCCATCCCCAGGCGCGTTACTTCAACTTAGGTAAGATAGGGGAGGATCAGTTACACGACTATTCCCTGCGGCGCGGCATTCCCGTTGAGCTGGCCCGTCGTTTCCTCGCCTCCCACCTCTAATTACTTACCTCTAACCTCTAAACTTCTCACCTCTAAAAGATATGATTGCCCGAATCCTCATCCCCCTGATCCTTCTCATCACCCTCCCCGTGATTTACCTGCACCGTCATTACCTGAATCGGCGCAAGCATCATCAGGTATTGTGGAAGACCCTGATATGGATACCCGCCGCCCTCATGGCGGTCTATACCTTGGGCTTGTCGGCTGGTGATGATTTTGCCCCAGTGGATATGAATATCCTGTACCTCTATCTGTTCCTGTTGGGTGTTATTGTCGCCCCCCTGGCCGTATTCGCCATATGCAGTGTCGTCGGACTCCTGTTCTGTAAGCTGTTGCACAAACGACAGAACTGGGGTAACCTCGTAGGCTTCTGCTTGGCGCTCGTCACGCTGTTCATTGCTGTCTATGGCTTTACCATTGGGTATAACAAGACCGAGGTGAACGAGCAGGAGTTCGTATGTAAGGACCTGCCCGCATCGTTCGACGGCTACCGCATCGTACTCTTCAGCGATCTCCATGTAGGCTCTTACCTTGGAGGACGTGAGAAGGTGTTGGAGAAGAACATCCGGATGATTAACGAACAGCAGGGCGATATGGTAGTCTTCACGGGCGACCTCCAGAACCTGCAGCCCTCAGAGCTCGATCCGGTACAGTCGGTACTCTCCACCATCAAGGCCAAGGACGGAGTGTATTCCGTTATGGGCAACCACGACTACCCCAATTACATCAAGGCCGACTTTGCCACCGAGGCGTTGAACGAGAATCTGATCAAGAGTAAGCAACGCAGTATGGGATGGAATGTGCTGCTGAACGAGAATAGGGTGGTGCGTAGAGGTTCCGACTCCATCGTGGTGATGGGTATAGATGATAACACATTGGGCTTTACAGGCAAATACAAGCGGCGTAGCGATCTGCCGAAGGCGCAGCAGGGAGTGAAAGACAATGCCTTTGCGGTGGCGCTGCTGCATAACCCTGAACTCTGGGCTACCGAGCTCGTACCCGATCTGAAGGCGCAGCTCACCCTCTGCGGTCATACCCATGGCGGACAGCTCAAGCTCTTCGGGTGGACACCTGTCTCACTGAAAACCGATTATGTGGCCGGATGGTATGAACTGAACGGTCGTTCGATGTTCGTCACCTCTGGTCTGGGCGCCCTCATTCCCTTCCGATTCGGTATGTCGGGAGAGATTGTGGTGTTGACGTTAAGAAAGGGGAAATAAACGATCTATTGATCGGGGTTCTCCACGTATCCTTGGTATTCAGGAACCAGTCCCGACATCACCTTCTCGTAACTCTCGTCCATCATGCGCTTGATGTTCTCCGGTCCTTTACTCTCAGGATAGATAGGCGCATGAATGGTCAGCGTGAGCTTATGCCAGGAGATGAAACGGTAGTCGCGCATCCTCGGCATCACATCAAAGCAGCCATTGATGGTCATGGGAACCACCGGCAACTGCAAATCATCAGCCAGCATAAAGGCACCACGACGGAACACACCCATATGACCGGTAAACGTGCGGGCTCCTTCGGGGAATACCGAAAGCGACATCCCCCCTTGTAATATCTTCCGCGCTTCATCGTAGGTCTTCTTGATCTTACTCGGTCCTCGCTTGTCCACGAAGATCTGATGCGAGCGGGCGCAGGCAAAACCAATAAACGGCATCTTCCGCAGCTGGTGCTTCATCATCCACTTGAACTGTCGTCCCAGATGACCGAATATCAGGAAGATATCGAACATACTTTGGTGGTTACTCACAAAGACATACGATTCCCCCTCTTTCAGGTTCTCCCTACCTTCCACCTTCACCGGCAGCAGGAACAGCTTCAGCGATAGCCATCCCCACGCCTTACCGGGGTAGTAGCCAAACCAATGACCGCCTCCCAAGCTGCAGCCCACCACCACTGTGAGCGATATAATAATGGTCCACACGATAAACAGTGGAACGGCAATAAACAACTGGTAGATGCAATATAGTATTCTCATCATAAAGTTCAAAGTTCAAAGTTCAAAGTTCAAAGTTCCGGCAAGGCCGGATACTTCCTCGTCCATCCGTCCCACCTTAGGCGCATCACGCCGAAGAAGGCCTCGCCGAAGATGCCGCCCGACATCTTGGAAACCCCTTCGCGACGGTTCACGAAGATAACCGGCACCTCCTTGATCTTGAAGCCGATCTTGTAGGCCGTGTACTTCATCTCAATCTGGAAGCCGTAGCCCTTGAAACGTATCTTGTCGAGCTCGATGGTCTCCAGTACGCGCCGTTTGTAGCATTTGAATCCCGCGGTGGTATCATGAACCTTGAATCCGGTCACGAACCTGACATACTTCGAGGCAAAGTAGCTCATCAGCACCCTGCCGATGGGCCAGTTCACCACGTTCACGCCACTCACATAGCGTGAGCCGATGGCCAGGTCATTCCCCTCATCTGCGCAGGCAGCATACAGTCGGGGCAGGTCGTTCGGGTCATGACTGAAGTCGGCATCCATCTCGAAGATATAGTCGTAGGTATGTTCCAGCGCCCATTTGAAGCCCATGATATACGCAGTACCCAGCCCCTGCTTCCCGCTGCGTTCCAAAAGGAACAAACGGTCGGCAAACTCCTCTGCCATCAGTCGTTTCACGATAGCTGCCGTACCGTCGGGCGAACCATCGTCAATAACCAGTATATGGAAACACTTGGCTTTGCCTTCGTCCGTCACGACTCGGCCATCTGTGCAAGCACAGTGGCTCTCGCTGTTCCATCCGTTTTCCAGACCGAATACGGCCCGGATAATCTTCTCGATGTTCTCCTTCTCGTTATACGTCGGAATGATGACAATACTGTCGCTTGCGTTCATGACTACCTCTGATGAATGATAGTGCAAAGATAATGGTTTCTTTTGAAGTCACCAAATGTTTCCGCAGTTTTGTTCGCACTTAATGAGCTCCCTGTCCATCATGCTTTGGAACCCGCGCTATACAGTCGTGCGGCAAGGGCACCGCTGATGTTATGCCACACGCTGAAGATGGCACCGGGAATGGTGGCAAGGGGGTATGCGGCGAAGTGGAGTACCGCCAGACTGGAGGCCAGTCCTGAGTTCTGCATGCCCACCTCGATGCTCAGGGCGATGCGTTTCTCGCGTTTCAGACCGAGTAACCGTCCGATGCTGTAGCCAATGGCCAGTCCGCTGAGGTTATGGAGCATCACCACCAGGATCACGATCATTCCGCCCGCCATGAGCTTGTCGGCCGTATGCGAAACAACGATGCCCACCACCATGGTAATCATCAGCGTGGAGAAGGCAGGCAGATAAGGCACCACCTTTCGGGTAGTCTGCGGAAGGTAGCGCTGACAAAGCAGTCCGCCGATAATCGGTGCGATCACCACATAGAGAATGCTCAGCAGCATCCCCACGGTATCCACCTCCACCATCGTTCCTGCCAGCAGCCATACCAACAGGGGTGTCAGCAGCGGCGCGAGAAGCGTACTGGTGGCAGTCATACCCACGCTCAGGGCCAGGTCGCCGCGGGCCAGGAAGGTAATCACGTTCGAGGCCGTACCGCCAGGGCAGCATCCCACGAGAATCACACCTAATGCCAACTCCTTGGGAAGATTAAACGCCCATGCCAGCATCCAGGCCATGAGGGGCATCACCGTGAACTGAGCCAGACAGCCTATCAACACGTCCTTCGGTCGGCTGAACACAACGCGGAAATCCTTTGCCGACAGCGTCAGTCCCATACCAAACATAATCAGTCCGAGGAGCGGATTGATCACCCACGTAGGAATGGCCCCTATCGGGGCAGGCACCAGGAACGAGAATACTGCCATCAGCAGTACCAGCACGCCCATCCAACGGGAAATAAAATCACATATCGCTTTCATCTGCAGGCAAAATTACGAAATTCTGTGCAAGAGAACAAATTTTTAGCCCAAAGACTTTTTTTGCGGGTTGCAGATTTCTTACTCCTTGAAGATTTCATATTTCTATTTACAATATTCACGCAAAGGTACACGAAAAATCCCTGAAGCCCTAATAAATAAAGGAAAAATGACCAGTTTCAACATACACAAAGGGTACACTAACATACACTATAGGGGCTTTAACATACACGCAACATACACGCCGATGAGTTGTTGCTAAGATAAGTGGCAGTTGTTGTTAAGACTACCTGAAGTAAACTGGCACTTTACTGGGAGTTTGTAACGTTCATACTCAAAAATTCTCGAGAGAATTTTCGTGTAAGTGGCCTGATTACTATGAGTAAGTGGCTTAGTTTCTATGCGAAAGCAGCCTAGTTTCTATGCGTAAGTGGCCTACTTAGCAGTGTATGTTGCGTGTATGTTAAAGCCCCTATAGTGTATGTTGGTGTATGTTGCGTGTATGTTGAAATCACCCGTTTTCCCCCTATTTAAAGGCTTTTCCAGCAAAATCCGTGTATGTTGTGCCAGTTTTTATATTCAAAATTAGGAAAAGATAGGTTTTGCATGGCGAAACCTATGGTTTTAGACTCCAATACCTATGCTTTCAGGCTCCAATACCTACGTTATTGGAACGCAAAACCATATGTTCTAGAAAGGGTGATATCCAGCAAAATCATTCAATCTTCATTGTAGTTATAAAAAATATTTATATTTTTGCAGCAGAATAAAGAAAGTAGCTTATGACGGCGGGTCTTCGCATACAGGTATTACAAGCATAATCAAGATGATTAGAGCATAGAAACGTGGCAAACTTCACTTTGGAGTGACAAATGAAGAACAATATATGGCTATAGAATTGACATACAGACGGACAAGGAGACTGTCGATGCGCATCGTGAAGAATGGCGATGTACATGTGTCGGCTCCTTTCGGTATGTCGAAAAAGGAGGTGGAGGCTTTTATTGTCCAGCACCAGGAATGGATCGTTGAGACAAGAAAGAAGGTGGCTGAACGACAGAAACAGCAAGCTGCGTTTTATAATCAGCTGCCGTTGGCTACAAAGGCGCAAAAGACTGAGGCGGCGGAAAAGGTCAGAGCGCTGGTTGTGCCTTTGATAGAACGATATGCAGCGGTGATGGGTGTCAGACCGTCGGCCATCAGCTTCAAACCGATGAAGTCGCGTTGGGGGGTGTGCAATGTGAAGGATCGCAGCATTCGCTTTTCCACTTACCTGTTGCTGTTGCCGAATTGGTGTGTGGAACATGTGGTGGTTCACGAACTGTGTCATCTGTTAGAACCAAGTCATAATGCCCGTTTCCACGAACTAATGGACAAATACTTTCCGAAATGGAAGGAGGCGAGAAGGGAAACGCGCAAGAGGATTAAAGACCAAAGAACGTTTTAGACAGAAGAACTTTTTAGACATAATAACATAAGAACAAATAATTAATGTTTAATGTATAAAGACCAAAGAACCAAAGAACTAAAATTAATGGATAATTCGTGGTAATTATATGTTTTCAATACCAGCAAATTCCCGTTTTTTTGTTTACATGTAATTACCTTGTAATTAGTCATATAATTAATCATATAATGACTACGAATCTTTAATGTACAACGTTTAATGTTTAATCTTTAATGTAAAACGGGAAAGAATGGTATTTCTGGGATAATTATTCTAATTATTCTAATTTCTTTCAGAACTAAAGCGAACACAAAAACATAAATAAATTTGACCTTTCGTCTCCGAAATTTGACCTTTCGTCTCCAATATTTGACCTTTGGTCTTATTTTGTCGCGACTCAACAAATGAAATGCAAGCATTTCTTTGTTTTCGCTGCTCCAAAATTTGACCTTTGGTCTTATTTTGTCGCGACTCAACAAATGAAATGCAAGCATTTCTTTGTTTTCGCTGCTCCAAAATTTGACCTTTGGTCTTATTTTGTCACGACTCAACAAATGAAATGCAAGCATTTCTTTGTTTTCGCTGCTCCAAAATTTGGTTATTCGCTCACTTAGTTGTAATTTTGCCGAATAATGGAGATACAAGAACTATTGGATGTGTATGCTCATTCGGCACAGTCGGGAGCATTGGTCAATACACTGGAGGATGTTTCTGTGAAGAGCATTTTCCTGCAGGGATTAGTGGCTTCGTCGGCCCCGATGCTATTCGCTTCGCTGACGAAAACACAGTCGAAAGCACTCAACACCGTGTTGTTTATTCTGCAAGATGCCGAGGAGGCAGGGTACTTCTACCACGACCTGACACAGCTGTTGGGAATGCAGCAGGTGCTGTTCTTCCCCTCCACCTATCGCCGACAGGTGAAATACGGTCAGCGCGATGCGGCCAACGAGATTCTCCGCACCGAGGTACTGAGCAGGTTATCTTCCCTTCACACTTCACACTCCACACTCCACACTCCTCTCTTCATCGTAACGCATCCTGAGGCGCTTGCTGAGTTGGTTGTCTCGAAGACGAAGCTGGATGAGCGTTCGATGATGCTGAAGGTGGGGGACATGCAGGAGGTGACGGCCTTGGAGAACCAGTTGCGCGACTTGGGTTTCAAGGAGGTGGAATATGTGTATGAGCCAGGGCAGTTTGCCGTGCGCGGTAGTATCCTGGATGTGTTCTCCTTTAGTTCCGAATACCCCTTCCGTCTGGATTTCTTCGGTGATGAGATCGATTCCATCCGCACCTTCGAAGTACAGAGTCAGCTGTCGCGCGACAAGAAGGAATCGGTGGAGATTGTACCTGAGCTGTCTTCCCTTGGCAGTGAGAAGATTCCGTTCATGCAGTTCCTGCCCGCCGACACTGTTCTGGTGATGAAGAGCTTTCTCTTTGTGCGCGACAGTATTGAGCAGACCTACCGGGCAGGCTTCTCCAGTCAGGCCATCACCGAGCGTATGGAGGGTGCCACCGAGATGGAGCAGCAGGTCATCATGAAAGAGGCCCAGGCCGAGAGCTTCCTGCTGCCAGGTAGTAAGTTCTCTGAAGAGGCAGCCGACTTCCGCAAGATAGAGATAGGTAACCGACCGACGGGTATGCCGCAGGCAACCATCTCGTTCGATGTCACCCCGCAGCCGCTGTTCCACAAGAACTTCGACCTGCTTATCTCATCGCTCAGCGACTATCTGGAGCGGGGCTACAGGTTATATATCCTGGCCGACAGTGCCAAGCAGCAACAGCGTCTGCGCGAGATCTTCAACAGTATGTCGCAACAGCCCATTGCCTTCATGCCGGTGGACAAGACACTCCATGAGGGATTTGTTGACAATAACCAGAAGATCTGTCTGTTCACCGATCATCAGATATTCGACCGCTTCCATAAGTACAGTCTGCGAAGCGATGCTGCCCGTTCGGGAAAGGTGGCACTCACCTTGAAGGAACTGCAGGAGATGGAGCCGGGCGACTATATCGTGCATGTGGATTTCGGAATAGGACGGTTTGCCGGCCTGGTGCGTATTCCCCAGGGGAACAGCTATCAGGAGGTGATACGCATTATCTATGCCAATAACGACAAGGTGGATGTGAGCATCCATTCGCTGTATAAGATATCGAAATACAAAAGGCGCGACAGTGAGGTGCAGCCCCGACTATCAACATTGGGAACGGGCGCGTGGAACCGCATGAAGGAGCGCACCAAGTCGAAGATCAAGGATATTGCCCGCGACCTGATCAAGCTGTATGCCACAAGGCGACATCAGAAGGGCTTTGCTTTCAGTGCCGACTCGTTTATGCAGCATGAGCTGGAGGCGAGCTTCCTCTATGAGGATACACCCGACCAGCTGAAGGCGACCAATGATGTGAAGGCAGATATGGAGAGCAGCAGACCGATGGACCGTCTGGTGTGCGGCGATGTGGGCTTCGGTAAGACCGAGGTGGCCATCCGCGCGGCGTTCAAGGCGGCTTGCGACTCGAAGCAGGTGGCAGTGATGGTGCCTACAACGGTGCTGGCCTATCAGCATTACCAGACCTTTACCAGTCGTCTTCAGGGGATGCCGGTGAGGGTGGAGTATCTCTCAAGGGCGAGGAGCGCCAAGAAGACCAAGGAGATTCTCAGCGACCTGGAAGAGGGGAAGATAGATATCATTATCGGTACGCATAAGCTCATCGGGAAGACGGTGAAGTTCAAGGACCTCGGACTGCTTATCATTGACGAGGAACAGAAGTTCGGCGTTTCTACGAAAGAGAAGCTGCGCAAGATGAAGACCAATGTGGACACGCTTACCATGACGGCCACACCGATACCGCGAACGCTGCAGTTCTCGTTGATGGGGGCGCGCGACATGAGTATCATACAGACTCCGCCGCCTAACCGCTATCCCATCTATACCGAGGTGCATACCTTCGACAAACAGGTGATTGCCGATGCCATTGAGTTCGAGATGAGCAGAAACGGACAGGTGTTCTTCGTGAACGACCGGATCAGTAACTTGCCTGAACTGGCTTTGATGATCAGGAAATATGTGCCTGATGCACGCGTGGCCATCGGTCATGGACAGATGAAACCCGAGGAGCTGGAGAAGGTGGTGATGGGGTTCATCAACTTCGACTACGACGTATTGCTCTCTACCACCATCGTGGAGAACGGTATCGATATTCCTAACGCCAATACCATCATCATCAACGATGCACACCACTTCGGACTGAGTGATCTGCACCAGATGCGAGGCAGGGTAGGGCGCAGTAATAAGAAGGCGTTCTGCTACCTGCTGGCTCCGCCTGCGGTACATCTCACTACGGAGGCACGGAAACGGTTGGAGGCACTGGAGACGTTCTCGGAGCTGGGCAGCGGCTTTAACCTCTCCATGCAAGACCTGGATATCCGTGGGGCTGGAAACCTGTTGGGGGCCGAGCAGAGCGGATTCATGGAGGACTTAGGTTACGAGACCTACCAGAAGATTCTGAATCAGGCCATGGCGGAGCTGAGGAATGAAGCCACCCCCGACCCCTCCATAGAGAGGGGAGATGTCGAAGGTACGGAGGTACGGGGGCGCGAGGGCGCGAGAAATGCTTCTGAGCAACCTGAACTCGGTGCTAATCATAAAGTTCAAAGTTCAATGTTCAATGGTCAAAGTTACGACTTCGTGGACGACTGTGCCCTTGAATCGGACATCGAGATGTATTTCCCGGATCAGTTCGTGCCGAATGATTCTGAAAGGATGCTGCTGTATCGGGAGTTAGATAACCTGGCGAACAGGCACGACCTTGAAGCTTCGCTTGAGGCTTATCGTAACCGTTTGCGCGACCGCTTCGGGGCTATTCCTGAGGTGGCCGAGGAGCTGATTCGTGTGGTACCGCTGCGCGTGGCGGGTAAGCAGCTGGGTGTGGAGAAGATCATGCTGAAGCAGCAGAAGATGATCCTGTTCTTTGTGAGCAATCCTAACAGTCCTTTCTACCAGAGCGAAGCCTTCGGACGCGTGATCGAATACGCCACAAAAAACGTTCGCCGCTGTAACCTACGGGAGGTCAACGGCAAACGTTCTATGGTGGTGACCAACATCTCGTCGGTGGATGCGGCCTTATCAATTCTCAAAACAATTCCGCTTGCTTCTTAATTACTTATCCAGCTCGGCTAAGTTCGCAGCGATCATCTCGTCGGTAACCGTGTAGTTCTGCAGGTCACCCTTGATGAAGGCTTCGTACGACGGCATGTCGATGAGTCCATGACCGGAGAGGTTGAACAGGATGACCTTCGCCTCGCCTGTCTCTTTGCACTTCTTGGCCTCGCGGATGGTGGCGGCAATGGCATGACAGCTTTCGGGAGCAGGGATGATTCCCTCTGTACGGGCAAAGAGCATACCGGCCTCGAAGGTCTCGAGCTGCGGGATGTCAACACCCTTCATCAGACCGTCCTTGATGAGCTGGGAGATAATCATACCGGCACCGTGGTAGCGCAGACCGCCAGCGTGGATGTTACTCGGTTTGAAGTTATGACCTAAGGTGAACATCGGCAGCAGCGGGGTATAACCGGCCTCGTCGCCGAAGTCGTAACGGAACTGACCGCGGGTGAGCTTCGGACAGCTGTCGGGCTCGGCGGCAATGAACTCGGTTTTCTTTCCGTCCAACAGGTTATGACGCATGAAGGGGAAGGAGATTCCACCGAAGTTGGAACCACCACCAAAGCAGCCAATCACCATATCGGGATATTCACCTGCCATGGCCATCTGCTTCTCAGCCTCCAGACCGATGATGGTCTGATGCAAACCTACATGGTTCAGCACGGAGCCCAAAGTGTATTTGCAGTTCGGAGTGGTGGTGGCCAGCTCAACAGCCTCAGAGATGGCTGTTCCTAACGAACCTGTATGGGTGGGATCCTTGGTCAGGATATCCTTACCGGCACGTGTTGACATCGAAGGCGAACCTTCTACCACGGCACCGAAGGTACGCATGATACTGCTGCGGTAGGGCTTCTGCTGCATGGTGATCTTCACCTGATAGACAGCACAGTCGAGTCCGTAGATCTTGGCGGCATAGCTCAGGGCAGCACCCCACTGTCCGGCACCGGTCTCGGTAGTCACGTTCTTCGTACCCTCATGCTTGGCATAGTAGCACTGGGGCAGGGCAGAATTGATCTTGTGCGAACCTAAGGGGTTGGTACTCTCGTTCTTGAAATAGATATGGGCCGGTGTGCCAAGTGCCTCTTCCAAAGCATAGGCACGCACCAGCGGTGTGGAGCGGTAATACTTGTATTTCTCCAGTACATCCTCAGGGATGTCAATCCAGCGGTGCTCGGTATCCAACTCCTGTACACAGCACTCCCTGGGGAAGATATGCGCAAGGTCGTCAACGCCAAGCGGCTCCTTGGTAACCGGATGGATGGGCGGCATGGGTTTGTTGGGCATGTCGGCCTGTATGTTATACCACTGGGTAGGGATCTCACTCTCTGGTAAAATGAATTTCTTTTGTCTGCTCATGATTGCTTTTTTTTATGGGTTATATTCATTTCGGCGCGAAATTACGCTTTTTTGTGCAATTGTGCAAGAAATTCTTACAAAATTTGAACAAAAATTGAGTTAAGGGGTATTTAATCATTCAACTTGACAGGAAGAAAGTGGTACTTCTCGCTCCGGTTATTGTTTTTTAACATTACGCGATGCAAGATTCTGGCTTTTTCTTCATTTAATGGAAGAGTGGAGCAAACGCGAAGCTCAAACATGAATGAACGTATAAATACTTAATGAAATGAAAACTACAAAAATTCTTTTGGGCGCTCTTATGGTGCTTACAGTCCTCGCTGCGTGTGATTTTGTTGAAAAAGATGGTGATTGGGATCCGATGGTATGGACAGTCGACAATTCGGATGAGAAAACCGATATTATTCATGAAATCCCGGCAGAAGGAGGTACAATTTCATTTACTTGCAAGAACTATTCTGCGCCTTGGATTGCGGGAGCGGCTGATGAAGAGAGGCAATATGAACCCCCTCGCGACGAAGGCAACTATCGAACCATTGTAACCGAATGGTTTAAGGTTGATATGGAGGGCAACAAACTGCAGGTAACCTTCAAGGCCAATACAACAGAAAAGGAACGGCCACTCAGGTTGCTTGTCACCGCTGGCGACATCTTCTATACCTTCGGGTTTAAGCAGAATGCAAAATAAAGCATTCGCCGAAGGTACTTTCGCTCGGGAATAAAAACAAATGAATTTGTTTTGTTTTCCGCTCACTTATTCGTACCTTTGTACCCAAAAGTAAAAAGATGGTACTATATCCCCAATTGATTATGGAAGCGCTGGCAACGGTGACGTATGCCGGCACAAAGAAGAACCTCGTGGAGAGTGGCATGGTGGCCGATACACCCAGTGTGGCTGCTCCGCAGGGCGATGGTGAGAACTGGAAAGTGAAGGTGGTGCTGGAATTCCCGCGCGATACCGATCCGTTCTTGAAGTCGACCGTCAAGGCGGCCGAGGCGGCCATCAAATACCATTGTCAGAAGGTGGAGGATCCTGAAGAGGTGGAGGTGGAGATTGTGACGGAGTTCAAGTCGAAGCCGCGCCCTGAGGTGGGACAGATGCTGCCTGGGGTGAAGAACATCATTGCCGTGAGCAGCGGTAAAGGTGGAGTGGGAAAGAGTACCGTGGCTGTGAATCTGGCCATTGCCTTGGCACGGTTGGGGTATAAGGTCGGTTTGTTGGATACGGATATCTTCGGTCCTTCCATTCCTAAAATGTTCGGTGTGGAAGAGGAACGTCCTTATGCCGTTCATGTGGATGGGCGCGATCTGATCTGTCCGATAGAGAAATATGGGGTGAAACTCTTGTCGATAGGCTTCTTCGTGAGTCCGCAGACCGCCACTCTATGGCGCGGCGGCATGGCCTCGAATGCATTGAAACAGCTCATTGCCGATGCCGACTGGGGTGAACTGGACTATTTCATCCTGGATACACCGCCGGGCACATCCGACATTCATCTCACCTTGTTACAGACGTTGGCCATTACGGGTGCCGTCATCGTTTCCACACCGCAGCAGGTGGCCTTGGCTGATGCGCGTAAGGGAGTGGATATGTACCGTAACGAAAAGGTGAACGTTCCTATTCTCGGACTTATAGAGAATATGGCATGGTTTACTCCTGCAGAACTGCCCGAAAACAAATACTATATCTTCGGAAAGGAGGGCTGTAAGCAGCTGGCCGAGGAGCTGAAGGTACCCTTACTGGCTCAGATACCTATTGTTCAGGGCATCTGCGAAAACGGTGATCAGGGAACACCCGCAGCCCTTAACAGTGATACCATGACAGGTATCGCCTTCCTGAATCTGGCACAGGCCGTTGTTACTGTTACGAACCGTCGTAACAAAGAACAGGCTGCCACGAAAATCGTAGGGATGAAATAACTAATCCTTCTTCTTTGCTTGTTCTGCCCGTTCCTTCATATACTCCAGTCGCTCAAGTGCATGACGACGGGTGTGGAGGATCTGGTAGCGATATACGGCGCAGGTGGCAAGGAAATAAGCAATGGCTTGTATCCATAAGCAGACAAACTCTGGGCGGACATCAAGTAAGGTGGCGCCCATGGTGTTGATGCGAATGAAACCCCGGGCACCGAACGTACTGGGGAATAACCAGGAGAAGCCCTGCCAATAGCCGGGGATGTTGCTCTGCGGCCATGACACACCACTGAGGAAGAGCAGGGGCAGACTGGCAAAGACAACCAGCAGGATGACGTTCTCGCGGTAGCGTACGATACAGCTCACGAACATGCCAAAGAAGATGCATGCTAAGATATAAGGGAAGAGGAACGCTACGAGGTCGCTTGCCCGGAACAAAGCGGGGAAGCCGAAGAGACGAGGTATGGCAAGCGTAAGCCATGCGCTGGTTACGGCGCCTACCATGAAGTAGCACATCGACTTACCGAAAACGATACGGAAGAGTCCGTTGTAGTGCTTACTGATAGGCACAAGGTCCTGATAACGGTTGTTCTCACGGGCTGTACCGGCAGCCAGTCCGATACCCAACACCAATGTCTGCTGGATAATCAGGATGAGTACGGCGGGTAGAAGGAAGCTACCATAGCCGCCCGTAGGATTGAAGATAGGTACTTCCTCGTAGGCCAACGGCTGTACGGTAATCTCATCTTCGCGATGCGTGGTGTTCCCACTGAGTGCCACATTCATCTTCGCACCGAGATCGGAGGCCACCGCCTGTGCCGACTGGTAGATGGCTTTGTAGGTCATCATCAGACTCATATCGGTATATACGCTGATGGCAGTCTGCTCCATACGATTCAGTCGCGTGGCGAAGTCGGCCGGGATATACACAATACCGTCAACCACCTGTTTCTGCACGAGGTCCTTTGCCTCGCTCATATCGTTACATTTATACGCCACCCTTACGTCTGATGAAGCATCGTATTCGCGGATGAACTGCCGGCTCATCTGCGAATGACTCATATCCACCACAGCCACAGGTACGTTGTGTATCGTTTCGTTGTTATAAGCCCATGAATAGAGTAGGGGATAGAAGATAGGCACGAGGAAGAAGAAGATGAGCACGCCCTCGTCTTTCACGGTGGCTTTCATCTCCTTAGCCCAGATATAACAGGCATCGTGAATGCCCTCGTTAATCTGTCCCCATAATCCTTTTTCTTTATCCATTTCTAAATTCTTATTTATTATCTCTCACTTCTCACCTCTCACTTCTCACTTCTTATGGTATATACACATACTCCAGCATCGCCCTCTTGATATTCCGCATCACGAAGAGCGGGAGGATGATGAAGATGCCCATGGCCATGAAGTTAAACCACGCCAGATGCCACGGATAGCCATTGAAGCAGCACATCTGATAGATCATAAAAAAATGTCGCAGCGGAAACAGCTGGGCAGCGGTCTGGAATGCCCCATCCATCGCCCTTAACGGGAAGGTGAAGCCGCTGACCGTGAAACTCAGCATGGCCCACAGCGAACAGATACTCATAGACATTCGCAACGAGGGGAACAGTCCGAAGGCGAACACCCCGAAGCTCTGGGAAGAAACCACGGCGAGGAATCCTAACAACAACAGCATCCACACACTACCCTGATGCGGGAAGTGAAGGAAGCCGAAGAGGTACCACAGATAGCCGTAGGTGATGGTGAGGAATATCAGTGTGTGGGGCAGCAGTTTCCCCAACAGGGCCACATGGATATCGTCTCCCGCAATTCTCATCAGCTGGTGGGATGACTTGAACTTCAGTTCCGTACCGATGGAATAAGCGGTGATGAGGAAGATGAAGAGCATGATGATACCTGGTATCAGCAAGGCACTGAGGTAGAGGTTGTAGTTCACCCACGGATTGTTCACTGGGTGAAGGTCGATGGCAATGGGTTGAAGCACCGCCATGGTCTGCTCTGGTGTAAACCCCTTGGCCTGCATGGTTTTCTTTCCCACTGCAGCAGACCCCAACGTACTGATGGTCTTGAGGTCGCGATACAGCAGGGAGCCCGACGTGAGCGAGGTGTAGCTGTAGTAGAACGAAATCTTCGGTCGTCTGGAAGCCAGCAACTCTCTTGTCGTTCCTTCCGGTATATACAGGTAGGCATAGATCTTGTTCCGCTGGATGGCCTGACGGGCCTCTTGCATACTGTTATAGTAGTCCACCACCTTACTGGTCTGGAAGCCGTCGAGCTGACGGATCAGGGCGCGTGAGGTGGTTGTGTTGTCAAGATCGACAATGCCCACGGGCATGTTGGTAGGCTGACCTTCGCCAAGGACGGTGGTGAAGAATACGATGACGGCAATAGGGAACACCACCATGGAGAAACCATAGATGGGGTTCTTTCTCAGTATGCCACATTCACGGCGGGCAATACTGAATATCCTTGTCAGCGCATTACTCTTCACTGAAATTTTCAATTTTAACTTCGTTGACTTTCGTCACGACTCGGCCAATCAATCAAGCTTGTTGGCGCTCGCTGTTCCGAAAGTTCAATTCTTAATAATGAGCGACATTCCCGGTCGCAAGCCTTCGAACTTCTCCACAGGACGAGCCTTCACCTCGAAAGTCTTCAGGTCGTACTGACCATTTGCCTTGGTAGCTTTCCATACAGCAAACGAGCCCTGGTCCTTGATGTAATACACCTTCATCTTCAGGTCTTTCTTGAAGGCCGGACTATAAGCGGTGAACTCCGAGCCGACGGTCATGCCCTCCAGCTGATCCTCGCGCACATTGAAGGTACCCCACATATCGTTCATCACGGCAATGCTCATGATGGGAGCACCTGTTCCAACCAACTCGCCCACCTTCGGATAGATATCGCTCACCTCACCTTCCATCTGCGCCACCTGAACGGTTTCGCGCATATACGAGTTCACTTCAGCCACTGCGCCGCGGGCACGGTTCACCTGGGCGGCTGCTGCTGCCTTCTCCTCGGCGCGGGCGCCTTCAACAGCCATGTCGTACTGACTCTTCGCTGCTTTCTCCTGTGCCTCGCTGGCCTTGTACTGAGCGAACACCTCATCGCGTTTTTGGGCGGTTACTACCCCTTCGTTGAACAACCGCTGCACACGGTCGTAGCTTTTCTTCGTGACCTCTGCGGCAGCCTTTGCCTGTTGCCACAGCTGATAGGCGGCCTGCACCTGTTGCTTACGAGCACCACGCTGCGCCATCTGACTCATGGCGGCGGCGGCATCCTCGGCACTCTGTGCCTGAGTCTTCTTTGCCCGTACCTCAGGAGCGTCCAGGATGGCAAGGGTATCACCTACCCGCACGAAATCACCTTCCTTCACGCGAATCTCGAGAATACGTCCCGGTACCTTACTGGATACGCGATATTCCGATACTTCCACTTCGCCCTGTATCTCATCGGGTTTCTGATCGATGGTGAAGAAACCAATCAGGGCTACGATCACGACCACTGCTAAAAAGCCAAGTATGGCAAGCAGGATGTTGTTATGCTGTTGTTTTGCTGACATATCTTTACTTTGAACTTTGATCTTTGAACTTTGAACTTTAACTTCAATTCTTCAATTTTTCAATCCTTCAATTCTTTACTGAAGAACTCCCAGTGCTTTCTTCATACCGATCTGCGACAAGCGGAGGTCGATCTCGGCATCAATTTTCTGTGTCTGAGCCTGTAGCCAGGCGGTCTGGGCTTCCATCACCTCGGTGGCAGTCATCACGCCCTCGGCAAAACCTAAGTTCGCGCAGCGGAGGTTCTCTTCGGCCTTCTCTACGTTCTTCAGACTCATGCCGTATTTCTTGTTGGCTTCGCGCATCTTGAACTGACTCTGGTTCACCTGCAGCTCGATGAGCTCGGTGGCTTCGGCCAGCTCCATGTTGGCGATATTGGTGGCTGCCTTACTGGCACGGATCTTATAGGTTCCTTCCTGCCAGCTCCATACGGGTACGCGAATCAGGATGCCGATGTTCCATACACCGCCGAACTTATGCTCGAAACCGTTATATACACTGGGGTTGGTAACGAGATAGCCTCCAGTAAGGGCTACCTGAGGCAGATAGGCGGCGCGTAGCAGTCGGGTGGATTCCTTCGAGATGTCAACGGCTTTGCCTAACATCTCCAGTTCGTAGCGGTTCACCAAGGCGGTCTCTATGTCACCGTCGGTCATGTCGCACACAGCAGTAAGTTCTTCCTTGTTCTCATCTTCAAGGGTGATATTACTGTCGATGGGGAGTCCGCACTGTTGGCAAAGCAGCATCTTAGCCAATGCCAGACCGTCCTCTGCCTGTGTCACAGCCATCTCTGCCTCGTTCACCTTCACGCTAACCTTCAGTCCGTCGGCCCTTGTCGCCACCCCTTCCTCAATCATCTTCTGTACGTCGCTGTCGAGCTTCTTTATCAGCTCAAGGAAACCGTTGGCCAGCTTGTTCTTCTGCTTCAGCGATACCACCAGCCAATAGGTGTTATCCACATCATACAGTGTGTTCTGAACGGTACCCTTGATAGAGGTAGTAGAGAGCTCCTCATTAAGGTCGGCCATGCGGTTGGCAGCGGTAATGGCACCACCCATATACAGCGGCTGCTGCACCATGATGGCGGCACCGAACATGTTGCGGTTGTTGGTGCGGAAGGCCTTGCGGATTTCCGTGCCCACACCGTTCAAGGCCTCGGCCATAGGACCAGAGAACTGACTGGCCATTTGTCCGAATGCCTGTGCCTGCTGGGGCGTGATCAGTCCTTGCTGGGCCATGTTGGTGATGGCTTCGGGGAGTTTGGCGCTGGCATTGGTCACGACTGTTGTACCGATGTTATCCAGACTGCTCTTCTGCTGGTTGTTCAGCAGGGAAATCTCCTTGCTCAGCAGTTCGTAGCCACCAATGGCATCTACCTTCGGCAGATACTTGGTGCGCACGGCCTTGCGGGTGTTTGTGGCCACCTCCTGCTTCAGTCGCGACACGCTGAGCTGCTTATTGTTGCGCAACGCCATGGCCCTGCAGCTGTCCAAGCTCAGCATCTGCTGGGCCGAAGCTGGGGGTATGACGGTTGTCAACAGAAAGAATAATAAAACTTTCTTCATATGTCTTGAATAATAGTCTTTCTTAGAAGTTTCTCTAAGTAGTAGTTTTTTCCTTTGCTTCTTCATCAGAACGTGAAGCTTCGCGAACCGATCATATGACCGTCGGCGAAGATGCTCACCTTATAGGTGCCTTCGCTGAGGAACTCGCTGATGTTCCAGAACATGGATACGGGCGTTTCATTACCCGTGTATTCCACTTGTTTCTTCATGGAATACTGCAGCGAACGGTTCTCATAGTCGAATGTGCCGCCATTGGTCAACACCTGTCCGTTGGGCGTCTGAATGCGCACATATAGTGTTTTCACACCGTTCGAAGCGGTGACGTTCTTGGCGATGCTGAAGTTCACCTGGAGGTTCTTGGCCTTCTCGATCTTCTTGGTTGACTTGCCCTTCTTGTCGTTCAGCGACATGGAGATGCCCACGGCGTCGAGCTGGGCGGCAATGGCTACCTTCTCGGACAACGACGACTTCTCGGTGTTCAGGCTTTCGATGCGACGGGTGGCTTCCTCATATTGACCTTTCACGCGGGTATTCTCTGCTGTGAGGTTCTGGTTCAGACGGTTCAGCGAGTCGATTTCCAATACGTAGCTGCGGATGACGGCACGACAGGTGGCCAACTCCTTCTTCAGTCGGGTAATCTCGCGGGCATCGGTAGCACGCACATTACGCAACTCTTCCAGCAGTTTCTGCGTCTTCAACTGCTCCTGCGTGAGCTGTTCCACGATGGAGTCGTTGTTGATCTGCGTCTTCATCTCACTATATTGCTGAGCGAACTGCTCGTATTCGTTCTGCATCTCTTTTTTGTCCAACTCGGCAAGTTCCTGCATGTCCTGATTCACTTTCTTCTGCTCGTCAAGACTTCTATACAAATAGGCAATGCCGCCTAAGAGCAGCAGACCGACAAGAACAATGGGTATCCAGATTTTCTTATTCATATCTTTTCTTTCTATCAGCAAGTCATTTTGATTATTGAGTGCAAATATAGCTTATTTTGGTTAAACAGCAAAGAAAAAGTCGGCCACAACGCCTAAATAGCGGGCTTTTTAATATTTTTGAGGAAAAATAGGACAAAATTAAGGATGCTGCTTCGTACCAACCGTACCACCGCGCCACCGAAAGTATCTCCTTTCCCGAAAATGCCACACTTTCCGATGCAAACTATGGCACTTTGAGGCGCAAAGAATGGCACTTTATTTTCTTTAACAGATTACGCTTGAGTCTCGAGTAAACATTTTTCCAAAATGTTTGGTAGTCTCGATAATAATTATTAACTTTGCAGAAATTACTATTAACCCATGAATAACCAAAGACATCATATCATGAAAGTAACTAAACGAATCCTAATGACACTGCTCACCCTCGTGGCATTTACAGGGGCTTGGGCAATAGAACAAGATACCGACGGATATTACCTCATCGGAACAGTACAGGACTGGAAAGACTTTGCAGCACTGGTACAATCTATACCAGCAATCAATGCTCGTATGACGGCAGACGTTGACCTTGGCGACGACCAGACGGTAATAGGAAGTCCCCGTAATGGAGGAAATTTATGGTATCAAGGGACATTCGACGGAGAAGGGCACACCTTGACTATTGCATATAATAATACAAGTGGTGAGCTCTTTACCACTCCTTTTTCTCTAATACAAGGGGCTACAATTAAAAATCTTCATTTAGATGGAACAGTTAATACTGTCTATGCTTATGGAGGATCAGTCGCCAGCATAGGACGTGGTTCTAATACATTGAAGAATATATGGAATTCCGTGACTTCCGTTTGCACTATGGGTGGATGGGTTCAGATGGGTGCCCTTTTTGGCGTATTGGATAGTGGCGCATCAATGGATGTAAGCGACTGTCTGTTCACAGGAAGTATGAGCCATAATGGCGCTTATTCTGGATACTTTACAGGTTGCTATGGTCCTGGACCTAAGGTGTCGAACTGTCTTGTCCTTGGCGAATTTACAGGTGGTTATGGTTTTAATGGGTCATTTACCAATTGCTACCTTAAGCATGCCTCAACGGAGGGTGTTACCATACCTACAGACGAGCAACTTGCTGACGGTACCATAGCCACAGCTCTTGGCGATGCTTGGGTACAAGATCCTGTAACGAACCAACCGATATTGAAGTTATTCGTATCCTTGAAGCAGGATGCTGATGGTTATTATGAGATCGGTTCCGTGAAAGACTGGCAGAACTTTGCCAAGTTAGTGGAGAAAACCCCCAATGTGAATGCGAGGATGACGGCTGATATCGACCTTGGGGATGACCAGACGATGATAGGGAACACCTCAAGTACACCATATCGAGGAACATTTGACGGTCAGGGACATACGCTGACGGTGAATATCAATGCTACTGGTAAATATGTCGCCGTGTTCCGCTATGTGGATGGTGCTACCATTCAAGGTGTCCATGTTGCAGGTAGTCTTCATTCCGATGAAGTGGGCTTGGGCGGACTCGTGGGATCAGGGCCCAACACAACAGTTAGGCAATGCTGGGTTTCGGCCTATCTGATTACTGATAAGATAGGTGGTGGAGAACGGCATTCTATCGGTGGTGTCTTCTCAGAACCTGGGGAATCAGGACTTATGGAGGACTGCCTCTTTGACGGAACAATTGCTGACCAAAACAACCATTTCTGCGGTGGCTTCTCGAATTACTCCAGGTCTACGGTGACCATCAAGAACAGTCTGAACCTTGGTACTTTCCCCTCAAGTAATAGTGGCTATTATAGCGAAACGGCCACGTTCATCAGAACGGATGCCGGCGCTAGGGACTCACATGTACTGGAGAATCTCTTCTACTTGAATTCGTTCGGGGTTCCTCAAGGAACACAAGTAACAGTGGAAACATTGGCAGACAAATCAGTAACTACATCCCTGAACGCAGATCGCACAGGTGATGAGGCTCCATGGGTTCAACAAGGAAGCCAGCCCATGCTGAAGATCTTCGTTCCAGACAGTGGCATTTCCACAGGGATTGATAACGGTCAAAGGTCAAAGGGACTCGGTCAAAGGGATGGATGGTATACTATCGATGGTAGGAAGTTGAGTGGGAAGCCCACAAGGAAGGGCATTTATATCAATAATAGTCAAAAGACTGTGGTTCAATGAAGAACGGATTCTTCCATAGGGTGTTCGACCTCTACTACGACGGGTTTCGCCACATGAAGCTGGGGAAGACGCTGTGGGCGGTGATCGCCGTGAAACTGGTGATCATCTTCCTCGTACTGAAGGTGTTCTTCTTCCCTAACTTCCTGAAACAACATGCCGAGAAAGGGGGAGAGGCCGACTATGTGATGGAGCAGTTCGAGAAAGTAAGTAATGAATAATCTTTAACTTTAATGATATGACAAACTATTTATTGGAAATCAGTGCCGGGACGATAGACTGGTCGAGGGCACAGTTCGCGCTGACGGCCATCTTCCACTGGCTGTTCGTCCCGCTGACACTGGGACTGGCGGTGATCATGGGTATCATGGAGACCTGCTATTACCGTACAGGGAAACAGTTCTGGAAAGATGCGGCGAAGTTCTGGCAGAAACTGTTCGGCATCAACTTCGCCATTGGTGTGGCTTCGGGCATCATCCTGGAGTTTGAGTTCGGTACGAACTGGAGTAATTACTCGTGGTTCGTGGGTGATATCTTCGGCGCTCCGCTGGCCATCGAGGGTATCGTGGCGTTCTTCATGGAATCGACCTTCGTGGCGGTGATGTTCTTCGGATGGAACAAGGTATCGAAGGGATTCCACTTAGCTTCGACTTGGCTTACTGGCTTGGGCGCTACAATCTCGGCATGGTGGATTCTGGTGGCAAACGCATGGATGCAATATCCTGTGGGCTGTGAGTTCAATGCCGACACGGTGCGCAATGAGATGGTGTCGTTCTTCGATGTGGCCCTATCGCCTTTTGCCGTGACCAAGTTCTGTCATACAGTGATTTCCGCATGGATCGTCGGGGCCGTCTTTGTGGTGGCTGTAAGCTGCTGGTACCTGATGAAGAAACGCGAGAAGGAACTGGCCTTGAAGAGTATGCGCATTGGCTGTATCGTGGGCTTGGTGGCTTCGGTACTGGCTGCAGCTACAGGTCATATATCGGGTGAGCAGGTGGCTCAGAAGCAACCGATGAAACTGGCGGCGATGGAGGCTCTTTACAATGGCGGTACCGACCAGAGTCTGACGGCAGTGGCATGGGTGAATCCTTTCCAACAGCCTGACTATACCGTTGAACAGGAACCACCGCTGCGCATAGCAATGCCCTACGCACTTTCGTTCATGGCTACACGGGATTTCCATGGATATGTACCGGGAGTGAACGATTTGCTGAACGGTTATACGAAGCCAGACGGAACAAAGGAGCCTTCGGCTGATGAGAAGATAGCCAGTGGAAAGAAGGCAATCGTGGCCTTGGCGGAATATCGCAAGGCGAAGGCTGCAGGCGATGAGGAAACGGCTAAGGCACAGGCTGCCATCGTTGACGAGAACTTTAAGTATTTCGGATATGGATACATCAAGGATAAAGCTGATCTGGTACCTTATATTCCTGTGAACTTCTGGGCCTTCCGACTGATGGTAGGACTGGGCTGTCTGTTCATCTTGTTCTTTGCTGTCGTACTCTTCATGGATTGGCGGAAAAAGGATTTGTCGGCATTGCCGAAGTGGCACTACATCGTGGCTATCGCCTTGGTGCCGCTGGTCTATATCGCCAGTGAGAGCGGATGGCTGGTGGCTGAGTTCGGACGACAGCCGTGGACCATTCAGGATATGCTGCCGGTGGGGGCTTCGGTGTCGGATATCGGAGCTGGATCGGTGGCACTGACCTTCTTTATCTTCCTCTTCTTGTTCACTGCCATGCTTGCCGTGGAACTGAATATTATGCTTAAGCAGATCAAGAAAGGACCGGAATATGAAAGTGCTTCGTGACTCTTCTTGTTTCAATAATAACTAAAAAAGATATTGAATATGACATACGAATTCTTGCAACAGTATTGGTGGTTCCTGGTGTCGCTGCTGGGGGCCTTGCTGGTATTCCTGATGTTTGTGCAGGGTGGTAACTCCTTGTTGTTCAGTTTGGGACATAACGCTGAAGCGCGGAGAATGCTGGTTAACAGTACGGGAAGGAAATGGGAGCTGACATTTACCACGCTGGTTACTTTCGGAGGGGCGTTCTTCGCCTCGTTCCCTTTGTTCTACAGTACAAGCTTCGGCGGTGCCTACTGGCTGTGGATGATTATCTTGTTCTCGTTTGTGCTGCAGGCGGTGAGCTATGAATTCCAGAACAAACTGGGTAACTTCCTCGGACCGAAGACGTTCCAGTGGTGTCTGGTGCTGAATGGTGTCATCGGACCGCTGTTGATTGGCGGGGCGGTGGCAACGTTCTTCAATGGGTCGAACTTCATCATCGAGAAGGCAAATCTGATGGATGGCATGCAACCAGTAATTAGTAAGTGGGCAAATGCGAGCAACGGACTGGATGCGCTGCTGGATCCGTGGAACTTGATCTTAGGGTTCGCGGTGTTCTTCCTAGCTCGTGTATTGGGTCTATTATATTATATTAATAATGTACGCGATGAGGTGATAGAGAGTAGGGCGTCGGTTCAGCTGGTGGGGAATACCATCACGTTCCTGATCTTCTTCCTGGCTTTCCTGATTCGTACTTTGTTAAAGGATGGCTATGCGTATGATCCTGCAACGGGGGTGATCATGATGGAACCGATGAAGTATCTGCATAACCTGCTCGAGATGTGGTATCTGCTCATCATCTTACTCGTTGGCGTGGTTCTGGTGTTGTATGGCATCATCCGTACCATTGTTAGTAAGACATATATAAAAGGTATATGGCCTACAGGCATCGGCGTGGTAATGGTGGTGTTGGTACTGCTGCTCATTGCAGGGTGGAACAATACGGCTTACTATCCGTCGAACGTAGATCTGCAGAGTAGTCTGACCATCGCCAATTCGTGCAGCAGCGAGTTCACCTTGCGCACCATGGCCATCGTGAGTCTGCTGATACCGTTCGTACTGGCGTATATAGCTTATGCATGGTATTCAATCGACAAGAAGAAAATAGATAAATCGGAAATCTCTCAGGGGGAGGTATATTAATAAGGTAAAATCATGAGAATACTCGGATTACTGACATGGGTTCTTCTATTGCCGCTTTCTGTCATGGCGCAGGAAGAGCAGCGTACAAGTATTGTGCTGGAAACGGATAGCGGAAACGTAACGATAATGCTGTATAATGAAACACCGCGCCATCGTGATAATATCATCGCTCTCGTCAACAGGGGATTCTACGACGGTCTGCTGTTCCATAGGGTGATTGAGGATTTCATGATCCAAACGGGGGATAGCATAAGCCGAAATGCGCCTGAAGGACAACTGTTGGGCGATGGGAAATATGAAACATACAAGATCCCTGCAGAGATTCGTTTCCCGCAGCTCTTCCATAAAAGGGGTAGCGTGGCTGCCGCAAGGGAAGGGGATAAGGAGAATCCGCAACGGGAATCTTCCATGTGCCAGTTCTATATCGTTTGGGGAAAACGGTACAGCGGGAACATGATGGATGATGTGGAGGAAAGGATTGCCAGGAATACGGGCGAACTGATATCTTTTCCGCAAGAGGTGAGAGATGCCTATTTCCAATATGGGGGGACTCCACATCTCGACAACCAATATACGGTGTTCGGAGAGGTTGTTGAAGGACTCGATGTGGTGGAGAGAATCATGAGGGCAAAAACGGATGAAAATGACCGACCGGTTACTGATATTCACATCCTACGTGCCTATGTGAAAACTACTCCATAAAGGGGTGCCAATAACTTCTTTTAAGAGGGAACTGCTTTGTTTTAAGTGGTTCCCTCTTGATTTATGTTACCTCCTTTGTCTTAAAAAAGGAAAAAATCAAAATTTTTAGAAAAAAAACAAGAAAATGTTTTGGAGGTTCGCAGAAATTGTGTACCTTTGCATCCGCTTTCGCACTAAAAAATCTGTTGCGGGAGTTTCTGATAGATCTTTGAAATGCTTACATAGACAGAGAAGTAGTACGAGAAGCGGTTGCCGTTTCCTGTTATTGGAACCGGCTTCCGGGTAATCGAACCGTCAATATGACATTGTCAGTTTGGCACTGACG
>Ga0256407_10000314_pt1 | contig 120113 bp, 116 predicted proteins | sample RumenRJG_04DNA_FD_193489 | JGI IMG/M metagenome (GOLD analysis project Ga0256407, IMG submission 193489) | Bovine rumen microbial communities from Lethbridge, Alberta, Canada - RJG_04 | ecosystem: Host-associated > Mammals > Digestive system > Stomach > Rumen | place: Canada: Alberta... | reverse complement strand
CTCATCCTTACCAAGGATGCGCTCTACCTACTGAGCTACAGCAGCAAATGGCGACCAAGAAGGGGCTCGAACCCTCGACCTCCGGCGTGACAGGCCGGCGCTCTAACCAACTGAGCTACTTGGCCATGGCGCCTTAGAAATCAATGGTCGTCTCTCGCGACCGACGTGTATTCTAGCACAAGCTTAGTGCGGATGTCAAGCAGTTTTTCTTGCGCGGTGCTTTTTTATTTTGCACCGTTTGCATCGGCGCGCCCGAAGTGGAAGAGATAGTCGCGCCACAGGGTGTAATACGGCGCTTTCATGTGGACGCCGTCGCCGGTATAGGTCGACGTCAGCGCGCCGTTTTCGTCGTCGAAGACCGTGTTGCAGTTGATGTAGAAGATATCCTTGCCGTTGGCGAGATGGGAGACGGCCTCGTTGCGGGCGTTGATGGTCTCGTTTTTAAAAATGCTGGAGTCGGACTTCTTCTGCGAGGTGTGGAGGATGGACTGGATGTAAATGAGCGCGTCGGGCTGAAGCTCGCGCAGCTGCTCCACGACGGCGGCGTACTGCGCGGCCCAGCTTTCGTCGCTGGCATAGCCGATCTCGTTGATGCCGAGCATGAGGTAGATCTTGCCGAACTGCCGCTTGCTGAGCGCCTGCGGAAGCGTGCTCTTGCCGTCCACAAAGCTTTTTTTCATCACCGACCAGATGTCAAGTCCGCGCTTATAGTAATACGTGGCGTTATGGAGGTCGGCGTAGTCGCAAAAGCCTTCGATGTGCGAATCGCCGATAAACAGCGCGTCGTCAAACCAGCTTGCATCAACGGTGACAAAGCCGCCGTTCGGATCTTCCGGTTCTGCCTCGGCTTCCGCTTCGGGCGCTTGCGCGGCATGCTCCGAAGCAGACCCCTCCGGCGACGGCTCGGCAGAGGGCACCGGATCGATCGGCGCGCTGCCGCTGACCGAGGTGTACAGCTCCTCCTCGGTCACCGTCTCTGTCAAGGGACGGAACAGGGAGAGGGGCGACGCGGAGGCGGAAACGGCGGACTGCGGAGAAGACGACGCGACCGGCGCGGAAACGGTCGGAAGCGGCGCGGCGTCGGCCGGCGCCTGCATCGTGAAGCCGGACCACGGGAAAACCCCGTCCTGCGCGGCGGTGAACACGGCGGCAACAGGCGGCGTATTCTCGTCAAGCGCATCAATGTATTCGGTATAGATCCCGTTGGGATTCAGGGAGGCGGTCACAGCAAGCGCGGCAACGCCCGCTGCGCACAGCCAGATGAGGGGGGAAACAAAACGCTTCATACAGCCAAACCTCTCAAGGGTCGATTCAGAATCGGAAATAGAGAAACGCGCTGCCGGAGCCGGTCGCAAGGAAGTAGATGCTCAGCCAGAACAGGACGAACAGGGGCAGCCAGATCACCGGACTGCCGCGATGCGACTCGTAGAAACGGCGGGGCTGCGGCAGGCAGCAGACGATGCCGATGACGAACAGCCACCAGTAGGAGGAGAAATACTTGAAAAAGTCGCCGTAATTGATGGCGGCGTCATTGCCGAAGAAGGGATACAGACGGCGGAAATACGCCGCGAGATCCGCGAGATCGGTGATGCGGAAGACCACCCACGTCTGCACGATGACGAACAGAAGATAAATATGCGGCAGCGCGCGGGTCTTCGCAAAAACGCGGCGCAGGAACAGCCGCTCCAGCGCGATGCAGACAAAGAGCGCCGCGCTCCAGATGAAATAGTTCGGCGTGGAGCCGTGCCACAGGCCGGTCAGAAACCAGACCGCCGCGAGCGCAAAAATCGTGCGTACCGTGCCGTGCCTGCTGCCGCCGAGCGGAATATAGAGGTAGTCGCGGAACCAGGCGCCCAGCGTGATGTGCCAGCGGCGGTAAAACTCGCTGACGGAGCGCGAGAGATACGGCTCGTCAAAGTTGCGCGGGATCGGAAGCGCCAGCATGCGGCCCAGTCCGACGGCCATGAGCGAGTAACCGAAGAAGTCAAAGTAGAGCTGCAGGCTGTATCCTACCGCGCCGAGCCACGCCAGCGGAGTCGAGATATAGTCGAAGCCGATACGCTCCAACGCGCTCCAGAGATAGGCCAGCTGATCGGCAAGCAGCACCTTGAAGGAAAGGCCGACGACGAAGAGCTGGAAGCCCTGCTCCAGCTCGGAAAGGCTCGGCCTGCGCGCTTTGAGCGCGCCGCGCAGATCGCCGTATCGCAGGATGGGGCCCATCGTCAGCTGAGGAAAAGCGGCGACATACGCGCCGAAATCCACGAAGCTATGCTCCGCGGACACGATATCGTGCCGCACATCGATCAGATATGCGGCAAGCTGGAACATGTAAAAGCTGACGCCGAGCGGCAATGCCGCGCTCCGAAGCGCGGCGCCCGACGCAAAGACGCCCGAGAGCGCGGCGGAATACTTGAAATAAACCAGAATGCCGAGGTCGACCAGCAGCGAAAACACATACAGCAAGCGCCGCAGCCGGCCCCAGGCGGCCTCCAGCCCGAGTCCGAACAGATAATTGAGCAGGATCGCGGCGAACAGGATGGCGGCGGCTCTCCAGCCGGCCCCCCAGAAATATATGCCGAGACTGCCGAAAAAAAGCAGGATGTTGCGCAGCTTGGCCGGCGCAACCGTGTGCAGCAGAATGAACGCGGGGAGGAAGTAGAAAAGAAACCTCAGATCTGAAAAACTCACAGTACGTTCCCCGTCGAATAGGATCGTTTTATTTTGATATTGTACACTACATTTTGCGAATCATCAAGAGGGAAAACACTATCCATATGAGACAAAAATTTACTCTGTCAACACAAAAAACTGGAAAAGGTTTACATGTGATAAAATATAGTATATAATATCCTCGACCATTATGCGAAAAAGCCCCGCGGAAGTCAAGACGCGGCGCGGTTACATTTGGTTACAAAATCGGACGGGTGAGGGTGCGGCGATGAGCAAGGAAACGGTATTGAAGCTTTTGCAGGCAAACAGCGGGGCGTACGTCTCCGGCGAGGGCGTCAGCGAGCAGCTGGGCATCACGCGCGCGGCGGTGTGGAAGGCCGTCAAGGCGCTGCAGCGCGACGGCTATGAGATCGAGTCGCGCAAGAGCAAGGGCTACCGGCTGCTGGACATGCCGGACCGCCTGAGCGAGACCGGGATCCGCGCCTGCCTGGGGGAGACGAAGCTGGTGGGCCGCAAGCTCATCTGCATGGAAAGCGTGGATTCGACGAACGCGTATTTGAAGCGCGTCGCATCGCAGGGCGTGGTGGACGGCACGGTGGCCGTCGCCGACGAGCAGACGGGCGGCCGCGGCCGCCGCGGCAGGAAGTTTCTGAGCCCCGCGGGCAAAGGCGTCTACCTCTCGGTGCTGCTGCGTCCGCCGGTGGAGCCGAACGAGCTGCTGCCGATCACGGGCTTCGGCGCGGTGGCGGTGTGCAACGCCATCGAGCGCGTGGCGGGCGTCCGCCCGCAGATCAAATGGGCGAACGACCTGGTCCTCGGCGGCAAAAAGCTCTGCGGCATCCTGACGGAGCTGAGCATGGAGGGCGAAAGCGGCGCGCTGCAATACGTCATCATGGGCATCGGCGTCAACGTGGCGCACACGCGGGAGGACTTCGCGGGAGAGCTGGAGAGCATCGCGACCTCGCTTGCCGTCGAGACCGGCAGGAGCGTTTCCCGCGCGGCGCTGGCGGCGGCGATGATCGAGGAGCTGGACGCGCTCTACGTCGCGCTGCTGCGCCACAAGCTCGCGCCGTACCTGGAAACATACCGCCGCGACTGCCTCACCATCGGGCGCGAGGTGCAGCTGCTGTGGGAGGATATGCACGAGAAGGTCCTGGCCACCGGCGTGGACGACAGCCTCGGGCTGCAGGTCCTGCGGCAGAACGGCGCGAAAGAGACGATCCGCACGGGCGAGGTCTCCGTGCGCGGGCTGTACGGCTATGTGGAGTGAGCGATGCTGAAGGAGCTGTTTTCACTGTTTCTCACCTTTGCGAAGGTCGGCGTCATGACGTTTGGCGGCGGCTACGCCATGCTGCCCATTTTGCAGCGCGAGGTGGTGGAAAACAAGGGCTGGGCGACGGAGGAGGAGCTGGCGGACTACTTTGCCATCGGGCAATGCACGCCCGGCGTCATTGCCGTCAACACGGCGACGTTCATCGGGCGGAAGAAGGACGGCGTCGCGGGCGGGATCGCGGCGACGCTGGGCGTCGTGTTCCCGTCCATCGTCATCATCTCGCTGCTGGCGGGCGTGATCGCGCGGTTTTCGGAGCTCGCGTGGGTCAAAAACGCCTTTGCGGGCGTCCGCGTCTGCGTGTGCGTGCTGATTATCAACTCCGTCTGGAAGCTGGGCAAAAAAGCCGTCGTCGACCGATGGACGGCGGCGATTTTCCTGCTCGTGGCGGCGGGAGCGATCCTGACCGACTGGTCGCCGGTGGCGTTCGTCGTGTTCGCGGGGCTCTGCGGCGTGGCGCTGCAGGTGCTGGCGAAGAAGGGCGGTGAGGCGAAATGACGCTTTACCTGCGCCTTTTCTGGGAGTTTTTCAAGACGGGCCTCTTCGCCGTCGGCGGCGGCATGGCAACGCTCCCGTTCCTCTACGACATCTCCGACCGCACCGGCTGGTTCACGCACGCGCAGCTGGCGGATATGGTGGCGGTGTCGGAGTCGACGCCGGGCCCCATCGGCGTCAACATGGCGACCTACGTCGGCTTTCTGACCGGCGGGCTCGGCGGCGCGGCCGTCGCGACGCTGGGGCTGATTACGCCGAGTATTATTGTCATCCTGATCGTCTATGCGTTTTTGGAAAGGTTTCGCAGCAGCCGGTACGTCAGCGGCGCGTTCTACGGCCTGCGCCCCGCCTCTACGGCGATGATCCTCGCCGCAGGCGTTCTGGTGATAAAGGCGACGTTCCTGCCGGACGGGACGCTTGCGTCCGTCGACTGGCGGCTGCTCGTTCTCGCGGCGGCGCTGGCGGTGCTGACGAACGCCGTAAAGCAGACGAAAAAGCTGCATCCGATCGTGTTCATCCTCGCCTCCGCGGCGGTGGGCGCGCTGTTTCGACTGGCGGAATAACAAAAGAGCGCCGCAGAATGGTTCCATTCTGCGGCGCGTTTTTTTGAGCCGAAGCGAGCTGCCGTTCAGTTTCCGGCGCTTTCCGTCAGCACCTCCGTGGTGGCGATGTGGTTCTCGATGCGCTGCATGATCATGTCCAGCGCCACGAGGTTGCGCCCGCCCTCCAGCACGATGATGTCCGCATACTTGCGGCTCGGCTCGACGTACTGCTCGTGCATGGGCTTGACCGTCGTGAGATACTGCGTGATGACGCTCTCCAGCGTGCGGCCGCGGTCGCGCACGTCGCGCAGCGCGCGGCGCAGGATGCGCACGTCCGCGTCGGTGTCGACGAAGATCTTGATGTCGAGCATCTGCCGGAGCACGGGATGCTGGAAGATCAGGATGCCCTCGACGATGATGACCTTGGACGGGCGGACCAGCTCCGTCTCGTCCGTGCGCTGATGCTCGGCGTAGGAGTAGATCGGCACACGGACGGACTTGCCCGCCTTGAGCGCGCGCAGATGCTCCACCAGCATCGGCGTGTCGAACGCGTCGGGGTGGTCGTAGTTCGTCTTGCAGCGCTCCTCAAAGGGGAGGTCCTGCCGCTTGTAATAGCTGTCATGGTGGATGACGGTGATGTCCTCGCCGAAGTGCTGCTCCAAATGCGCGGTCAGCGTGGTTTTGCCCGAGCCGGTGCCGCCGGCGATGCCGATCAGCATGACGCCCATCGCGATCCCTCCCTTTTGCGGTCGATTTGACAGCATTATAGGGCGACTCAGTCGAAAAATCAAGGGCGGCGAAAAAATCTTGAAAAGAATGGTTGACGGAGAAGATTTTTGTGGTATTATGTAAATAACTGCGGATATTTACATAATATCGAGTATGTGAGATTTTGGTCAACTCTTAGAGTTGCGTATAGAAGGAGCAAGGCATGGATCTGATCAAATGCCCGCGCTGCGGAGAGGAATACTCCGCGAGCTATCCGACCTGCCCGTTCTGCGAGGAGGACGAGGACAGCCCGAGCAAGCTGAGCTATAAGCCGAAGCGGCGCATCGCCCCGCGCGTGATCACGCCCTCGGCGCGCGGCGGCATGATCGCGGTGCTGATCCTGGTGCTGGCGCTGCTGGGCTGGTATCTGTTCGGCGACCGCATCCCCCGGAAGAACAACGCCGCCGCGGACGATCCGAGCGTTCCGGCGATCAATGTCGATCCGTTCCTGGAGCCGGAGCAGACGCCGGCGGGCGACGCTGAGCCGGGCGGCGAGACGGAGCCTCCCGAGAAAACCGGGGAGGGCGAAACGGCCGAGCCGCCCGCGCAGCCGACGGAGACCGAGCCGGAGCCTCAAACCGATGTGGACGTCTCGGGCGCGAAGCTCAACCGAAGCGACTTTACGCTGGGCTATTCCGGCGAGAAATTCCAGATCAGGCTCTCCGCCACGGAGGCGACGCCGACGTGGAGCATTGACAACGCCAACGTGGCGTCGATCTCCGCGGACGGCACCGTGACGGCGCTTGCAAACGGAACGACGACGGTGCGGTGCAAGGTGGGCAGCCGCGAGCTGACGTGCGTCGTGCGCGTGACCGGAACGGGCAAGAGCGCGGCGGCGGCCTCGCAGCCGACGACCGCCGAGGCGATCACGCCGGTCCAGCCGACGATCCCCGCGCAGCAGACGCCCGCGGGAAGCGGCGAGACGAGCGGGAACGCTTCCTCAAGCGCAAGCGGCGGCTCGCCCGGGACCGTGTCGCTGACGGACGTTTCGGTGCGGACGAATTACGGACGGCTGGCAAAGGAGCCGAGCACGGGATATCCCGACTGCACGGTGCGGATCGGCGGCGATCCGATCTCGCTGAGCGTCGTGGACGGCAGCGGCAAGCAGGTCAGCGTGACCTGGGCCACGGAGAACGCGGAGATCGTGCAGATCGACAGCAGCAGCGGCAGGCTGACGCCCGTGAAGGCGGGGACGACGCATGTGACCGCAAGCGCCGGAGCGGGGAAGATCACCTGCATCATCCGCGTGCGGTAAAACGGCAAATCAAAGAAAGACGGTTCGCTTCGGCGAATCGTCTTTTTTTGCCTTGCATGTGACCGGCGTTTGTGCTATTCTAAACTTTGGAAGATTATAGGCAACAGATTGGATGATATGGACAAAAAACAACTGCTGGACCGCGCGGCGCGCGATGCGGACGAGCGGGTGCTGCTGGCGCATGTGCTGGACAAGTGCGAGCAGAGCCGCGGCCGCAATATTCCGACGCATACGGACTTTTTGAGCCCGGCCGAGCAGCGCGGCGCGCTGGACCTGCTCCACGCCGCCGCGGTGCACGACGGCTATGCCCTTGTCGGCGGCTACGAGCGCGCGGAGCGGCGGATGCTCTGCTTCCTGCCGCCGTGGCAGGAAGAGCCGGACGCATCGGAGCATATGACGGCGCTGCGCGTCGGCTGGCACGAGACGGAACGGCTGACGCACCGCGATCTGCTGGGAAGTCTCATGGCGCTGGGCGTCGTGCGCGGCAAGCTGGGCGATATCCTGGCCGCGGAGCAGACGGCGGATGTGATCGTCAGCCGCGACGTCGCGGACTATCTCCTGCAGGAGTGGAAGAGCGCGGGGCGCGCGAAGCTGCGCGTTGCGCACATCGAACCGGACGAGCTGGCGGTGCCGGAGCAGAAGGTCAAGGAGCTGCGCGACACCGTGGCGACGCTGCGGCTGGACGCGGTGACGGCGGTGGGCTTCTCCATGAGCCGCGCCAAGGCGGCGGAGCTGATCGCCTCGGGGCGCGTGCAGCGCAACTACCGCGAGACGACGAAGCCGGACGCGCCGGTGGCCGAGGGCGACGTGATCTCGGCGCGCGGCCTCGGCAAGTTCGAGCTCTCCGAGGTCGGAGGTTTAAGCAAAAAGGGCAGGACGGCGATCTGCGTGCGCAGATATTTGTGATCGCCGTTTTTAGATGACCGCGCATCATAAAAGGGGACTGTATGGAACAGAAGAAGATCGACCGCATCAACGAGCTGGCCCGCAAGGCCAAGACGCCCGAGGGCCTCACGGACGAGGAGAAGATCGAGCGCGCGGCGCTGCGGCAGGAGTACGTGAACGCCGTGACGGGCAATCTGAAGGCGCAGCTCGACAATATGTACATTATGGACGAGCGGGGCAACAAGAAGAAGCTGACCCGCTGGGGGGAAGAGGAGCCGACATGAGCGACGAATGGAGATACGATCCCGACAGCGGCTCGTTCCGCCGCAGCGACAATTACGGCAACGGCGGCTACAACGGCTACAACCGCGGCAGGGGCGGCGACGACTGGATCAGCTGGGGGCTGATCATCGCGGGCTTCGTGCTCTGGTGGCCGATCGGGCTTGCGCTGCTTGTCGCCAAGCTGAACGATTCGCCCGCGACGGCGAGGAAGCCGCAGAGCGTCGCGCAGCAGACGGCAAAACCATCGGAGAGCAAGGCGGTCAAGGCGGCGAAGAAGGTCACAAAATCCCCCAGCGACACCAGCAAGACCGCAAAGATTTTGCAGATCGTCGGCGGGGCGGTCATGGGCGTGTTCGGCATTGCGCTGCTCGCGTCGATCGGCGACGCCATCGGCTATTGGGCGGACTGGGAGAGCATTTTCACGCTCGCGGGCTTTTTTGTCGGCGGCGCGACCACGTTCTTCTACGGCAGGAAGATGCAGCGCCGCCGCAACCGCATCGCGCGCTATAAGGCGGTCATGGGCGACCGGGCTTTTGTGACGCTCGCGGAGCTGTCGGCGGTGGCCGGCAGGAAGGAGAAGGTCGTCAAGGCGGATATCGAGCATATGCTCCAGAAGAACATGCTCGGCACGGGCGCGTTCTTCGACGAGGGGCGCGGCGTCCTGTTCCGCAGCGCCGACGCCTATCAGCGCTATCTGAAGGAGCGCACGCAGAAGGAGAACATGACGCCCAAGGAGGCCGCCGAGGGCTATTCCGGCGCACTGCGTGCCATCCGCGAGGCGAACGACCGCATCCCCGACCCCGTGTTCTCCGAAAAGCTCGACCGCATGGAGTCGGTCGCGGGGAAGATCTTCCGCGAGGTCGAGGAGCATCCCGAAAAGCTCAAACAGGCCTCCACGTTTTTCGACTACTACCTGCCTACGACGCTCAAGCTGCTGGCAACCTACAGCGAGTTTGAGGAGGCGGGCGTCGAGGGGGAGAACCTCAACGCGGCAAAGCAGCGCATCGAGTCCATCATGGACAACCTGCTGGAGAACTTCGAGCGACAGCTCGACGAGCTGTACCGCAGCGAGGCGATGGACGTGGACGCGGACATCCGCGTGATGGAGAGCATGCTCAACCGCGACCTCTCCAGCGTGGAGCGCGATTTTGGCCTTAACGGAAGTTCTGCCGTCCAAACCAAACCGGAATAAACAGACAATGTGTGAATATCAACAAAAAATACAGAGGGGGAGATTTACATGGGCGATTTGAACCGCTTCGATTCCATGGCATTCTACGGCGGCAACCTCTACGACGCCTACGAGTACTTCGGCGCGCATCCGACCCGCCGCAACCGCAAGGACGGCTGGGTGTTCCGCACCTGGGCGCCGAACGCGCGGGCCGTGTCGGTGGTCGGCGATTTCTGCGACTGGGACCACTCGGCCTGGCCGATGGAGCGCAACGGCGACAACATGTGGGAGGTGTTCATTCCGGGACTGAAGGAATTCGACGCCTACAAGTTCGCCGTCACCGGCCCCAAGGGCGGCGTTGTGCTCAAGGCCGACCCGTACGCCTACCACGCGGAGACGCGCCCGAACACCGCGAGCAAGCTCTATGAGCTCTCCGGCTACGAGTGGCACGACGAGAAGTGGCGCAAGTACAAGCAGGCGCGTCCCGTCTACGAGAACCCGCTGAACATCTACGAGGTGCACCTCGGCTCGTGGAAGAAGCGCCCGAACGGGGACGTCTATGACTACCGCGATCTGGCGGACGAGCTGTCGGCCTACTGCGCCGACCTCGGCTACAACTGCGTGGAGCTGATGCCGGTCACGGAGTACCCCTTCGACGCCTCGTGGGGCTATCAGGTCACGGGCTACTTCGCCGCCACCTCCCGCTACGGCACGCCGAAGGATTTCATGTACTTCGTGGACAAGATGCACGAGAAGAACATCTCCGTCGTGCTCGACTGGGTGCCGTCCCATTTCTGCAAGGACACCCACGGCCTGCGCGACTTCGACGGCACGAGCTGCTACGAGTACGAGGACCCGCGCAAGCGCGAGCATTTGAGCTGGGGCACCCGCGTGTTCGACTACGGCCGCGGCGAGGTCAAGAGCTTCCTGCTCTCCTCCGCGGCGTTCTGGCTGCGCGAGTTCCACGTCGACGGCCTGCGCGTGGACGCCGTGGCGTCGATGCTCTACCTCGACTATGACCGCAAGGCCGGCGAGTGGTCGCCGAACAAGTACGGCGGACACGAGAACCTCGAGGCCATCGAGTTCCTGCGCGACCTCAACCGCATGGCGTTCTCCATCGACCCCAACGCGCTGATGGTGGCGGAGGAGTCTACGGCGTGGCCGCTGGTCACGCGGCCCACCGAGATCGGCGGCCTGGGCTTCAACCTCAAGTGGAACATGGGCTGGATGAACGACATGTGCCACTACCTGAAGCTGGACCCGTGGTTCCGCCAGTTCCACCACAAGGACATCACGTTCTCGTTCATGTACGCGTTCTCCGAGAACTATGTGCTGCCCATCTCCCACGACGAGGTCGTGCATATGAAGGGCTCGCTGCGCGGCAAAATGCCCGGCGACGACTGGGGACAGCTCGCCAGCGTCCGCGGCTTCACGGCCTACCTCTACGCGCATCCGGGCAAGCAGCTGACGTTCATGGGCGCGGAGCTCGGCCAGTGGCATGAGTGGGATTTCGCCAATGAGCTGGACTGGTATCTGCTGCGCGAGAATGAGGAGAACCGGCAGATCCAGGATTTCTTCCGCGCCATCAACAAGTTCTATCTCGAGCATCCGGAGCTCTGGGAGGTCGACTTCAACTGGGACGGCTTCGAGTGGATCGTCTCCGACGACAACACCAACAACGTCGTCGTGTTCATCCGCCGCGACAAGAAGGGCAACGAGCTGATCGCCGTGGTCAACTTCTCGCCCAACGCCTACGACAACTACCGCTTCGGCGTGCCGGAGAAGAAGGAGTATGTCGAGGTGTTCAACACCGACCGCCCCGAGTTCGGCGGCAGCGGCTGGAACTACAACGGCACCGTTCCGGTGGTGCGCATCTCCTCCCACGGGCGCGAGACGTCCGTCTCCGTTAAGATCCCGCCCTACGGCGCGATCTACCTGCAGGGCCGCGGCAAGCTTCCCGCGCCCAAGCCCCCGAAGGCCGAAGCCGTCGCAAAGGCTGAAAAACCGGCGAAAGCCGAGAAAAGCGTAAAGACCGCAAAGACCGCAAAATCCGCCGCGAAGGCGTCCGCAAAGCCCAAGGCGGGCAAGACCGCCAAAACGCCGAAAACAACGCAGAAAAAGCAGAGTAAATAAGGAGGGCCCCCAGCATGAAAAAAGAGTGCATCGCCATGCTGCTTGCCGGCGGTCAGGGAAGCCGGCTTTACGTCCTGACGGAGAACATGGCCAAGCCCGCCGTTCCCTTCGGCGGCAAGTTCCGCATCATCGACTTCCCCCTCTCCAACTGCACGAACGCAGGCATCGACACCGTGGGCGTCCTGACGCAGTACCGCCCCCTCGAGCTCAACAGCTACATCGGCTCCGGCCAGCCCTGGGACCTCGACCGTGACGACGGCGGCGTCCATATCCTGCCGCCGTACCAGAGCGCCACGGGCGCGAGCTGGTACAAGGGCACGGCCAACGCCATCTATCAGAACATCGGCTTTGTCGACATGTACGATCCCGAGTACGTCGTGGTGCTCTCGGGCGACCATATCTACAAGATGGATTACGCCGAAATGGTCGCGGCGCACAAGAAGGCGGGCGCGGCCTGCACCATCGCCGTCATGGAGGTGCCCTGGAGCGAGGCGTCCCGCTTCGGCATCATGAGCGTCGACGGCGAGGACAACATCACCGAGTTTGCCGAAAAGCCGAAGGAGCCGAAGAGCAATCTCGCCTCCATGGGCATCTATGTGTTCACCTGGAGCAAGATGCGCGAGTGCCTCATCCGGGACGAGAACAACCCCGAGAGCGAGAACGACTTCGGCAAGAACATCATCCCCATGATGCTCGACGCCGGCGAGAAGATGATCGCCTACCGCTTCGCGGGCTACTGGAAGGACGTCGGCACGCTCGATTCCCTCTGGGACGCGAACATGGACATGCTGGCCACCGGCAGCGGCCTCGACCTCTTTGAGCGCAGCTGGCCGATCTACGGGCGCAGTACCTCCGCGCCGCCCGCATTCCTCGGCAAGAACTCCCGCACGCAGCACAGCGTCATCACCCGCGGCTGCGTCGTCGAGGGTGCGGCGGAGAACTCCGTGCTCTCCGAAAACAGCACCATCGAAGAGGGCGCGACGGTGGAGTACTCCATCCTCATGCCCGGCGCCGTGGTCAAGAAGGGCGCGACGGTCTCCTACGCGCTCATCGGCGAGGACACCGTCATCGGCGAGGACGCCGTCATCGGCGCGCGGCCGGACGGCGGCGAGGGCTGGGGCATCACGGTCGTGGGACCGGAGGCCGACGTCCCCGCGAAGTATCGGCTCAAGGCCAATCACATGCTCAATAAAGACCTCAAGGAGGTAGCGAGATGAACGGACTGCACGGCATCATTTTCTCCTATGAGAAGGAGCCCGGACTGCGGGAGCTGGTCGAGCACCGTATGCCCGCGTCGATCCCCTTCGGCGGACGCTACCGCGTCATCGACTTCATGCTCTCCAACCTGCAGAACGCCGGCATCACCGACGTCGGCATCGTGCTGCACGGCAACTATCAGAGCCTGCTCGACCACGTCGGCAACGGCAAGACCTGGGACATGTCCCGCAAGTACGGCGGACTTCGCATCCTGCCGCCGTTTGCGGACACCCGCAGCTATCAGGGCGGCGAGTTCCGCGGCAAGATGGAGGCGCTCGCGGGCGTGCGCTCGTATCTGCAGGAGATCCGTCAGGATTACGTCGTCCTCGCGGACAGCGACCTCATCATCAACATCGATCTCAACGCGGTCTATGAGGCGCACATGGAGTCCAAGGCGGACATCACCTGCGTCTGCACGGCGAGCTTCAACCAGACGGAGAACGCCACGTTCTTCCAGCTGGATGAGAGCGGCCGCGTGATCAAGACGCTGCGCGACCCCAAGAAGCCCGAGGGATATCACTGCCTGGAGATCTACATCCTCAGCAAGGAGCTGCTGCTCAAGCTGGTGGACGAGTGCGCGGCGGAGGACAAGTACAGCTTCCGCACCGACGTGCTGCACGGCATGGGCGACAAGCTGAACATCCGCGGCTACGTCTTCAACGGCCTTGCGGCGCAGATCCGCACCGTCAAGGAGTACTATGACCGCAGCATGGACATGCTGGAGCCGCGGGTCTACCGCGAGCTGTCCACCGCCAAGCGCCCCATCCGCGCAAAGGAGGACGACGAGACGCCGACCTATATTGCGCCGGAGAGCAGCTGCACCAACTCGCTGGTGGCCGACGGCTGCAACATCGAGGGCACGGTGGAAAACAGCATCCTGTTCCCGGGCGTCACGGTCGCCAAGGGCGCGGTGGTGCGCAACAGCGTGCTGTTCAAGAACACAACGGTCGGCGAAAACGCCTCGCTGAGCTATGTGATCGCCGACAAGAACGTCGAGATCCGCCGCGGCGGCACGCTGGTCGGTCATGAGAACTATCCGCTGACGATCTCGAAGAACGCGATTTTGTAAATCCGTCAATCCGGGAGGAAGCTATGAATATCTTGTATGTGACGAGCGAGGCGGCCCCGTTCTGTAAAACAGGCGGTCTGGCCGACGTCGCCGGCAGCTTACCGCAGGCGCTGGCCAAGGGCGGAGACAAGGTCAGCGTCATCCTGCCTCTCTATCACAGCGTCTCCGAAAAGTGGCTGGACGAGCTGAAGTTCGAAAAGTGGCTGTACGTCCGCCTCTCCTGGCGCAGCGTGTACTGCGGGCTGTTTTCGTTGAAAAAAGACGGCGTGACGTGGTATTTCGTGGACAACGAGCAGTATTTCAAGCGCCCGGAGCTCTATGGCTACTATGACGACGGCGAGCGCTTCGGCTTCTTCTCGCGCGCGGTGACGGAGCTGCTGCGCGAGCTGCCCGAAAAGCCCGACGTCGTGCACTGCAACGACTGGGAAAGCGCGCTGGTGCCCATCTATATCCACGACGAGGCTGTGCGCGACGATTTCTACAAGGGCATCCGCACCGTCCTCACCATCCACAACATCGCGTATCAGGGCCGCTTCGGACGCGAGACGCTGGGCGACCTGTTCGGCCTCGCGCCGGGCTGGTACGACGGCGGCACGCTGGCCTACGAGGGCGGCGTTAACCTGCTCAAGGGCGCCATCATCGACGCCGACGCGGTCACGGCGGTCAGCCCGACCTATGCCCGCGAGCTCAACTACGCCTACTTCGCTCACGGGCTGGAGGGCGTTGTGTCCATGTGCGGCGGGAAGATGCACGGCGTGCTCAACGGTCTGGACACCAAGAGCTATGACCCGCGGCACGACGGCGCGATCCTCGAGACCTACGGCATGAGCAAGATGGCCGGCAAGGCGAAGGACAAGGAGCAGCTCCAGCAGACCATCGGCCTGCAGGTGCGGCCGGACACGCCCATCATCGCGATGGTCTCGCGTTTTGCGGAGCACAAGGGTCTTGACCTTGTGTGCGAGACGCTGGACTATATCATGGAGAAGGACGTGCAGTTCGCCGTGCTCGGCAAGGGCGAGGCGCACTACGAGGCGTTCTTCAACTATGCCAGCCAGCGCTACCCGGGCCGCGTCGCGGTCTACCTCGGCTATTCCGACGCGCTTTCGCGTCAGATCTACGCCGGCGCGGACCTGTTCCTGATGCCGTCGAAGAGCGAGCCCTGCGGCCTTTCACAGATGATCGCCATGCGCTACGGCGCTGTGCCCATCGTGCGCGAGACCGGCGGACTCAAGGATACCGTGCAGGCGTATCAGCCGGCGGACGGCTCGGGCAACGGCTTCAGCTTTGCCAACTACAACGCGGGCGACATGGCCCACGTCGTGTGCGAGGCCATCGACCTCTATCACGACAATCCCACTGCGTTCAAGGCGCTGCAGAAGCGCGGCATGGGCGCGGACTTCAGCTGGAAGCGCAGTGCGGAGCAATACCACGAGATCTATGAGGCGATTTGCAAATAATAAATCGGATTTCTTAGAGGACAGGAGCGTTCAATGACCTCAATCAATACGGTCGACAGTATGAAAAAAGCGATCCGCGACAAGCTGAAGCTCAGCTTCGGCTGCGCCGTGGATGAAGCGACGGAGGCCCAGATCATGCGCGCGAGCGCGCTGGTTCTGCGCGAGATCATGGCTGGCCATGGGATCGAGACCAAGCGCGCGAACCGCGATCGGCAGGCCCGCCAGGTACACTATCTTTCCATGGAGTTCCTCATGGGGCGCAGCCTCATGAAGAACGCCTACAACCTCGGCGTCAGCGAGATCCTGACCAAGGCGCTGGAGGAGCTCGGCTTCCACGCCGCCGACGTGTTCGAGGTGGAGCCGGACGCGGCGCTCGGCAACGGCGGCCTCGGCCGTCTCGCCGCGTGCTATCTCGACTCCCTGAGCACGCTGGAGATCCCCGCCACCGGCTACTCCATCTGCTATGAGCTGGGCATTTTCCGCCAGCGCATCGTGGACGGTCAGCAGGTGGAGCTGCCCGACGACTGGAAGGAGCTCGGCGGCGCGTGGCTGCTGCCGAAGCCGCAGGAGGCGGAGCGCGTCTACTTCGGCGGCACAATCCGCCGCTTTGTGGAAAAGGATCGGCTCCATGTCGTCCACGAGGGCGCGACGGAGGTGCTGGCCGTGCCCTGCGACATGGAGATCGCGGGCTTCGACACCGAGCACGTGAACGAGCTGCGGCTCTGGGACGCCAAGTCCTCCGCGCCGCTGGATATGTCCCTGTTTTCGCAGGGCGAGTACCTGCGCGCCATGGAGCAGCACGCCATGGCGGAGACCATCGCCAAGATCCTCTATCCCGAGGACAACCACTACGAGGGCAAGTCCCTGCGTCTCAAGCAGCAGTACTTCTTCGTCTCCGCCACGGTGCAGTCGGTGGTGCGCAAGCACATCGAGACCTGCGGCACGGTGATGAACTTCCACGAAAAGAACATCTTCCAGATCAACGACACCCATCCGGCGCTCGTCATTCCGGAGCTGATGCGCATTCTGATGGACGACGCGGGGCTCAGCTGGGACGAGGCGTGGAACATCACGCGTCAGTCGGTGGCCTACACGAACCACACGGTGCTCTCCGAGGCGCTGGAGCGCTGGCCGCAGGAGCTGTTCCAGACCCTGCTGCCGCGCATCTGGGAGATCGTCGTGGAGATCGCCCGCCGCTATCAGGACGCGGTGGACGAATACTATCACGACGCCGCCAAGACCGCCGAGATGGCCATCGTCTGGGACGGACAGGTGCGCATGGCGAACCTCTGCGTCGCGGTCTGTACGGCGGTCAACGGCGTGAGCGCGCTGCACTCCGACATCCTGCGCAAGGATCTTTTCAAGGACGCCTGCGCCATGACGCCGGAGAAGTTCCAGAACGTCACCAATGGCATCGACCACCGGCGCTGGCTCTCGGAGATCAATCCGGGACTGGACCATCTGATCCGGGAGCTGACCGGCGGCGACGGCTATCTGACGCGCCCGCTGGAGCTCAAGAAGCTGGAGGCGTTTGCGGACGATCCCGTCGCGCTGGACCGCCTCGGCGAGATCAAGCGGGAGAACAAGGAGCGCTTCGGCAAATACGTCAAGCGCACGAGAGGCCTTGCGCTCGATCCGGACTCCATCTACGACGTGCAGGTCAAGCGCCTGCATGAGTACAAGCGCCAGCTGCTGAACGTTCTGCACATCATCTCCCTCTATCACGATCTGCAGGACAACCCGAGCCTCGACATGCGCCCGCACACGTTCCTCTTCGGCGCGAAGGCCGCGCCGGGCTACGCGGTGGCCAAGCGCATCATCCGGCTCATCAACTCCCTCGCCGACCAGATCGACAACGACCCGATCTGCAAGGATAAGCTGCGCGTGGTGTTCCTCGAGAACTACCGCGTGTCTCTGGCGGAGTATCTGATGCCCGCCTCCGAGGTGAGCCAGCAGATCTCGCTGGCCGGCAAGGAGGCCAGCGGCACGGGCAACATGAAGTTCATGATGAACGGCGCGCTGACCGTCGGCACGCTGGACGGCGCGAACGTCGAGATGCACGACGTGCTGGGCGACGAGAACATGTTCCTCTTCGGCCTGCACGCGGACGAGGTCGTGCGCAAGAAGGCGGAGGGCTACATGCCGCAGATGATCTATGCGCACAACGAGCGTCTGCGCCGCGTGATCGACCAGCTCAAGTGGGGCTTCCGGGACGGCGTCAGCTACGACGATCTTGCCCAGCGGCTGCTCATGAACGACGAGTACATGCTGCTGGAGGACTTCGACTCCTATTGCGCGGCGGAACGCCGGCTGGTCGAGACTTACGCCGACCGGACGGAGTGGAACCGCAAGTCGCTTCTCAACATCGCGCGCAGCGGCATCTTCGCCGCCGACCGCGCGGTGGCGGAGTACGCGGATAATATTTGGCATGTTCCGCACCGCTGAGATCTTAAAGAGGGGACAGGTCCCCCCCCTTTAGATTCCCCCACGCTCCGCTTTCCGCATTCGCTGCGCTCGCACGGGCGCTTCGTGCAAAGTGTTTTTCTGACGCGCATGTCGCCAGAAAAACGATTCAAAAGTTGAAAAAGGATAATCATTGACCATGGAATTCACACAGGGCGTGCGCTTTGATTCGCTCGGGCTTCTGCCCGAGATGCAGCGCGCGCTGGAGAAAAAGGGGATCGCCGAATCGACGCCCATTCAGGCCGGCTGCATCCCGCTGATGCGGGAGTGGAAGGACGTGATCGCCAAGGCGCCGACGGGCACGGGCAAGACCTTCGCCTTCGGCATCCCGATCATTGAGCATATCGACCCGGCGGGCGAGGACGTGCAGGCGGTCATCATGGCCCCGACGCGCGAGCTGGCCATTCAGATCACGGAGGAGCTGCGGCTGCTGTGCACGTTTCTGCCGGGTATCCGCATCGTCTGTCTCTACGGCGGCGCGGCCATCGGAAGGCAGATCGAGCAGCTCAAGAAAAAGCCGCAGATCGTCGTGGCGACGCCGGGGCGGCTCGGCGACCACATGAAGCGCCGCACGGTCAAGCTCGACAAGGTCGACACCGTCATCCTCGACGAAGCGGACCGCATGCTCGACATGGGCTTCGTCCACGATGTGACGCGCATCATGGACAAGATCACCTCGCGCAAAAATCTCGGCATGTTTTCGGCGACCATCTCCCGCGAGGTGCTGGACATCAGCTGGATGTACCAGCGCGATCCGGAGGAGATCACCGTGCCTGCCGAGGAGGAGAACAAGCCCGATATCCGCCAATACCGCGTCGCCGTCGACAACGCCGACAAGGTTGCCGCCATCGCGCGCATCATCCGGCAGGAAGCGCTGGAGCGCGTGATCGTGTTCTGCAACACGAAGGGCATGGTGGAGCGCCTCAAGAAGTATCTGGAGATGGAGGGGCTCGACGTCGACTGCATCCACGGCGATATCCCGCAGAACAAGCGCGAGCAGGTCATGGCGCGCTTTCGCCGCGGCGAGCTGCCGGTCTTTATCGCTACCGACGTCGCCGCCCGCGGCATCGACGTGGACGATGTGGACGCCGTGTTCAACTACGACGTGCCGCAGGAGAACGAATACTATGTGCACCGCATCGGGCGCACAGGCCGCGCGAAGCGGCGCGGCGTCGCGTACACGCTGATCTCGGACTATCCGTCCAAGATGCGCGTCGACGCCATTGCGAAGTTCACCGGAAATACGATCGAGCCTGCGCACTTCGACGAGACGGGTCGTCTGGTGGACGGAGAGAAATAGACAAAGAAATATCCCGGGGTTTTTATGCGGAAAAGGCGATTCAGACAACTGATCTGTGTTCTGCTCAGCGCGCTCATGGTCATGAGCGCGCTTTGCGGGTGTGGGGAGCAGGAGACGCCGGAGGAGGAGCTGTTCCTTTTGCGCGCAAGCGTCTGCGGCAAGCTGAATTCGCTGGATCCGGCCATGAATACGGACGATCGCGCGGAAACGGTGTTCCACGCGATCTATGAGAATCTTCTCCGTATGACAGACGACGGCGAGGGCAACGCGGTGCTCTCGCCCGGCGTTGCCAAGGAATATGAAGAGGTAACGAACTACGACGGCACGATCGACTATGTCTTCACGCTGCGCGGCACGGCGCGCTGGTCGGACGGCACGCGCGTCAAGGCGAAGGATTTCGTCTTTGCCTGGCAGCGCCTGGCCGATCCGGCGACGCGCTCGCCGAACAGCGAGATGCTCTCCATGGTGCAGGGCTACGACGCCGTGCGCGAGTCGGGCGACGCCGCGAAGCTCGCCGTCCGCGCGGAGGGGGACACGACGTTCCGCGTCACCCTCACCGCGCCCTGCTCGTACTTCCTCAACGACGTCTGCACGGCGACGGCCACGATGCCGCTGCGCAGGGACGCGGTGGAGGAGAACGAGAACTGGGCGACCAGCGTCGCCGTGCCGTGCAACGGCCCGTTCCACATCGGCGTCTGGTCCAAAGAGGAGTATTTGCAGCTGCGCCGCAACAGATCGTACTATGAGAGCCGCGCGGTGGGGCCGGATCTGATCCGCCTGTACTTTGCCGAGACGCCGGCGGAGGCTTGGGAGCTGTATGAGACGGAGCGCGCGGACTATGTGACCTCCCCGCCCGAGCGGGTGGCGGCCGAGCTGGCGCAGGCGGAGGATTTCCGACCGCTGACGCTGCGCTCGACGACCTGCGTGCTTTACAATCACATGAGCGACGCCTTTTCCAACGAGCATGTGCGCCGCGCCTTTGACCTGACGCTCGACCGCACGGCGATCGCCGCCGCGGCGGGCGCGGAGACGACGGCTGCCACCGGCCTTGTGCCCTACGGCGTTGTAGACGGCGCTGCGGACGCGGCCGGAGATTTTCGCACGGTGGGCGGCGCGCTCTGCGCCGTGGAGGAAGAGGGCTACCCGCAGCGCTGCCTGGACGCAGAGTACGAGATGCGCGTCGGCGGCTACTGGGGCGGCGTCGGGTTTCCGGACGCGACCTGCCTCTATGTGCTGGGCGAAGAGCCCCGCAATGTGACCGCGGCGGTCATCGCCTGCTGGAATGAAAAGCTGGGCGTCTCCGTCGTGCCGGAGGGCGTCACCCGCAGCGAGTTTGACCGCCGCATCGAAGCCGGGGAATATCACCTTGCCATCGACACGCTCCGCGTTCCCTGCGGCGATGCGCTGAGCGTTCTGGAGCCTTTTGCCGGAACCGATGCGAACAACAGCCTCCACTATGTGAGCAAGCCCTTTGACCTGCTGATCGGCGTGGTCGGCATCACCCGCGATCCCTCGGCCCGGGCCGCCTTTTTGCATGATGCGGAATCGCTGCTCCTCGGCGACGCCGCGCTTTCGCCGCTTTACTTCGGCGGCACGACCTGCGTCCTGCGCGAGGGCCTCACGGGGGTCTATCACGATACGCGCGGCTGCTCCTATCTGAACGGCGTCCGGCGCGCGGAGCAATAAAAAACGGCTTCCCTTCGAACGGTCGAAGGGAAGCCGTCGTTTTATATTTTGCGCTGCTTGCGCTTTTTGTCGTATCGGGCTGCCAGCTCCTTATGCGGGGCGGCCTCCAGCGCGCGGGCGCGGCGCTCGACCACTTCCCGCGGCTTTTCGGAGATGTCTCCGGCGGCTTTGAGCGCCTCCTTGGTCATCAGCGGGCCGACCAGCTCGTAGACCAGCACGGCAAAGAGCACGATGTTGCGCACCAGCGGGCCGTCTCCTGCGCCGAGCTGCTGCGCCGTGACGCACATGCCGAGCGCGACGCCCGCCTGCGGCAGAAGCGTGATGCCGAGGTATTTGACTACGTTCGGGCTGCATTTTGTGCCGCGGGCGGAGAGAAACGCGCCGAAGTACTTGCCCAGAGAGCGGGAGATGATGTAGATCACGCCGATGAGCACCAGCATCGGATGGGAGAAGACCTCCAGCTCCAGCTCCGCGCCGCTGACCACGAAGAACACCGCCAGCAGCGGCTGCGACCAGCGGTCGGCGCGGCCCATCAGATCGTCCGAGAGCGGGGAGAGGTTGCAGAATACCGTGCCCAGCATCATGCACACCAGCAGCGACGAAAAGCCGACGGTAACGCCGCCGAGCGGGAATTTCAGCGAGGACAGCGCCACCGTCAGGAACACAAAGGCGATGGTCATGGACGTGCGGTTGGTGTTCGAGTGGAACAGCCGCTCCAGCTCGGTGAGGATCAGTCCGGCCGCCGCGCCCAGCAGCAGAGAGCAGAGGATCTCCAGCAGCGGCTGAACGAGGACGGACAAAAGGCTCAGGGTGCCGGTCTGCATCGCGCGCGCAATGCCGAAGGAGACGGCGAAGACGATCAGCCCCACCGCGTCGTCCAACGCGACGATGGGCAGCAGCAGGCTCGTCAGCTCGCCCTTCGCCTTGTACTGGCGCACGACCATCATGGTCGCCGCGGGCGCGGTGGCGGCGGCGATGGCGCCCAGCGTGACCGCGGCGGGGGCGGAGAGCAGGTCGGGGCGCGCGGCGTGGAACGCGAGAAGCGCGCAATCCACCAGCGCGGTGGCAAAGAGCGCCTGGACCACGCCGATGATCAGCGCCTGACGTCCGGTTTTGCGCAGCTGCTCGAGCCGGAACTCGTTGCCGATCGAAAAAGCGATGAAGCCCATCGCAACGTTGGACAGAAGGCTCAGCTGGGAGACGGCGTCGTAGGTCGCAAAGCCGAGACCGGGGACGCCCAGCCGCCCGAGGACAAAGGGGCCGATCAATACGCCCGCGACGAGAAACGCCGTCACGTCGGGCAGGTGGGCTTTGGCGAACAGCCGCGTCATCATCAGTCCCGCCAGGAGAGCGAACGCGACATTGAGGAGTGCAACCATGAGAAAAGACTTCCTTCGGACAATAGAATGGAGCGGCCGAGCGACCGCCCTAAGGACGGTATTTTAGCCCGTTTTCCCAAAAAATCAATGGGCAAAAGCGACAATTTGCGGTTTCTTAATGCGGCGGCAGCCGTTGCAAACAGAGAGAGAAAATGCTATACTGATTGCGCGGCGGTCCGCTGATGCGCCGCAACTCCAACCGAGGGGGAATGACCTGTGAAAATTGCGGTTCCCGTGACGGGCGACGTTGTCAGCGTCTCGCTGGAGGCGAGCAACGGCATTGTGTTTTTCGAAGACGACCACGGGCGCATCGTGCGTCGGGAGCATGTCGGGACCGAAGGGGGCTTCGACGCGGCGCTAAGCCTGCTGGAGCGCCGCGGGGTCGACGCGCTGGTCTGCGGAGCGCTTCCGCCGGAGGAAAAGCAGGCGCTCGCGCTGTCGGGGCTTCTGCTCTCGCAGGACTTCGGCGGCGCCGCGGACGAAGCGGCGCGCGCGTATCTGGATCGGACGATCGCCTCCGATCCGAACAACACCTGTCATCGCTGCGGCTTTTGAGAAAAACGGCGGCAGCGCATCGGTTTGCGGCACTGCACCATGAAAAAAGGCGGCCCGAATGGGCCGCCTTTCCGTATTCGGTTTCAGCGCAGGTTGCCGGAGGTCGCCTCCGAGCGGGAGCCGGAGCTGCTCGAGCGGGAAGAGGAGGACGACGAGGACGACGAGGAAGAAGCCGGCCCCGAGGGCTGCGTGGTGGAGAGATAGTCCGAGCTGATCCAGCCGAACTTTCCTTCCGCGCGCACGAACGACCAGTTCCCCTCCCGCGCGGCTACGTCGACCTTCGTGCCGAGCTCCACCGTCGTGATGCGGTTGTAGCTGGTGGCGGGACCGCTGCGGAGATTGACGCCGGCCGTCGTGTAGTAGGTCTGATACGCGTCGAGCAGCTTGGAGGGCGCCACGCTCACCTCGCTGTGACCGGTGAGATCAAGCCAGGAGCCCGAGCTGCCGCCGGAGGACGAGCTGCCGCCGGGGGTGGAGCCTCCGCCGCTCGGCGCGGTCTCGCTGCCGCCCGAGGAGGGCGAAGCGGGGATGCGGCTCTCCGCGGTGAGCACCTGCTCCTGCAGGCGGCTGACGGACTCGGTCAATTCCGTGACCTGCGCTTCGGCGGCGTCCAGCTTTTTGTTGGCGCTGCGAAGACGCGCTCCCAGAACGATGGAAATCACCAAAAGAATCAGAACCGCTGCAATCAGACAAACAAATAAGATAAACAGCGGATTATACTTTCCGGTTTGACGGCTGCTGACGCGACGACCTTCCATACTGGCGCCCTCCTTGTGTCATTCTTAGTCATATTATACAAGATGTTGGACTGTTGTGTCAAGCGGAACTGCATGGCGGAATGACGAAAATTGAAATCCGGCACAATCTGCGTTATACTGGGAGAAAAAGCGGGAAAGGAGGCGGCGCCGTGGAACGACCGACACGTATAGCCGGCTGGTATGCCTGCGCGCTTGTGAGCGTGTTTTTCCTGCTCCTCCCGCCTCGCGGCTACGGATGGATGATGGAGACGAAGTATGCGGCCTTCCTCCTCCTGACGACCCTGTACCTCGCGGCGGCGCTTGCCGACGGCCTCGCTCGGGCGCGGGGCGGAGCGCCGCGAAAGCCGCTCGCTTCGCCGCGCATGACGGCGCCGGCGCGGTGCGCGGCGGCGTATCTGGCGTGCTCGGCCGTCTCGGCGCTGCTGTCGCCCTACGGCGCGCAGACGCTTTTGGGCGGCCCGCGGCGGGACGGCCTGGTGACGCTGTCGCTCTGCGTCGCGGTCTTTTTCCTCCTTGCGCGCGATCTCCGGCCCGACCGACGGCTGCTGTACCTCGCGGCGGGCGCGGCGACGCTGTGCGATGCGCTGGTGCTGGCGCAGCTGACGGGGCGGAATCCCCTGCGGCTGTACCCGGGGAACTGGAATTACTACGACGGCGACGTTTCCTACGCCGGTTTTTACGCGGGAACGGCGGGGAACATCGACTTTACGGCCTTTTTGCTGGCGCTGGCGGTCTGCGTGCTCCTGTTCGCGCTGGCGCGGCTGCGGCTGTGGACGCTGGCGCCGACGGCGGCGCTGACGCTGTATGTGCTGTACCGCCTCGGCGTGGCGGCGGCATGGGTCGGCCTTGCCTGCGCGCTGGTCTGGGGCCTGCCGCTGCTTTTCCCCGGGAATCGAAAGCGGATGGCGGCGCTCTCCGCTGTGCTGACGCTGGGCGCGGTCGTGCTCCTGTGGCGCTACGGTGGGGAGAACCGGACGCTCGCCGAGGCGGCGGCCCTGCTGCACGGCGAAGCCGACGGCGGCTTCGGCTCGGGGCGCGTGGCCATCTGGCGGGAGTGCTGGGAGCTGGCGCGGGAGCGGCCGCTTTTCGGCGGCGGGCCGGACACGCTCTGGCTGCGCGGCGTCGAGCCGCTGACCTGGTTTCGGAACGGGACCGCGACGCCGGTGGATATCACCGCGGCGCACAACGAGTATCTGAACATCCTGGTCAATCAGGGCGCGTTCGCGCTGTGCGCGTATCTGGCGCTGCTGGGCAGCGCGCTGCTCCGCTGCTTCCGCCGCGCGCGGGAGCCTGCCTTTGCGCTCTGCGGCGCGGGACTGCTGTGTTATGCCGCGATGGCCCCGTTTTCCATCTCGACCTGCATCACCGCGCCTTACGTCTGGCTGCTGCTGGCGCTGGCGGCACAGCGGGAGCAATTTGTCGAAACCTAACACAATATGTGGGGTTCAACAAAAATTATAGTTGAATTATAACCAAAAATAACCTATAATATAGGGAGTCAAATTATAGCAAGGCGAAAGTGTGGTGAGAGCATGTCAATGGAAGCCATTCAAAAGGTCGCGGAGCTTGAGGAGAAGGGCCGCGCCTCGATCGCGGAGGCGGAGAGCCGCGTCAAACAGGCGATCGCGGAGGCGGAGCGCGAAGGCGCGGTCCAGCTGCAAAAGGCGCGCCGGGAGGCCGCGGAAAGCGGGAAGGCGCAGCTCAAGGCGGCGGAGGATCGCGCCGCGAAGGCTGCGGCGGAGATCGCCGGACGCGCGCAGAGCGAGAGCGACGCTTTGAAAACCGCTGCAAAGGGCCGCCTCGAGGAGGCGGCGGAACTGATCGTCGGAAGGGTCGTGAAGAGCTGAAATGATTGTAAAAATGAAAAAGCTCCGTGTCATCGCCATGGCCGACGAGCGCAAACGGCTGATGGACGGGCTGCTGCATCTCGGCTGTATGGAGATCAGCGAGCCGACGGACAAGCTGACGGACCCCGCGTGGACGGCGCTGCTGCGGAAGGAGGAGTCCTCCCTCGTGCAGCGCAAGACTGAGCTCGCGGACGTGAACGCGGCTCTCGACGCCATTCAGCGCTACGGAAAGATCAAGGAAAAGGCGCTGCACCTGCGCCCCGGCGTGACGGAGCAGGAGTTCATGAGCGAGAAGACCGTGGAGACCGCGGACGAGGCGCGCCGTGAGATCAGCGGCGCGATCCGGCATCTCGCGGGACTGCAGGGGACGGAGAGCCATTTGCTCTCGCGCCGCGCGGGGCTGGAGCCGTGGAAAGCGCTGGACGTGCCGCTGGACAACCACGGTACGGCGCACATGGCCTGCCGGCTGGAGGTCTGCCCCGCGGCCGTCGATCTGGAGGCGGTGCGCGGAGAGCTGGACGCGGCGAACGCCGCGGCGGTGCTCGAGGAAGTGAGCGCCGACAAGCAGCAGCGCTACCTATGCCTGCTCTGCCACCGGTCCGAGGAGGAGAGCGTGCAGGAGATCCTGCGTCACCACGGCTTTTCCGTGACGGCGTTCTCCGAGGTCGAGGGCACGGCGCAGGATGCCATCGCGCGGCTAGACGCGGAGATCGCGGCGAACCGCGCCGAACAGGCGGAAACCACCGAAAAGCTCGCCGCGGGCGAGAACGTGCGCGATTCGCTCCGGCTCTACGCCGACCGGCTGGAGACCGAGGCGGGACGCGAGAAGAACACCGAGTCGCTGCTCACCGACGGCACCATCCTCTTCTTCGAGGGCTGGGCGCCGGCGGAGCGCATGGACGAGGTCGGCAGACTGCTCGATGACTGCGGCTGCGCCTGGGAGGCGGCGGACCCGTCGGAGGACGAGATCCCCGAGGTGCCCGTGGCGCTGAAGAACAACTGGTTCACCCGCCCGCTGAACATGGTGACGGACATGTATTCGCTGCCGTCCTACACCGGCGTGGACCCGAACCCGCTGATGTCGTTTTTCTTCATCCTGTTCTACGGCATCATGATGGCGGACATGGGCTACGGCCTTGTCATGATCCTCATGTCGCTGATCGTCATCAAAAAGTCGAAGCCCAACGGCCCCACGATGCGGAACATGATGCCGCTGATGGGCTACTGCGGCGTGTCCACCTTTATCATGGGCGCGCTGACGGGCGGCTTCTTCGGCGACTTTATCCCGCAGCTCGTGAAGCTGACCTCGGGACGCGAGATCGCGCTGCCGGCGCTCTTTAACCCGCTGGACGACGCGGTCACGGCGCTGGTCGGCTCGCTGGTGCTCGGCGTGATCCATATCTTCTTCGGTATGGGCGTGAGCGTGAGCATGAAGGTCAAGCGCGGACAGGTGATGGACGCGCTGTGCAACGAAGGCGCGTGGTATCTGGTGTTTGCGCTGGGCGCGGCGGCGGTGCTGACGAAGAACATGATCTTCGTCTGGATCATCCTCGCGCTGCTGGTGCTGACACAGGGCTACGGCAAGCAGGGGATCGTCGGCAAGGCGATGGGCATTTTCGGCTCGCTCTACAGCAATGTGACGGGCTACTTCAGCGATATTCTGTCGTACTCGCGACTGATGGCGCTGATGCTCGCCGGCGCGGTCATCGCGCAGGTGTTCAACACCATCGGCTCGATCACGGGCAACGTCGTGGCGTTCTTTATCATCTCCATGCTGGGCAACGCGCTCAACTTTGCGCTGAACCTGCTGGGCTGCTACGTGCACGACATGAGACTCCAGTGCCTCGAATTCTTCAACCGGTTCTATGAGGACGGCGGCAAGCCGTTCGAACCCCTCGCGATTCACGCAAAATACGTTGATATAGTAGAAAACTAAAATTTTAGGAGGAAAACAATCATGGGAATCTTTGAACAAATCGGCGGAATGGCGCTCGCGCTGTGCGGCGCCGGTCTCGCGGTGGCTCTTTCCTGCGTCGGCAGCGCGAAGGGCACCGGCATCGCCGGCGAAGCCGGTACCGGCCTGCTCAGCCAGGACCCCTCCAAGTCCGGTAAGGTCATGGTGCTCCAGCTGCTGCCCGGTACGCAGGGGCTGTACGGTCTGGTCGTGTTCTTCGTGTGCCTGACCCGCATCGGCATCCTCGGCGGCGCCGTGCCTGCGACCGCGGCCGAAGGCATGCAGTACCTGTTCGCCTGCCTGCCCATGGCGCTCGGCGGCCTGCTGTCCGCCATCGCGCAGGGCCGCGTTGCGGCGGGCTCCATCAACATCCTCGCCAAGAAGCCGGACGACTGGTCCAAGGGACTGATCCTCTGCGGTATCGTTGAGTTCTACGCCATTCTTTCGCTGCTCGCGTCGATGCTGATGCTGCTGTTCATGTAAGGAGGTCCGCCATGAACGGACTCGAACGTATCACGAGCCGCATTGAAGCGGAAGCGAAGAGCGAGGTCGACGGCATCCTCGACGCCGGCAAGGCCGAGACGGAACGCATCGTCGACTCGTGGCGCGCGAAGATCGACGCCGAGACGCGCGCTCTGGCGGCGAAAAGCGAAAAGGCCGCCGCGGAGCGCGAGGAGCGCCTCAAGAGCGCCGCGGAAATGGACGCCCGCAAGACGCTCCTTGCCGCGAAGCAGGAGCTGGTCGAAGCGGCGTACGACCTCGCGCTCGACAAGCTCTGCACCATGGATGAAAGCAAGAAGGTCGAGCTGCTCGCGGGACTTCTGAGCCGCGCCTCGACCACCGGCACGGAGGAGGCTGTCTTTTCCGCGGCTGACGCCAAAACGGTGGGCGCGAAGGCGGTGGAGAAGGCGAACGCCGCCTCGGGCAAGCACCTGACGCTCTCGAGCGACACGGCGCCGATCCGCGGGGGCTTCATCCTGCGGGACAAGAACGTGGAGGTCAACTGCGCGTTCGAAACGCTGGTGCGCCTGCAAAAGGCGGAGACGGCGGGCGAAGTCGCAAAGATCCTGTTCCAGTAAGATCCGGCGAAGGACCGGGCGGAGCGTGCGGAATCAGGCGCGGAGCCATGCGATACCATGGCGCTCGCCGCGCACGGGACGGCCCGGACGGACCGGAGGCAAGGAGGTAACGCCTTGGCTAAAGTCAAAGACACCGATTACTTATCGATTTCGGCCCGCGTGCGGGCCATGGAAAACAACCTGCTGACGACGGAGCAGTTCGAGCAGCTGATCAACGCCAAGTCGAACGACGAGGAAGCGAAGCTGCTGCAGTCCTTCGGTTACGGAGAGCTGGAGCCGCAGCATCCGGAGGCGCTGGACGCGGATCTGACCGCGGTGCGCGCCGATTTGTTCGACGAGCTCAGCAGCAGCGTCCCCAACGCCGGCGATCTTGACATCTTCAAGATCAAGTACGACTACCACAACATCAAGGCCATGCTCAAGGCGGAGGTGCTGGACGTCAGCCCCGGCAAGCTGCTGGCCGACCTCGGCCGCATCAGCGTGGAGGAGCTGTTCGTCGCCCAGCACGAGAACGACGGCAGCAACCTGCCCGGACGGCTCGCCTCGGCGGTGTACGTCGGGCGCGAGGTGCTCTCCGCCACGCGCGACCCGCAGCTGTTCGACGTCGCGGTGGACAAGTGGTACTTCCGCGACATGCTGGAGACGGCGGAGGCCGCGGGCAGCGACTTTCTGATCGGCTACGTCCGGCTGCAGATCGACTGCGCCAATCTTCGGACGCTGGTGCGCACGCTGCGCATGGGCAAGGACGAGGATTTCCTGCGCGGCGTGCTGTTCAAGGGCGGCGAGCTGGCGGCGGAGGAGCTGCTGCGCGTGAGTGCGAACAAGGGCGCCGGCCTTGTGGAGCTGTATGCGCCGACGCGGCTGGCCGCCGCGGCGGAAAGCGGCGCGCAGGCGCTGCACGGCGGGCTGCTCACCGAGTTTGAAAAGCGCTGCGACGACGCGCAGACCGCGTATCTTGACGAAGCGCGTCTCATTCCGTTCGGCGAAGAACCGGTGCTGGCCTATATCGCGGCGCAGGAGATGGAGTACACGAATCTCCGCATCGTGCTGATGGGCCGCGCCGCGGGCGTGCCGGCGGACGTCATCCGCTCCCGGCTCCGCGCCGGTTATGTGTAAGGGAGGCGAGGAAGGACCATGGCAACGACCTACAGCATCGCCGTCGTCGGCGACTGGGACTCCGTGATGGGCTTCCGCGCGCTGGGGCTTGACGCGCATCCCGCTTCGACGCCCGAGCAGGCGCGGGAGGAGATCAAGCGCCTCGCCAAGACCGACTGCGCCGTCATCTATCTGACGGAGACGCTGGCAAAGTCCATGCCCGACGTGCTCGAGCGGTATAAGGACGAGCTGCGTCCGGCCATCATCCTGATCCCGGGGCGCGAGGGTTCGCTCGGCATCGGGAAGGACAACATCCAACGCGCTATCGAACGCGCCGTCGGCGCCGATATTCTCTAAGCTTCAAAAAAGTGTTTACACTTTTTTGAGAAGGATTCACTCCGCTTCCCGCACGCCCACGGGCGCACGGGCGCTTCGTGCAAAGTGTTTTTTCTGACGCGCATGTCGTCAGAAAAAACGATCCAGATTCTTTCTCCGTGCGCGGAGAAAACAGGGGCGATGCCCCTGTACCCCCTTACTGAAATTTACTCTGAAAGAAGGGATCAACCTTTGGCAGGAAAGATTGTTAAAGTATCCGGGCCGCTGGTGGTCGCGACAGGCCTTGCGGACGCGAACATGTCCGACGTCGTGCGTGTCGGTCCCCAGCGCCTGATCGGCGAGATTCTGACCATGAAGGGCGACACCGCTTCCATCCAGGTCTATGAGGAGACCTCGGGCCTCGGCCCGGGCGCGGAGGTGGAGACCACCGGCGCGCCGATGAGCGTGGAGCTGGCCCCCGGCATGATCGAGGGCATTTACGACGGTATCCAGCGCCCGCTGGAGAAGATCGTCGAGAAGGTCGGCGCGAACATTACGCGCGGCGTGGAAGTCCCCGCGGTCGACCATGACAAGAAGTGGGAGTTCACCGCCACCGCCAAGGTCGGCGACAAGGTCGTCGGCGGCGACATCCTCGGCACCGTGCCGGAGACGCCGGTGGTGCTCCATAAGATCATGGTGCCGCCCAATGTCAGCGGCACGATCACCGACATCAAGAGCGGCAGCTTCACCGTCACGGAGCAGTTCGGTACGCTCAAGACCGACGACGGCAAGGAGGTCCGCCTCCAGATGCTCCAGAAGTGGCCGGTGCGTATCGGCCGCCCCTATCAGAAGAAGTATCCGCCGGTCAAGCCGCTTTCCTCCGGTCAGCGTATCATCGACACGCTGTTCCCCATCGCCAAGGGCGGCACGGCGGCCGTTCCCGGCCCCTTCGGCTCGGGCAAGACCGTGGTGCAGCACCAGCTGGCGAAGTGGTCGGACGTGGACATCGTCATCTACATCGGCTGCGGCGAGCGCGGCAATGAGATGACCGACGTTCTGCGCGAGTTCCCGGAGCTGAAGGACCCGCGCACGGGCGAGAGCCTGATGAAGCGCACGGTGCTGATCGCGAACACCTCCGATATGCCCGTCGCGGCGCGTGAGGCGTCGGTCTATACCGGCATCACCATCGCGGAGTACTTCCGCGACATGGGCTACGACGTGGCGGTCATCGCGGACTCCACCTCCCGCTGGGCGGAGGCCCTGCGTGAGATGTCCGGCCGTCTGGAGGAGATGCCCGGCGAAGAAGGCTATCCCGCCTACCTCGCCTCCCGTCTCGCGCAGTTCTATGAGCGCGCGGGCAGCGTGGAGTGCATCGGCTCTGACGAGCGCCGCGGCAGTCTGACCGCGGTCGGCGCGGTCTCGCCTCCGGGCGGCGACCTTTCCGAACCGGTCTCCCAGGCGACGATGCGTATCGTCAAGGTGTTCTGGGCGCTGGATGCGTCGCTGGCCTATCGCCGCCACTTCCCGGCGATCAACTGGCTCAACTCCTACTCGCTGTACCTCGACTCCCTCAAGCCGTGGTTCGACGAGAATCTGGGCGAGAGCTTCATGCGCAACCGCACCACCGCCATGTCCATCCTCCAGAGCGAGGCGAGCCTCAACGAGATCGTCCAGCTCGTCGGTAAGGACGCGCTGTCCCCGAACGACCAGCTGACGCTGGAGGTCGCGCGCATGATCCGCGAGGACTATCTGCAGCAGAACGCCTTCACCGATATCGACGGCTATTCCAGCTACGACCGGCAGGGCAAGCTGCTGGATATGATCCTCAAATATCAGGATCTCTGCCGCGACGCCATCGCCAAGGGCGCGAACACCACCAAGCTGTTCGACATCCCCATGCGCGAGGCCATCGGCCGCGCCAAGAGCGTGCCGGTCGACGAGTACGATGAACGCTATGAAGACATTCGCCGGATGATGGCGCAGGAGATCGACGCCGTCGTCGCTGAGGGAGGTGAGGACTGATGATCCGTGAATATAAGACCGTAGAGGAGATCGTAAGCCCTCTGATGATGGTCCGCATGGTCGAGGGCGTCACCTACGACGAGCTCGTCGAGATCGAGCTGCACGACGGCTCCGTCCGCCGCGGCAAGGTGCTGGAGGTCAACGGCGACACCGCCGTCGTCCAGCTGTTCGAGTCCGCCGCGGGCATCAACCTCGCCGACGCGAAGGTGCGCTTCCTCGGTCACCCGCTGCAGCTCGGCGTGTCCGGCGACATGCTCGGCCGCGTGTTCAACGGCATGGGCCAGCCCATCGACGGCGGCCCCGAGATCCTGCCCGAGGAATACCGCGACATCAACGGCCTGCCGATGAATCCGGCGGCGCGCGACTACCCGAACGAGTTCATCCAGACCGGCGTCTCCACGATCGACGGCCTGAACACGCTGGTCCGCGGTCAGAAGCTGCCGATCTTCTCCGGCTCGGGCCTGCCCCACGCCAACCTCGCCGCGCAGATCGCGCGTCAGGCGAAGGTGCTGGGCGACGCGGCCTCCAACTTCGCGGTCGTGTTCGCCGCCATCGGCATCACGTTCGAGGAGTCCGAGTTCTTCGTCAACGAATTCCGCCGCACCGGCGCCATCGACCGCACGGTGCTGTTCTCCAACCTCGCCAACGACCCCGCTGTCGAGCGTATTTCCACGCCGCGTATGGCGCTGACCGCCGCGGAGTATCTGGCGTTTGAGAAGGACATGCACGTGCTGGTCATCATGACCGATATCACGAACTACGCGGAGGCGCTCCGCGAGGTCTCGGCGGCGAAGAAGGAAGTCCCCGGACGCCGCGGCTTCCCCGGCTACCTCTACACCGACCTTGCCACGCTCTATGAGCGCGCGGGCCGCCAGCTCGGCAAGCCCGGCTCCATCACGCTGATCCCGATCCTCACCATGCCCGAGGACGACAAGACCCACCCGATCCCCGACCTGACCGGCTACATCACCGAGGGACAGATCATCCTCTCCCGCGCGCTGTACCGCCAGGGCATCGAGCCGCCCGTGGACGTCATGCCGTCGCTGAGCCGTCTGAAGGACAAGGGCGTCGGCGAGGGCAAGACCCGCGAGGATCACGCCAACACCATGAACCAGCTCTTTGCCGCGTACTCCACCGGCAAGGAGAATAAGGAGCTCATGTCCATCCTCGGCGAGGCTGCGCTCACGCCTACCGACCTGCTCTACGCCAAGTTTGCGGACGAGTTTGAGCGTCGTTATGTCAACCAGGGCTACGACCAGAACCGCACCATCGAGGAGACGCTGAACCTCGGCTGGGAGCTGCTTTCGATCCTGCCGAAGGCGGAGCTGAAGCGCATCAAGCCGGAGTACATTGAGAAGTACTGGCCGAAGAAGGACGCCGAGTGAGAAGGGAGGGTGACCCATGCCAAGTGAAGCGGTAAACCCGACCAGAATGGAGCTCACCCGCCTCAAGGGGAAGCTCCGCACCGCGCAGCGCGGGCACAAGCTGCTCAAGGATAAGCGCGACGAGCTGATGAAGCAGTTCCTCGACACCGTCCGCGAGGTGCGCGCGCTCCGCGCCGAGGTCGAAGAGGACCTGATGAAGGTGCACAACTCCTTCACCGTCGCCTCCGCGCTGATGAGCTCGCAGGCGTTGGAGCAGGCGCTGATGTACCCGAAGCAGAGCGTCGAGCTGACGATGTCGTTCCAGAACGTCATGTCGGTCAACGTGCCGGTCTATGACTTCCAGACCAAAACCAAGTCCGACTCGGACATTTACCCCTACGGTTTCGCCGCGACGAGCGGCGAGCTGGACGCGGCGGTAGAGGCGCTGGGTCATGTGTTCCGCAAGATGCTCAAGCTGGCGCAGGTGGAGAAATCGGCGCAGCTGATGGCGGAGGAGATCGAAAAGACCCGCCGCCGCGTCAACGCGCTGGAGTACGTGAAGATCCCTGAGATGCAGGAGAACATCAAGTACATCACCATGAAGCTCGAGGAGAACGAGCGCGCCAACACGATCCGGCTGATGAAGGTCAAGGACATGGTCTTGAAGGAAAATATCGAGCATAATAGAGCGAAAGACCAAGAAATCCTAGAGAAAATGCAACAAAACTAAGAAAAAATCGTGGCTCATTAAATTTGTACAAAACAAAAACGGGATTTTACAAGATACGGCACAAAAAGCCACAAGTTTTATTCATGAACCCACGGAGGCGCAGCTTTCTATAAAATGAAAGTCCGCGCCTCCGTGGCTTTGTTTTGTATAGTAACTATTAGACAATGCTGGAGAAGAGTAAATCTTAATATTTTTCGACGATATGTTGCCATGTTTGCCATACTTTGCTATAATATTACATTATGTTCTGCGTTGCAGAACATAAAAAGTCCTCAATAAGGCAAATTTAGGCGACTTAATCAGGAGGGACAGATGGAAAAAGCGGATTACTCATATATTACTGTACTGACCAATGAAAAGTATATCCCGGGGGTCAGAGCATTAGCGAAAAGTCTTAGAGATGTGAACAGCAGATATAAGCTTGCTATTCTGATTCCGACAGATCGATATGTGCAATTAATGAATAATAAAGCATTTTGTTCCTTGCTGCAGAATATGGATAACGTTTTCTGTATGACTGCAGAAGGTGTTGAACTGCCTAAAGAAGCAAAGCGCGATCTTGAAAAGGCTGGTGCAATTTATCGATATTGGGAAGAGACGTTTTTTAAGTTGCAGGTTACAGGATGTACAGATTATAAAAAGCTTGTGTTGCTAGACAGTGACATGCTTATTTTAAAGAATATTGACGAATTATTCTCCCGTCCGCACATGTCTGCCGTAGTAGCGGGCGAGTGCAGGCACCCGGAATGGGTTGACTTGAACTCCGGCCTCATGGTTGTTGAACCAAGCAAGAAAATGAACAGGGAATTAATAGAAATGATTCCTGCAACTATTCGGGCTAAAACAGGCGAGGGGTCCGGATGCGGTGATCAGGATGTGTTTCATATGTGGTTTCCGGAGTGGAAGGAGCACAAGACTCTCCACTTAGATGAAAAATATAATCTTTTTTTTAACGACGTGGATTTCTTCTGTAAAAAGCGAAATTTTAAAATTCCTGATTTGGCAGTTATACACTTTGCCGGAGGGAAAAAGCCGTGGATGCGAAGCCTGTTCAGCGAGTTGAAATATTTGACATATATGGTAATTAAGCTTCAATTTCGACAGCTTTTCCTTTGGTTTCAGTATCGTCGGCTATATCGCGACGGATCGCGAATGTAGCTTATGGAGCAGACAAGCTCTGCGGTTGGCTGCACTCTATTTGACCTTGCTTGTGAGCCGCTTTCTGCATTTCGCTTGACAATATGCGTAAGCATAGAGTACAATCATATATGTAAAATTGTGCGAAAGGGAGAGCTGACATCATGTTTGCCTATATCGGACGTCAAGCCATCTATAATACGGTTTTCAACGTCGCCGGGTACGAGCTGCTTTACCGCAGGAACGACCAGGGCGGCGCGCCGAAGGACGAGATGGACGGCGACGAGATGACCAAGAGCGTCCTGCTGGACGCGGCGAACGTGTTCGGCATCTCCACGCTGACGAACGGGCTGCCCGCGTACATCAACTTCACGCGCAACCTCATCATGGACGACTTTGCCTATCTGTTTGACCCGCGGGAGATCGTGGTCGAGGTCCCCGGCGATATTTTTGTCAACGACTCCCTGGTCGGCAAGCTTTCCTCGCTCCAGCGCAGCGGCTATCGCCTTTCGCTCAACAGCTACAACGCGTTCAACGGACGCATCAAATTTGATAATATCATCAACTCCTTCGACGTGATCCGGCTGGACATCAGCAAAAACAATAAGCTCCAGATCCGCGACCTGCTGCAGCGGCTGCGCTACAGCCGCTCGCAGTTTCTGGCGGAGCGCGTCGAGACGGAGTCTGACTTTGAGCTGGTCCAGAGCCTCAAGTTTACCCTGTTCCAGGGCTACTATTTTGAGCGTCCGGACTGTGTGAGCAAGCAGGTGTCCGTGACGGAGACGCCTTACGGCAAGCTGCTCTCCGAGATGATGAAGCCGTACCCGAATTTTGAAATGTGCTGCCGTATCGTCGCCGATAATCCGGTGCTTTCGCATATGTTCCTGCGACGGACGCTCAAGGCCGGCTACAACCGCGAAAACGTCCCCGCGGAGATCAAGCGCGGCATGACGCTGCTGGGACTGGAGGGGCTGCGCCGCTGGACCTGCGTGGAATTCCTCAAGCAGGTCAATACCACGAACTCGGATGAGCTGCCCCGCAAGGCGTACATGCGCGGGCGTTTCGTGGAGCGGCTGGTCCAGCACGCCTACACCGATCTCACGGCGGATCAGGGCTTCTATGTGGGCATCGTCAGTCTGCTCGACCAGGTGACCGGCGTGCCGATGGAGACGCTGCTGGACGAGCTGAAGCTCTCCCCGATGCTGGACAGCGCGCTGCGCGGCACGAGCAAAAACGCCTACGCCTCTTTTCTGGAATATGCCAAATCCTACGAGACCGGAGCCGCCCGGAGCCCGTCGCCGGACGTGAAGCTGCGACTGAACGACCGGCAGGTGTCCACGCTCTACATGCAGTGCATTGCGGAGACGGACAAAGCCTTCGCCGAAACAGACGACAACAACGCATAAAAAATCCCGCCCGATTTCGGGCGGGATTTTTTTGAATCAGTTGGCGAGGACCTTCTTGAGCTTCGCAAAGCGCGGCAGCGAGTCGACCTTGACCATCTGCGTTTCGCCCTGGATCAGGGGGAGCGCATAGTCAATGAACTCGTGCTTCACGCCGTTGTGAGCCTCGTTGATCCACTCCAGCGGGACCTTCTTCTCGTAGTTGGCGACGTCGGTGAGGTTGAGGAGCTTCGTCTTGCAGACATAGTGGCCGTTCTCGGTGGCGCGCTCGAAGGCGACCATCTTGTCGGTGATGCCGGCGACGGCGTTCTCCACGGCGGCCTTGCCGGCCATGAAGCTCTCCTCAATGTCGGTCTGGCTCGCGAGATGCGCGCCGCAGCGCTGGAGCAGCGAAAGCTCGATGCCGCGGACCTTGGCGCCGGTCTTTTCCTTGACGACGTTCGCCAGCATCGCGGCAAGGCCGCCCAGCTGCGCATGGCCGAAGCCGTCCGTTGCGCTGGTCTTCGCCTCGGAGACGAAGCTGCCGTCGGCGTAGTGGATGCCCTCGGAAACGGCGACCATGACGTTGCCCTTCTCCTTCCAGATGCGATCCACGTCGGCGAGGAACTTGTCCATGTCGAAGTCGGTCTCCGGCAGGTAGATGAGGTCGGGGCCCGCGCCGTACTCACAGGCGAGCGCCGAGGCGGCGGTCAGCCAGCCGGCGTGACGGCCCATGATCTCGATGATGCAGACCATGCCCTTGTCGTACACGCGCGCGTCGTGCCAGACTTCCATGCAGCTCGTGGCGATGTACTTCGCGGCGGAGGCAAAGCCCGGGCAGTGATCGGTGCCGAACAGGTCGTTGTCGATGGTCTTGGGCACGCCCATGACGCGGCACTCATAGCCGACCTTCTGCATGTACTTGCTGATCTTGTTGCATGTGTCCATGGAGTCGTTGCCGCCGTTGTAGAAGAAATAGCGGACGTTGTGCTTCTGGAAAACCTCGAGGATGCGCTTGTAATCCGTATCGTCCTCATCGGGGTCCTTCATCTTATAACGGCAGGAGCCGAGGGCGGAGGAGGGCGTGTACTTGAGCAGCTCCAGCTCCTTCGGGTCTTCCTTGCTCATATCGAACAGGCGGTCGTTCAGCACGCCCACGATGCCGTGCTCGGCGCCGAAGACCTCGGTGATATTGGGGTTGTCGAGCGCGGTGCGGATGACGCCGTACGCGCTGGCGTTGATGACGGAGGTCGGGCCGCCGGACTGCCCGATGATGCAAGCGCCTTTCAATTCAGCCATAGTTGTGTTCTCCTTATCAGGCCTTATTATCGCAGCCCAGCACGTCCTTGATCTTGTGCTCGACCATCGCCTTGATGGCCTCGCGGCCGGGCTTGAGGTACTGGCGCGGATCGAAGTGATCGGGATGCTCGGCGAAGTGCTCGCGGATGCAGGCCGTCAGGGCGAGACGCAGGTCGGAGTCGATGTTGATCTTGCAGACCGCCATCTTCGCGGCCTCACGCAGCTGCTCCTCGGGGATGCCGACGGCGTCCGGCATCTTGCCGCCGTACTTGTTGATGGTGTCGACGAACTCCTGCGGAACGCTGGAGGAGCCGTGGAGCACGATCGGGAAGCCGGGCAGGCGCTTTTCGACTTCCTTGAGGATGTCGAAGCGCAGCGGGGGCGGGATCAGCTTGCCGGTGGCGGGGTCGCGGGTGCACTGGGCAGCCGTGAACTTGTACGCGCCGTGGCTGGTGCCGATGGCGATGGCGAGGGAGTCGCAGCCGGTCTCCTCGACAAAGTGCTGCACGTCCTCGGGCTTGGTGTAGGAGGAATCCTCGGCGGAGACGTTGACCTCGTCCTCGACGCCGGCCAGCGTGCCGAGCTCGGCCTCGACGACGACGCCGTGGTCATGGGCATACTCGACGACCTGCTTGGTGATCTTGATGTTCTCCTCAATGGGCAGGCCGCTCTTGTCGATCATGACGGAGGTGAAGCCGCCGTCGATGCAGCTCTTGCACAGCTCGAAGCTGTCGCCATGGTCCAGATGGACGGCGATGGGCAGATCAAAGCCCGCCGTCTGCTCGGCGTCCTCGACCGCCGCCTCGATGAGCTTCATCAGATAGACGTGCTTGGCATAGCTGCGCGCGCCCTTGGAGACCTGGAGGATCAGCGGCGCCTTGAGGTCGATGGCGGCCTCGGTGATGCCCTGGATGATCTCCATGTTGTTCACGTTGAACGCGCCGATGGCGTAGCCGCCGTTGTAGGCCTTCTTGAACATTTCGGTTGTCGTTACGATAGCCATGATATATTCTCCTTTGCAAAAAAAGTATTTCCTCGGGATGTTTGGAACGATTGGAATGATTGCCCAAACATTCTATCACGAATTCACGCAAATGCAAGTGAAAACTTGACAATTCAAGGGCCTTCGCGGTAAAATTTTTCTCATCTTACGGCAGACGCCGCGACGCGAAGGAGGCGGGACGATTTGAACGCAAAGCGATGCTTTTCGCGCCTCGGCTTCGGGGTGTTCTTCATTCTTCTCTTCGGCTCGGTGCTGCAGACGATGTTCGCCATATGGCTGAGCGCGCAGCTGCTGCGCGCGGGAAAGACGCCCTACGCATGGGAGATCTGGCCGCTGTCCTTTCTCCCGTTCTACTGCGTGGCGGTGCCCGTGGGCGTCCTGATCCTGCGGAGCGCGCCGGCGCAAAGAGGGCCGCAAAGCGCGCCGGGGTCCGGCCGGGTCTGGGCGCTGCTGCCCGTCTGCATCCTCCTGCTGTACGCGGGGGATTTCCTCGGGAGAGGGCTTGTTTCCCTGCTCGGCACAAGCGCCGCCGGCGCGCAGACCGGTCTCGGCCTGAGCGGGCCGATGCTGCCGGCCCGGCTCCTCATTCAAGTCATTGTCGCCCCGCTGACGGAGGAGCTGGTGTTTCGCCGCCTGCTGATCGACCGGATGCGCGTTTACGGGGAGAAAATGGCGGTTGTTGCTTCGGCGCTGATGTTTGCGCTGTATCACTGCAACCTTTCGCAGCTTTTCTATGCCGCGGCGCTGGGCCTGGTGTTCGGATATCTTTATCTGCGGACTTCGCGACTGCGCTATGGCGCGGCGCTGCATATGTGTCTCAACTTGATCGGCAGTATCGTCGTGCCGTTCCTGTGGGAGCGGTCCGGCCTTGCCGGACAGGGCCTTCGGGGGCTGCTCGCCGGCGGGGCGAAGCAGGCGATGCGCTCGCCGTGGGGCGCCGCCTGGCTCGGCTGCGCCGCCGCGTTGGCGGCGCTGTCGCTGCTCGGCGCCGTGCTTCTGGTTCCCGCCGTGCGAAGGGTCGAGTTTTTCGAGGCGGAGCAAGAGCTTCCGAAGGGCACGCGCCTGCGCACGGTCCTCGGCAGCTTCGGCATGCTGCTCTTTGTGCTCTCGTGCCTTTGGATGACGGCGGCAAACCTGCTCTATGCAAAATGAACGGCAGACATCAAGACAGCGTTTCCCGGGAAGGGAAACGATGTCTTGATTATGTAAACTTAAATTTCGAGCGCCGTGCTGCCGCTGAGATTCTCCTTCGTGTGCAGCAGCAGCGTGTCGCCCGCCCGGAGCCGCGTTGAGCCCTTGGGGATGATGACGCTGTTTCCGCGCTTGACCATGACGAGAAGCGTCTGGCGCGAGATGTCGAGGTCGCGCACCAGCTGCCCGTTCCACGGGCTCTTTTCCAGCAGCACGATCTCCTTGAGATCGATTTTCGTGCGGTCGCGCAGCGGCTCCGCGCCAAGCACGATGGTGTCGCCGTCCATAAATGTTATGTCACCCCTGGGGATCAGCACGTCGCCGTCGCGGTGGATGGCGGTCAGAATGACGCCGTGGGGGAGACGCAGGCCGTATACCGATTGCCCGACCCAGGAATCGTTGGAGCCGAGGCGGAACTTGATGAAGTGGATGTCCTGCTCCTTGGCAACGGTGGCGGTGGCCTGGATCCGGTTATACTGTTCGACGAATCCGGCACTGATAATACCGGTTGGAATAGCGACCATGAGCACGCCGAGGAAGGTGATGATGGTGGCGAGGATGCGCCCCAGCGTCGTGATGGGGTAGATATCGCCGTAGCCGACGGTGAGCAGCGTCGAAACCGACCACCAGATACCGGAGAAGGCGTTTTCGAACACGTCCGGCTGCGCGTCGTGCTCTACGCTGTACATGCAGAGGCTGGAGCCGAGCATCAGCACCAGGATGATGAACACCGACGAGAGCAGCTGCTGCTTCTTGCCGACGATGACCTCCGCGATGGCGTGGAGCGAATCGTAGTACGCCGTGATGCGAAACAGGCGGAAGATGCGCACGACCCGGAACATGCGGAACGCGACGGCGCCCGCGGGGAAGAAGATCGGCAGGTAGTAGGGCAGAAAGCTCAGCAGATCAATGATGCCGGTGAAGGAGAGCATGTATTTGGAGACGGACTTCCACTCCGGCTCCAGCCGATAGACGTACTTCGCCGTGACCAGCCGCAGCACATAGTCGACGGCGAAGCAGGCGACGGTGGCGGCTTCGACAGCGTCGAACAGCGTTCCGTAGGCAGCGTCCAGACTGTCGAACGTGCTGAGGATGGATACGGTGAGGTTGACGATGATGATGGCGGTGATCAGAAAGTCATAGCCGCGGCTCAGCCGATCGGAGGACGAGCCGATTTCGATGACGCGGGCAAGCTTTTCCCGGTACCAATCCAGTTTTGTGTGCTTTTTACTCATACGGCTACTATACCCTATGTCGCGGCAGGTTGCAAACTTTTTTTGACAGAGCCTTGAAAACCTATTGAATTCATAGTAAAATGTTTTCGAGGTGAAGGAATCATGATGATCTCGACGCGCGGCCGCTATGCGCTGCGGATGATGCTCGATCTTGCGGAGCATCAGGGCGACGGCTATGTTTCGCTCAAGGACGTTGCCAGAAGGCAGGAAATATCCAAAAAATATCTGGAGCAGATCATCCCGATCCTGAACCGGGCGGAGCTGCTGCAAACGACGCGGGGCTATCAGGGCGGCTACCGCCTGGCCCGCAAGCCGGAGGAGTATACGCTCGGCGACATCCTGCGCTCGACCGAGGGCTCGCTCGCGCCGGTAGCGTGTCTGGAGGGGGACGCCAACCTCTGCGCGCGGCAGGCCGACTGCGCGACGCTGCCCGTCTGGGCGGGGCTCGACCGGGTCATCAACGAGTATCTGGACGGTATCACGCTGCAGGACGTGCTGGACGAGCAAAACAAGCGCCGCGGCGACGACTACGTCATATAAGAAAAAACCGCCGAACGGCGGTTTTTCTTTTAATAGTTCTCGGCCTTGATCTGGAAATAGCCCTGCGCATAGCCGCAGACGGGGCAGGTATCCGGCGCCTTTTTGCCGACGACGATGTGGCCGCAGGCGATGCACTGCCAGATGGTGTCGCCGTCGCGGGAGAAGACCAGGCCTCCCTCAATGTTTTCGATCAGCCGACGGTAGCGCGCCTCGTGCTGTCGCTCGATGGCGCCGACCTGCTCGAAGAGCGTCGCGATCTGGTCGAAGCCCTCCTCCCGCGCGGTCTTGGCGTAACCGGCGTAGAGGTCCGTCCACTCGTGATTTTCGGTCTGCGCGGCGTCCTGCAGCGCGGGGAGCGTTTCCGGCATCGTGTGGCCGTGAAGCTCCTTGTACCACATCTCCGCGTGTTCCTTTTCGTTGCGCGCCGTCTCGTCAAACAGCGCCGCGATCTGCTGATAGCCGTCCTTGCGCGCCTGCGCGGCAAAGAACTCGTACTTCGTGCGCGCCTCGCACTCGTCGCCGAAGGCCTGCCACAGCGCGGCCTCGGTCTTGCTGCCCTTGAGTTCCATGGAATACCTCCTGTGCCTGTTGTGATGCCTCTAGTATGTACAGGACGGGGAAAAGTATTCCAACAAATCAGGAAGCCCGCCGTCGGCGGGCTTCCTGTTGCTTTTTATCGGCTGATCTGCGCGACGCTGCGCTCCTGCTCTCGATGCTCCAGCGGAACGATCTGGCGCGGAACGGGCGGCGTGCGGAGGTTGCGCTTTTTGATGAAGTTCGGCGCGACCTGCGGGAACAGCGCCAGCGAGAGCACGTCCTCCATGCTCTGCGCAAGACCCGCGTACTCCTCTTCGTACTTCTGAAGCTCCGGCTCCAGCAGATCGGCGGGACGGCAGGTGACGACCTCCTCCGGCGCGATGCCGGCCTTGGCGCGGACTTCCTCGTTGACCTCGCCGGGCAGTTTGCCGTACTCGCCCTTGAGCATGGCGCGGGACTCCTTCGGGAGCATCTTGTAGCGCTCGCCGGTGATGATGTTCAGCACGGCCTGTGTGCCGACGATCTGGCTGGACGGCGTGACCAGCGGCGGGTAGCCGAAGTCCTTGCGCACGCGCGGGATCTCGGCCAGCACATCGTAGTACTTGTCCTCGGCGTTCGCCTGCTTGAGCTGGGAGATCAGGTTGGAGAGCATGCCGCCCGGCACCTGATAGAGCAGCGTGTTCGTGTCGACGTTCAGCACCTTCGGGTCGAGCGCGCCGGTGGACTTGAGCCGCTGGGCGACCTTGCGGAAGTGTGCCGCCGCCTCGCTCATCTTATTGAGATCGAGACCGGTGTCGCGCACCGTGCCCTGCAGCGTCGCCACCATGGGCTCGGTCGCGGGCTGGGAGGTGCCGTTCGCCATCGGGGAGAGCGCACAGTCGACGATGTCCACGCCGGCGTAAGCCGCCATCAGGTTGACCATGTCGCCGGTGCCGGCGGTGTTGTGCGTGTGCAGGTGAATGGGGATGGAGACCGTCTCCTTCAGACGCTTGACGAGGGAGTAGGCGTCCATCGGCAGCAGCAGGTTCGCCATGTCCTTGATGCACAGCGCGTCCGCGCCCATCTGCTCCAGCTCCTTCGCCAGATTGACGAAGTAATCCTCGTTGTGGATGGGGGAGGTGGTGTAGGAGAGCGTGGCCTCCACGGAGCCGCCGTACTTCTTTGTGGATTTGATGGCCTGCTCCAGGTTGCGCACGTCGTTGAGCGCGTCGAAGATGCGGATGATGTCGATGCCGTTTTCGATGGACTTCGCACAGAACATATCCACCACGTCGTCGGCGTAGTGCTTGTAGCCGAGGATGTTCTGGCCGCGGAAGAGCATCTGGAGCTTGGTGTGCGGCAGATGCGCGCGCAGCGTGCGCAGACGCACCCACGGGTCCTCGTCGAGGAAGCGCATGCAGGCGTCGAACGTGGCGCCGCCCCAGCACTCCAGCGAATAGTAGCCGATGGAATCCAGCACCTCGCAGGCGGGGAGCATGTCCTCGAGCGTCATGCGGGTCGCCGCCTGAGACTGGTGCGCGTCGCGCAGGATGGTGTCGGTGATAAGCAGAGGCTTATTCGAAAGGAATTCCATAACCGTTTTGTCCTCTCTGTTAAGAATTTGACTTATTTTACCATAGGACCTTTCGGTTTGCAAGACAAAAAGAGAAGGCTCCCGCGCGATTGCACGGGAGCCTTGTGTAGTGCGGGGGATCAGCAGCCGCAGCTGTTGCTGCCGCAGCCGTTTCCGCAGCCGCAGCCGTTTCCGTTGCAGAGGAACAGGATGAGGATCAGAATGACGATCCAGCAGCAGTTATTGCCGCCAAAGCAGTTGTTGTACATAGCGCAACCTCCTATGAAGATGTGGTCCCGCTCGGCGGTCCCAATCCATAGTATGCGCTGTACGGGGAATGGTTCGCCTACAGCCGCGCGGAGGTCACGAGCGCCTGCGCGCTGCGGTACGCGTCGGCGCTGAACACGCCGGAGGCCTCCAGCTTCTGATGCAGCGCGGTCGACGAGCCGGAGATCGGTACGCCGAGAGCGTACCACGAGAGGTAGACGACGTCGGCGCGCAGGAAGCCGCCCGCCTGCAGCGCCGCCCGCTCGCCGGCGGTGACGACGCCCGCGGTGTAGGCGCGCTCCGCCGCGGTGGAGATATCGTGCTGGGACGTGTCGCTGTAGCCGAGCGCCCGCAGGACGAATTCCGTGTACATGCCCGCGTTGGCGGGGCGGTCGGGCGCGAACTTGTTGTCCTCCACGCCGTTGGTGTAGCCCTTTTCGTAGGCGTAAGCCAGATACCGGTAGCCCCAGTAGTTTTCCGCGATGTCGGAGAAGGGAGAGGGGGCGGTGCAGGCCAGCGCGGCGTCCTCCTCGCCCAGCAGGCGGATGAGCATGATGAGCGCCTGGATACGCGTGGGACCCACTTCGAGATCGAAGCCCTCGCCGTAGGCGGTGTCGGTGCCCCAGAACAGAGAGAGCGTCTTGAGCGCCGAAGCCATCGCGTTGTAATCGGGCGTCGCGGTCGAGGGGGTGATGTGATAGTCGCCGCAGTACTCGACCACCGCCGTGCGGGAGTCGACGGTAAAGAGCGCGGTCGTGTCCTCCGCGACCAGATAGCGGTGCAGCGCCGCCAGCGCAGCGCCGGACTGCAGCTCCGTTCCCTCCGTCACGTCCACAACGGCGCCGGCGGTGAAGCGGACGCTGCCCTCGCCGGCGAGCAGCATCACCTGCGCGCCCGTGAGACCGCTGAGGACGTCGCCCTTTTTGAGCCGCGCTTCGGTCCAACGGGCGGCGCGGCTTGAGCCGGCGGCAGCCTCTCCGGCCGCAGCCACGGCGCGCCACTGCGTTTCCGCAGCGGCGTAAACCGCTTTTTCGGCGGCGTCCAGCTTCTCCAGCGCCGCTTTTTCCGCGGCGGGACGAAAGACGTTCGTCAGATAGTCCAGCGAGATCAGCGGGTCGCCCGCGTCGCCGCCCGCCGCCGAAACAGAGCCGAGGAACAGCGCCGAGACCAGCAATATTGAAATGAGTATCGTGCGTTTTTTCATGGCTCAATTCTCCGGATCGGCATTTTTTGAAATGCGGTAGCTCAGCGTGAGCAGGCTGTCGGCAAAATGCACATTCTCCACGAACACGTGGTCCGCGACGGATATCTCCATATTGGTAAAATTCCAGATGCCCTCCACGCCGAGGGCGGAGAGCTTCGCGGCCGTCTCCTGCGCGGCGGACTTCGGTACGGTCAGGACCGCGACGGCGGGATGATACGCCGCACAGTAGCTATCCAGCTCGTCCATGGAGCGGATCACAACGCCGTTGACGTTGGCGCCGATCAGCGCGTCGGATACGTCGAAGGCGGTATCCAGACGGAAGCCGCCCTGCGCAAAGTCAAAGTTCTGGATCAGCGCGTGGCCCAGATGACCGGCGCCGATGATGATCAGACGGCGCGGCTCGTCCACGCCGAGGATGTGACCGATCTCCGCGCGCAGCGCCATGATGTTGTAGCCGTAGCCCTGCTGCCCGAATTCCCCGAAGCAGCTTAAGTCCTGCCGGATCTGCGAGGCGGTGATCCCCATGCGCTTGCCCAGCGAGTTCGACGAGATGCGGACGATGCCGCGGGAGTGCAGATCGTCCAGATAGCGATAATAGCGCGGCAGGCGGCGGATCACCGCGTCGGAGATACGCTGCTTTTTCATAAACGCATTCCCTCTCTCGTATCGTGTGCAGTATACATACATTTTAGGGGACGCGCAGGGACTTGTCAACTTTTTTAACAATCTTTTTCCTGCCATTCCTGCCAATTTTTGCTTTACAACTTTGGGAAGATTTGCTATACTACTTTCCGCTGTGAGCCGAACCGGCGTTTGCAGCGATATGCGCCCGTAGCTCAGCTGGATAGAGTGTCAGACTCCGACTCTGAAGGTCGTGCGTTCGAATCGCATCGGGCGTACCAAACAAAAAGCGACGTGTTTCGACACGTCGCTTTTTGTCTGGCGTCGCGCCTACGGCGCAATCAGTATCCGCGAGTTCTTTATGTCTGGGACGATCCCCGCACCGGGAAACGCCACAAGATGCGGTCCGGGTTAGCAACATGCAGGAAGGCGAGGATCGCCGCTGGCTATTGCTTTCGCCTCGTCTTCCGAAATCTCCTTCAGGTCATCCTCGCTGATTCCCCGTACGCGGATGACGATCGTCTTCGCGACCTCATCCGGGATATCATACCCCAGGGCGAACGCGGCCTTCTGACCTGCCTGCCAAATTTCCAAGTCTTCGCCGTCGCGCAGGCGGTCCATCTCCTCAAGAATCTGGCTGCGCAGCAGGTCACTGCCCGCAAACTCCGAAAAAAACTGTTTCGCGTCTTTCATGGCGTTTTCCTCCTTATTTTCTCATGCTTATTCATGAGCTTCCTCCCTCTGATTGTCGCACAGAGAACTCATTAAGAATCAATCCATTATGGAAGCTCATCCTCAAGACTCCCCAGCGAGCTCCCGCTCCTCCGCTTCCGTTAGCGGCAGCAGATTCTTCCATCCGCTAAGGGCCTCGCTGTATTTCTTGTAATACCCTTTTTGGAAGAAAAGACATTTATAATCGTCCGTGCCAAGCGGGCTACCGTTGAAAAGCAATCCCACCGCAGGACAACCGCCCTGGCAGTATGTGAAATACCGGCAGAGCGCGCATTTGGGATTGGCCTGCTGTTTATCCTTCACCGTGTATGTTACCTGCTCATACAGGGGTCCTTCAGAGAGCAGCTTTTGCAGCCCCTCTCGCTTCACATTGCCCAGGTGGATGCCTCTCGACGAGAGGATTCCCGCCATCGGGGCGCAGGGAATGATCTCCCCGTTAGGCTGGACGGAGAGCTTTTTCAGCATGTCGGGGCAGGTCATTTCGTATTCGCAGAAAGTGCTCCGAGACGCCTTCACCGGCACGATATGGTAAATCTTGTCCCGTCCGTTCAGCGCCAGGACCTGCCAAAGCCTTACGGGAAGCGTCAGGCCGCTGTCGCGGTACCATTTGGCAAAGTCGATGCCATAGTCGTAGTATTCCTCGGGCGTCATGGAGAAGTCCTCGGCGTTCAGCGCCCATCGTGGCACTTCCGTCGTCTTGATGATGCGGAGATGATCCACTCCCATGTCCGAGAGCATTTTGACCGAGTCAAAGAGCACGTCCTTATTCCTTCGGTTCACGTTCATGTTGCTCACGACCTTCAGTCCCGCGGCAACGCAGATACGGATGGCCCGCTTGGCGCTCTCCTCGCTGCCCTCGTGCTGGCGCAACCAGTCGTGGATCCCGATGCCGTCAAAGGAGATTGCAATCAGCGCATTCGGGTGCAGCTTCTTGATGAAGGCCGCAAGCTCCTCGTCCATCAGCGAGCCGTTGGTGACGACACATCCCAGCTTCATGCCCCGGTCGTGGATCTCCTGAACGACATCGCGGAAATACGGATACAGGGTCGGTTCTCCACCCGTCAACTCAACATGGGAAATGCCGCAAGCTTCCGCTTCCTCCAGGAGACGAAACGCCTCCTCGCGGGAAAACTCATTTTTCTGCGTATTGTTGTCCGCTGCGTGGAAGCAGTGCAGGCAGTTGAAATTGCAACGGTCGGTGATCGTCCAGTCGAGGACGCAGTTCAACTTGTTCGGGTATTCCCGAATCTGCCCCTCCGCGAGACGGGCCTCGCCCTTCTGACACTGCCGGATCACGCCCATCGCTTCCCATGCGCGCAACGCGTCGCTTTCGGGCAGGTCCGTCATGCCGTCGCAGCTTTTCAAAAGCGCATAATCCTTCGGCCTCAGTGGAAATGGATTTTGCGCTTCTTCCGTGACACAACAGGCCCAGCCGTTCGCCCAGCTTTTAAGCTTGCGGCTGTCCTCCAGGATATAATACATTTCAACACCTCCAAAAACCAAATCGTGCGGCGCTGCACACAATCGCTCAGCTTCCTCTTCAGGCGCGAACGAACGGGTATCTTCGCCGTTAACGATTATAATTTGATTATTTGGAATTGTCAACAAAAGCGCAGAGTGAAAACACCCAATTATTGTAGTCCTACAGTAGTCCATGCAAGACTTTCAGAAATAGAACTTGACAATATCGGATTTATCCGATATTATTCAAAGGAACGGAGGGCTCATGATGACCGAGTATGAAGTTTTTTTTACGAAACGGCGGACGGAAGGAGACCTGCAGAGGAGTTCATTGCATCGCTTGACAAGAAGATGATTGCCAAGACGCTCAAAGATATTGACTTACTAAAAGCGGTGGGACCGGCACTTAGAGAGCCACACTCAAAACCGCTTGGTGACGGCATATTTGAACTCAGGACTCAGGTTGCCGGCAACATCAGCCGTGTGCTATATTTCTTTGCTGTTGGACATAAGATAATATTGACACACGGATTTGTGAAGAAGACTCGGAAAACGCCGCCGTCGGAAATTGAAACCGCAAAAACATATCGGAAGGACTATCACGCCAGAATGGAGGATGCACATGAGTAACTATGATACGTTCCGCGAGGAGATGCTCAAGGACCCCGAAATCAAGGCGGAGTATGATGCGCTTGAACCGGAGTACGCCATCATCCGGGCTATGGTGGATGCAAGAAAGGCCACGGGATTAACGCAGAAAGAGCTGTCCGAGCGCACCGGAATCGCGCAGTCTGATATCAGCAAATTTGAGAAAGGCGGCGGCAATCCGTCTCTGAAAACCCTCCAGCGGCTTGCCGATGGTATGGGAATGACGCTGCGGATCGCCTTTGAACCGAGGACTGCCGTGTAACAGATGCGATAGGTAATGGAATACCAGTAAAGAACTGACTGATAGGATCGGTCAGCTCTTTTTGCATTCGCAGCAAAAAAGAACAACAAAAGAAGGTGAAGCGATGTGAAAAGATCATGTAATATGCTGCTCCGATTGTACCCGGAGGAAAAGGAAAAATTGGCGCAGAAGGCGCGCAAGGCGAAGATGTCCCGCGAAAGCTATTGCCGCGCCGTTTTGAACGGCTCGGAAGTTAAAGAAGGCCCGAACGCGGACGTGGCGCAGTTAACCAAGCCTAGCGGTTTTTTCAGCCGCGAGGCTTAGATTTTTGTGCTCAGATTCAAAAAATGTATTATGGTTATGCTGACCGCCTATGACCACCAGTACGAAAAGTACGATGCTGATTCCGGTATGCTGCATTGGCAGTTATTGATTCCCCCTATGCGGACTTAAATGGATAACCATAAAATGTGTTGCATTATGCGGGATTTTATGGTATAAAGATTATGTATCAGTGGCTTTATCGCCAATCATCCCTCTGAAACATAAAACAGAATGTGGATTCTGAGACAAAGGAGGTACGGCGATGAACCTGCAATTCAAGCCCGCGAGCGCGGAGCGCATGGAGCGCTGCATGCTGTGCGGCCGCGTGACCGACGTGCCCGTCAACCGCCCCGTGACGACGCAGTCGCGGCGCGCCGGGAAGCTGAGGCGCTCTATTACGGTTCATTTTTGGCAGATTACGATGCGGGGAGAATAGCCGTAAAGGCTGGCAATGAGTGATGAAAACAAAGCAGGTATACGCGAGATTTTTCGGGCGGTTTCAAATGACTTGCGGTAATGTGAGCATCAGCGGAGGTCGATCCTATCGTGCGTGGCCGATCCTGTCCTATCTGGCATATCACCATGGCAGAGACGTTACGCACGATGAGCTGGTTCGCCATTTTGCCGACATGGACCGGATTTCCGACCCGGCGCATTTTATGCGCGTTACGATTCACCGGATCCGAAAGATACTGGAGCCAATCGTCAATGAGATCGGCAGTGAGCTGGTTCTGACGAAGCAAGGGGCCTACAAATGGAACGAGGATGTGCCGCTCTCGCTGGACACCGAGCAATTCGTGACCGCGCTGCGTGCTTGCGACGGTTCAAACGAAACGCAGGAAAAGCTGCGGAGATGCCGCGAGGCGCTGGAATTGTATCAGGGCGATTTTCTTTCCGGGCTGTCCGGGGAAGCGTGGGTGGCGCCGCTTGCGGCGTATTACCGCGAGCAATATTTTGACGCGGCATTCACTGCCTCCGAGTTGATGATTGCGAACGGCCTCGGCAGAGACGCGGAGGCCGTTTGCAGGCGCGCCCTTGACTATGACGCGTACCACGAGCCGCTGAATCGGCAGCTGATACGCGCGCTTATCACCGTGCAGGATTATTCCGGGGCGGTGGAAGCCTACAAGGTGCTGAGCCAACGGCTGTATGACGAGCTGGGTGTGCTGCCGGACGCGGAGACACGGCGGCTCTATCAGGCGGCGGCGGACCTCGCGGGCGGTGGAACGGTCACGCCGGAGGAGCTTACGGCGCAGCTCCGCGAAGAAAACCCGAGCATGGGCGCATTGGTCTGCACATATGAGGACTTCCGCCGCTTCTATCAGGCAGAGGCGCGATCCGCCGGACGGCGGGGCGACGCGGTACATATCGCGATCCTGAGCGTGACGGCAAAAAACGGCGATTCGTTGAGCGAGCGGGTGCTGCGCAACACGATGGAGCAGCTGGAGCAGAACATTCGCAGGAGCCTCCGTCTGGGCGACGTGGCGGCGGCGTGCAGCGCGTCGCAGTATGTCCTGATGCTGCTGCAGACAAACCTTGAAAACAGCGAGAAGGTGCTGGAGCGAATCACCCGGAGCTTTTACCGTGAGCATCCGCACACGCCCGCGATTCTGCGCTGCGCGGTGCTGCCGATTGAGCCGTTGGACGAGTATGCGATGATCACGACGTAAAAATAATGAACGTTTTTTTGCAACTGAGACGCTTACTGAGACGCCTGCCTGCTATAGTGAACCCATAGACAGGGGGAAAGGAGGGAAACAGGACATGGCGAAGCTCTACGGGGAAGCCTACCGGCGTGTGCGCGTATGTGTCGATTCTTACGACGAGGGCGCGATGGTCGGCAGGTACTATCACCCCGGCGCCGGAGACGCGGGGTTCGCGTTCCACAGCCTGACGCAGCTTTTGCTCGGCGTCGAGGATCTGCTGGACGAGGGGAATTTCCCGCAGTCGTTCACGGCGAGGCGCACGTTCGCGCCGCAGGCGGAAAAGCCGCCGGGCTGTGAAGCGGCGGGTGTGCCGAAGAATGGGACGCTCGCCACGTTTGAGATCCGATTGATGTTCCGCCAGCACGCGAGCTGGCAGGGCGGCGTCCTCTGGGTCGAGGGCAAAGCGGAGCAGAGCTTCCGCAGCGCGCTCGAGCTGATCCTGCTGATGGACAGCGCACTGGGCGGCTGCCGATCCCACGCCGCACCGGGCTGACCAACCGGCGTGAAACCCCATTCGTTTGATCTGCCGCAGGGCAATCAATAAAACTATTTTATATTATGAAAGGAAGAAAGAACATGAAAGCAAAGCATTTCAAATCCCGGCACGCACTGCTCATGAGCCTCACGTCGCTCATGCTCTGCGTATCCATGCTGTTTGGCGCCACGTTCGCGTGGTTCACGGACAGCGTCACCAGCGGCGTCAACCGCATCATCTCCGGCAACTTGGACGTGGAACTGTATCACACGAACAATGAAACTGCCGACGCAAAGGTCGACGGCACCACCAAACTGTTCAACGCAGCTGCCGATAACAACGGCAAGCTGTGGGAGCCGGGCGCGGTAGCCTATGAGACCTTCCGCGTTGCAAACGAGGGCAGCCTGGCGCTCAAGTATCAGCTCTCCCTGGTCAACGGTGGAAACAACACCGTTGCAAACACAAGCGACTCTCTGCTCGATGTCCTCAGAGTTGGCATTGTTGACGGCTCTGTTGCGGCCGGCACAAGCCGTGATGCGCTGGTCAACAGCGTCGGTGCTGCAAATTGGACGACGCTCGGCGCCTTTATCGGCGACACGGCGAAGACCTCTGGCAACCTTGATCCCCAGGGCGGCACGACCTCCGAGAAGACCTTTACGGTCGTTCTGTATTGGCCCTCTGACACGGACGCCCTCAGTGCGCTGACCGCTCCTGCCACGGACAACGATTACAATCTGAACAACGACAAGACTGCCAGCGATGGCAGCAAGGAGCTGTACGTCAATCTCGGTGTGTATCTGCTTGCGGGCCAGTATGAGCAGGAGCTTGACAGCTTCGACAATACTTACGACAAGACTTCCGATTACCCCGCTATCACGGGTATGGTGAGCACCGCTTCCTCTAACGCGGTCGCCCTGGCCAAATCCGGCAATGATACCGTGAACTCTGCGACAGTGAGCACGACCGCGACTCCGCTGGGCAGCGGCAGCACGACCGTTAAGTTCACGGAGAGCGGCGTCAATAGCGCTCTTGCGGCAGAGACCGCGACCACCGATGGCAATACCATCAGCAAGACTGTGACGCTGGAGACCACCACTACCGACGTGCTGGCGTCTTCCTCGAACTATCAGGTGCTTGCGGCGTCCGATACGGCCGGGACCGCTACGCCCGTGGCGAGCATTGATCTCACGCTCAAGGTCACAAAGACTGAGAAAGACAGCAATGATAAGGTTGTTAGTAGATCTACAGATAAGGTTTCCGACGGCTTCATCGCTGAGGTGGAGACTTATATCGCAAAGGGTCTCAGTTACCCCGTGACGATCAAGTACGGTGACAACGAGACCTGGACGGCGGAGAATGAGAATTCGACTGCCTCTAATACCACTGCGGCTTATAACGCGCAGACCGGTAAGCTGACCTTCGTCACCAGCCACTTCTCCGACTACGTGGTTTACAGCCCCTCTGCTGTCCTCAACGCCACGACCAACACCGGCTATGCCACGCTGAAAGATGCGTTTGATGCGGTTAAGAGTGGTGAAACTGTTGTGCTGCTGAAGGACGTCGAGACCGGCTCTGAGTATACCATCACTTCCCCGCTTAAGCTGACTGCCAAGAGTGCGACGCTTGACTTGAATGGCAAGACCATTACTGTGACTAACAACTTCTCACTCTGCATGAGTGCCGATAACATCATCGTAAAGAACGGCTCGATTGAGTCCGGCCCCAATGCTGAAAAGCGTACAAACATGAACTCTTATGTTCTTGTTCTCGGCGGCATTGAAAAAGCCGACAAGGTTAGCGGTATTACGATTTCCGGTATTACGATGAAGGGCGGCGTGTCTGCCGGCGGTGATAGCGGTGCTAATGTGAAGGGTGTCGCTGAGAATGTTACGATCAAAGACTGCAACATTACCTCCGGTGATTACTATGCGGTTTGCTCCCAGAATCGTTCTTCTGTCACTATCGAAAGCGGTACTTATATTTCCAATCAAGATAAAGTAAACGCTGGTAAAGGTAATCCCCCGCAGGGAGTTCTCCAGGGCAGCTTTAAAGATGATGATGGACCGGAAGGTCAAATTATCGTGATCGGCGGTACCTTTAATGGCGAGATTAAGGCAACCAACAAGGATTGGATCTCCATCACCGGCGGTACATTTAACCAGGATCCGAGCTCTTATGTTGCCAGCGGCTACACCGCAGTCCCGAATGCTAAGATCGAACCGACTTCCTGGACGGTGCTTTCTGAGACCGGCGCTCTTGCTGCGAAGGCCAAGGCTGCCGGCTTGACGGTGGTCGGGACTGGCGTTGAGACGGATAGCATTTCCGGATACACTGACAGCAAAGGGCAACCACTTTCTTGGGATAAAACGGGGCAAAACTATGTTGATGCTAAAGCTGCTAATGAGTTAGTGTATCGTTACTACCAGGATGGCAAGGTGTATATCCAGAGCGCAAAGGACTATACTGGCACTGAGCTTACGGTAAAAGATGTAGATGGAATCTGCATGCGGGCATTTAGTTCCAACACTTCCATTGAAACGCTGACGATCGCCGCAGAGCTGGAATTTGGGTTTAAGGCTTTCTCCGGAAATAGTACTCTTAAATCGGTTTCCTTTAACGGCGCTACAACAATTCCGAATCGTCTCTTCCATAAATGCTCTGCGTTGGAGAACGTTGAACTCCTCAGTGGAATTAAGAAGATTGAGGAGCTGGCATTTTGTGAGTCTGGCATCAAAAATATTACGGTTCCTGCCACTATTGAAACGATTCAGGCGCAAGCATTTGCCTATATGAAAGAGGTTAAAACTATTACCGTGAATGGGAACCCGACCGTTGATCTGTATTATATCGGGCGTGCTTGCACCGACTTGGAAACAGTTGTTTTTGCAGGAGATAACGTGAACTTTACTACTAGCAATAAAAATATGTCGTTCTGCAACCAAGAAAGTAGTAATACGAATACTATTAAGGTGTATTTGAGTAGTGAAGATGCCATCAACACATACAAATCACACTGCAACCCAAGCAATCTGGACTTTATTGTTGGCCTCCCTGCAACGTCAAACTGATAACTCTAAGCACATCCCCAGCCCCCGGCGGCTTCACCGCCGCCGGGGGCTGCCCCGGAAACCCAGCACAGCAACCCCTGAACCCCGCACATGATTTTGCATACAACCATACAATTCATGTATGTATCCCATAAACCACCACGCGAAAGGAGGCGGCAAAACGATGAATCAGCAGGAAAACGCGGCGCTGGCGGAGCGTACCGCGCGGCGGGCGCTGTATTCGAGCCTGTTCTCCATTGTCGCCTGCGCCATAATGCTCTTCGGCACGACCTTCGCGTGGTTCACCGCCAACCAGACGTCCGGCGTCAACACCATGACCGCCGCGAACTTTGATGTGAGCATCACCGAGGGTAATGTTCCGCTGACGTACCAACTCTCTGACGGCGGGCACACGATCACCCTCAAACGCACCGGCGGCACCGCCCCCGGGTACTGCGTGATCAAGCTGGAGTATACGGGAAGCTATACCATCAAAACCGGTACGATCACCAACACCACAGATACAGAGGGAAATACGACAACGACGGATGGCACAACAATCGAAACAGTGACGGAAGGCGGCGCGCGAACCTATTACGCCGTCTTTAATGAAGACGCTGGCAGCGTTTCTTTTTCATTCAGTCTGACGGGAGACTATACTGCAACGATCTCCAAAGAAACCGTTTCCTGGGGCAAGTATCCCGCGGCAAATGCCGTGAGACTGATGGCACGGCGAACTTTCTCTGCGGCGCCGCAGCCGACTGTGACGCAGATCACGGACGGCGCCGTGCTTGATACCATCGGCCACGAGGACGTGGAGGACATTAAGATCGAGACGATCACGATAGAGGAACCGGCCGCCGAACAGGCGGAAGAGAATAAGAACGACGAGGATGGATTGAAGGATGGAGCAAAAGTTGACGCCGGAAGCGGAAAAGGAAACGAAAACAATGAAAGCAGCGGAACCGACTCCAACGGCGGAGCCGACAGCGGCAGCGATAGCGGCGGCGGAAGCGGAAGCAGCGGCGGCGGAAGCGGCGCTGGCGGAAGCACGGGCGAAAGCAGCGGCGGCGAAGGCGGCGGCAACGTTAGCGGCAGCGGAGACGCCGGCAGCGGAGACGCCGGCAGCGGAGACGCCGGCAGCGGAGACGCCGGCAGCGGAGACGAAACCTAAAAAGTCTGTTCTTGGCATCATCAAGACGGTCTTTACGGTGCTGATCACGATCATCGCGGTGGGCATGATGATCTTCACCATCGTGTCCGTCCGCACCTTCAACCGCACCGACCGCACCCTGTTCGGCTACGGCGCGTACATCGTCCTTTCCGACTCGATGGCGGCCACGGACTTCAGCGCCGGCGATCTGGTACTGACCAAGCAGGTCGACCCCTCCACGCTGCGGGAAGGCGATATCATCGCCTTTATCTCCAGCAACGAGGAAAACTACGGCGCGGTGGTCACGCATAAGATCCGCGCCCTGACCTACGATGAAAACGGCAACCCCGGCTTCATCACTTACGGTACCACGACTGATACTGACGATACCGCGGTGGTCACTTACATGAACGTGCTGGGCCAGTACCAGTTCGCGATCCCGAAGGTCGGCACGTTCTTCACGTTTATGCGCACTGTGCCCGGCTACATCGTCTGCATCCTGACGCCGTTCCTGATTTTGATCGTCATGCAGGCGATCGACTCCATCCGTCTGTTCCGCGTCTACAAGCGCGAGCAGGAGGAGGAGATGGAGCGCGAGCGCGAGGAGCTCAAGCGCGAGCGCGAGGCGTCCGAGGCCATGATGAAGGAGCTGCTCGCACTGAAGGCAAATTTGGCGGCGGGCGTCCCGCCCGCCCCGCAGGAGGAATCTGACCGTGAGCGGCAAGCTTGATCGCCTGCGGGACACGGTCACGGCGGTTGCCGCGATCCTTACGGCGCTGGTTGCTGTCACGCTGATTCTCACGCACGCTTTGGGCGGCAGGATCGTCACCGTGCTCTCAGGCTCCATGGAGCCGACGTATCACACGGGTTCGCTGCTGTTTATCCGTCCCGTCGATCCCGCGGCGATCGAGGCCGGCGACGTCATCGCCTACATGGTCACAGACGAGATTATGGTGACCCACCGCGTGGTTGAGGTTCTCGACAACGTCGGTGTGCGGCAGTTCCGCACGAAGGGCGACGCGAACAGCGTCGCGGACGAGGCGCCGGTCGACGGCGGCAGCGTGGTCGGAACGCCCGCGTTCTCCGTGCCGTTTGCCGGCTATGTTGTGAATTTTGCGCAGCATCCGCCGGGGAGCTATATCACGATGGTGGTCATGCTGCTGATTCTGGCGGCGGCATTTCTTCCGGCGCTGCGCGGAAAAGACGGTAAAAAGACTGAAAACGAGTGAACAGGCAAGGAGGCGGCGATATGACAAAAAAGAAACGGCGCGTGTTGACTATCGCCGGCGTCGTAGGCATTATGGCGGCACTCGCCATCGTGGTCTACGCATTTACGGGCAGGACTACCAGCGCAGATACGCTCAACACGATCACAACGGGCAGAATTGCCATTGAGCTGCATGAAAGCGACGGCACGAACGAATCTGTGTTCAGCGGCAATGAGACGCACACAGGCATGAGTCTCACAGGCGTTCTGCCGGGGAAAGAGTATACGAAAATCGTCACTGTGAAGAACACCGCGACCGAGGACGCGTGGGTGCGGGTGAAGGTCGAGAAGGTGTACGTACAGGGCGCGACCGCCGTCACGACGCTCACAGTCCCGACCGAGACGCGGACGTACAACGCGGAGAAAGACGAGTGGGACATCAGCGAGGGCACAAAACAAGTCAGTTTGAATCCAGACTACATTGTACTGCAAAATGTGGATACCACAAACTGGGAGTACAAAGACGGGTACTACTATTATAGAACTAAGTTGACCGGAGGAAACACGACGCCGTTCGTGTTTGACGGAGTAAAGATTGCAGAAGATATGGACAGCGCCTATTCTGGCCTGTCTGTGCGAGTGAATGTCACTGCTGAGGCGGTGCAGTATAGAAACAATACCGATTACACAACAGCGTGGTCTTAAACAGCGCATCGCAGGGAGGTGAGCGGCAGTGAAATCATTTAAGTTTACGAAGAAGCTGGCCGGGGTACTGGCAGGTGTGCTGGTGTTCGGCGGCGCAGCCGTTTATGCCGCAACAGCCGCAACTGGGACGGACTATACCGTGACCTTTGATGTACGCAATGAGACCTTCCAATTCAGCGAGAATGCCATGGTCACGTCAGAGGGCGTTTCGTACCCGAACCTGTTTCAGATCGAAGGGGCTATGCCCGGCGACAAGTTTGACTGGACGATCACGGCGCGAGTCATCAATATGGGCAGCAACACGGTGAAATTGTACATCACCTCGGGCGATTATAATGCTGACTACCAGACCTTGATGACGGCGAAAGACGCGGAAGACAGGCCCCTTGCAAGCTTGACCGCAAGCTTTGACGTCAACAATACGGTTCATACAATCCCGACCAGCCTCAGCAGTGCGGCGCAGCTCATGCTGAATTTGAACTCACCCAACAGAGAAACGCGCATCGCGTCTTTCCAGAGTTATGCCGAGAATGATCGATATGGCGTGTATTTGGGTCAATTCTCCGGCGCTGACGCAGCGCGGACGATTGATATGCATTTTGACATCTCCGAGAAGGCAGGCAACGAGCTCAGCGATCTCAACGCCGAGGTACACTGGGTATTTACCGCAGAGGTTATTCCGCCTTCGGAAGGCGGCGGCGGTGGAACCGGCGGCGGTGGCGGAACCGGTGGCGGCGGTGGCGGCGGAACCGGCGGCGGTGGCGGCACCGGTGACCTGATCGACATCGCTGATGAGACCGTCCCGTTGGCCGATCACCCCGGACTCTGGGTCAGCGAGATGATCGATATGCTGGAGAACGGGCAGACGCTCGAGCTGGGCGACTTTGTGGTCACGCCCGATATGCTGGGCACGCCCTGGATGTTTGAGACCACCGATCACTTTGCGTACCTGATCGGCTATGAGGACGACACCATCCGGCCCTACCGTCCGATCAGCCGCGCCGAGGTAGCGACCGTCCTGTTCCGCTGTATGCGGGAGGAGCTGCGCGACTACTGGTGGGCGACCGTCAACGATTTCAATGACGTACCGAGCAACACGTGGTACAACAACGCAATCTCCACGCTTTCCAACGCCGGCATCGTCTTCGGCTATGAGGACGGCAGCTTCCGCCCGAACGAAATGATCACCCGCGCGGAATTCTGCGCGATGATCGGGCGCTACTACTCGATCATGCGGGGCGAAGATATCGATTACGCCGATATCCATGGCCACTGGGCGGAGGAGATCATCCGGAGTGTCAGCGAGTACGGCTTTGTGGAAGGCTATGAGGACGGGACGTTCCGGCCCTCCGGAAATCTGAGACGCTGTGAGATCGCGACGATCATGAACCGCATTCTGAACCGTCATGTGCTGCTCGACGGCCTGCATCCCGATATGAAGGTCTGGCAGGACAACGCGGACAAGACGGTGTGGTATTATCTGGATATGCAGGAGGCGTCCAATACGCACGACTACAGCCGGGAGGCTGTGTACGAAACATGGACCGGCTGGAGCAGCGGACCGGAATGGGTGAAGCTCGAGCGGATGTGGTCAGAGAAGAACGCGGTCAGGATTTACCGCTCGACGGATGGGGGGATAGGCTCATGAGAAAACGTTCCCTTGCGTTCCGCTCGCTTCTTGCCGTATCCCTGCTCTCGATCATGTATACCAGCCTGTTCTTCGGCAGCACGCTCGCGTGGTTCGTGGACAGCACCGGCGTGACAGTGAATACGTTCACGATGGGAAATCTGAACGCAAGCGTCTACAGGCTGGAATTTGATGAGAGCGGCAACGTCATTGCCCGCGATGAACAGAGGATTACGAGCAACACAATGCTCCGCTTTGGGCAGAAGCTCGGCTCGTCGAACCATCTGTTTGAACCGGGCGTAACCTTTGAGCTTCCGGTGCTGTATGTGAAGAATTTCAGTTCGTTTCCCATCAATTATAAGCTTCGCATTGAGCGGCCTAAGGAAGTACCCGTCGGGGACTATGCCGACTTTTACAAGGTTCTCAAATTTTACGCAAAAGTCGGAGACAAGGTGGAGGATCTTTCAACCTTTGAAGGGACAATCCCCGCTGCAAACACAGAGAGCGGCGTGGAGTCGGAGCGGATCACGATTTATGTTCACATGGATGAACAGGCCGGCAACGAGTATATGAACAAGCAGGTTTCCGGTATCCAGATCCAGTTCTATCTGTATCAGCAGGAGGCCGCCGCGGACGCGGGCGTGGACGCATGGAACAAAGCTCCGGAAAGCGGATACGAGCTGATCCGGACAGATGGCAGCGTAACTGATGTAAGGACAGGAAGATAGGGCGCAAAAGCGCTTGTGCAGACATCCGGCGTCACTTAAAACGCGGCGAAACCAAATAATGAAGGTTTTTTTGAAACTGAGACGCTAACTGAGACGTTTATTTGCTACAGTAGCACCGAAGAACAGAAAAGCATCCAACCGCCGGGCGCGGGAAAAGGTACCTTTTCCCATGTTTTGCTTCGCAAAACATGATGATTTATCTATGATTCGTTGAAAAAACGCCCGGGTTTACCGTTGTTTGTCATTCAAATGGCAATATATCAATTTTAAGAAAGGAAGCAAAGATCATGAAAACCAAGCATTTCAAATCCCGGCACGCACTGCTCATGAGTCTGACGTCGCTCATGCTGTGTGTATCGATGCTGTTCGGCGCCACGTTCGCGTGGTTCACGGACAGTGTGACCTCTGGCGTCAACCGGATCGTATCTGGTAATTTGGACGTGGAGCTGTATCACAGCAATAACAGCACTGCTGAGGAGAAGGTTCAGGACACAACGCAACTCTTCAAGGCAGCATACGTCGACAGCGCAGAGATCAACCCTCACCAGCTATGGGAACCGGGCGCAATGACCTACGAGACCTTCCGAGTAGCGAACCAGGGTAGTCTCGCACTCACATATCAGCTTAACCTCAGTGATATCGCGTACAATTATGTCACATGGGGCAATGCTGCAACGCAGTATAACCTTACGGAGGTCATCAAGGTTGGTCTGATCCCGAATACCGCGACGATCTCTCGCGATACGGTCAAGCAGTATGCAACTCAGCCGCTCAAGGCTCTCATCGGGGAAAGCACCACGGCAACCATGAAGACCGCCTCCCTCGAACCCGGCGCGTCGGAGAGCTTCACCGTTGCTCTTTACTGGGCGGAATCCGACAACGCAACCGACAACCACTACAACCTCAACAATGGCGCAAAGTCTGTTACAAACCCCAACGGCTGGACGCTGAGCGATAATGGAACCCAGCTTTATATTGATTCCAAGATCACGCTCTTTGCCACGCAGTACACCAGCGAGAGCGACAGCTTTGACAATCAGTACGACGCGAACGCCGCGGCTTCTTCGATTCCCGCGTTTGCTAATGCGTCTGTCATCAGCACCACTGCTGCCGTGACGGCCAGCGAGGACACCAACCTCACCGTCGGCAATCTCGCCACCGCAACAGTTCCCGCGACTGCGGCTCCGACGCTGAAGGACGAGAGCGGCAATCTGATCGCCACTGATTCCAGTTCCCTTACCTCTCTGACGCTCGAGGTCAAGGAGCTGGAGGTCACATCGACTGACCCGTCGGCACAGGATGAGGCCACCGTCGCGATTACAAGCGCGCTTGAAAACGACACGACCAATTCCACGATCCAGAGCTTCGACGTGAGCCTGTTTGCCACCACGACCACCGAGACCACGGTTGGCACCGAGACCACCACGACCACGAACACCACGGCGGTCAAGAGCTCGGAGGAGCTGATCACCGCCACGCTGAACATCGGCGCGGGCAAGGTTATCACCAAGGTCTACCACAGAAGCGCTGAGCTGACGACCACCGCCAACGTGACCACCGGCGAGTATTACGCCTACAACGCGACCACGGGCATTCTGACGCTGTACGTCAAGAGCTTCTCCCCGTTCGCGGTGGCGTACATCATCCCCGCCACCGGCATCACGCTGAATGAGTCGGCGGAGGTGGCTGTGGGCAAAACCGTCACGCTGAACGCGACGCTCAAGCCTGCGGGGTCTGTGGGTACTGTCACGTGGACTTCGTCCGATGAAAGCATCGCGACGGTCGACGAAAACGGCGTTGTCACCGGCGTTGCGCTTGGCACAGCGACGATCACGGCGAACGTCAATGGCTTTTCGGCTACGTGCGAGGTGAAGGTTTTCAAGGATTATGTTATGACGAGAAATTTCTTATTTGGAGACACCGTATCTTGTTCTACAGGGAGTGATTTTTTACCAATAGTAGCTGTGATGCCTGAAATAAATAGATTCTCCTATAAGCCTGATAATACCCTGATTACAAATGAAGTTCATTTCTGCTTTACCCGAGTTGAAAAACAAGAGATCAGCGAAAGCGAATACAAAGTCGTGGTTGATTTGGCGATAAAAGATGATAAAGGCAACGATTTAGAGTTGAAGCCGGGAAATTGGAATCAGTATGTTCCGTCGAACGGATGGGAATACTTTAAAGCTGTTCTGAATCTGATCGAAGTTCAGGCTGGTTACTCCGTATCGAGTGTGACCGTGAATGGCACTGCTCTGGCGAAGAAGACCACGAGTGGTGGTAATCCTGCATTAAGGGAGTATTGGGTCGGCTCTAATGGAAAAGATGTGTATTTCAACTCTCAGACAGCCGGTCTCATTGAGGTCACGCTGACCAAGAGCGCATAATCTCCCGCATCAGAGGACGGTTTGACCGTCAACTAACCCCGTTCTACCCCCGCCCCGCGGTTTATGCTTTGTCTGCGGGCGCGGTGATAGATTCCTTTCATAATGGAACCCCGGCAGCTGGTCACTGCCGGGGTTCCGCTTCTCTGTTCCGCAAATCACCGAAACGAGCCGGAACAGGCGCGAGCGCAACAAACCCGGGCGCAGCCGTGGAAGCTGCGCCAAAGCAAAAGCGACGTGTTCACTACACGCCGCTTTTGCTTTGTGCCGCGGCATTGCCTCGCGCAAGCCGCATAGACGGACTGAAATCAACGGGACGACCGCGCGCTTTTTACCACTATACCGGTGAGCGCGAACAGCGCCACCACGTTGGGCAGCACCATGAAGTTATTGAGCAAGTCCTGCAGATCCCAGACAAAGTCGCTGGAAAACACGGTGCCGAGGAACACAAACACCAGCGCGATCACGTTGTAGACCGTCGACGCCAGCTTGGGGTTCCTGCCGCCAAAGAGGTACACGGCGTTGATCTTGCCGAACAGGTTCCAGCTCAAAATCGTGGAGAACGCGAAAAACAGCAGGCACACGGCGACGAACATCGGCCCGAAGCTGCCGCCGAACACGGTGCTGAACGCGGTCTGGGCGAGGTTGTTTTTGCCGAGCGTTTCCGTCATCGCACCGGCGTAGCCGCCCGCGAGCGGGCCGTCCGCCGTGTAGAGCGTGGAGATGATGACCAGCGCGTTGAAGGTCAGCACCACGAAGGTATCGATGAACACGCCGATCATGGCGACGACGCCCTGCTCATGCGGCGTCTTGACGTTCGCCTGCGCGTGGGCGTGAGGCGTGGAGCCCATGCCGGCCTCGTTGGAGAACAGGCCGCGCTTCGCGCCCTGCGTCACCGCCAGCTTGATCGCCGCGCCGAAGCCGCCGCCGAGGATCGCCTGCGGCTGGAAGGCGTAGCGGAAGATCATGCCGACGGTTGCGGGAAGATACCGGACGCGCACGAGGAGCACCACCAGACCGCCGAGCAGGAACACCGCCGCCATCAGCGGGACGATCTTCTCCGTCACCGCCGCGAGGCGCTGCACGCCGCCGAGGAAGATGACGCCGCAGACGATGACCAGCACGACGCCGACCGCCCACGCGGGGATGCCGAAGGCGCTCTCCATGTTGCCGCCGATGGAGTTGGACTGCACCATGCAGCCCATGAAGCCCAGCGCCAGCATGATCGCCACGGCGAAAAAGCCCGCGAGGAACTTGCCGAAGCCGCCCCGGAACGCGGTGGTGATGTAGTACACGGGGCCGCCGTGGATCTCGCCGTCGGGATTGACCTTGCGCGTCTCCACCGCCAGCGTCGCCTCGGCGTAGATGGTCGCCATGCCGAGGAAGGCGATGAGCCACATCCAGAAGATCGCGCCGGGGCCGCCGGTCAGGATCGCGCCGGACGCGCCGACGATGTTGCCCGTGCCGACCTGCGCGGCAACGGCGGTGGCCAGCGCCTGAAACGAGCTCATGCCGCTCGCGTGCTTTTCACCGAACAGCTTGACGCTGCCGAACGTGCGGCGCATGCCCTCGCCGAAGCAGCGCACCTGCACAAAGCGGGTCTTGAACGAATACCAAAGGCCGATGGCGATGAGCAGGAACACCAGCAGGTTGCCGACGCCGCTGTCCAGTGAGGATACGATGGGATAAAGCGTGGATTCCAGAGTGTGCATGGGATGATCTCTCCTTTTGTGCGACAGAAAAAACGAACCGCGGAGATTATCCGCGGCATCATCCAAAGCACGCTCCGACGCGCGACGCACAACGCGCCGCTCCGAGCGACTTTTTCTCTGTCCTTTTGCCTGAGAGATTAACGCACAACGCGCCTTGCACCTTCGGCACCCGCGGAACGGGATTCTCCAGAGTCACATCCACGCACAGTCCTGTCCCCGTCCGGGTAGCCTGAGAGTTTCGCTCCTTCGGCAAGCCATTGCGGCTTTTTCCTGCGCGCTTCGTCTGTCGATATTGAATTGCGAGTGACAATATAGCACTGTTTAGATGCGCTGTCAAGGGCGCTTATTTATGAAATTACGCTTAGATGGATCAAAAAGTGCGAAAGACCTTGAAAAATTCAATTATGTAGTGTATCATTTTGTTAGCCAAAGGCAACTTCACGCCCATCCATGCGTCCGGATTGAGGCTGCGGCGGATGGTTTTTTGATAGGCGATTGTTAGAGTGTGCTAACGAAAGACGGGAGCGGAGAGCGCGCCTTTCGCCTGGGGTTTACCAATGGTTTGATGAGCGAAAGCATGGTGCTTTGGTTCGGAATGATGATGGCGTGGGATCTGAATAACGATCAATAAGAAGTGAGGAACAACCATGAAAGCAAACTATGAAAACTGGGTGCCGAAGGGCATGGCGACCGGCTTCGCCGCGGGCGCGGCGGCGCTGGCGGCGGGAAGCGCGGGGCTTGCGGTGTTCGGCAAGGGCAAAGCGGCAAAGACTGCGGCAGCGGTGTCCGCGCTGGGCGCGGTGGGCTGCGGCGCGTGGGCGGCGTGGTGCGTCTACGCGCGAAGCAAGTTTTCCTATGACGGTACGCGCCAGCTCTCAAAGCAGATCATCGAGGGCACGGCGGAGCAGATCACGCTGCCCGAGGGCGGCGTGGGTCTGGACGTGGGCTGCGGCAGCGGCGCGCTGACCATCGCCTGCGCCAAGCGCAACCCGCAGGGGCGCATGACCCCTTTTCCAATCCCTTGATGTTAGCGAAGTCTAACTACAGAAAGGAGCGCGTCCCATGAGCGTCGTCATCGTTGGCGGAAACGAGCGGATGGAGCGGCAGTACAAGGACCTGTGCCGGCAGTACCGCTGCCACGCGAAGGTCTACACCAAGGAATCCGGCATGAGCGGCAAGGTGGGGGAGCCGGACCTGCTGGTGCTGTTCACCGGCACCATGTCCCATAAGATGCTGCAAGGCGCGCTCTGCGCGGTAAAGGGCAAAAGCACCGCCGTCGCCCGCTCCCATTCCAGTTCGATCGCGGCGCTGCGGGGGATTCTGGAGACGCATACCGCGTAAACGGGTTTCTCCGTATAGACGGAAAGCGGCGGACGTGCTATAATCATACCGGCAACAGATCCTGACGTCACGGCCGATCCGGCGAGAAAGGAAGCGAAAGAGCGCATGAACCGGAGAAAAAAGATCCTTGTTTTGCTCGTATCATTCGCGCTGCTGCTGAGCCTGCCGTCCTGCGGCGCGGGAGCCGCTCGTAAGCCGACGGTCGGCGTGGCATGGAGAAGCGACCGGGAAGCGGAGAGCTTTCAGGCTGTCTGCAAAGCGATCGAAATTGCAGGCGGAACGCCGGTCGTGCTGGATCAGGTGCTGTCGGCCGATCTCACCTATGAAAACGGCCTGCTGACGGACGGAAAGGAGCCGGACGGCAGTCTGGCGGCCTCCGCCGCAAAGCTGGTGCGGTGCAACAGATGGCAGGGTTCGAACGCGGCGGCGGTGATGGACGGCATTACGGCGATCGTGTTCCCCGGCGGCGAGGATATCAGCCCGACGCTCTATTACGACGCCCAGCTGCCGGAAACCGACGAGGGGTTCAGCGCCGAACGGGATGTGTCGGATTATCTCCTGATGTCATACTGCATGGACAACGACATAGCGATCCTTGCGATTTGCCGGGGGATGCAGATGCTCTCCGTCGTATCCGGAGCGGAGATGATGCAGGATATCCCGGACTACATGGAGAGCCTCGGCCTTGCCTATCGGTACGAGCATCGAAACGAGCCGCCGAGCCCGGGCGCTTATCGGGATTTTGCGTTCCATGACGTGACGGTGACGGACGAGAACTCGCTGCTCTGCCGGATCATCGGCGAAACGGTCGTTCGCGACGCCCCCTCCTGGCATCATCAGGCGGTGAAAAGCGTTGCGGGGACGCGCCTTGTTGTAACAGGGACCGCACAGATCTCCGGCGTCGATATGATCGAAGCGGTGGAGCGTCCCGACAAGGCGTTTGCGCTCGGGATCCAGTGGCATCCGGAGATCGCGGTGGTGCGGGAACTGGATGATACGTCGGTGCGCTTCTTCACCGCCATCCTTGACGCGGCGAAATAACGGAATGTGGAGAATTGTTCGGAGCGGGCTGCCTTTTGATACGCGGGAGTTAGATGATGCTAACGACCGCGCCGAAGCGAGACCCGGGAGCGGCGCGAAAGCATCGGAGGGAGGAAACGAGCATGAAAGACTACGAAGCGTTATCCAAAAAACATTTTGACGGGCAGGCCGCCGAATATGACCGGCGGGACACCTACTATTATTCGCGGAACGGGAAGATCAGCTGCCGCGATATCGCGGAGCAGATCCGGGGGGGGTTCCCTATGAATCGCTTCTGGACGTGGGCTGCGGAACGGGATTTCTGATCGATCTTCTCACAAAACAGAGGTCCGCGCGGTATTGCGGCGCGGACCTGTCGGACGAGATGATCCGCGTGGCGAAGAAAAAGCAGATCGAAGGCGCGGAATTTGCGGTAGGCTCCGCCGACAAGCTGCCCTATCCGGATGAGACCTTCGATATCGTCACCTGCTCCCAGAGCTTCCACCACTATCCGTACCCCGAACAGGCGATGCGGGAGGCGAAGCGCGTGCTGAAGCCGGGCGGCTTGTATATCCTTTCCGATACCGGCATCGGCGGCGTCGGCACATGGATCGACAATCACATCCTCTTTCGGCTGATGCGCAGCGGCGATTGCCGCACGACGAACCGCAAGGGAATTGAAAAGCGAATGACAGCCGTGGGATTCACCGTTGCGGACTCCCGACAGGTCAAGGGCATGATCTATACGGTCACCGGAAAGAAGTGAGACCGGGAGACAAAAAGCCGCAACGGATGCGGATAAATGATGCAGCGCCGCCTCATGTTGAGGCGGCGCTTGGCTTTTTGGACTGCGCTATTGCGCCGGAGCGGGAATTGTGATATCTTATTCACGCCGGATGCTTTCCCGCAGGCTCCGCTTGGCCGGTCATGCGCTGTTTGTCCACCAGATCGGACTTCCATGCCGTCATCAGCAGCTCAAGCTGCAAACAGAAGCCGTTCACGGCGGGCAGGAGATATCCCGCGGTGGAAGCGACGATCACGGCAAGCGGCATCATGGAGAGATCCGTTCCGCATACGGAAAACAGGATCGGCATCACCGCGAACGCGGAGCCCGGGATCGGCGGCGCCGCGATGGCGATCGTCATCGCGGCAAAGGCGATCTTCAGGGTGGCGGGCACGTCGACGGGGCCGCTGCTCATGACGGTCAGCACCCACGCGATGGAACCGAGCATGATCGCCCCGTTCGGCATGTAGATGACGATCCCGAGGGGCAGGCCGAAATCGACGACCTTGGAATCGATGCCGAAGCGGTCCTTGCAGCATTTGATGCTCTCCGGCAGGGCGGACACCTGCGAGCTGGTCGTGAGATTGATCATCAGCGAGGGCAGCTGTGCCGAGAAGACTTTTTTCAGCGGAAGCCCTGTCATCGCTTTCGTCCGTATGATCATGACCGCGATGACGATCCCCGCGCCGGCCAGCGACATGAACAGGATCAGAGAGATCTTTGAAATGTTATGGAACCGGTTGCCGAGGATGAGATCGCTGATGCCGAGATACACGAAAAACGGCAGCAGCCTGCAAATAAGCCGCATCATCTGATTGACCAGATCGCCGACCTCCGAGATGAAATCTCTGACGCGGGAGATCTTCTCGCCCAGCGAGAGCATCACCGCGCCGATGAAAATGGCGAGCACGATGACCTGCAGGTCGTTGTCTATGCGAAACGGCTCGATGAGATTGCCCGGTATCATATCGAGGACCAGGGCGAGCAGCTGCTGAAACACATTCCCGCCGCCGGCAGACGCCCGGGTCGTGACCAGACCGAACGGGAGGCCGATCAGGACCATGACCGCCACTGCCAGCAAATAGGTGAAAAGCATTCTTTTCAGCAGCCGGACGCCGACTTTCCCGAAGGAGGCGACGCTTCCGAGACCGCTGATGCCGTTGATCACGGCGCAGAACACCAGCGGCGTTGCGATCGCGCTGAAGATGGAAGAAAGCTTTTTGAACAGCTCCGAGACAGCCGGCTGTATGTAGGCGTCGCCGATCCCGCCGGGCAGCGCTTTTGCGATCCATCCGGTCATGATCGCAAGGAGCACGGCGGCGGCAAAGCGGAGCAGCATCTCGTTTTTCCGCGGCGGCAGCTGGATCGGTACGATCACCGTGTTGACGCCGCTCCTCGCGCGATAGGAATACTGCGGCTTCAAATCGAGCTTTTCGAGAATGTCGACGGAGAGCTCGACGTCCTCCACGGTCAGCGGATTGACCCGCACGCCCGGCTGCGAGATCACAAAGCGGAGGGCGTTTCGATCCTTGTGGCATCGGATGCTGCACAGGCTGTCCGTGCCGTAATGATCCCGAAAGCGCAGCAGCGTTTCCTCGATCCCGAGGCGGACCGCGGGACGCGGAGCCTTCGCTTTATGCAGCGCATTCCGGTAGATCTCATCCGCTTTTTGCGACCATTCCGCAATGATTTCGTTTGTCAGAATGGCTTTTTCTCTCATAACGATCATGTCTTATCACACCTTTAAACAGAAAGCGGCCCGAGGAAGCCTTTCAAAACCAAATTGTAGCACGCGGCGGCGGCCGCATCAACCTATTTTTGCCGGGGAGACGGAAAACCGCGGCCGATCCGGAAGCGATCCGGAGGTGCGGACGCGGACAGGTCAACGGCGCGCTCTGACTGGGGGGAGGGAATACCGATTATGGAAAAAGACGTACTCGACAGATTCGATTTATCGGCAAGGGGCATCAACGACGCAGTGGAGGAAACCGCGGCGCGGCTGGCGGCGCTCCCCGTCGACCCCAAGGAGGCGCTGCGGCTCCGCTTCCTTCTGGAAGAGATCCTTCTGCAATATCGGGATCACTTTCCGGAGGACACGGGCGTTTCCCTGCGGTTTTCCGAAATCTTTTCCTCGTTTCGCGTATCCGTCCGCATCAAGTGCGAGAGCCTCGACCCGTTCCGGAAGGAAGAGGGCACGGAGGAGTCCGTCATGGGCTCGCTGCTGGCGAACGCCGAGAGCCTGCGCAGAGGCTGGCGCTATCGGAATCTGTGCAACGACGTAGCCTTTACGATCGCAAAAAAGAGAAAGCTCAACCAGGCCCTTGCCATTCTGATCGGCATTGTCTGCGGGATCGCCTTGGGCGTGCTGTGCAACGCGATTTTGCCGGCCGCCGCCCCGGAGATCGCGGAGCGCATCGTGGCGCCGCTGACGAACGCATTTATCGGACTGCTGTGCGTCATGGCGACGCTCATGTGCTTTTGCGCGATCACGCTGGGTATCGTGCGCTTCGGCGATATATCCACCTTCAGCGCCGTGGGGAAAAAGATGATCAAGGTCTTTTTGCTGGTGTCGCTGGCGCTCGCGCTGTTCAATACCGCGTGGATCGTGCCGTGGATGTTCGTCGGCTCGTCGTCGGGAGTGTCCCTGGAGCTGTATTCCATCTTTGAGATCCTGCTCAGCTACGTGCCGAACAACATCCTCTCGCCGATCCTGGAATTCAACTCCGCGCATATCATCTTCATCGGCATCATGTTCGGCATTGCCATGCTGGTCATGGGACATAAAGCCGACCATCTGACCGAGCTCATGGACGAGGTCAACACGGTCGCGGTCCTCACCAACGGGTATATGGACCGGTTTATCCCCGTATACGTCGGCATGATGGCGTTTGGGTTGATCACCTCCGGACAGATCACCGTGCTCTCCGGCTTTTTCCAGCTTCTGGCCATGGTGGTTTTGGGCGAGCTGGTCACGCTGCTCGGCTACACGCTGTACCTTTGCTTCAGGCTCAAGGTGCCCGTCAGAAGCTTTTTCAGAAAACAGCTTCCGGCGTTTATGATCGGCCTGTCCAGCGCCAGCGCCGGCGCGGAGTTCAACACGGCGCTCACCACCATGATCGGCGCTCTCGGCGTGGACGCCGACTTCGCCGCGTTTGCCTACAACCTCGGCGGCATCCTGTTCCGGCCGGGATACTGCATCGTGTTCACGTCGTGCAGTCTCTTTATGGCGAGCCTGTACGGTGTTGAGGTGACGTGGTCATGGCTGCTTGCGGCATTCCTCCTGTCCTTTATCCTCTCGGTTGCCACGCCTCCCGTGCTGGGCGGCGCAACGGTCTGCTTCTCCATCCTGTTTTCCCAGCTGGGGCTGCCGACGGAGGCGCTGACGCTGGTGATCTCCCTCAATGCGGTCTTTGAGTTTCTGACGGTGGCCGTCAACGGATACTGCCTGCGGAGCCAGATCGTCCTTCTGGCGGACTCGTTTGACAAGCTGGACGTCGACAGGCTCAGAGGGCAAGAGTGAGTCGGGCGCTCTATACAGAAAGCGGCGTGCCTTGGGCACGCCGCCTTTTTGCTTTTTTTGAAAATTTTTCCGCGCGACCCCAAAATTCATGACCGCCCTTGCGAATGATGTAACAGAGGGGGGAAACCTCCGGACCAAAAACATCGATCATGATATACGAAAGGCGGTATTTTCCATGAAAAAGCAATTTGTTAAGGCGGCTGCGTCGTGCGGCCTGTGCCTGACCCTTCTGGCGGGCGGCGTGAGCGCCAGCGCGGCGTACAACGTCGGCGTGCAGAACCGTATGGGCGGCAGTCAGATGTTCGGCCAGCAGACGCAGATGTTCGGCGGCCGGCAGGGCGGCGCCTCCGGGCAGCTGCAGGGCCAGACGCAGGGCGGCATGTTCGGTCAGACGCAGGGCCAGACGCAGGGCGGTATGTTCGGCGGGATGCAAACCGGCGCCGCGGTCTCCACGGCCGGCTCCGCGACGGAGATCGTCGCCGGCGAGACCACCAACAGCGCGGCGGCGCTGGAGGCGGATACCAGCAGCGCGACGACCGTCACCATGACGGATGAGAACAACGAAGTCAAGATCAAGGCGGCGGGTACCTACATCGTCACCGGCGCCTGCTCCGACGGCAGCATTACCGTCACCAAGGGCACGACGGGCGTCGTGCTGGTGCTCAAGGATCTGAACCTGACCAGCAGCGAGGGCGCGGCGCTTTCCATCAACAAGGAATCCGAGGTCAAGGTCATCGTCTCCGGCAGCGTGACGCTGACGGACGCCGAGAACCCCGACGATGAGTACTCCTCCGACGCGGACGTGGCCGACGCTTACGACGGCGCGGCGATCAAGGTCAAGGCGGGCGCCAGCGCGTATATCACCGGCACCGGTACGCTGACCGTCAACGGCAGCGCCAAGAACGGCATCAAGGCCGGCGACGAGACCGTGCTGGTCATCGACGGCCCCACCGTCAACATCACCGCGGCCAACGACGGCATCAACGGCAACTATGACGTGGCGATCCTCAGCGGCAAGCTGATCGTCAGCGCCGGCGACGACGCGATCCACGCCGACCGCATCCTGACCGTCGGCGAGAACGGCAGCGGCCCCAGCATCACGGTCAAGACCTGCACCGAGGGCATCGAGGCGACGGTCGTGAATCTGGCGGGCGGCACGGTCAGCGTGACCTCCACCGACGACGGCGTCAACGCCGCCAACAGCGACGGCACCTACGCGGCCGAGCTGGCCTACTCCATCAACGTCACCGGCGCCAGCGTCACCGTGAGCGCGCCCCGCGCGGACGGCTTCGACTCCAACGGAAACATCAACCTCGTCAGCGGCAGCGCCACCATCAGCAGCGCGAGCACCGGCGGCGACGCGGGCCTCGACTATGACGGCCAGCTCTATATCTCCGACGAGTTCACGCTCAACAACGCGAGCGGCGTGACCAGCATGGGCGGCGGTATGATGGGCGGCCAGATGGGCGGTCAGATGGGCCAGATGGGCGGTATGCAGCAGGGCGGTATGCAGCAGGGCGGTATGCAGCAGGGCGGTACGCAGCAGGGCGGTACGCAGCAGGGCGGTACGCAGCAGGAGCAGAGCGCCGCTCAGGGCCAGCAGGGCATGACGCCGGGCCAGAGCATGGGTCAGTCCCCGATGCAGGGTCAGCAGGGCATGACGCCCGGCCAGAGCATGGGCCAGTCCCCGATGCAGGGTCAGCAGGGCATGACGCCCGGCCAGAGCATGGGCCAGTCCCCGATGCAGGGTCAGCAGGGCATGACGCCGGGCCAGAGCATGGGTCAGTCCCCGATGCAGGGCCAGCAGGGTATGACGCCCGGCCAGAGTATGGGTCAGTCCCCGATGCAGGGCCAGTTTGGCGCGCCGAATCAGGGCCAGACGCAGGGCGGCCTCTGGAACGTTTTTCGGATGCTGATGCGCTGAAAGTATATACCTCCCTTGGAAAAGCGGCGGGAACTCCCGCCGCTTTTCGCTGTTCTGTCGCTTCTTCAAAAATGGAGCGCCGACCCCAAAAAAACAAGCCCCGCCTCCGAATACTATACCAGAGGGAGGGAGCAAACGATCCCGCCCGAAGGAGGCAAACGATATGAGCGGCATACAAAGCTGTTTCAAGAGATACGAGAAGAAATACCTGTTGACGCAGGAGCAGTACCGGGCTATGATCCTCGGTATGGCGTTCTATATGAGGCCCGACGAGCATCCGCGCTACACCATCGGCAACGTCTATTACGATACCGCGGACTACGCGCTGATCCGCGCGTCGCTGGAAAAGCCGGTGTACAAGGAAAAGCTCCGCGTTCGCAGCTACGGCGTACCGAAGGACGACGGCCTCGCGTTCGTCGAGATCAAGAAGAAGTTCGACGGCGTGGTCTACAAGCGCCGCGTCACGATGACGGCGGCGGAAGCGGACGCGTGGCTGCGCGGCGGCAGGCCGCCGAAGGAGACGCAGATCAGCCGGGAGATCGACTGGTTCCTGCGCTACTACCTCCCGACGCCCGCCGTCTACATCGCCTACGACCGCGAGGCTTACGCCGGCGTCGAAAACGACGAGCTGCGCATCACCTTTGACCGCAAGCTTCGCTGGCGCGAGCACGATGTGGATCTGCGCGCGGGAGATGGCGGAAACCCCATCCTCGGGGACGATCAGATCCTCATGGAGATCAAGATCCCCGGCGCGGCGCCGCTTTGGCTGGCGCATCTGCTCGCGGAAAACCACATCGTTTCCACGTCCTTTTCCAAGTACGGCGCTTACTACAAGCAGGCCGTCCTGACACCTTACACCTACACGACAACTTCTAAGGAGGCGCTTTCCATTGCTTAACTCGATCATCACAGGAACCGAGATCACCGCATCCGCGTTCCTCATCTGCACGGCGGTTTCGCTCTCGCTCGGCCTCGGCGCCGCGGCGCTGAGCATGTATAGATCCAAGTATTCGCAGAGCTTCGTTTTGACCCTCGCCATGCTGCCGGCGATCGTGCAGCTCATCATCATGCTGGTGAACGGCAACATCGGCGTGGGCGTGGCGGTCGCCGGAACCTTCGGCCTGGTGCGGTTCCGCTCCGCCAACGGCACGGCGAAGGAGATCGGCTCGATCTTCCTCGTCATGGCCATCGGCCTGGCCACCGGCATGGGCTACCTTGCGCTGGCGGCGGTGTTCTTCGCCGTCATGGCGGCGTTCACGCTCGCCCTGACCGCGCTGAACTTCGGCGCGGGCCGTGCGGACGAGCGGGAGCTCAAGGTCACGATCCCGGAGAACCTCGATTACGACGGGCTGTTTGACGACCTGTTCGCAAAATATACGCGCTCCGCGGAGCTGGAGCGCGTCAAGACCACCAACATGGGCACCCTCTATGAGCTGTGCTACAAGATCGTGCTCAAGGATGCCCACGGCACGAAGACGTTCCTCGACGAGCTGCGCACCCGCAACGGCAATCTGAACATCGTCTGCGGCAAGCCGGTGGAAAAGGCGGCGCTGTGATGAAGCTCAGGTGTGCGGCGCTGCTGCTGACGCTCCTGTTTTTGCTCTCAGCCTGCGGCGGCGCCTCCGACACGAAAAAAGCGTCGGAGGCGCCCGCCGCGGCGGGAGGGGAGCTGGAGGCGCATTTCTTCGACGCCGGCAAGGCGGACGCGATCCTGCTGACAACGGCGAACAACGCCGTGCTGGTCGACGCGGGGGAAAAGGGCTTCGGCAAGACCATCCTCGCGTATCTGGAGGAAAAGGGGATCGACCGGCTCGACTGCCTCATCGTCACCCACTTCGACCAGGATCACGTCGGCGGCGCGGCAAAGGTCCTCAACAACATCGCCGTCGGCACGGTGCTGCAAAGCAGCCGTCCCAAGGACAGTGAGGAGTACGAAAAGTACGTCAAGGCGCTGACCAATGCGGGCGTCGAGCCGGTCACGGTGCGGGAGCTGTACGAGTTCGCCCTCGACGGCGTGACCTATACGGTGGACCCGCCGCGGCAGGCGGAATATGCCGCCGACAGCAGCAACAATTCCTCGCTGATCGTCACCGTGCGGAACGGAGAAAACCGCTTCCTGCTGACCGGCGACGCCCAGACGGAGCGGCTGGCGGAGGTCCTTGACGGCGAAAACATGTCGTGTGACGTGCTGAAGGTCCCGCACCACGGCAAGGACGAGCCGCTGCTCGCGGCGCTGCTTGAGGCGGCGACGCCCGCTTACGCGGTCATCACGTCCTCGGATGAGGAGCCGGAGAGCGAAGCGGTCGTCCGAACACTGGAAAGCGCGGGCGCGGCGGTGCTGCTGACGCGCGAGGGCGCGGTCACCATCCGGAGCGACGGTTCGACCGTCACGCCGGTCACGGACGAACGGTAGAGCGCGGCGCGCGCTGCGCTCTGTCTTGATGTTTTCGACGCGGCGTGGTATAGTAAGCGGCAGGAAACAGACAAAAAGGGGAAGCCACAATGGACGAACTGGAGCAAAAAGTCCTTGCCGCCCGAACGGACGAACGCCAATTCAACGAGCTGGTGGAAAGCCACAAGGCGTGGATGCTGCGCGTCGCCTCCGAGACGACGCACCGCTATATCACCGACAGCGACGACGAGTGGTCGATCGCGCTGATGGCGTTTTCCGAAGCGGTGCAGAGCTACGAGGAGGGGAAGGGCTCCTTCCGCGGCCTCGCGGCCATGGTGATCCGCCGCCGCATCGTCGATTACCTCCGCACGGAGGGTCGGCATGCCGACGAACTCAGCGTGACGCCCGCCGCCTTTGAGGACGCCCTCGACGAGGAGGAAGCGGGCGGCGTCAATCTGCAGGTGCAGCAGCGCATGGCGGAGGAGGCCGACGGCGCGCCGGGCGGGGATACGGCGGCCCTGGCGCGGCAGGAGATCGCCGAGATGCAGGGCATCCTGCGGCTTTACGGCTTCTCGTTCTTCGATCTCGCGGACGCCTCGCCCAAGACGGAAAAGACGAAAAAAAGCTGCGCTCAGGCCGTGCGGACGCTGATCGCCAGCATCATCCTGATGGCGCAGATGCGGCTCAAGCGGCTGCTGCCCATCAAGGAGCTGAGCGAGGAGAGCGGCGTGATCCGCAAGATCCTGGAGCGGCACCGCAAGTACATCATCGCCGCGGCGGAGATCCTGGACGGAGACTTTCCCGTTCTCGCCGGATATATGGCGTTCATCAGGAAAGCGTAGCGAAGGCGCTTAGGAGGGATCGACATGAAAGCGATCATATTGGAGCGGCGCGGCGACGAGGCCGCGGTGCTCTGTGAGGACGGCACGTTCCTGAACCGCCGCGTCGGCGGCTCGGTCGGCGAGACGGTCGAGCTGAGCGCGGAGACCGTCGCGTTCCCGACGAGGAAAAAGAACCGCTGGCTCCAAAGCGCGGTGGCGGCGGCTCTGGTGCTGGCGGTAACGGGCAGCACCGTCGGCTATACCACGGCGAGCGCCTACGTGTCGCTGGACGTGGAGGAGTCCTCCATCGAGCTGACGGTCAACCACTTCGGCCGCGTCATCGCGGTAAACGCGGTGAGCGAGGATGCGGCGGAGCTGGCGGAGAGCCTGTCCCGCGAAGTGCGGCACAGGAGCGCGGCGGACGCCATCGAACGCACGGTGGAGCACCTGCGTGACGAGGGATGTCTGGACGACGAGGACGCGACGGTGATCGCCGGCGTGACCTCTGACAACGCAAAGCGCAAGGCGGAGCTCAAGGAATTGGTGGAGCGCTCCGTGGAGCGCGGCGGCGGAGCGACCGCCTACGTGTCCGAAGCCAGCCGCGCCGAGCGCGAGCAGGCCCGCGAGCAGCATGTCAGCGCCGGACGCTTCGGCTTTGCGCGCGATCACGGCGGCTTTGCCGAGGAACAGGGCCCTGCGGAGACGCGCGACGCGGCGGCGGAACCTGCCGCTCCCGCGAGCGGATATGAAGAGCTCCCGACGCCGCAGGAGCCGCAGGCGGAGGAGCGCGCATGGGATACGCCGCAGCCGAACGGGAACGACGGCCGCGCGGAAACCCGGACGGGCGACGGACAGCCCGCCGAAGAACCGCGTCATGAGCCGCCGGCGCAGAGCGTCGCACAGCCTGCGCAGCCGGACGGCGCTCCTGCGCCCGAAGGGCAGCAGCCCTCGCAGGAGAGCGGGCCGCAGCCGGGCGAAGCCGGACAGACGCCGCCCGCAGCGGCGAGCGCCCCGCGCTCAAGAGGTATCTGGACGGCGTCGCAGACTACGACAACGTCTTTGTCTGCGGCCCGTGCTGGTGGGGTACGTTCCCCTGCGCGCTGCTCGGCCAGTTAGAAAAGCTTGACTGGAAGGGCAAACGCGTGTTTGCGCTGATGACCCATGAGGGCAGCGGCCTCGGCCACAGCGAGAGCGACCTCAAGAAGATCTGCAAAGGCGCCGCCGTCGGCCGAGGCCTCGCGGTGTCCGGAAGCGCTGCGCAGGGCAGCGAAAGCGCCGTCGCCGCGTGGGCGAAGAAGTGCGTGGGCTGACAGCCGCCTTCGCAGGAAATGCTCAAGGCGGTCTGAAAACAACAATAATCAGCAAGGCACTCTGCGAACCGCAGAGTGCCGTTTTTTATAGTAGAAAAGTACGTGGCGATGGTGTAAAATAAACATCTAATTGCCGCATTTCGGCTTCAGTCTCACATTGTGACCCCGGAAAACAGGCAAAAGTACTTGGCAAATCGCGGTAAATCGGGGCGGAGTACGGCTTTTCAGGAGGCTGATCGCACTTGACTAAGATTCTTTTCGTCTGCCACGGCAACATCTGCCGCAGCCCGATGGCGGAGTTCGTGATGCGGGACATGGCGGAGCGCGCCGGACTCGCCCGGGAGATCGGCGTCGCGTCGGCGGCGACCACGGGCGAGGAGCTGGGAAATCCCGTCTATCCGCCGGCGCGGAGGAAGCTGGCGGAGCACGGTCTCGACTGCGCGGGCAAGAAGGCGCGGCGCATGACCCGCGAGGACTACGAGCGATACGATCTGCTCATCGGCATGGATGAGGAAAACCTGTACGATATGCGCCGCATCTGCGGCGGCGATCCGGCGGACAAGATCCGCTTGCTGATGGACTACACCCGCCGTCCCGGGAGCGTTGCGGACCCGTGGTATACGCGGGACTTCGATGCGACCTGGCGCGATGTGGAGGAGGGCTGCCGCGGACTGTTGGCGCGGCTGCGTGCCGAAGGGATGTATCGAGAAGAATAAAAAAACGCGCGGCGATTCATTCGCCGCGCGTTTTCATCCACTCCAGCACCTGCGCGCGATCACGCAGCGCCGCGGAGGCGCCCACCGCCGTGGCGCAGATGGCGCCGCAGGCGTTTGCGAAGCGCAGAGCCTGCGCGTGATCCTCGCCGTGCAGCAGCGCGCAGCCGAAGCCCGCGATGAAGTTGTCCCCCGCGCCGGTGGCGTCCGCGGCGTCGATGCGATAGGCGCCCAGACGGATGCGCTCCGCGGCGTTTTTGAACAGGCAGCCCTCGGCGCCCAGCTTGATGATCACGTTTTTGACGCCGCGGCGCAGAAACTCGTCCGCCATAGCGTCCGGATCGGCGCGCCCCGAAAAGTGCCGCGCCTCGTCCTCGTTGGGGAAGATATAGTCGATGAGCGGCAGCGAATCCCGGACGTCGTCCAGCGACAGCGCGCGGAAATTCGGCAGCTTCGTGTCCGCGAAAACGACGGCGCCGCCCGCGCGCGCCGCGGTCAGAACGCCGCGCAGGACGTCCGGATCGTCAAAGGGCGCCCGGAAGAGCGAGCCGAGGCAGACGATGCGCGCCGGAGCAAGACGCGCGGGATATCGCTCGGGGTGGAAGTTGTAGCGGTGCGCGGCATTGGTGACGGACTTGCGCGTGCCGTCGGCGTTGACCAGAAGCGTGGAAACCGGCGTCGGGTGATCGTCCGAACGCACGACGGCGTCGATCGCCACACCGGCGCGCCGGAGCGCCGAGTCGACGATCGCTCCCGCGTCGTCCTCGCCCAGCGCGCAGACAATGCGCGTGCGCAGGCCCAGCTTTGCCGCGGCGACGGCGCCGTTGACCGCCTCGCCGCCGGCACTCAGCGTGCCGGACTCTGCGCGAAAGCCCGACGCGGAGACCGGCGTCGGGTCAAAGCCGCGCACGATGGAGTCCACCAGCGCCGTGCCGACAAAAATCATATCAAACGGTTGATCCATATTTGTGTGCCTGTCCTTTGAGATCGTGTTTTGATAATGGGAGTTGAGCTTTTCCGCTTCGTATGATACGATAATCCCCGAATTTCGTAAACAGTGTTTTGCGCGAATGAGGGAGTGAATCATGCGGACAGTCAAATTGCGCGGTGTGGAGATCGGCGCGGGCGCGCCCAAGGTGGTCGTGCCCATCGTCGGCCGGACGCGGGAGGCGATCCTCGCCCAAGCGGACGAGCTGGCGGCGCTGCGGCCGGACATGGCGGAGTGGCGCGCCGATTACTGCGACGATCGATTGGATGAGCCGGCGCTGACGGAAACGCTGCGCGCGCTGCGCGGGGCGCTGGGAGAAATGCCGCTCATCTTCACGTTCCGCACGGCGCCGCAGGGCGGCGAAAAGCCGCTGGCTCCCGAGGAATACACCGCGCTGAACATCGCTGCGGCCCGCTCGGGCTGCGTGGACGCGGTCGACTTCGAGCTGGCCGCGGGGGAGGACTGGGCGCGCCGCGGCTTTGACGCTGTCCACGCCGCGGGCGTCGCGGTGATCGGTTCCAGCCACGACTTCGCCGAAACGCCGCCGAAGGACGAGCTGATCGCCCGCTTCCGCCGCATGCAGGAGCTGGGCGCCGATATCTTAAAGATCGCCGTCATGCCGCGCAGCCGTGCGGACGTGCTGACGCTGCTCGCCGCGGCGGAGGAGACGACGCGGCTCTGGGCGGATCGGCCCGTGGCGGCGATCTCCATGTCGCCCCTCGGGATCGCCAGCCGCCTCTGCGGCGAAGCCTTCGGCTCGGCCCTGACCTTCGGCGCGGCGGGGGAGACCTCCGCGCCGGGACAGCTTCCCGTAGGGCGGCTTAAAACCGTGACGGCGATCGTCCATGACGCGCTGAACAATCAAAAAGCTGACGCGTGAAGGCGCGTCAGCTTTTTTCAAAGCATCGGGAAGCGCGTGTCGCGGTGCGCCCGAAGCGCAGCGACGGCGGCGTCGATATCGGACTGTGTCGTGTCGGGTCCGATGCTGATGCGCAGCGCCCCGCCCGCCGTGCGCTTGTCGAGGCCCATGGCGGCGTAGACGTGGCTGGGCTTTCCCTTGTGGCAGGCGGAGCCCGCCGAGACGCAGACGCCCTGCGCGCCCAGCTCGTTGACGGCGTTGGCGGAGGGGTAGCCGACCAGCGAAAAGGCGATAATGTGCGGCGCTTCGTGCGTCCCCAGCGGCACGACGCCGTCTATGGCGGCGAGCTGCTCAAAGGCGTAATCGCGGATCTGCCGCATGTGCCGCTCCTTCTCCGCGCGATCCTCCAGCCGCAGCTCCACCGCCTTGGCAAAGCCCGCGATCTGGGCCGTGGCCTCCGTGCCGGAGCGCAGGCCCATCTCCTGCCCGCCGCCGGCGATGAGCGGCCGCGGCGCACGGCAGCGGGGTCCGACGTACAGCCCGCCGATCCCCTTCGGCGCGCCGATCTTGTGCCCGCTGACGGAGACGAGGTCGGCGCCCAGCTCGTCGGGGGTAAACGGCAGCTTCAAAAAGCCCTGCACCGCGTCCGTGTGCAGCAGCGCCTTTGATCCGCGCGCGCGCAGCGCGTCCGCCGCCGCGCGGATGGGATAGACGTTGCCCGTCTCGCTGTTCACCAGCATCATCGACACCAGCACCGTGTCCTCGCGCAGCGCATCCGCCACCTGCTCGGCGGTGACGCGCCCCAGACGGTCCGGCTTGAGGTAGGTGACGCTCCAGCCGTCCTGCTCCAGCAGACGGCACGGCTCCAGCACGGCGCTGTGCTCCACGGCGGTGGTGATGATGTGCCGCCCGATGTGGCGGCCCTGCCGCGCCGCGAGCGAGATCGCCCAGTTGTCCGCCTCCGAGCCGCAGGAGGTGAAAACAAAGCGCTCGGGAGCGCAGCCGAGCGCCTCCGCGACGGTGCGGCGGCTGCGCTCCACCAGCGCGGCGGCGTCCCGCCCCAGCGGGTACTGGGAGCTGGGGTTGCCGAACGTCTCCGTCAGCACGCGGTACATGACGTCGGCCACCGCCTTGGGCACGGGCGTTGTGGCGGCGTGATCGAGATAGACCATGGGGGATTCCTCCGGAAATGTTTTTTTCTATTCTAAGCCGCCGCGGGGCAAAAGTCAAAGCAAACGGCCCGCATCCCTCGAGGGGACTTGCAAACGGCGCGGAACGTGTTATACTATTCAAAAAATAACGCTATGGTTTTTGCTGAACGTTTTGCGTTATGTAAACTGCAAGGAGGCTTCCATGAAGCTGATCGACACGGTGAACGCCGAGGGACACGTCCTCTGCCATGACATCACCGTTATTGTCAGGGACGTGAAGAAGGGCGTCGCCTTCCGAAAAGGCCATATCGTCCGTAAGGAGGACATTCCGGAGCTGCTGAAGCTGGGCAAGGAGCATCTGTATGTCTGGGAGAAGGACGATACGATGTACCATGAGGACGAGGCGGCGGAGATCCTGCGGCAGCTCTGCATGGGCGAAAACACCGTCGCCTCCGGCCCGCGCGAGGGCAAGATCGAGCTGAGCGCCGCGTGCGACGGACTGCTCACGATCGAGAGCGAGCGGCTGCGCGCCGTGAACGCCATCGAGGAGATCACCGTCGCGACGCGCCACGGCATGACGCCGGTGAAGGCCGGGGACAAGCTGGCGGGCATGCGCGTCGTGCCGCTGGTCATCAAAAAGGAGAAGATGGAGCGCGTGCGCGCGGCGGCGGGGGAGAAGCCGCTTGTTTCCGTGCATCCGTTCCTGCCCATGCGCTGCGGCGTCGTGACCACGGGCGGCGAGGTGTACTACGGGCGCATTGAGGATACGTTTACCCCCGTGGTGGAGCAGAAGCTGGCGGAGTACGCTCTCCGCGTGACGGAGCGCGCCGTCTGTCCCGACGACAAGGAGACGATCATCGCCGCCATCCACCGGATGCTGGACGCGGGCGTCGACATGGTGCTGACCACCGGCGGCATGTCCGTCGATCCCGACGACCGCACGCCGGCCGCCATCCGCGACGCGGGCGCGCGCATCGTCACCTACGGCGCGCCGGTGCTGCCGGGAGCGATGATGCTGGCCGGATATTTTGAACGGGACGGCAGGAGCATCCCCGTGATGGGGCTGCCGGGCTGCGTGATGTACGCGCGGCGCACGATCTTCGACCTGCTGCTCTGCCGCGCGGCGGCGGGGATCGAGCTGAAGCGGGAGGATATCACCGCGCTGGGCGAGGGCGGGCTTTGCCTGAACTGCGAGGTCTGCACCTACCCCAACTGCGGCTTCGGAAAATAAACGAAAAAGGGGCGGCCCATGGTCGACGGGATCGGACGCACAATCGAATACCTGCGCATCTCGCTGACGGACCGCTGCAACCTGCGCTGCGTCTACTGCATGCCGGAGGACGGCGCGCCGACGCTGCCGCACGGGGAGATCCTGCGCTATGAGGAGCTGCTGCGGCTCGTCCGCGTGCTCGCGGGGCTCGGCGTGAAGCATCTGCGGCTGACCGGCGGCGAGCCGACGGTGCGCCGGGGCTGGCTCGATTTTGCGGCAAAGCTGCACGGGATCCCCGGCGTCGAGAGCGTGGCGATGACCAGCAACGGCGTTTTGCTGTGCGACCGCATGGACGAAGTGAAGCGCGCGGGGCTGGACGCGCTGAATCTGAGCCTCGATACGCTGGACGCCGCTTCCTGCGCGCGCATGACGCGCGGCGGCTCGCCGGAACCGGTGCTGCGGACGCTGGAGCAGGCGCTCGCGGCGGGGCTGCGGGTGAAGATCAACGCGGTGCCGGTGCGGGGGTATAACGAGGAGCAGATCCCGGCGCTGGCGGCGCTGGCGAAGGACCGGCCGATCTGCGTCCGGTTCATCGAGCTGATGCCCATCGGCTGCGCCCGCGGACTGCAAAGCGTCGGGCAGGACGAGGTGCTGCGGCGGCTGACCGAGGCCTTCGGCCCGCTTGCGCCGGATGACGCGGTCCACGGGCACGGGCCGGCCGTGTACTATCGGCCCGCGGGCTTTGTCGGCTCTGTCGGCGTCATCGGCGCGCTCAGCCACGCGTTCTGCGCGTCCTGCAACCGCGTGCGGCTCACGGCGGACGGACAGCTCAAGCTCTGCCTCAACCACGCGCTCGGGCTCGACCTGCGCGCGCTGCTCCGCGGCGGCGCGGATGACGAGGCGATCCGGTCGGCGATCCTGGACGCCGTCGCGCGCAAGCCCGCGAGCCACGGCTTTGACGCTTCTATCGGCGACCGCGAGGAGCGGCGCATGAACGAGATCGGAGGATAACATGGGCAAGGTACTGGCGGTCTGCACCAGCGAGCGCAGAGGACTGCAAAAAGAGAACGTCGGCACGGCGCGCTTCGTGCCGAACCACGGCGTCGAGGGCGACGCCCACGCGGGCGACTGGCACCGGCAGGTGAGCCTGCTGGGCGCGGAGAAGATCGACGCGTTCCGCGCGAAGGGCGCGGACGTGGATTTCGGCGCGTTCGGCGAGAATCTGGTGGTGGAGGGCTTCGACTTCCGCGCCCTGCCCGTCGGGACGCTGCTGCGCTGCGGCGACGTGCTGCTGGAGCTGACGCAGATCGGCAAGGAGTGCCACAGCCACTGCGCGATCTATGCGCAGGTGGGCGACTGCATCATGCCCCGCGAGGGCGTGTTTGCCCGCGTGATCGAGGGCGGCACGATCTCCGTGGGAGACGAGATGACGCTCGCGGGGCGGACGCAGCCGCGGCCGTGGCAGGCGGCGGTCATCACGCTCAGCGACAAGGGCGCGGCGGGGGAGCGCGAGGACAAAAGCGGCCCCGCCATCGCCGCGCGGCTGCGGGAGAACGGCTATGAGGTCGTCGAGCAGCTGCTGCTGGGCGACGAGCCGGAGCAGCTCAAGGCGGCGCTTATCCGCCTGTGCGATCAGCGACAGCCGGATCTGATCCTCACCACCGGCGGCACGGGCTTTTCGCCCCGCGATCTGACGCCGGAGGCGACGCTCGCGGTCGCGGAGCGGAACGCCCCCGGCATCGCCGAGGCCATCCGCGCGGCCTCCATGTCCATCACGCCGCGCGCCATGCTCTCCCGCGCCGTGTCGGTGATCCGCGGCAAGACGCTCATCATCAACCTGCCGGGCAGCCCGAAGGCCTGTATGGAGTGCATGGACGTGTTTCTGGACACGATCCCCCACGCGATGGGCCTGCTGCGCCGCGAGGTGAGCGACTGCGCCAGATGAGAAAAGAGCCGGACGGGCCGCCTGCGGGCGGCACGGGTCGGCTCTTTTGGGAGTTGTCGGCAAAACGGGTGTAAAGCCACCCTTTTGTGATATTTTTCCTGAAATACGGAAAGGAGACAGAAACCATGAAAGCAAGACCCATCGTATCCCTGCTCCTCGCATTTTCCATGGCGCTCGCGCTGACCGCCTGCGGCGGCGCGGGCGCGCAGACGGCAACGGAAAAACCGCAGGAGACCGCGCCGCAGCCGCAGGAGACACAGGCCGAAACAGAGAGCGCGGAGCCCATCGAGCTGGTCGTGTTCGCGGCGGCCTCCATGACCGAGACGCTCGGCGAGATCGCGGCGCTCTACCGGACCGTCGCGCCGAACGTGACGCTGGTGTATAACTTCGACTCCTCCGGCACGCTCAAGACCCAGATCCGGGAGGGCGCGGACGTGGACGTGTTCATTTCCGCGGGACAGAAGCAGATGAACCAGCTGGACGCGGCGGCCTCCCCCGAGGTGAACACGGAGGGCTTGGATTTCGTGCTGGACGGCAGCCGCATCGACCTGCTGGAGAACAAGGTCGCGCTGGCGGTGCCGGACGGCAATCCGAAGAGCATCCATTCTTATGACGAGCTGGCGGACGGCCTGCGGGCAGGCGGCGTGTTCCTCGCCATGGGCAACAGCGACGTGCCGGTGGGGCAGTACACGCAGAAGATCCTCGACTATTACGGGCTGAACGAGGACGACCTCGCCGCGAAGGGCTGCATCACCTACGGCTCCAACGTCAAGGAGGTCACGACGCAGGTCAGCGAGGCGGCGGTGGACTGCGGCGTCATCTACGCCACCGATGCGTTTTCCGCGCATTTGCAGGTCGTCGACACCGCGACCGCGGAGATGTGCGGGCAGGTCGTCTATCCCGCCGCCGTCATGAACGTCAGCAGGCATCCCGAGGCCGCGCAGACGTTCCTCGATTATCTCACCGGGCCGGAGGCCTCCGCCGTGTTCGAGAGCGTCGGCTTCTCGCCCATGAGCTGATTGACAGCTTCGGCGGAAAAGGGTATAACAGAGGGCGGACGGCTTGCTGTCCGCCCTCTGCGAAAGGACGTGAAAACGGATGGATTGGTTCCCGCTTTGGAACTCGCTGCGCATCGCGCTGATCTCCACGGTCATCGCTTTCTTTACCGGCATTTTTGCCGCGTACTATATTGCCCGCGCCCCGCGCACCGTCAAGGGCGTGCTGGACGCGATCCTGACGCTGCCGCTGGTGCTGCCGCCGACGGTGGTGGGCTATCTGCTGCTGCGCGTGCTGGGGCCGAGGCGCATCGTCGGGCAGTGGGCACTCGCGACGCTCGGATTGCGGCTGACGATGACGTGGTGGTCGGCTGTCTTTGCGACCACGGTGGTCATTTTCCCGCTGATGTACCGCACGGCGCGCGGCGCGTTTGAGAGCTTCGACCAGACGCTTGCCTACAGCGCGCAGACGCTGGGGCTTTCCAACACGTGGATCTTCTGGCACATCCGCATGCCGGTCTGCCGGCAGGGCATTCTGGCGGGCACGGTGCTGGCCTTCGCGCGGGCGCTGGGCGAATACGGCGCGACCAGCATGATCGCGGGCTACACCCCCGGGCGCACGGCGACGATCTCCACCACCGTCTATCAGCTCTGGCGCACCAACGACGACGCGGCGGCGCTCCGGTGGGTGATGGTGAACCTCGCCATCTCCGCGGTGGTGCTCGTCGCGGTCAACCTGCTGGAGGAGCGGCAGAAGCGACAGGTGCGCGTATGAGCCTGGTCGTCGACATCGAAAAAAACCTCGGCGATTTCCGCCTCCGCGCGCAATTCTCGGCGGAGGGCGGGACCGTCGGGCTGCTGGGCGCCTCCGGCAGCGGCAAGAGCATGGCGCTTAAGTGCATCGCCGGTATCGAAACGCCCGACCGCGGGCGCATCGTGCTGGACGGCGTGACACTGTTTGACTCGGAGAAGCATATCGACCTGCCGCCGCAGAAGCGGCAGGTGGGGTATCTCTTTCAGAGCTATGCGCTCTATCCGCACATGACGGTGCGGCGAAACATCCTCTGCGGGCTGCACGGCGTGCGTGACGCCGCGGAGCGGGAGGCGCGGCTGCGGGAGGCGCTGCGGCTGTTCCGGCTGGAGCATGCGGCGGAGCATAAGCCGCGGGAGCTCTCCGGCGGCGAGGCGCAGCGCACGGCGCTCGCGCGCATCCTCGTGAGCCGCCCGAAGCTGCTGATGCTGGACGAGCCGTTCTCCGCGCTGGATACGCATCTGCGTCTGCAGCTGCAGATCGAGCTGAAAGCGGCGCTCGCCGGGTATGACGGCCTCGCGCTCATGGTGACGCACAGCCGGGACGAGGCGTACCACATGTGCGGCGCCATCGCCATCGCGGAAAACGGCGCGATCGGCGAGGCGCGGGAGACCAAGGCGCTCTTTGCCGACCCCGGCACGTTCACCGCCGCGCGCATGACGGGCTGCAAGAACATCGCCCGGGCGGTCAAGCGCGGCGAGTACGAGGTCGAGGTGCCGGAGTGGAACGTCCGCTTCACCACGGAAAAGCCGGTGGGCGACGATCTCTGCGGCGTGGCGTTTCGCGCGCACTACCTCAACCCGCGCACGAACGTGAACCGATTTCCGGTCGTCTATGAGGGAGCGCTGGAGGAACCCTTCGAGTGGGTGCTGCTGTTCCGCTACAAGGGACAGCGCGCCGACAGCCCGCCCATCTGGTGGCGGCTGCCGAAGGACAAGCGCCCGCAGACGTTTCCGGAGCAGCTGGGCGTCGCGCCGGTCAACGTCCTGCCGCTTTACAAGTGAACGCAAAAAAACCACGGCACGCTTCCCCGTGCCGTGGTTTTGATTGTACGGAGCATCAAACGGTGATCGCCGCGCCCTCGCGCGAGACGCCGCGGAGCAGCGGGCGGCACTTGGCGAGGAACTGCTCCACCTGCGCCGCGCTGCGGCCGACGTAATCCTCCGGACGGAGCGCGGCGTTGATCTCCGCCTCCGTCATGCCGAATTCGCCGCTTGCGGCGAGACGGGCGGGCAGGTCGCAGGCTTCGCCCGCGCGCATGCGCAGCGTCGCTTCCATGGAGCAGCGGCGGATGACCTCGTGCAGCGCCTGCCGGTCGCCGCCGCGCTTGACCGCCTCCATCAGCAGGTTTTCCGTGGCGATGAAGGGGAGGTAGTCGCGGACGGCGCGCTCCACCATCTGCTCGTTGACGCGCAGCCCCGCGGCCACGTTCTGCGCGAGACGGAGGATCGCGTCGGCGCAGAGGAAGCCCTCGGGCAGCGAGATGCGGCGGTTCGCGGAGTCGTCCAGCGTGCGCTCGAGCCACTGGGTCGAGGCCGTCATGGGCGCGTTGAGCGCGTCCGCCATCAGATAGCGGCTGAGCGAGCAGATGCGCTCGCAGCGCATGGGGTTGCGCTTGTAGGGCATGGCGGACGAGCCGATCTGACTGTCCTCGAACGGCTCCTCCAACTGGCGGTCGTGCTGCAAAAGACGGATGTCGTTCGCCATGCGGCAGCAGCTCTGCGCGACGGCGGAGAGCGCGGAGAGAATGCGGCTGTCCAGCTTGCGGGGGTAGGTCTGGCCGCAGACGTCGAAGAGCGCGTCGAAGCCGAAGGCGACCGCGAGGCGGCGGTTCAGCGCCTCGACCTTGCCGCCGTCGCCGTCGAAGAGGTCAAGGAGGCTCGCCTCCGTGCCCGTCGCGCCGCGGCAGCCGAGAAAGCGCACGCTGCCGAGCGCGAAGTCCAGCTCGTCCAGATCGCTCAGCAGGTCCTGCATCCACAGCGTCGCGCGCTTGCCGACGGTCACGAGCTGCGCGGGCTGATAGTGCGTGTAGCCCAGCGTCGGCAGCGCCTTGTAACGCTCCGCAAAATCCGCGAGGGCGGCGAGCACCTTGAGCAGCTCGCCGCGCAGATACCGCAGCGCGTCGCGGTAGAGGATGAGGTCGGCGTTGTCGGTCACATAGCAGCTCGTCGCGCCGAGGTGGATGATCCCCGCGGCGGCGGGCGCCGCCTTGCCGTAGGCGTAGATGTGCGCCATGACGTCGTGGCGGACCTCCCGCTCCCGCTGCGCGGCCAGCGCGAAGTCGACGTCCTCCACATGCGCCTCCAGCGCCGCGACCTGCTCCGCCGTGACGTTCAGGCCGAGCTCGTGCTCCGCGCGGGCCAGCTCGACCCACAGCCTTCGCCATGTTTCGATGCGCGTGCGCTGGGAAAAGAGCCGCAGCAGATACTCCGAGGCGTAGCGTGAGGAGAGCGGGGACTCGAATTTGTCGTACATGGCGTTACCTCTTGATATAGGCTTCGCGCTCCGCGCCGACGGAGACGTAGGCGATGGGACAGCCCACGGCGCGCTCGATGCGCTCCACATACGCCCGCGCCGCCTCGGGCAGCGCGTCCCACGTGCGGACGCCGGAGATGTCGCACTTCCAGCCGTCCATGTACTCGACCACGGGCTTTGCCGCGGGGAGCGCGGCGGGGAAGGGGAACTCGTCCGTCTGCGCGCCGTCCAGCTCGTAGCGGACGCAGAGGGGGATCCTGTCGAGGTAGCTCAGCACGTCCAGCTTCGTCAGCGCCAGCGCCGTCGCGCCCTGCGTCTGCACGCCGCAGCGCGTCGCCACCAGGTCGATCGGCCCGACGCGGCGGGGACGGCCCGTCTTGGCGCCGTACTCCGCGCCCGCCTCGCGCAGCGCGTCCGCCTCGGGGCCGAACCACTCGCAGGTGAACGGGCCCTCGCCGACGCAGGTGGAGTACGCCTTGACCACGCCGATGACCTCGTCCAGCCTTGCCCACGGCGCGCCGGAGCCGACGGGAGCGTAGGCGGCGATGGCGTTGGAGGAGGTCGTGTACGGGTGGATGCCGTAGTCGAGATCGCGCAGCGCGCCCAGCTGGGCTTCGAAGAGGATGCTCTTGCCGCTTGCGCTCGCCTCGCGCAGCACCGCGCCGGTGTCGCACACGTAGGGCTTGAGCTTCTCGCCGTAGTCGTTCAGCCACGCCATGAGCTGCTCCAACGTATAGGGCTTGGCCCCGTACACGCGCTCCAGCGTCAGGTTCTTCCACTCCAGCAGGTCCTTTGCGTGCTCCCGCAGGCGCGCGGGATAGAGCAGCTCGCCGGCGAGGATCGTCTTTTTCTGGTACTTGTCCGAATAGAACGGTGCGATGCCCTGCCGGGTGGAGCCGAACTTCTTGTCCCCCAGACGCGCTTCCTCCAGCGCGTCCAGATCGCGGTGCCACGGCAGCAGCAGCGACGCGCGGTCACTGAGCCGCAGGTTCTCCGGCGTGAGGGGAACGCCCGCGGCGCGGACGGTCTCCATCTCGTTCCAGAGGTTCTCGAGGTCGAGGGCGACGCCGTTGCCGAGGATGTTCACGACGCCCTTCCGGAAGATGCCGGAGGGCAGCAGGTGCAGCGCGAACTTGCCGTAATCGTTGATGACGGTGTGTCCCGCGTTGCCGCCGCCCTGATAGCGGACGACGCAGTCGTAGCGCTCGGTCAGCAGGTCGACCATGCGGCCCTTGCCCTCGTCGCCCCAGTTGATGCCCACGATGGCGCAGTTAGACATAGTTGGAATCCTCCTCTTTTGTGTTGCACAGACGTAAAAAGTATAAACCGAAACCGAAAAAAACGCAATCCGCGTCCCGCCAATATTTTGTTGATTTTCACGGAGGCTTTTGCTGTCATGCGAACAGATCGTACCGTCATAATGGGAGGGTATACGGATGGAAGCGGACAGAAGGAAGCTCTTCGACGAGAAAAGAAAGCTGACGCGCTGCTGGAGCGCCTCAGCGAGTTCTTCGGAGAATAACGGCAAAAAACGCGAAAAACCGCGCCGTACGGCGCGGTTTTTGCTGTTTTTCGGTTTTATGCCTGGTTCTGCGCCTCCACCAGACGCACGCCGCAGTACTGCTGACGCAGCTTCGGCTTTTCGATCTTGCCGGTGGGATTGCGCGGGACGTTGGCGAAGATGATCTTGCGCGGGCGCTTGTAGCGCGGGAGCTCCATGCAGTAGTCGTTGAGCTCTTCCTCGGTCAGCTCCATGCCCTCCTTGACCTGCACGATGGCCGCGGCGATCTCGCCGAGACGCTGATCGGGCAGCCCGATGACCGCCGCGTCGTGGATCTTCGGGTTCGCCGCGAGGAAGTCCTCGATCTGCACGGGGTAGAGGTTCTCGCCGCCGGAGATGATGACGTCCTTCTTGCGGTCGACGAGGAAGATGAAGCCCTCGTCGTCCTGCTTGGCCATGTCGCCGGTGTGGAGCCAGCCGTCCTTGAGCACCGCCGCCGTGGCCTCGGGATCGTGGTAGTAGCAGCGCATCACGCCGGGGCCCTTGACGCACAGCTCGCCGACTTCGCCCTGCTGCACGGTCTCGCCCTGCTCATCGACGATCTTGCACTTCCAGCCGAAGCCCGGCACGCCGATGGCGCCGACCTTGCGGACGTTTTCCATGCCGAGGTGGACGCAGCCCGGACCCGTGGACTCGGAGAGCCCGTAGTTCGTGTCGTACTTGTGGTGGGGGAAGTATTGGAGCCAGCGGCGGATCAGCGACGGCGGCACCGGCTGCGCGCCGATGTGCATCAGCCGCCACTGCGCGAGCGTGTAGTCCGCAAGCTTCAGATCGCCGCGGTCCAGCGCCGCCAGAATGTCCTGCGCCCAGGGCACCAGCAGCCAGACGATCGTGCACTTTTCCTGCGAAGCGGCGTCGAAGATCGCCTGCGGGGAGTTGCCCTTGAGCAGCACCGCGCGGCTGCCGGTGTAGAGCGAGCCGAACCAGTGCATCTTCGCGCCCGTGTGGTAGAGCGGCGGGATGCAGAGGAACACGTCGTCGTGGGTGGTCTCGTGGTGCGTGGCCTCCATGCGCGCGCTTTGCAGCAGCGCCGTGTGGTCCAGCAGGATCGCCTTGGGGAAGCCCGTGGTGCCGGAGGAGTAGTAGATCGCGGCCTCGTCCGTGTCCTCGACGAGCACCTTCGGCGCGGCGGAGGAGCAGTTGGCGGTCAGGTCGTGGTAGCTCTCGGCGAACGTCGGGCGCACCTCGCCGACGAAGATCAGCATGCGGCTCTGGCCGAGCTCCTCGGCGATGTCCTCCATACGGCCGATGAACTCCTGTCCGAAGAACAGGATGTCGGCGTCCGCCAGCTCCACGCAGTACTTGATCTCGTCGGCGGTGTAGCGGAAGTTCAGCGGCACGGCCACCGCGCCGGCCTTGAGGATGCCGAAGTAGATGGGCAGCCACTCAAGGCAGTTCATCAGCAGGATCGCGACCTTCTGACCCTTCTGTACGCCGCGGGAGAGCAGCATGTTCGCCACGCGGTTTGCCTTCTCGTCGAACACGCCCCAGGTGATCTCGCGCCGGTACGGCGCGGCGGCGGAGGGCTGGATCAGCTCAAATTCCTTCCATGTGACCCGCGGCTTTTCCGTCACCGCGGGGTTGATCTCGACCAGAGCGACCTCGTCGCCGTAAAGCTTGCTGTTGCGCTCCAGCAGGTCTGTGATGGGCATGGGGATAACGTCCTTTCACTTTTGTGGTTTGAAGCATTAAAGCTTTAAATAGCAAAAGCATCATAAACCATCTTTCGGGAATTGTCAAGCGGTTTCGGGCGTGTTACAATACCCCAATGGAAAACAGAAAGAGAGGAGCCGATCCCTTGAACGTGAAAAGAGCGATCGCGGCGCTCTGCCTTGCGCTGCTTCTGCTGCCGGCCGTCCCTGCGTCCGCGGCGGCGCCGTCGGACGTTGTGCGCGGCGCGTGGTATGAGAGCGCCGTGACGGAGATGTTCCAAACGGGCGTGCTCAACGGCTGCGAGGACGGGACGTTCCGCCCCGACCGTTCCATCAGCGCCGCGGAGTTCATCACTGTTCTTGCGCGGCAGGCAGGGCTCTCGCCGAGCGCGGCGCAGAGCGGCCACTGGGCGGCGGGGCTGCTGGAGACGGCGCGCAGCCGCGGCTGGTACGACTGGGACGAGCTGCCGCCCACGGGCGAGGGCTATGACCGCCCCATTCCCCGCCAGCTGGCGGTCAAGGTGATGATGAACGCGCTCTACCCCGACGCATCCTACGACTTTAACACCGAATCCCGCAAGCTGAACGACTTTGACCGGCTGGACGGGCGCTACTACAACGCCGTGCTGGGCGCGTATGCCGTCGGCCTGATCCGCGGCGACGACCGCGGGAATTTTGCGCCGCAGAGCGACCTCACCCGCGCGGCGGCCTGCGTGATGCTCTGCCGCGCCAAGCAGGGCAGCGCGGTGCGGACGGAGACGCCCGCCGCCGAAACGCCGGTCCCGACGCCCGCGGCGACGGTTTCCGGCGGCGTCAGCGAGAACGGCTGGCTGCAGGTGAAGGGCACGCAGCTGTGCAACGAACAGGGCGAGCCCGTCGTCCTGCGCGGCATGAGCAGCCACGGGCTGCACTGGTTCCCGCAGTACACCAACAGCCGGTCTGTCCGCAACACGGCGGCCTACGGCGCGAATCTGTTCCGCGTCGCGATGTACACGGGCGAGGGCGGCTACCTCAGCAGCCCCGCGGACGTGCGCAAAAAGCTGATCGCGGCGGTGGACGCCGCCATCGCCGCCGACCTCTATGTGATCATCGACTGGCACATCCTCTCCGACGGGAACCCCGCCGCGCACACGGACGAGGCGGCGGCATTTTTCCGCGAGATGACCGGACGCTACGGCGACAACCCCGCCGTGCTCTACGAGATCTGCAACGAGCCGAACGGGAACGTGACGTGGCGGCGGGACGTGAAGCCCTACGCCGAGACGGTGGTGCGCGCCATTCGGGAGCAGGCGCCGAGATCGGTGATCCTCATCGGCAGCCCCGCATGGAGTCAGGACGTCCACGAGGCCGCGGCGGACCCGCTGGCGGGCGACAACCTCATGTACACGCTCCACTTCTACGCGGGCACGCACGGCGCGCCGCTGCGGCAGCGCGTCGACGACGCGCTCAAAAAGGGCCTGCCGATATTCGTCTCCGAGTGGGGGACGAGCCGCGCCGACGGCAGCGGCGGCGTATATCTGGACGAGAGCCGCGTCTGGCTGGACTTCCTTGCCGCGCGCGGGATCAGCTGGGCCAACTGGTCGCTGTGCGACAAGGGCGAGACCTCGGCGGCGCTGAAGAGCGGCACGCCGAACGACCGGGCGTGGACGGAGAACGACCTGACGGAATCCGGCAGATTCGTGTTTTCGCAGTTCCGGAATTGACGGTGTTTTCAAAAATTGTCAAGAAAAACAATTTACCATGCTGACGCATTGTGCTACAATAATGTCTACTGAATAAACCGCAAAGCGGTTTATTCGCAGGGCGAAGCCCTGCGATTCGTCAAATCCGCAGGATTATGACGAATTCAGCCATTGCTGCAATGCGTTTGTCAGGAAAAGCAATGAATTGCTTTTCCTGAAGTGCAAGGTTTTGAAAGCATACGCTTTTAAAACCTTGCACCTGAACAAATCCTGGCGCCCTTGAACGCTTTGCTTTTCAAGAGCTTTGGATTTGTTCATCACGCATTACAATAGCGTCTGCTGATGGGAACATACATCGTCTCCCGCTCGCGGGAGACCGACATAAGGAGAAAAGAGTCATGAAACAGCTGATGTTGGGCAACGTCGCCGCGGCGCGCGGCCTCTACGAGGCAGGCGTCGCGGTGGCGTCGAGCTATCCCGGCACGCCGAGCACCGAGATCACCGAGGAGCTGGCGAAATACGACGACGTCTACAGCGAATGGGCGCCGAACGAGAAGGTCGCCATGGAGGTCGCCTTCGGCGCGAGTCTCGCGGGCAAGCGCAGCTTCTGCGGCATGAAGCACGTGGGCCTGAACGTCGCCGCCGACCCGCTGTTCACGGTGTCCTACACGGGCGTGAACGGCGGCATGGTCATCGCCGTGGCCGACGACGCGGGCATGCACTCCAGCCAGAACGAGCAGGATTCCCGCCACTATGCCCGCTCTGCCAAGCTGCCCATGCTGGAGCCGTCCGACTCCGCCGAGGCCTACGCGTTCGCGAAGAAAGCCTACGAGATCTCCGAGCGGTTCGACTGCCCGGTGTTCCTCAAGATGTGCACCCGCGTGGCCCACTCGCAGTCCGTCGTGGAGCCGGGCGAGCGCGTCGAAGCGCCGGCAAAGCCCTATGAGAAGAACATCGCGAAGTACGTCATGACCCCCGCCAACGCCATCCGCCGCCACCCGCATGTGGAGGAGCGCATGGCGAAGCTCGCGGAGTTCGCCGAGACCAGCGATTTGAACCGCGTCGAAGAAGGCAGCGACCGCAGCACCGGCATCATCACCTCGTCCACCAGCTACCAGTATGTCAAGGAGGTCTGCGGCGACCGCTTCCCGATCCTCAAGCTCGGCATGATCTGGCCGCTGCCGGAGAAGAAGATCCGCGAGTTTGCCGCCTCCGTCACCACGCTGACCGTGGTGGAGGAGCTGGACGGCTTTATCGAGACCTACGTCCGCGAGCTGGGGCTCGCCTGCGTCGGCAAGGACGTGTTCCCGCAGCTGGGCGAATTCTCCCAGAACCTCGTCGCGGAAAAGATCGGGCTTCCCGTCCATACCGGCAAGGCGCTGGACGAAAATATCCCGCCGCGCCCGCCGGCGATGTGCGCCGGATGCCCGCACCGCGGACTGTTCTATACGCTCAGCCGCAACAAATGCACGGTGCTGGGCGACATCGGCTGCTACACCCTCGGCGCCGCCGCGCCGCTGAACGCCATCGAGATGACGCTCTGCATGGGCGCGTCGGTGAGCAGCATCCACGGCTACAACAAGGCGCTGGGCGCGGAGAGCGAGCATAAGACCGTCGCGGTCATCGGCGACTCCACGTTCATGCACTCCGGTATGACGGGCCTTGCCAACATCGCCTACAACCAGTCGAATTCCACGGTCATCATCCTCGACAACTCCATTACCGGCATGACCGGCCACCAGCAGAACCCCACCACCGGCTACAATATCAAGGGCGACCCCGCGGGAAAGATCGACCTTGAGGCGCTCTGCCGCGCCATGGGCCTTACCCGCGTCCGCGTCGTCGATCCCTACGATCTGGACGCCTGCGACAAGGCGGTCAGGGAGGAGCTGGCGGCGGACGAGCCGAGCGTCATCATCTCCCGGCGTCCCTGCGCGCTGCTCAAGTACGTCAAGCACAAGCCGCCGCTGCGGGTCGATCCGGACAAGTGCGTGGGCTGCAGGGCCTGCATGAAGATCGGCTGCCCCGCCATCTCGTTCCGGGACGGCAAGTCCCATGTGGACCAGACGCTCTGCGTCGGCTGCGGCGTCTGCTCGCAGCTGTGCAGATTCGATGCGTTCGAAAGCACCGCGAAGGAGGGCTGAGGGATGGAAACGAAAAACATCATGATCGTCGGCGTCGGCGGGCAGGGCAGCCTGCTCGCGAGCAAGCTGCTGGGGCACCTCCTGCTGGCGCAGGGCTATGACGTCAAGGTCTCCGAGGTGCACGGCATGAGCCAGCGCGGCGGCAGCGTCGTGACCTATGTCCGCTACGGCGACAAGGTGGCGTCCCCGGTCATCGACCGCGGCGAGGCGGACTACATCGTGTCCTTCGAGCTGCTGGAGGCGGCGCGCTGGATGGGCTATCTCAAGCCCGGCGGACAGATCGTCACCTCCACACAGCGCATCGACCCGATGCCGGTCATCACCGGCGCGGCGGAGTATCCGGAAAACCTCGTGGAGAAGATGCGCGCCGCCGGCGCGAAGGTCGACGCGCTCGACTGCCTCGCGCTCGCCGAGCGGGCCGGCAGCAGCAAGGCGACCAACATCGTGCTGATGGGGCGGCTTTCCCACTACTTCGATCTTCCCGAGGAGGCGTGGCAGCAGTCGCTGGAGGCGATGGTGCCCGCCAAATTCCTCGAGCTGAACCGCAAGGCGTTTGAGCTGGGCAAAATGGCGTAAGTGTACGCAGAAAAGCGCGTTTGGCTTTGTGCGAAAAACACATTGACTTTAGCGCGCTAACGCGCTATACTATGGAAAAATCGCGGAAAGGGGCAGGGCAATGAAGCGTCCGGGCAATTCGTCCTTCAGCATTACGAGCGGCTATTTCTTTAGCCGTTTCTTTGCCATGCTCGAATCAGATCGCCCATAGGGGGAAGCTGCGCCGCGGAAGGATCGTCAACGACACGGCCTCGTCCACCCAGGGCGAGGCCGTGTTTTTGTATAGTTCGGCAGATGACTGCCATTTCAGTGAAAGGGAGGACGAATCTCCATGGAACGCTATTATCAACCGGAAATCGAGACCGCGTCCCGCGAGCAGATCCGGGCCTGGCAGAGCGAACGCTTGGTCAAGCAGGTCCGGCACGTCTGGGACAACGTGCCCTACTACCGCAAAAAAATGGAGGAGAAGGGGCTGACGCCCGACGATATCACGGGCGTGGACGACCTGCATAAGCTGCCGTTCGTCACCAAGGCCGACCTGCGCGAGGCGTATCCCTACGGCCTGGTGGCCGAGCCGCTCAAGAACTGCGTGCGCATCCAGTCCACCTCCGGCACCACCGGCAAGCGCGTCGTCGCGTTCTACACGCAGGAGGACATCGACCTGTGGGAGGACTGCTGCGCCCGCGCGCTGACCGCTGCCGGCGCGACCGATGAGGACGTCTGCCAGGTCAGCTACGGCTACGGCCTGTTTACCGGCGGTCCCGGCCTCAACGGCGGCAGCCACAAGGTGGGCTGTCTCACCATCCCCACGTCGTCGGGCAATACCGAGCGGCAGATCATGTTTATTCGCGACCTGAACGCCACCGTCCTCTGCTGCACCCCGTCCTACGCCGCCTACATCGGCGAAACGATGAAGGAGATGGGGCTCACCCCCGACGAGATCCCGCTCAAGGCCGGCATCTTCGGCGCGGAGGCGTGGAGCGAGGAGATGCGGCAGGACATCCAGAAGACGCTCGGCATCAAGGCCTACGACATCTACGGGCTCACCGAGCTCTCCGGCCCCGGCGTCGCGTTCGAGTGCTCCGCCCAGAACGGCATGCACGTCAACGAGGACCACTTCATCGCGGAGATCATCGATCCCGAGACCGGCGAGGTGCTGCCCGACGGGCAGCAGGGCGAGCTGGTGTTTACCTCCATCACCAAGAAGGCGTTCCCGCTGCTGCGCTACCGTACCCGCGACGTGTGCGTGCTTTCTCACGAGAAGTGCTCCTGCGGGCGCACCCACGTCAAGATGGCGAAGCCGCGCGGCCGCACCGACGATATGCTCATTATCCGCGGCGTCAACGTGTTCCCGTCGCAGATCGAGATGGTGCTGCTGAACCTCGGCTACGGCGCGAACTACCAGATCATCGTCGACCGCGTCAACCACACCGACACGCTGGACGTGCGCGTGGAGATGACGCCGGAGATGTTCACCGACAACATGGGCGAGATCGCGAAGCGCCAGAAGCAGATCGTCGAAGGACTGCGCTCCATGCTGGGGCTCGCGGCGAAGGTCACGCTGGTCGCGCCGAAGAGCATCGTGCGCAGCGAGGGCAAGGCCGTCCGCGTCATCGACAACCGCAGGATTTGAGAGGAGGAGCAGACCATGAGCGTTAAGCAGATTTCCGTATTTCTCGAAAACAAGCCCGGCGCGCTGCTGGCCATGACCCGCGCGCTGGCGGAGCAAAGCGTCGACATGCGCGCGTTCTCGCTGGCGGAAACCAGCGACTTCGGCATCGCGCGCATCATCGTCAACGACGTGGAGAAGACCGCGGCCGTTCTGCGGGACGCGGGCTTTGTTCACAACATCACGCCCGTCATCGCCGTCGCCGTCTCCAACACGCCCGGCGGGCTGAACGCGGCGCTGGAGGTTTTGAGCGCCGAGGGCGTCAACGTCGAGTACATGTACGCCTTCATCGGCGGCAGGAAGGATTCCGCGTACATGATCTTCCGCGTGGCCGACGACGAAAAGGCCGCCGCCGCGCTGCGCGCCCGCGGCGTCCGCCTCGCCGAGCAGGAGGAGATCGAAAACCTGTAAGCCGAAACAAAAAACGTGACCTCACGGCTCGTGAGGTCACGTTTTTAAAGCTTCAGCAGCCGCATGGCGTTACCGCCGAGGATGGCGGCCTGCTCCGCCGCCGTCAGCGGCAGCGCGCGGAGCTGTTGCAGATCCTTGCTCTGGTCGCCCCAGGGCGAGTCGGTGCCGAACAGCACCCGTTCCGCGCCGAAGACGCGCACGAGACGCACGAACGCTTCGGGGGAGAGCAGCGCCAGCTCCTCCGGCGACCGGCAGTACCCGTCGCCGTTCGGCGTCAGCGCGCCGAGAGAGAACGCCGTGTCGAGGTATACGCCCGTGTCCGTCAGCAGCCGCTCCACGTCGTCCCACTGCCGCCAACCGCCCATGTGGGCGCAGATCAGCGTGACGCCGTCCGTCTGACGCACGGCGTCGGCGATCATCCGGGGCGAAACGAGGTCGGCGTCGGGAAGGCCCACGTCCCGTCCGGCGTGGACGGTGACGATGAGCCCCAGCTCCGCGCAGCGGTCGAGGATGCGGAGATACCGCGCGTCGTCGAAGCGCACGCCCTGATAGACGGGGTGCAGCTTGACGCCCTTGACGCCGGAGCGCGCGAGGCGGGCAAGCTCCGCCCTCCAGTCGGCAAAGTCGGGGTGCATGCAGCCGAAGGAGAGCACGCCGGTCTCGCCGCCGCGCTCGTTGAGCGCAGCGGACGCGTCGTTGACGTGAGAGACCTGATGCGCGTTGGTCGCCACGGGCAGCACGACGGACACGTCGACGCCCGCCCGGACCATCGATTCGCGCAGACCGCCCACGGTGCCGTCGGTGAACGGCTTGGTGTGCGACGCACTTTGCAGCTTTTCCACCGTCCGCGCGGCGAGCGCGTCGGGAAAGGCGTGGGTGTGGACGTCGACGATCATATCACTCCCCGTCGCTCAGCGCGTCGCGCTGGCGCACCAGCACCTTGAGGTCGTAGCAGGAGAACGCGTCGTCCACGAGCGATTTCTCCGGCGGCGCGGTGAACGCGCTCACGACCGGCACGATGACGAGCCCCGCGAGCATGCAGAACGCGCCGGCGTTGATGGGGGACTGGAGCAGCGCGGGGAAGCTGCCGCGCACAAAGATGTTCAGCACCATCACCACGCTCGAAAATACGAAGCTGACCCAGCAGGCGGCCTTGGTGGCGCGCTTCCAGTACAGACCGTACAGGAACGGCGCGAGGAACGCGCCCGCCAGCGCGCCCCAGCTCACGCCCATGAGCTGCGCGATGAACGTGACGGAGGACTTGTACTGGATGATGGCCAGCACCACGGAGATTGCGATGAATACGACGATCAGCACGCGCATGACGCCGACCTGCTTTTTCTCGTCCATGTTCTTGATCACGTTGTCCTTGAGCAGATCCAGCGTCAGCGTGGAGCTGGACGTCAGCACCAGCGACGAGAGCGTGGACATGGAGGCCGAGAGCACGAGGATGACCACCACGGCGATGAGAATGTCCGGCAATCCGGAGAGCATCGTCGGGATCACCGCGTCGTAGCCGCCGGCGGGGACGCCGTTCGCGGGGTTGAGCACGTCGGTGAACAGCCGTCCGAAGCCGCCGAGGAAGTAGCACCCGCCCGCCACGACGAAGGCAAACGCCGTGGAGATGACCATGCCCTTGTTGACCTGCGACTCGTTCTTGATGGCGTAGAACTTCTGCACCATCTGCGGAAGGCCCCAGGTGCCGAGCGACGTGAGGATCACCACGCCCAGCAGGTTGAGCGGATCGGGGCCGAAGAAGGAGTTGAACGCGCCCGGCGCGGCGGAGACCGCGGGGTCGCTCACGCGCGCGAGAGCCTCCAGCGCCGCGAGGAAGCCGCCCTGGCTCTTGAGCACCGCGCCGATCACCGCCACGATGCCGAAGAGCATGATGATGCCCTGAATGAAGTCGTTGACGGCGGTGGCCATGTAGCCGCCCGCGATGACATAGACGCCGGTGAGGATCGCCATGACGACCACGCACACGGAGTAGTCGATGTTGAACGCCATGCCGAACAGACGGCTGAGGCCGTTGTAGAGCGAGGCGGTGTAGGGGATGAGGAAGATGAAGATGATGGCGCTGGCCGCGATCTTGAGCGGCTTGCTGCCGAAGCGCTTGCCGAAGAACTCCGGCATGGTGGCGCTGGAGAGGTGCTGGGTCATGATGCGCGTGCGCCGGCCGAGGATGCCCCAGGCCATCAGCGAGCCGATCAGCGCGTTGCCGATGCCGACCCAGGTCGAGGCGATGCCGTATTTCCAGCCGAACTGCCCCGCGTAGCCGACAAAGATGACCGCGGAGAAGTAGGACGTGCCGTAGGCAAAGGCCGTCAGCCACGGGCCGACGTTCCGCCCGCCCAGCACGAAGCCGTTGACGTCGGTGGCGTTGCGGCGGCAGTACAGGCCGATGCCGACCATGAGGCCGAAGAACACCACGAGCATGAGAAGTTTGATGAACACAACGATCAGTCCTTTCGAACTTTACTGCGTTGCAGTTTAACGCATAAAAGCGGTAAAGTCAAATGGCGGATTAGCCAACTTTCGGGTTGTTATTTACGCCGTCTTCTGGTAGAATGACGAAGAAAAGAAAGCCGGATGACGGGCAGGAGGCAGACATGGAGCAGCTCAAACAACAGGCGCTCGCATTGCAGAGCGAGCTGACCGCATTGCGGCGCGATTTCCACATGCACCCGGAGCTGGGGCTGGAGGAGCGGCGCACGGCGCAGCGCATCGAGGAGGAGCTGGACGCGCTGGGCGTCGAGCATCGGCGCGTCGGCGAGACGGGCGTCTGGGCGACGATCCGCGGCGCGGGGAGGGGCGGCGGAGCCGTCGTGCTTCGCGCGGACATCGACGCGCTGCCGATCCTTGAGAAGAACGACGTGCCCTATCGCTCGCAAAACGAGGGCGTGATGCACGCCTGCGGGCACGACGCGCACACGGCGTGCCTTCTGGGCGCGGCAAAGCTGCTGACGCAGAACCGCGATCGCTTCGGCGGAGAGGCGCGGCTCGTGTTCCAGGCGGCGGAGGAGAACGGCAACACGCCGGAGCGGTTCATCGCGGGCGGCGTGCTCCTCGGCGCGAAGCGGGTGTTCGGCCTGCACTGCGCGCCGGACCTGCCCTCCGGCACGGTGGGGCTGAAGCCGGGGCCGAACAACGCGGGCGTCGACCGCTTTGCGATCACGGTGCACGGCGTCTCGGCCCATGTGGCGACGCCGCAGCTGGGCGTGGACGCGCTGTATATTGCCGCCCAGATCGTCGTGGGCGTGCAGGCGCTTGTCACGCGGCGCAGCGACCCGGTGGAGCCCGTGCTCGTCGGCGTCGGCACGCTGCGCGCGGGCACGACGTACAATGCGGTCGCCGAGACGGCGGTGCTCGAGGGCACGACCCGCACGGTGACGCGGGAGACGCGGGAGCGCGTCCGCGGCGAGATCACGAAGCTTGCGCAGGACACCGCCGCCGTCTACGGCGGCACGGCGGAGCTCGTGTGGGAGGAGTTTGCCTCGCCGCTCATCAACGACGCGGTCGCCGCCGCCGAGGCGGGGGCGCTGGCGGAGGAATACTGGCCGGAGAAGCGCGTCGTCACCGATCGGCCCATTTCGCTGACCGGAGACGACTTTGCCGAGTTCATACTGGAAACGCCCGGGGTCTACGCCTACCTCGGCACCGCCGATCCGGCGCGTCCGGAGACGCTGCACAACATCCACAGCGACCGCTTCGATATCGACGAGAGCGCGCTTCCGTTCGGCGCATGGCTCCACGCGGCGACCGCGATCCGCGCCCTCAGCGTCGATTGACAAGACCGGGGCGATGTGGTAGGATAGAACCCGGTAAATATAGGTATTGTTGCCGGATGCGGCAACTTCAGAAAGATCAGGGTGATTTTGTTGAAAAAGAATCGAATGATATCCCTTCTGCTGGCGGCGGCGATGGTTTTGCCGCTGCTTTCCGGCTGCGCCGCGCGGGAGGAGCTTGTCGAGCTGGACGCGATCAGCGAGTGCGGCGGCCCCGCGGTGGATCTGGGCGCGCTGTCGGACAACTGGGTCCCGATGGCGACGATGGTGCCGCTGGCCGCCAAGGGCGTCGCGACGCCCACCGCGCCCGGCACGGCAAAAAAGGACTGCAGCAGCGCCGTGATCGACTATTCGAACGCCAAGGACGGCTACATCATGGTCAAGTGGACGGCGGGCGGCTCGGATCGCATCAAGGTGCTCATCAAGGGGCCGACGGCCGGCAAGGGCGTCTATGACAACTATCAGTACAACCTGAATACGGCGGGCGACTTTGAGGCGCTGCCGCTTTCGGACGGAAGCGGCAAATACACCGTCGGCGTCTACAAAAATGCCGGCGGCAGCAAGTATGCGACCGTGCTGACCGCCAGCATCGACGTCAAGCTGACCGACGAGCTGACGCCGTTCGTGCGCCCCAATCAGTACGTGGCCTATACCGGCAGCAGCGAGGCGGTCGCCAAGGCCGCGGAGGTCTGTGCCGGCGCGGGTGACAACCTCGCCATGGTCGAGGCGGTCTACACCTATGTGGTGAACAACGTGACCTATGACAAGAAAAAAGCCAAGACCGTGTCCAGCGGGTATCTGCCCAATGTGGACGAGACGCTGAAGACGAAGAAGGGCATTTGCTTCGACTATGCGGCGCTGATGTCGGCGATGCTCCGCTCGCAGGGCGTGCCGGTCAAGCTGATCGTGGGCTACGCGGGCGACGTGTACCACTCCTGGATCAACGTTTACAGCGAAAAGGACGGCTGGATCGAGGGCAAGATCTACTTTGACGGCAAGCAGTGGAAGCTGATGGACCCGACCTTCGCCTCCAGCGGCAACAGCAGCGACGCCATCATGGAGTATATCGGCAACGGCAGCAACTACTCCGCCAAGTACCAGTATTAAAGGCCGGCGCGCCGGAATGAAATGAGGGAAAGACATTGAGCAACAGACAATCGCGCGTACCCGAGCTCTATTTGCCCGTATTCTGCCGCGAGCTGCACCAGCTCGTCCGCTCCGGCATCCCGGCGGCGGAGGGCCTCAGCCTTCTGCGCGAGGATGAGACCGATCCCGAGGTGCTCTCCTGGCTGGAAACATTATGTAAACTTACGGACGAGGGACGCCCGCTTTCGGAGGCTTTGACCGAGACGCAGGCGTTCCCGACCTACATGACCGATATGATCGCGCTGGCGGAGCAGACGGGGCGGCTGGAGGACACGCTGCTCTCGCTGCAGCGGCACTATGAGCGGCAGATCCGCATGAAGGCGGAGATCCGCGGCGCGGTGACGGTGCCGGTGGTGCTGCTGGTCGTGATGATCGCGGTGGTGCTGCTGCTCATCACGCAGGTGCTGCCGGTGTTCGACCGCACGTTTGCCCAGCTCGGCGTGAGCATGGGCGGCGTCGCCGCGGGCATGATGCGCGCCGGCACGGCGCTGGCGAAGGCGGGGACCGGCATCGCGCTGGCGCTGGCGATCGTCGCCGCGGCCGCGCTGGTGGTCGCGCTGGCGCCGAGCCTGCGGGAAAAGTTCCTCGCGTGGTTCAAGTTCCGCTGCGGCGGGCGCGGCGTGCTGGGCCAGATGGCGGCGTCGCGCTTTGCGTCCTCCATGGCGATGGCGACGGCCAGCGGACTTTCCATGGACGAGTCCGTCGCGCTGGCGGCAAAGCTCTGCGGCGGCGCGAAGGAGATCGACGAAAAGACGGCGAAGTGCGCCGCGGACATCGAAAACGGCGCAAGCCCTGCGGACGCGCTGGCGGAGTGCGGCCTGTTCGCGGGCCGGGACTGCCGGCTGCTGAAGCTGGCGGAGCGCACGGGCAACCTGCCGGAGACGCTGGAGGACCTCGCCGCGCGGCAGGAGGAGGAGAGCATGCGCCGCATCGACCGCACGGTCAGCGCCATCGAGCCGGCCATCGTCGTCATCACGAGCGTGCTCGCGGGCGTGATCCTGCTGAGCGTCATGCTGCCGCTGATGGGCCTGCTTTCCGGCGTATAAGAGGGCGAAGGAATGAGAAAGCGCTACCAATCAAGGGGCTTCTGGGTCTCGACCGCGCTCGGCCTCGCGCTGTTTGTCGGTGTGCTCGTCTGGGTGCTGCACGGCATCCGTGACGCGGCGGCGGTTTCGGACCGCGAGGGGCTGCGCGTGGCGGAGCGCGCGGTGCGCCAGGCGGCGGTGAGCATCTATGCGCTGGAAGGCGCGTATCCCGCCAGCTACGAGGATCTGAAGGCGCGCAGCGGCGTCGCCGTGGACGAGGAGAAGTACACGGTGTTCTATGACGTCTTCGCCTCCAACCTCATGCCCGAGATCACGGTGCTGGAGAGGGGGGAGACCCCGTGAGAAGACAGACCGGCGCGGGCGCCATCGCGGCGCTCATCCTCACCTGCGTCTTCGGCGCGACGCTGCTGCTGTCGCTGGCGGCGGGCGCGGGCGTCTACCGCCGCGTGGCGGAGCGCACGGAGGCCGGCGCGAATACGCGCGTGGGGCTCACCTACCTCACGGCGAAGATCCACGGCTATGACAGCGCGGACGCCGTCTGCGCGGGGACCTTCGGCGGCGTGGACGCGGTGTATCTCCTGCAGGACATGGACGGTCTCACATATGAGACGATTCTGTATGTTTACGACGGCCAGCTCCGCGAGCTTCTGTGCGAGCAGGGCTGGGAGCTGGAGCCGGAGGACGGCGAGACCATTGCCGAGGCGCAGAGCCTCACGGTGACGGAGCCGGAAAGCGGCCTGCTGCGGCTGACGTTCACGGACGGCGGCGGGACGACGCAATCGGCTGACATTTTTGTGCGGAGTAAGTGACGAATGGGTGAAGAACGCATCCGGCCCACGCGGTCGGGATTGTTTATGATCGAGCTGCTGATCGCGGTGGGCGTGTTCACGCTCTGCGCCGCGGTCTGCGTCGGCCTGTTCGTCCGCGCCGAGGTCATGAGCCGCGAAAGCGCCGAGCTGACGCGCATGACGACGGAGGCGCGAAGCATCGTGGAGTGCTGGAAAGCGGCCGACGGCGATTTTGCGCGCGCGGCGGAGCTGTGCGGCGGCAGCGGCGGAACAAGCGCGCTGACGGTTCAGTATGACGCAGACTGGAACCGCGTTCCGTATCAATTTCCGGAAGGTCCGGACGTTGTGTATCAAATCCATTTAGCAGGGCAGAGGGAAGACGGGTATGTTTCCGCCGATCTCTGGGTCGCGAAGGCTGGGGAGCCTGCCGAGCTGCTCAACTGGAACGGCCTTGCGGCGTTGGAGGCGGCGTCATGAGGCGCGGGGGCAGCGTATCCGGCGCGGTGTCGCTGGTGATGATCTTCTGCGTGCTCTGCCTCGCGGTGTTCGCGACGCTGACCTACGCCACGGCGGACCGTGAGCGGCAGCTTGCGGAGCTGAGCGCGGAGCGCGCGGCGGCGTACTACGCCGCGGACGCGGAGGCGGCGCGCATCGTCGCGGCCTTGGCGCGGGGCGAGGAGCCGGACGCCGACGCGGAGGTCACGCAGGAGATGAACTGGGCCGACGACAGCGTGCTCTATTCCTTCCGCGTGAGCGCGGGCGGCGAGCAGGAGCTCGCGGTGCGTATGCGGCTCAATCTGGACGGCACGTACGACATCCTCTCCTGGAGCACGGCCTTTGCCGGCGACTGGGAGACGGAGGAAACGATCGAAATTTGGGACGGTGATTTCTGATGGACGATATCAAGACCTATTTGGAGCGCGCGGTGCAGGAGGATGCGGCGGATATCTTTCTGATCGCTGGCAAGCCGGTGTCGATGAAGCACGGCGGCGCCATCCGGGACATCAGCGAGGAGCGGCTCATGCCGGAGGATTCCGGCAAGCTGGTGCACGAGCTCTATGAGCTGGCCGGGCGGGAGCTGCCGGAAAAGGTGACGGCGTGGGACGACGATTTTTCCGTCTCCGTGCCCGGCCTCGCGCGCTTCCGCGTCAATGTGTTCCAGCAGCGCGGCTCGCTTGCGGCGGTCATCCGCGTCGTCAAATTCGGCATCCCCGACCGGAACGAGCGGCACATTCCGGACGAGGTGATGAAGGTCGCGGAGATGACGCGCGGCATGGTGCTGGTCACCGGCCCCGCGGGCAGCGGCAAATCGACGACGCTCGCCTGTGTGGTGGACGCCATCAACCGCACGCGCAACGCGCACATCATCACCATCGAAGACCCCATCGAGTACCTGCACCGCAACCAGATGGGCGTGGTCAGCCAGCGCGAGCTGAACATGGACACCCAGAGCTACGTGACGGCGCTGCGCGCCAGCCTGCGTCAGGCGCCGGACGTCATCCTGCTCGGCGAGATGCGCGACCTCGACACCATTCAGACCGCCATGACCGCGGCGGAGACGGGACATCTGGTCATCTCCACGCTGCACACCGTCGGCGCGGTCAACACCATCGACCGCATCATCGACGTGTTCCCGCCCGCGCAGCAGCAGCAGATCCGCGTGCAGCTCTCGCAGGTGCTCAAAACCGTCATTTCGCAGCAGCTGCTGCCCACGGTGAACGGCGAGCTGGAGCCCGCCTTTGAGATCATGCACCTCAACAACGCCGTGCGCACCATGGTGCGCGACAGCCGCATCCACCAGATCGATCAGGTCATCCAGACCGGCTCCGCCGAGGGCATGATCGGCATGGACGAATCCATCCTGCGGCTCTACAAGGCGGGAAAGATCACCGACGAGGTGGCGATCCGCTTCGCTATGGCGCCGGAGCAGCTGCAAAAGAAGCTGAGATAACACAAAAAAGCGGCGCAGCCGCTTTTTTGTTTCGGAAGGAGACGGCTATGGCAAAGAAGAATTCCCGCAACACGAAGGGCCGCATCGTCAACGCCGCGTGGAAGCTCTTTTACGAGCAGGGCTATGAGAACACGACGGTGGAGGACATCATCTTCGAGTCCGAGACCTCCAAGGGCTCGTTCTACCACTACTTTGACGGCAAGGACGCGCTGCTCTCCTCACTCTCCATGCTCTTCGACGAGCAGTACGAAAAGCTGATGGAGCAGCCGGATCTGCCGGAAAACAGCCTCGATCTGCTGCAATTCCTCAATCGCTCGCTGTTCGAGACGATCGAGAACACCGTCTCCATCGACCTGCTCTCCCGTCTCTTCTCCTCCCAGCTCGTTACCCACGGCGAGCGGCACCTGCTCGATCGCAGCCGCACCTACTACAAGCTCCTGCGCCGCATCGTCTCGGAGGGGCAGCAAAAGGGCGAGATCCGCGACGACTTCACGGTGGGCGAGGTCTCGCGCGCCTACGCCATGTTCGAGCGCGGCCTCATGTACGACTGGTGCCTCAGCGGCGGCGAGTACTCGCTGCCGGTCTACGCCGGACGCATGATGCCGATTTTTTTAAACGGCTTTCGAAAGAACGAAAAATCGTCTAGTTGAAAATACAGGTAAATAAAGCGTTTTGATGAATAAATACAGAATACCGTACAGACTAAATCCTGTACGATGTTCTGTATTTACGTCTAGTTTCTTTTGTGCTATACTGCGCATCGTCAGTAACAACAATGAGGTGGAAATCATGTTCAATTCCGAAAGCATCATTTTTGTCGTTTATCTTCTCTTCATGCTGGGCGTCGGCATCTATTTCTTCATCCAGACGCGCAACGGCGGCGAGAAGACGTACTTCCTCGGCGGCCGCCAGATGGGGCCGTGGGTGTCGGCGCTCTCCGCCGGCGCGTCGGACATGAGCGCGTGGGTGCTCATGGGTCTGCCAACCTCGATCTACGCCCTCGGCGTCGGTCAGCTGTGGATCCCCATCGGCCTGTTCATCGGCTACACGGTGAGCTGGATCGTGGAGGCGCCGCGGCTGCGCAGCTTCTCCATCGCCGCGAACGACTCCATCACGATCCCGCAGTATCTCACGAACCGCTTCCTCTCCAAGTCCAAGGCGCTGCAGATCATCTGCGCGGTCATCTTCCTCGTGGCCTACACGATCTACGCCGCCAGCTCCATCAAGGCCTGCGGCACGCTGTTCCACACGGTCATCGGCATCAACGAGACCACGGCGATGTACCTCGCGGCGGTCGTCATCATCGGCTACACCTTCCTCGGCGGCTTCTCCGCCGTGTGCTGGACGGACTTCTTCCAGGGCATGCTGATGCTCGGCGCGCTGCTGATCGCGCCGATCTTCGCCGCGGCGACGCTCTCGGGCGCGGCGGCGACGGAAATGCCCGCCGGCTACTGGAGCATCGGCACGTGGCAGGAGATCATCTCCGGCCTCGGCTGGGGCATCGGCTACTTCGGCATGCCCCACATCATCATCCGCTTCATGTCGCTCGAGTCCCAGAAGTCTCTCAAGAAGTCCGCGAAGATCGGCATCATGTGGACGCTGCTGATCCTCGTGTTCGCGACGGCGGTCGGCATCGTCGGCAGACTGATGCTCGGCTATGACGAGGCCATCAACGGCAGCTCGCTGGTGTTCATCACCATGGTGCGGAGACTCTTCCCCGGCATCATCTCCGGCATCCTGCTCTCGGCGGTGCTCGCCGCGTCCATGTCCACGGCGGACAGCCAGCTCCTCGCCGCCGCCTCCGCGTTCGCGAGCGACGTGTACAAGCCCGTCATCCGCAAGCAGAAGGCCAGCGACAAGGAGATGCTCTGGGCGGGCCGCATCGTGGTGCTTGCCATCGCGGTCGTGGCGCTGCTGATTGCCGCCGACCCTGACGCGGGTTCCATCATGAGCCTCGTTTCCAACGCCTGGGGCGTGTTCGGCGCGGCGTTCGGCCCCGCCATCATGCTGAGCCTGTTCTGGAAGCGCTTCACCTTTGAAGGCGCGGTCGCGGGCATCGTCGTCGGCGCGGCGGTGGATATCCTCTGGCTCTCCTTCCTCGCCTCCACCGGTGTGTACGAGATCATCCCCGGCGCGTTCTGCGGCCTGATCGCTGCGGTTGCGGCATCGAAGCTCTCCAAGGCGCCCTCCGCTGAGGTCGAAGCCCTGTTCGACCAGGCGGTCAAGGCGGTCAACGAATAAGAATCCCATCAAAAAGGGACTGCTGCGGCAGTCCCTTTTTTTGCGCCTATTCCAAGGTATTCACAAGTCCCGTGAACAGCGGCAGGCCGTCCACGCCGGTGATGAGGAAGCCGAACGGGCGGTCAAGATCCATCTCCACGACCGGCAGCTGCTCCGGCATGGCGGCGGTGGCCTCTGCCATGATCGCGGTGAACGCCGCGGCCTCGCAGCCCTCCTCGTCCACCTTGACCCGCGCGGCGTGCGTGACGGCGGAGACCAGCGCGTCGAGGTCGGTCAGCGGTGAGAAGTCGGCGCGGTCGTCGAAGACATCCGTCACGCCGAGCGCTTGGAGCTGCGGGATCAGATCGAGGCTGGAGTCCACGTCGAACTTCGGCACGCTCCAGTGGATCTCGCCGTAGCCTGACTCAATGCCGAAGCCGGAAAGCTCTGCATCGCTGATCCTATATTGTGTCAGGTCGCTGAATAATTTGTCCACATCCGGCGCCGCGCCCTCGTCGGGCAGCAGGAACCACATGGACGTGCCGCCCATGAACGGCAGCGCCGCGACGGTGAAGCCCTCGCCGCGATAGTAATTGCCGTTTTTGACTATGTGCATGAAGTCGAGCTTCTGCTCCGCGCCGTTTGCGGCCGTGAACGTGTCCTCGCGGGTGTTGAATGGCTCGAACTGATCCGCCCACGTGCCCTTGAAGTAGAGCGTCGAAATGAGCATCATCAGCGTCTCCGGTTTGGTCTCCAGCGACGCGGCGGCGTCCTTGAGCAGGCCGTTGGTGTTCTCGTTGATCCACGCGTGGATGGCCTCGTCCGTCGCGCTGTCGCCCATGGCGGCGCGGAAGGTCGAGGCATAGTAGTCCTGCGCCAGCGTGTCCACGGCGTCCTCATGGTAGTCGAACTGCTCATTGAGCCACAGCGAGTTTGCCAGCAGCGTCCTGCCCGTCGCGCTGTCACGGTAGAGATTGCGCCAGAGCGCGTTCGCCGCGCCGCGCGCCTGCTCCACACTCGAAAGCCCCAGCAGGTCGAGCACCTGCGCGCGGCTCTCGCCGTCGGTCGTCTCGGCGAGCATACACAGCGCAAGGTAGAGGTTTGCGGGGGAGTAGACCACGTTTTCTTCCGCCGCGCCGGAGAACAGCTGCTTTGCCGTGCGCAGCGTGTACGCCGTGAGCGCGCTTGTCAGCGCCGTATCCACGCCGACGCCGCGCAGCGCCTGCACGGCGTCGTAATAGGCGGTCTGCTGCGCGCTGTGCGCGTCCCACAGCTTCTGGTATTCCTCGTTGTACTTCTCGTCGCCCAGCTTGTCATGGTCAAGCGCGTTCAGCGCGTCCCAGAGCGCGCTCTCGTCCGGCTCGGGCGGCAGCTCCGGCAGCGCGGCGAGGCGCAGCGCAAGCGGCTCAAAGCTTGCCGCGGCGGGCTGCTCCGGTTGATTCGGCACGGGCATGACGCCGCCCCCTTCCTCGGTGTGCTGTACATTTTGCGCGCAGCCGCCCAGCGCGAAGCAAAGGCATAAAACAAGCGCCAACAGTCTTTTCATCATCATTTCCTCCTTGGTGTGATACCTCTTAGACGCACCGGATTGAAAAAGGTTCCCGTGCCTTGACATTTTGTGCCGGACACCTTATTATTATAGCTCGACAGTCAAAAACCGCAAAGGAGATTATAGATCATGGCAAAGGACAAGAAAGTCGAACAGATCACCAGTATGGAGGTTGACTTTGCGCAGTGGTATACCGATATCTGCCGCAAGGCGGAGCTGGTGGAGTACTCCAGCGTCAAGGGCTTCACCATTCTGCGCCCCTACGGCTACGCGATCTGGGAGAATATGCAGCGCATCATGGACGGCATGTTCAAAAAGACCGGCCACGTCAACGTGGCGATGCCCGTCCTCATCCCGGAGAGCCTGCTGAAGAAGGAGGGCGAGCTGGTCAACGGCTTTGCGCCCGAGGTGGCGTGGGTCACCATGGGCGGCAGCGAGGAGCTGGAGGAGCGTCTGGCGTTCCGTCCCACGTCCGAGACCATGTTCTGCGACCACTGGCACAGCGTGCTGCAAACCTATCGCCAGCTGCCGATGCTCTACAACCAGTGGTGCTCCGTCATCCGCTGGGAGAAGACCACGCGCCCGTTCCTGCGCTCGCGCGAGTTCTGGTGGCAGGAGGGACACACCATCCATGAGACCGCCCAGGAGGCCGAGGCGGAGACCGAGCAGCAGCTGAACTGCTACGCCGACTTCTGCGAAAACGTCCTCGCCATGCCCGTCGTCAAGGGCCGCAAGACCGAAAAGGAGAAGTTTGCCGGCGCGGAGGCGACCTACACCATCGAGTGCATGATGAAGGATCACAAGGCGCTCCAGTCCGGCACCAGCCACTATTTCGGCGACAAGTTCTCCCGCGCCTACGACGTGACCTTCACCGGCCGCGACAATACGCTCCAGTATCCGTTCCAGACCTCGTGGGGCTCCACGACCCGCCTCATCGGCGCGGTCATCATGACCCACGGCGACGACAACGGCCTCGTCCTGCCGCCGCGCATCGCGCCGACGCAGCTCGTCGCCATCCCCATCGCCGCGCACAAGAATCCCGCAGTGCTGGACGCGGTCAAGGACATCCTCGCGAAGCTGGACGCCGCGGACGTGCGCACCAAGCTGGACGACAGCGAGCAGTCCATGGGCTGGAAGTGCGCCGAGTATGAGATGCGCGGCGTGCCCATCCGCCTCGAGCTCGGCCCCCGCGACCTCGAAAACGGCCAGTGCTGCCTCGTCCGCCGCGACAACGGCGAAAAGGTGTTCGCGAACATCGAGGGCATCGCGGATACGGTGAAGAAGCTGCTGGACGACATCCACGACAACATGTTCGCCATGGCGAAGAAGAACCTCGAGGACAACACCTTCGATTTCACCTCTTGGGAGGAAGTCCGCGACATGGCGCAGGGCAAGGGCGGCTTCGCCCGCACCAAGTGGTGCGGCAGCCTCGAGTGCGAGCTGGCCATGAAGGAGAAGGCGGGCGTCTCGTCCCGCTGCATGCCCCTTAAGCAGAGCGGAACCACCGGCAAGTGCCCCATCTGCGGCAAGGAGTGCACGACCGACATCTATTGGGGCGTAGCCTATTAACTTCGAAAAAGAGGCAAAGCCTCTTTTTCGAGAGGGTTTCGCTCCGCTTCCTTATTTGAAATACACTCTATCCCATTCCCCATCGCCGATGACCAGCGGCGGCTCGATGCGGAGCCCCGGCCTGCCGCCGCGCTTGGCCTCGACCAGCGCCAGCGTCGGCGCGGCCTCCGCCGCCTGCGTGACGAACCGCAGCCGCTTCGGCTCCATGCCGTGTCCGCGCAGCTCGCAGAGAAGATCGGCGAGCCGCTCGGGGCGGTACACCAGCGCGAAGCCGCCGCCCCAGCGCAGGATGCGCGCCGCCGCGGCGCAGACGTCCGAAAGCGTGCATTGCGCCTCCTCCCGCGCGTCCCGCCGCGCTTTGCCGTCGGCGCTTTTGCCGCTGCCGGAGCGAAAATAGGGCGGGTTGCAGACGCAGTAGTCCATCGATCCCGCGGCGGGCAAAACGGCGCTGTCGCGCAGGTCGCCCGCACGGAACTCCGCCGCCCGGCCGTTTTCCGCGAACGTGCGGCGCGCGAGCGCCAGTGCGTCGGCGTTCTGCTCCACGTTCACGAGCCGCAGCGACGGCTCGCGCGCCAGCAGCAGCGCGCCGAGCAGTCCCGTGCCGCAGCCGAGGTCGCAGACCGCGCCGCCGCGCCCGGGACGCGCAAAATAGCCCAGCGCGAACGAATCCGTCGTCGGCGGGAAAAGGGCGGTATCGTAATAAAAATGCGGTCCGTCGGGCCACAAATAGTCTACATGCTCCATAAAACCTCACAGAAATGAAAAAAGCGCGTCCGTCGGACGCGCTTTTTACTGCATGTACTTATTCCTCGGGAGCGATCGCACCGTTGGGGCAGGTGTCCGCGCAAGTGCCGCAGTCGAGGCAGGCGCCGGCGTCGATCTGATACTGGGTGTCGCCCTGAGAGATCGCACCGACGGGACATACATCTGCGCAAGCGCCGCAGCTGACGCAAGCAGAGCTGATTTTGTAGGCCATGTTCGTACCTCCATATGGATTGATGGCTTTATTGTAGCATGAAGTTTTAAAATTGCAAGAGGGTAGGCGCAAAAAAACAAAACATTTTGGGGGATTTCTTTCGGAAAAAACGCATTTTCGTTAGCCGTGGGTAACAAAAAGCGGGCAATTAAGTTATTAGCCGTTGATAACACAAATGTGAACGGTTTGTAAAAGGTCAGGAAAAGTCAAAAACAACTGTTGACATTGGCTGGGATCGCGCTATACTAAGGTCAAAGAAAGTCAAAGACAAACGGTCAAGAAAGGAGCGATGGAGCGACATGGGGATCAGTGATTTGATCGCGAGCTTCATTCGGGACTCGCTGGACGACGCCGACGGCGTGCTGGAGCTGCAGCGCAGCGATCTGGCGGAGCGGTTTCATTGCGTACCGAGCCAGATCAATTATGTTATGTCAACTCGATTCTCGCCGCAGAACGGCTACATCGTCGAGAGCCGCCGCGGCGGCGGGGGCTACATCCGCATCACCCGCGTGCAGATGGATCGGCCGACGCTGCTGATGTCGGTCATCAATTCCATCGGCGAGAGCATCGACGGACAGAGCGCGAAGGCCATTGTGCAGAATCTGGCCGACGCGGACGCTTTGAGCGCCGAGGCGGCGAATCTGATGCTTGCAGCCGTGAGCGACGCCGCGTTTCGCAGCGTGCCCGGGCCGCAGCGCGGCGCGGTGCGCGCCGACATCATGCGCCAGATGCTGATCCACAGCGTTTGATGCGATGCGGCGGCTTGAAGGAAACGACAGAACTGGGAATAAAACCCTCAAAAGGAGGTAAGAATCATGAGATGTGAACACTGCGGAAGAAACGAAGCGACCTTCCATTATCAAAGCACCGTCAACGGTCATACGGAGGAGACGCATCTTTGCTCGGCCTGCGCGGCGGAGCTGGGCTACACGGCGCGGAGCGGCGCAGAGCATTGGTTTGACGGCGAGCCGATGAGCGGCTTTGACAGCGTGTTTTCCCTGCTGCCCAGCATGTTCGGCGGTTTCGGACTGTTCGACGGCCCGCGGCTCACGCCGGCGGCGCGCCGCACCCTGCAGCTTGCGCCCACGGCGGAGCCGGAGGTCTATGAGACGGAATCGCTGCTCGATGAGACGGAGGGAAAAGAGCTGTGCCGCGAGCGGGAGCGCAACGCGCTGAACCTGCGGCTGCGCAAAGCCGTCGAGGCCGAGGACTATGAGCAGGCGGCGCGGCTGCGCGACGAGCTGAAAAAGCTGGAAGCGAAATGATAGTGTATTATGTAAACTCGAAAGGAGTTGGGCGATATGAGTGAGAAGAGACTGACCCCGAGAGGGGAGAACATTTTGAAGCTTGCGCAGGAGAGCGCGGGCGCGTTCGGCCACGGTCACGTCGGCTGCGAGCATATCCTGCTGGGCATTCTGCGCGACGGCGGCGGAACGGCCTACCGCGCGCTGAGCGAGGCGGGCGTGACGGAGCGGATGGTGTCCAACCTGATCACGCGGGCCATCGGCCGCGGCACGGCGATGGGCGGCGCGGAGAATCTGACGACGCGGGCGCAGAACGCGCTGGAGCTGGCCGCGCACGAGGCGATGCGGACGGGCGGACAGCTGATCGACAGCGAGCACATCCTGCTGGGTCTGCTGCGCGACGGCAGCAACATGGCGGTGCGCATCCTCGCCACCGCGGGCGTCGACCCGCGGCAGCTGTACAACAATGTGCGCCGGCTGATGAGCGAGGCGCCCCGCGCCGCCGCGGCGGGCGGCAAGGCGCAGAGCGCGGACGGGGAGGACGGCAAGGGCCTTGCCGAGTTCACCCGCGACCTCACCGAGATGGCGCGGGAGGGCAAGCTCGACCCGGTCATCGGGCGCGACAAGGAGATCCGCCGCACGATCCAGATCCTCTCCCGCCGCACGAAGAACAACCCCGTGCTCATCGGCGAGCCGGGCGTCGGCAAGACGGCCATCGCCGAGGGACTTGCCCAGAAGATCGTCATGGCGGACGTGCCGGAGGAGCTGACGGACAAGCGGGTGCTGTCCCTTGATCTTTCGGGCATGGTAGCCGGCACAAAGTACCGCGGTGAGTTCGAGGAGCGCATCAAGGGCGTCATCGACGAGATCGTCAAAAGCGGCGACGTGATCCTCTTCATCGACGAGCTGCATACCATCGTCGGCGCGGGCAGCGCCGAGGGCGCGGTGGACGCGGCGAACATCATCAAGCCCGCGCTGGGCCGCGGCGAGCTGCGGGTCATCGGCGCGACGACGCTCTCCGAGTACCGCAAGTATGTGGAAAAGGACGCCGCGCTGGAGCGCCGCTTCCAGCCCATCACCGTCGGCGAGCCGACGCCGGAGGAGAGCGTGCAGATCCTGAAGGGACTGCGTCCGCGCTACGAGTCCCACCACAAGCTGCACATCACCGACGAGGCCCTGGAGGCCGCTGTGGAGCTCTCCCGCCGCTATATCAACGACCGATTCCTGCCGGACAAGGCCATCGACCTCATGGACGAGGCCGCGTCCCGCGTCCACATGGACGAGCAGGCGCCGACGCCGGAGCTGCAGGCCATTGAGCAGAAGATCGTGGCGCTGCACCGCGAGAAGAGCGACGCCATCGCCGCGCAGGACTATGAGAAGGCCGCGCAGCTGCGCGACATCGAGGCCGACTATCGCGAGCAGGCGGAGCAGGAGCGCGAGCGGCGCAAAAAGGAGACCGGCGAAAAGCGCGGCAGCGTCACCGCCGAGGACATCGCAAACGTGGTCGCCGGCTGGACGGGCATCCCCGTGACGCGGCTCACCGAGGACGAGGGCGAGCGGCTCTTGAAGCTCGAGAGCACGCTCCACGAGCGCGTTGTCGGGCAGGACGAGGCCGTCAGCGCCGTGGCGCGGGCCATCCGCCGCGGCCGCGTGGGCATCAAGGACCCGAAGCGGCCCATCGGCTCGTTCCTGTTCCTCGGCCCCACCGGCGTCGGCAAGACGGAGCTTTGCAAAACGCTGGCCGAGGCGATGTTCGGCGACGAGAACGCCATGATCCGCATCGACATGAGCGAGTATATGGAGCGCCACACGGTGTCGCGTCTCGTCGGCTCGCCCCCGGGCTACGTGGGCTATGACGAGGGCGGACAGCTCACCGAGAAGGTGCGCCGCAAGCCCTACTCCGTCGTGCTGTTTGACGAGATCGAGAAGGCGCACGAGGATGTGTGGAACATCCTGCTCCAGATCCTGGAGGACGGCGTCGTCACCGACGCGCAGGGCCGCAAGGTGGACTTTAAGAACACGGTCATCGTCATGACCAGCAACGTCGGCGCGAAGAGCATCACGGCCCGGGGCGGCACGCTGGGCTTCGCCCACAACGAGGGCGCGGCGGACGCCGCCGCGGAGGACGAGAAGGTGCGCGAGGCCGTTATGGCGGAGCTGCGCCGCACGTTCAAACCGGAGTTCCTCAACCGCATCGACGAGACGGTGGTCTTCCGCCGCCTGACCGAGGACGACATCGCGGAGATCGCGCGCCGGATGCTCTCGAACACCGAGAAGCGCGTCGCCGAGCTGGGCGTCACGCTGGACGCGGACGACGACGCGGTGAAGAAGCTTGCCGAAACCGGCTTCGACCCGCTCTACGGCGCCCGTCCGCTGCGCCGGGTCATCCAAAATCAGGTGGAGGACGCCGTGGCCGAGCAGATGCTCGAGGGCAAGCTCAAAAACGGCAGCCATGCGCACATCACCGTCGCGGACGACAAGCTCTGCATCGCGTAAGCTCATTGCCGTCTGCGGACGGCAAAACACAAGCGATTCTTTTGAATCGCTTGTGTTTTTTTCCTGCCTTTGGTATACTGATAAAAAATGGGAAAGCAGGGCGTGTTATGCAGTATCGGATCCTCGCCGTCGGCGACGTGGTGGGCCAGAGCGGCGTGCAGTTTCTCAAAAAACGCCTGCGTTCGGTGCAGAAATCATTCCACATCGACTTCACCGTCGTCAACGGCGAAAACGCGCAGATGGTGGGCCTGAATCGGGAGGACGCCGAGGCGATGTTTGCCGCCGGCGCGGACGTCATCACGCTGGGCAACCACACCTTCGGCCGCATGCAGATCGGGCAGTATCTGGACGACTGCCCGTATATCCTGCGTCCGGCGAATCTGGGCGAGCACGCGCCGGGCCGCGGCGCGGGCGTCTACGGCTGCAAGCACGTCGAGATCGCGGTCGTCAATCTCATCGGCCGCGTCGATATCCGCAATCAGTCCGACAACCCGTTCAAGGTCGTGGACCGGCTGCTGGACATGCCGCAAAAGCCGCGCTTTACCCTCGTTGATTTCCATGCCGAGGCCACCAGCGAAAAGCTGGCCATGGCTTACTTTCTGGACGGGCGCGTCAGCGCGCTGTGGGGGACGCATACCCATGTGCCCACCGCGGACGAGGAAGTCTTCCCCAAGGGCACGGGCTATATCAGCGACCTCGGCATGACGGGACCCGTGCGCGGCGTCATCGGCGTCGATCCGCAGCAGTCCGTCGAGGGCTTTCTCGGCGGCCTCCCCGGCCGCTACCGCGCGGCGGAGGGCCCCTGCAAGCTGCAGGGCGCGGTTTTCACGCTGGACGACGCGACGGGCCTGTGCACAGCGGTGGAGCGAATCGACATAAGATAGGAGAATTGATGTTATGTCAATTAAAATCCTCCATGCGGCGGACTTTCATCTGGACAGCGCCTTCACCGGCCTCACCGGAGAGCAGGCCAGGCTGCGCCGCCGCGAAAGCCGACAGCTGCTGGAGCGACTCTCAAATTATGTAAACCAAAATGCGATCGACGTCGTACTGCTGGCCGGCGATCTGTTTGACAGTGCGACCACATACCGCGAAACCGTCGAGCAGCTGATCGAGGCGCTGGGCAGCATGGCGGCGCGGGTGTTTATCGCCCCGGGCAACCACGACTTTTATTCCGCGCGCTCGCTCTACGCGACGCTTCGCTGGCCGGAGAACGTGCATGTTTTCAAAACGCGGGAGGTCGAACGCGTCGAGCTGCCGGAGCTGGGCTGTGCGGTCTATGGCGCGGCTTTCACCGACGCCGCACAGGAGACCGGACTGCTGGAGGGATTCGCCGCGCCGGACGACGGGCTGATTCATTTGATGGTGCTGCACGCCGACCTCAACGCTGCGGAGGCGCGCTACGATCCCGTGACCACAGAACAGATCGCGGCGTCGAAGCTGGACTATCTCGCCCTCGGCCACACGCACCGCTTCGACGGCGTGCAAAAGGCGGGGCGCACGGCCTATGCCTATGCGGGCTGCCCGGAGGGCCGCGGCTTTGACGAGCTGGGGGAGAAGGGGATCTTGTGCGGCACGGTGTCTTCCGGAGAAGTTGACATAAAGTTTGTCCCGTTCGCCAAGCGGCGCTATGGGCTCCTGCGCCTTGACGTGACCGACCGGAACCCGATCGACGTGATGCAGGGCGCGATCCCGGAGACGGCGTCTTCCGACCTCTACCGCGTGCTCTTTACCGGCGAGACCGACGAACGCGGAGTTGACATCAAATCAATCCAAGAGCGCTTCGCGCCGGACTTTTTCCATCTGGAGCTGCGGGATGAGACGCATATTCGGCAGGATATCTGGGCGCGCTCGGGCGAGGATTCGCTGCGCGGACTGTTCCTGCGCACGCTGCGGGAGAGGTACGACAACGCACGGGATGAGGAGCGCGGCGGCATCGAACAGGCGGTGCGCTTCGGGCTTGCTGCGCTCGATCAACGCGATTTGTGAGAGGAGAGGGAAATGGCTAAGTATTATGTAAACAAATCGAAGAAGGGCGGCGCGGTGCATCTCGGCGTGGAGAGCGCGTGGGGAAAGGGCTTTGCGTCGATCGTTCTGAACAAGGATAAGCTGCTGCACGCGGCAAACGCGCTGGGAATGCTCGTTGGCCTGAGCGAACTGCGGCGCAGGCAGCGCAGCGTGCGCCGCCTCGAAAAGGAAGCGCAGCGGCTGCTGAACGAGGCGACAGGCAGGAGATACCGCAAGGACCCACGCTTCAGCACGGGTCTGATCCAACGGCTCCGTTACCCGTCGCGCCGACACAGAAGATAAGAAAACGCCGCCCGCTGCACGGTTTGCAGCGGGCGGCGCTTTTGTCAGCGTTTTCCGGCCCTTTATCGGCCGGTCCCGAACAGGTTCGAAACTCTGGCCAGCGGCTCCACGACCGTGGCAAGATCGTTGATCGCGCGGTTGAGCGCCTCAAAGTCCACGGAGTTGAATTTTGCCATCGCCTCGCCGACGGCCTCCTCGTTGTCGAGAAGCAGCTTGTTGGCGTTGTTCGCGGCCTCGGTGGCGGAGGAGAGCGCGGTATCGGCGGAATCCACCAGTGTGTCGAGACGGGAGAGCGAGGCCTCCGCATGGTCGATCGTGTGGATCAGCTTCGGCACCAGCCACACCGACATGACACAGAGCAGCACGAGGATCGCGGCGGTCAGCCAGACGGTCATTCTGGCGTAGAGAAGCGTTTTGTTCCCGTTTTCCTTTTTCATGACGGATCCCCCTTTTGGAAAGCTTATTCTTTATTTTACCATGGGAGGTCCGGTTTGTAAACGCCGAAGATGTGCAGGAATCGAACGCTTTTGAACTCGTAGGAGGAAAGCGGGCGGTAGTCCGCGTCGTAGGAGTGGGCGGCGAGCAGAAGATTGTCATAGGAGCGCGGCTCGCCCGCGGCGACCACGACGGGGGAGTGCGCCCAGCGGACACCGTCGAAGGAGAGCTGGACGACGTCGCCGGGCTGCATCTCGAAGATCGACGTGTCGCGGGCGGCGGGGCCGACGGCCGAGCGCTCCCGGGTCAGATAGTTAAAGAGGTAGACGACACCCGTCCACGCCGGCGCCTTGCGGTTGGCGTCGATATAGTACCAGCCGTAGGTCGGCGTATAGTCCATGATATGCGATCCGGCGTACAGACACTGGCTGGCAAAGTTGGTGCAGTCGCCGCCGAGCAGCTCGTAGTCATAGAAGCGGGGATTTCTGCCGTAGGCCCAGGCGTGGGCGTAGCGCACCGCGGCGGCGCGATCATAGGGGAGCAGCTTCACGCGCACCTCCTCCTTGTATTATAGAGTAGTAGTTTTTATAGCCCCTCTCCAAGGGCTGTGTGCTACACTGTAAAGGATGCTGTGGATCGGTTTAATTCTCCTACCGCTCGACGGTTCGCGAAAGGTTCCAACCACA